>Ga0315268_10007647_pt1 | contig 11358 bp, 11 predicted proteins | sample C1_top_MG_FD_204535 | JGI IMG/M metagenome (GOLD analysis project Ga0315268, IMG submission 204535) | Sediment microbial communities from Yellowstone Lake, YNP, Wyoming, USA - C1_top | ecosystem: Environmental > Aquatic > Freshwater > Lake > Sediment | place: USA: Wyoming | collected 2017-08-01 | reverse complement strand
TCTCCGAATCCGAGCAGATTGCCGATGTAATTTCCCGCATCAAGGCCGGCGGCTACGACGTGTTTCTGGTTCTGGAGGCCACCATCGGCTTCAACAAACACGACGAACAGCCCACCGGCAAGCAGCCGTCGCTGGTCGCCTCGCGCAAGGCCGAGCCCGCTTTCAAAGTCAACGCCCAGGACGTCAAATTTCTCAAGGCGCTGCGCATCAGTGTCGACGACGCCGCTTAATCGGGTGATCGGGTCATCGGGTGATCGGGTGATCTAATCACTTGCCGAAATCCAAAACGAACAACGTCCGGCGGCGAGAAAGCTGAAGCTGTTACTCGGGGCCAATGGTCCGATGATCCGATCGCCAGATCACCCGATCACCCGATCTCGTGCTACCATCGCTCCGGGCCTCCTGACCGCAGCCCGAATCCAATCCGGGATTGAGTGATGAAGGATACATTGGGAGTCCTGTTGGCCGGAGGGGCGGGCGAGCGCCTCTACCCGCTCACCCGCGACCGCGCCAAGCCGGCGGTCACCTTCGGCGGCATTTACCGCATCATCGACCTCACTCTTTCCAACTGCATCAACTCCGACCTGCGCCACGTCTTTATCCTCACCCAGTACAAGGCGCTGTCGCTGAACCGCCATATCCGCGAGGGCTGGAACATCGTGGCCCGCCAGCTCGGCGAGTTCATCGAGATCCTGCCGCCCATGAAGCGGGTCAGCGAGAACTGGTACCTAGGTACTGCCGACGCCGTTTATCAGAACATTTACTCTGTGGGCTCCGAGCAGCCCCGCCACGTCCTCATCTTGTCCGGCGATCATATTTACAAAATGAACTACGGGCGGATGCTGCAGCAGCACCTGGACTCGGCCGCCGACGTCACGCTGGCCACCATTCTGGTCGATCCCGCGGAAACCAGCCGCTTCGGCATCGTGGACGTGGATCGCGACGGGCGCATTGTCGGCTTCGAGGAGAAGCCGCAGCAGACCGACACCCGCTCACCCTACAACCCGCGCATGGTGTCGGCCTCCATGGGCGTCTACCTGTTCAACACCGACGTGCTCATCCCGGTGCTGCTGAAGGATGCCGAGGATTCCACCTCGTCGCACGATTTCGGCCACGACATTCTGCCCAAGATGGTGGACGACTACCGCATCTATTCCTTCAACTTCATTGACGAGAACAAAAAAGAAGCGCTCTACTGGCGCGACGTCGGCACCCTGGACGCCTACTACGAGGCCAACATGGACCTGGTGTCGGTGTCGCCGGTGTTCAACCTGTATGACATGAGCTGGCCCATCCGCACCCACCAGCGCCAGTACCCGCCGGCCAAGTTCGTGTTCTCCGACCCCAACCGCATGGGCGCGGCCTTCGATTCGATCGTTTCCATGGGCTGCATTTGTTCCGGCGGTGTGGTCCGCAACTGCGTGCTCTCGCCCGACGTGCGGGTGAATTCCTACAGCGAGGTCGACGCCAGCATCTTGTTCAGCCACGTCAACGTCGGCCGCCACTGCCGTCTGCGCCGCTGCATCATCGAACGCGACGTCCACATCCCCGAAGGCACCATCATCGGCTACGACACCGAGGCCGACCGCCAGCGCTACTTCGTCACCGACAGCGGCATCACCGTGGTTACCCGCGATTATTCCCTGTTCGAAAGCCCGGTGGCGGTGGATTACTTCACCAGCGAGTAGCCGGCAGCCGCGCCCCTCTCGTTCTTGACACGGATTCCGTGTAACACTAAACTCGTGTTATGAAGTCTCGTCTCAGAAATATCACCATCACCCTGGAAGAGAATGTCGCCCGCTGGGCCCGGCTTGAAGCTGCCAGGCACGACACAAGTGTCTCGCGCCTGTTGGCGAGGATATTGGAAGAGCAAATGGTGCAGGAGGATGAGTACGAGCGCGCCATGCGACGGGCGTTGGGCCGAAAGCCGTTTGTAAAATCCGCGGCGCCATATCTGTCACGTGAGGAGGCCCATGACCGCGCCGGTCTTCGTTGACACCAATGTCCTGATCTACGCGTTCGACGAGGCAGACCCGGTTAAGCAAGCGGCGGCGCGACGCTGGCGGGCGGCGCTGTGGAAGAGCCGCCGCGGTCGCACCAGCTTTCAAGTGCTGCAAGAGTTCTATGTCAAGGTGACAAAGCAGTGGCCGGCGGCGCGCACTCAGGCCCGTGCCGAGGTGCGGGACTTGCTGGCGTGGCGCCCGGTGCAGGTAGATGGCGATCTCATCGAGGGGGCCTGGAAAATTCAGGATCGTTACCGGCTGTCGTTCTGGGACGCGCTGATCGTGGCTGCGGCAAGATCGGCCTCCTGCCGATATCTTCTGACCGAAGATCTACAGCCGGATCAAAACCTGGATGGAATCCGCGTGGTAAGCCCATTCCTGGGTGATCCCGATTTGCTGGCCGCTGACTGACGCCCCCCGACCCCCCGCCCCCCGATGCTACAATTCCGTGTTTTCCTCAGATTTCCCGGAACTTCGCGGCCTGTAGGCGCGTACCTTCCAGCCAGGGTAAGTGTGACCAGGAGTTCCCGAGGAGTGCGGGTTGGACGACGCGCAGGTCGTAGCCTCTCTGGTCCGTCGCTGCGTGGCCGGCGACGCTGCCGCCTGGGAGGAAATTGTCCAGCGCTATAATCGCCGTATCTACAACATTTGTTACCGGTTTACCGGTTCGGCTGAGCAGGCCGAAGACCTCACCCAGGAAGTCTTCATCAAGGTCTACCGCAGCTTGGGCAGCTACGAGGTCGAACGTGGCGCCTTCATGACCTGGCTCGCCACCCTCACCCGCAACTTGCTGGTGGACTTTTTCCGCAAGAGCAGGCAGGACCGGGCCACCGACTCGCTGGAGGAGCCCACCGGCGCCGGCGAGGACTCCCTCAGCCTGGCCGGCCACCTGGAGGACCCCGCCCCCAGCCCCGACGCCCGGCTGCTCAGCCGCGAGACCCAGGCCCTGGTTCAGAAGGCCCTTCTCAAGCTCTCCCCCGAACTGCGCGAGGCCGTCATCCTGCGCGACCTCCAGGACATGGATTACCGGGAGATCGCCCTGGCGCTGAAGGTGCCGGAGGGCACGGTCAAGTCCCGCATCAACCGGGGAAGAACGGAACTAGGACGGCTCTTATCGCGTACTTATAGGCAGGTGACTTGATGCACGGCGAACACCAACACGGCATGCAATGCGTCGAGTTCGACGCCCTGCTCTGGGACGCACTGGAGGGAACCCTCAGCCGGCCCGAGATGGAGCGCTTTGAGGCGCACCGTTTCGAGTGCGCGAGCTGCGGCCCGATCTTCGCCGAAGCCCAGGCGGGAATGAAGTGGCTGCACGCGCTACCCCAGGCGGACCCGCCGGGCAATCTGGTGCACAATATTCTGGCCGCCAGCAGCGGGCAGGCCAAAGCGCTGCCCGCCGTCGCTCCGCGCGAGAGCTGGTGGCAGGCTGTGCCCCGCAGCCTGCAGCCGGTCGCCGGGCCGCTGCTGCAGCCCAAGGTGGCTATGTCGGTGGCCATGGCATTCTTCTCCATCACGCTGTTGCTGAACGTCGCCGGGGTGAAGGCGGCCGAGTTGAAGCACCTCGATCTCCGGCCCAGCGCCCTGGTGCGCGGCTACTACGAGACCCAGGGCCGCCTGGTGAAGTATTACGAGAACATCCGTTTCGTGTACGAGATCGAGTCCCGGGTGCAGCAACTGAAGCGGGCCACCACGCCGGCGCAGCCGCCCGGGCCGGAGCAGAAGCATCGCAAAGACAGAGGTGGCGAGCCGGACCGCCGTTTCCAGAACTACAGCCGCGATGCGGAGCGCATCACCATCGCCGGCTGGCTGGAACACATGCTGGATCTTGAGCTCGGCTCGGCCAGGAGAATCTCATGAACTGCACGGTTCATCCCGAAAGCGCAGCCACGGCCTACTGCCGCACCTGCGGCAAGGCGCTCTGCCAGCAGTGCGCCCGCAGCGTCCGCGGGGTCGTCTACTGCGAAGACTGCATTGCCACCCGCCTGCACGACACCATGCCGGCCGCTGCAACTTCGCCCGCCGCCGCACCGGCTGAGGTTCGCAGCGGCCCGCACCCGGGTCTGGCCTTCTTTCTCGGCCTGATTCCGTTTGGCATCGGCGCCTTCTACAACGGCCAGTTCGTCAAGGGCGTGATCCACGCCCTGATCTTCATCGGGCTGGTGTACGGATCCAATTCCGCCGGCGGCACCGCGGAAACCGTCTTCGGCCTGCTGATTCCGGTGTGGATCTTCTACATGGCTTTCGACGCCTACCGTACCGCCAAGGCCATGCAGTTAGGCCAGCCGCTGCCCGATCCCTTCGGCTTGAACACCGCCGCCGGGGAGCGCATCAACTTTGCCCGCGCCCCGGTGGGCGCCGTCGTGCTGATCGCCCTGGGGGTGCTGTTCCTGATCAACACCATGGGCTGGTTCCATTTCTGGTGGCTGGGCCGCTCGTGGCCGGTGATCTTGATCGTTATTGGTGTCTGGCTGCTCATTAAGCGGGTGGCGCCTCGCCACGGGGGCATAACCAATGAGCAGTAGGAGACGAATGTGGAAACTTATCAACCAAACCGCGCATGCCGCTGTGCCCGTTGCCTGAGCCGCGGCGTCATGGGCCCGGTGGTGCTGATCACGCTGGGGGTGCTGTTTCTGCTCAGCGAATTTGCTGTCGCCAGCTTCGGACGTACCTGGCCGATCCTGCTGATCATTATTGGTCTGGTAAAGGTTCTGGGCAGTACGGCGGGGACTTCGGGGCACCCGCCGCCGCCGTCTCCGCCCGGCTCCCTGCCGCCGCCGCAACCTGACGACACTCAGAAGCAGGTGGAACATGTCTAGTCCAGCTCCACAAATCCGTTATCCGCGCCGCCGTTCCCTGGCCGGTCCGGTAGTGCTGATCGCCCTCGGCGTGATCTTCCTGCTGGGCAACCTGCGCGTGCTCACCTGGCCGCGGCTGGGGCATTACTTCGCCCTCTACTGGCCGCTGCTGCTTATCTTGTGGGGCGTGATCAAGCTGGTGGAGCACTGGCAGGACACCCGCGCCGGGCTGCCCGGCCGCGGCCTGGGCGCCGGCGGCGTACTGCTCATCATCTTCATTGTCATCTGCGGCCTGTCCTTCACCGGGGCCGAGCGCGTGAACTGGACCGCGCTGCAGAACGAAATAGACGTGGACTCCGACTTCGCCGGCCTCTTCGGCAACACCTATTCCTTCACCCGGACGGTGGAGCAGCCCTTTGCGCCCGGCACCAGCCTGCGCGTGGTTTCCGACCGCGGCAGCGTCTCCCTTAACACCTGGGACCAGCCGAAGATCAAGGTGGTGGTCAGCAAGAAGCTGGTGGCCCGCAACGAAGAGGAATCCAAGCAGGTTGATCGCGACACCCAGCCGCAGTTCAGCACCGAGAGCCGCCTGATGACGCTCAACGTGAACACCACCGGCGGCGGCAATCACCCGGTGGAGAGCGATCTGGAGGTTTACCTCCCGCGCAACGCCGCGGTGGACGTTACCACCCGCCGCGGCGATATCACCGTCCGCGGCCGCACCGGCGACGTGAAACTGTCCACCTCGCGCGGCAATACCACCGCCCAGGACGTGGCCGGCAACGTCGAGATGGATGTCCACCGCGGCTCGGTGCGCGCCAGCGACGTGCAGGGCAACGTCAGCGTTAACGGCCGGATTGACGACACCAACGTGGCCAACGTCACCGGCAGCGTGCGCCTCACCGGCGATTTCTTCGGCGAGATGAACCTGGCCAAGATCGCCAAGATGGTCAGCTTCAGGTCCTCGCGCACCGACATGGAACTGGCCCGCCTGGACGGCGATCTGACCATGCAATCCGGCGACCTGCGCGTCAAGACGGTCAGCGGCCCGCTGCGCCTGATCACCCGCTCCAAAGACATTCACATTGAGGATATTTCCGGCGATGTCCGGCTGGAAAACTCCAACGGCTCGGTTGAGCTGCGCGCCGGCAAGCTGCCGCTGGGGACCATGGAGATCAGCAACCGCCGGGGCGAGATCCAGTTGGTGCTTCCGCCCAAGGCCGCCTTTGAGTTGCAGGCCAGCGCCCGCCGCGGCGACATTAACAGCGAATTCGCCTCCATCAAGGTGGACAGCTCGCGCCACGAAAGCCACGCCAGCGGCACGGTGGGCGCCGGCGGCCCCCGCCTGCAGATTAACAACGACAACGGCAATATCGAAATCCGCAAGGCCGGGACGAACGTCACCACATTGCCCTCTACGCCCCCGCCCATGGCCGCCGCCGAAATGGCTTTGGCCGGCTCCTATCTCGACTCGGGCCCGGAGCCAGGCACGGGCTCGCCCAGGCCGGCTTATGACGTCCCCGGCAGCCGTGCGGCCGCGGTGGCGGTTGTCTCTGACGACGCCGCGGTCTCGCCGCCGCCGCTCGCCCGAAAGCACCTGAAACGGCCTTGCACCATCAAGTTTTCCGGCACACTCTGAGTTGTAATTGTGCTGACAAACGATGGGCGGCGGCCGCGTCTACTGCATCATCCGCGCTCTGGCGGCGCGCGCCGCCAGCGCGTTGGCCTCGCGATTGTCGTCCCGCGATATGTGGGCGATGGAAAACTCCAGCGAGCGCGCCAGCTTGCGGCAGGTCCAGTTGAGGGAATAAAGACGCGGGCTGCGGCAGGCATATTCGCCCGTCATCTGCCGCACCACGACCTGCGAATCCGAGTACACGCGCAGCACCTTGGCCTTCAGCGACAGCGCCATTTGCAGCGCTTCCAGCAGGGCGACGTACTCGGCGACGTTGTTGTCCTGGTGCCCAATCCATCTGGCGACCTCGATTTTGTCTCCGTTGGCCGCCTCAATCACCACCCCAATGCCCGACGGCCCCGGGTTTCCGTGGGAACCGCCATCTACGTATGCCACCAGGTCCAACCTTTTTCTCCTGTTCCGCCACAATGGCCCAAACAGAGTTCCTGGTCAAGAGATTCCTGTGGTGCCCCGACAGTTGCGCTGGAATTGTGGAAATTTCTGTGCATTTCCCGGTTTGGTGCAGTTGGACGATTACAAGTGGCCTGTTTTGGGAGGATTACGATCCGGAACGGCTGCTCAAAAAAAAGTCCATTTGCACCGATCATGGGTCTTGACAGTTTCTCTTTTTCGGCTAGTATTGCGCCCGTCGACGGTCGAAAGGGTTGGCTTCAATAAGCCGTAGCCAGTCCAAAGTAGGCTGGGTGATCCGCCCCGCGAAGCGATCCGTGGGACGCCCGGACCCGAAAAAACCGACGGTAGCTGCGAGGCTCCGTTGGGGTCAGGGACTGCGAAAGCAGTGGTTGCATCATGGGCTGCGATGGTGCATGCGTCCACGTCGCCAACTCCCTCGCAGGAGCTGGCGGCTAGAGCATAACCAATGTCGCAGCCCTTTTAATTTGGACCAAGGTTCGCACCGCCCACAAGCCTGACCGAGTTTTTAAATCTGAAATCTTACATCTGAAATCTTGCGCTCGGCTTGCGCCAGCTTGCGCTGCACCAGCTCCTCGGCCTTGGCCACCACCTCGTCGATGCTGAGGTGGGTGGAGTCCAGCACCACCGCGTCGGGCGCGGGCTCCAGCGGCGAGGCCGTCCGGGTGCGGTCGCGCTGGTCGCGCCGGCGCAGCTCCTGGGCCACCGCCGGCGCCATGTCGGGCGTGCCCTCGCGCTGCTTCAGACGCCGCTCCACCCGCACTTCCGGCGCCGCCTCCAGGAAGATCTTCACCTCGGCTTCGGGGAAAACCTTGGTCCCGATGTCGCGCCCTTCCATGATGATGCCGCCGCCGCGTCCCATCTCCTGCTGCCGCGCCACCATCCACTCGCGCACCCTGGGATGCACCGACGCCCGCGACGCCCCCTCGGTCACGTCGCGCTCCCGGATGCGGGCGGAGACGTCCCTCCCGTCCAGCAGCACGCGGTTGTCCGTCAGCTGCGGCTCCAGCCGCAGGCGCGAGTTGCGCGCCAGTTCCACCAGCGCCGCTTCATCGTCGAACGATATATCGTTCTCGATGGCTTTCAGCGCCAGGGCGCGATACATCGCCCCGCTCTCCAGGTTGACGTACCCCAGCTTGCGGGCCAGCCGCGCCGCGATGGTGCTCTTGCCCGCGCCGGCGGGGCCGTCAATGGCGATGATCAGTTTCTTTCTTGGTTCCTGCATCTGTTCGAGGTTTCAAGTTTCAGGTTTCACCTTGCCCAGCACCCGGCCTGGGCCCGCGAACTCGACAAGGTGAAACTTGAAACCTGGAAACCTTGCGACCTTCTCACGCTTTTCGCCGCGTCCGTGGCGTGAACTCCTGCCGTCGCGGCGTGATTTGCAGCATCGACTTCTTCCCTACTGTAACAAAACTCAATTCCCGGGCCGCCAGCAGCGCGTTGACCGACTCGCGCACCCGCGAACGCGGCACCAGGTGCGAGAAAAACTCCTCCACCTCGCTCTGCTCCGCCGCCACTACCCCGTCCAGATACTTGGAGAGGAGCGCGCTCAGCGCCTCCTGGACCGACAGGTTCATCCCCTTGCGCACCGGCTCGGGCGCCCAGCGCAAGAGCGCGTCCCAGAAGGCGCCCTCCTCCGGCTTGTAATCCACCCGCGTGATGCGCAGCCGCGACCACAACTCGTGCAGCGCCCGGTCCAGCGCTGCCGGCGACGGCTCTCCGCCCAGCAGCTCGCGCAGCCGCGGCTTGGAAATTTTCCCCTGCTGGCGGATGGCTTCAAACACGTCGCGCGCCAGCGGCGAATAATCAGAGTGTTTGCCGGGTTGGACTGTCTGCCTGGGGTTGCGGTCGCCGACCAGCCCGTAGAGGTAGGGAAATACCGAATGCGCCACCAGGAAATTCGTCTCCCCGAACGGGCTGGCCTCAAACGCCGCCTTCTCCCGCAGCAGGCGGACCATCAGCTCGCCGGCCTGCTGCGCGCGCGGGTCGGCGAAGGCGTGCTGCCAGGTGGGCAGATGGTCGTCGCTGCCGGCGTACGCCCCGATGAAGGTCGGCGCCAGCAGCCGCTCCTTCAGCGGATACAGCAAGCAGAAGCCGACCGACTCGATGAACTCGCGCGCCTCCTCCAGGGTGCGCACCGGCCGGCCGTCCAGGCGCCACTTCTGGCGCCGCGCGTGATGTAGTTCCTGCTCGGTCATAGGGATCGGGTCATCGGGTGATCTGGTGATCTGGTGATTGAACCCGATAAAGAGAGTGGTGCCCGCTCGCCCGATGGCCCGATCGTCCGATCCCCCGATTTCTCCTGCGGACTTGCCACAGCGCCTCCTTTTTCCATGGCCCGATGATCCGATCACCCGATCACCGGATTACCCGATCACCCGATTCTCAAATTCGCTTGAACGCCTTCTTTATCTCCGCCACAGAATACCGCAGCACCACCGGCCGGCCGTGCGGACAGGACATCGGGCACTCGGTCGCGGCCAGCTCGCGCAGCAGCCACTCCATTTTGTCCGGCGTCAGCGGCGTGTTCACTTTAATGGCCGAATGGCAGGCGATGGAAGCGGCAATTCGCCTCCGCGCGATTTCCATATTCAGCGCCTGCTGGTCGCGCTGGAACTCGCTGAGCAGCTCCTGCAGCATGGGTTCCACGTCGGCGGCGTCCACGCCCGCGGGCGCGGTCTTCACCGCGACGGTGCGCGAGCCGAAGGGCTCCGCGTCGAAGCCGTTGCGGCGCAGCTCGTCGCAGATTTCCGCGAACACGGCCTGCTGCGGCGGCGTCAACTCGACGATGAGCGGCAGCAGCAGGCGCTGCGACTCCACGCGCTCGGCGGCGCGCTGCTTCAGCACCCGCTCGAACAGCACGCGCTCGTGCGCCACGTGCTGATCGATAATCCACAATCCTTCGTCATTGACCGCCAGGATAAAGGAATCGCGCACCTGCCCCAGGGGTTTCAATGTGGCCAGAGGCGTACTCGCCGCGCTGGGCGGAGGTTCCGGAATTTCGCCGCCGCAGGCTGCGTTCGACACCACGGCGGAATGAATTCCGCCGCTACACGATTCCAGGCGCGCGGCCGGAACCGCGGCGTTGGCTTCGATCTCGATCCCCCCGCCAAACTGCAAACGCCCGCTGATTTCAGGAACCGCCGGGGCACTGAGAGCAAACTCCGTGGGGTGCCCCACCCTTGTCTCGCCCGCTGTTGGCGAGACAGGGTGGGGTTTCGGTATTAGCGCCGGCGTGGCTGTCGGCTGCGCCGTGATTTCGCGGGTGAACTGCGGCACCGGACGCGCTTTCATCAGCGCGGCCCGCACCGAATCGCGCACGAAATCGTGCACCACCGCCTGCTGCCGGAAGCGCACCTCCACCTTCGACGGGTGTACGTTCACGTCCACCTCGCCGCACGGCATCTCCAGGAACAGCAGGACTACCGGGAAAACCGTTGGCGGCAGGATATTGCGGTAGGCCTCGGTGAGCGCGTGCTGCACCACCCGGTCGCGAATCAGCCGCCCGTTCACGAACACGAAAATCGAATTGCGGTTCAGCTTCTGAACCTCAGGCTTCGAAATAAACCCGTGCACCTTCAGCTCGCCGGGTGTGGCGCGGGTCTCTGAACCGGGTTGGTCATCCTCTTCCTCCCGCGCCCACGGCGGCCGTTGCGGCAATCCCACGCGCGCCAGCGGCAGCATGGCCGCCAGCGGCAGAAGCTGGTCCAGCGTCTCGCGGCCGAACACCTGGTACACGCGCTCGCGGTGCGAGGCCACGGGCGCGGCCACCAGCATGGCGTTGCTGGCCGAGTGCAGTTCGAAATGCTTGTCGGGATGCGCCAGCGCGTAATGGGTCACCAGCGAGGCGATCTGCGCCAGCTCGGTGGATTCCGACTTCAGAAATTTGCGCCGCGCCGGGGTGTTGAAGAACAGGTCGCGCACGGTGATCGAGGTCCCCGCCGGCAGCCCGGCTTCGTCCACCCGCAGGATCTTGCCCCCGGCAAGTTCCATCACGGTGCCGGTGGGCGCCCCACATCTGCCCGCTTCCGGCAGATGTGGGCCTGCTGCCGCGCAGGTTTCCAGACGCAGCCGCGACACCGACGCGATCGAGGGCAGCGCCTCGCCCCGAAATCCCAGGGTGGCCACGCTGAGCAGGTCTTCGGCGCTGCGGATTTTCGAGGTGGCGTGGCGCTCGAAGGCCAGCAGGGCGTCGTCGCGCAGCATGCCGCAGCCATCGTCGGCGATTTGGATCAGCTTCTTGCCGCCGCCCTCCACCTGCACCCGTAGGCGGCGCGCGCCCGCGTCCAGCGCGTTCTCCAGCAGCTCCTTCACCACCGAGGCGGGCCGCTCCACCACCTCGCCGGCGGCGATTTTGTTGGCCACGTGCTCGGGGAGAACGTGAATCTTGCCCATGACGGAAGCAGCCGCAGATTAACGCAGATGGCCGCAGATTGGAATCGCGCTCAGG
>Ga0315268_10007646_pt1 | contig 11359 bp, 8 predicted proteins | sample C1_top_MG_FD_204535 | JGI IMG/M metagenome (GOLD analysis project Ga0315268, IMG submission 204535) | Sediment microbial communities from Yellowstone Lake, YNP, Wyoming, USA - C1_top | ecosystem: Environmental > Aquatic > Freshwater > Lake > Sediment | place: USA: Wyoming | collected 2017-08-01 | reverse complement strand
ACTTGATCATCGAGTATGCTGTGGGGAACGTTGCGGTGGCGATCGCGTGGGCTGCGTACTTCCATCAATTGTTGAGCGGACTCGGGATTCATATTCCCGCCTGGCTTGCTGTGGACTATCGTTCGGCCCATCAGGCTGCTGAGGCGGTCACAAGTGCCGGTGGCGTAGTTTCGCCGGACATTGCTCTGCCGTACGAGGCGTGGGTGACTCATCCGACGATCCTCGGTATTCCGCTTGTTTTCAATTTTCTCGCGATCGCCATCGTGGCGGCCGTAACGTGGATCCTCGTCATTGGGATCAAGGAATCGGCACGCGCGAACAATATCATGGTTGCGCTGAAGGTTGTCATTCTTCTATTTTTCATTGCCGTGGGGGCGTTCTACGTTAAGCCGCAGAACTGGACGCCGTTCATGCCGAACGGGTTGGCCGGCGTCTGGACGGGGGCGAGTCTGATCTTTTTCGCCTTCATCGGTTTCGATGCAATTTCGACCGCAGCGGAGGAATGCCGCGAGCCGGGGAGGGATTTGCCGATCGGCATCATCGGCTCCCTGGTCGTCTGCACGGTGATCTATGTTGCTACAGCGGCAGTCCTGACCGGCATCGAGCCGTGGCAAAAGCTCGGCGTGGCAGACCCACTGGCGGATGTGTTCGCCCGGCTCGGTTTGGACTGGGCGGCCGGGATCGTTGCCCTTGGTGCGGTCATCTCGATGACGGCCGTCCTCCTGGTCTTTCAGCTCGGGCAGCCGCGAATTTTCTTCTCCATGTCCCGCGATGGCTTGCTCCCCAAGTACTTCGCGAAGGTGCATCCGAAGTACCAGACGCCACACGTGACGACGATCTGGACGGGCGTTGCAGTGGCGGCAGTCGCCTCCGTTGCGAACATCAATGAGATCGTCGAACTGACGAATATTGGAACGTTGTTTGCCTTTGTCCTCGTGAATGCCGGCATTATTATTCTGCGGCGCACGGACCCGGATCGGCCGAGGGTTTTCAAAACGCCTTTCGTTCCCTGGGTGCCGCTCCTCGGCATCGGCATGTGTGTCTATTTGATGATGGGCCTGCCAACGATCACGTGGATTCGATTTGGTGTCTGGCTGGTTATTGGGTTGACTTTCTATTTTTCGTACGGCTTCTGGAAGAGTCGGCTCCATCCTAAACACCAAGAAGTTGGACCGTAACGATGGTCGCCGAAGCGAATCAGTCATCGGTGGACAAGTCGGCCCAACCGCAATTGTTGCGCGCGTTGGGCTTGCGCGAGGGGATCGCGATTCACATGGGTGTCATTATCGGCTCCGGCATCTTCATCGTACCGGCGACGATTGCGGGCCACTTGCAGGCGACGGGGCCGATCATTCTTGTCTGGGTGGTCGCCGGCTTGTTGACGCTGTTCGGTGCGTTGACGCTTGCAGAATTGAGCGCGGTTCTCCCCCAGGCGGGCGGTCCCTATATTTATCTTCGGGATAGCTTTGGACGTATCTGGGGATTCCTTTTTAGCTGGAACGATTATTTCATCAACAAGGCGGGCTCGGCCGCTGCGATCGCCATGGCGTTCGCCACATTCTTGGGCTATTTCATACCGGCGCTCACGCCGGAGCGGGCCCTCTACAGGGGTGAGTGGTCGCTCTTTGGGCATCCCATGGAGTTCTCATTCGGCTGGGTGCAGATCGTCGCCATCGCGGCGATCGCGTCGGTCACCTACATCAACGTCCGTGGCGTCAAGTTTGGCGGGTGGGCCATGGATTTTTTTACGGCGACCAAGGTCATCGCCCTCTTGGGGTTGATTCTGGCTGTGATGTTTTCCGGGAAGGGGAGCTCGGCAAACTTCCTGCCGTGGTGGCCTGAACATTGGACGAGCCAAAGCACCGCCGCATTCGGACTTGCGATGATCTCTGCCCTCTGGGCATACGACGGATGGATCGATGTGACGCTCACCGCCGGCGAATTCAAAAACCCCCGACGCAATGTGCCGTTATCGCTGCTCATCGGCACCCTGGCTGTGATCGTTCTGTATTTGAGCGCCAATCTCGCCTACGCGTTCGTCATTCCGATCGGAGCGATGCCCGGGTCGCCCCGCATTGCAGCAGACGTGGCGCAGACGGTGCTTGGGCCAGTCGGTGCGTCGCTGGTGGTCATCGGAATCCTCTGCTCGACGTTCGGAACCACGAACGGCATGCTCCTCGGCGGACCGAGGTCGATCTACGCCGCCGGGGCCGATGGAGCGTTCTCGAGATCGTTCGGGAGAGTCCATTCTCGCTATCGGAGTCCGTACATCGCGATCATTACACTCGGTGTCTGGAGCGCGTTGCTGACGCTGAGCGGTACCTACGACCAGATTACTTCCTACGTCGTCTTCGGATCGTGGGCGTTCTATGCGCTGACGGCGCTGAGCGTGATCGTCCTTCGCCGGAAGATGCCGAACGCGGATCGGCCGCACAAAGCGTGGGGCTATCCCTATGCGACCCTTCTCTTCGTCGGGATCGCCACGTGGTTCATTTACAATACGCTGGTTGAGGATACGAGGAACGCGGTTATTGGAATTGTCCTGCTTCTGCTGTCGGTGCCGTTTTATTTCTACTGGACGCGCTGGTCTGCTGGAAGAGATACTGTTCGTTCGAAGGAGGAACCGGGGGGTTCGGAATGACGCGAGGAAGCGATCCTACACTTACCAACTATCACTGAACAAACATCTATGGTAGCACTCCTATGGAACTCACCCTCATATTAACCTGCAGTGTCATCGGACTGCTGTTTGCGGTCTTTCTCATTCGTGATGTCATGAGGCGCGACGTGGGGACGGAAAAGATGAGAGAAATCTCGGATGCGATCAAACAAGGAGCCGAAGCTTTCCTCCGCAGGCAGTACGGAACCATTGTTCTCCTCGCTTTGGCCCTTGCAGCCCTTATCTACATTCTCTATGCATTTGTCCGCACTCCAACGGAACACGATCCAACCAGTCCGCTTTCCCTGGCGTTCTGGACGACGCTGTCGTTCATGCTTGGGGCAGCATGCTCGGTGGCAGCCGGCTACATGGGGATGTGGGTCTCCATTCGGAGCAACATCCGGACAGCGGCAGCAGCGACGAAAGGGATCAACGGCGCACTGCAGACAGCGCTGCGCGGTGGAGCGGTCTCCGGGTTCTTCGTGGTCGCCATGAGCCTGCTCGGTGTCGCGGGGTTGTTCACGATCGTCAATAGTTTTGACGTGGTGAAGGATGTCTCGAAAATCCCACTCCTCATCGTCGGTTACGGTTTCGGCGCGAGCTTTGTTGCGCTCTTCGCGCAGCTTGGCGGCGGTATCTATACGAAAGCCGCAGATGTCGGAGCAGATCTGGTCGGCAAGGTTGAGGCAGGCATTCCGGAGGACGACCCGCGCAATCCTGCTGTCATAGCGGATCTCGTCGGTGATAACGTGGGCGACTGTGCAGGGCGTGGTGCCGATCTGTTCGAATCGACTGCAGCGGAGAACATCGGCGCGATGATTCTCGCGGCCGGTCTTTACATGTCGAACGTATCCGTGTTCGAGTCGCAGGGGCTGACCATCTTCGGCGTTCTTCTTTTTCCCTTGGTGGCCCGCGCCTTTGGAATTCTTGCCTCGATCGTCGGTATTATGGTCGTGAGGACACACGAGAAGGAAGATCCGATGAGCGCGCTGAATCGTGGTTACTACGTGACAGCAATTTTGGCGATGATCGGATTCTTCATCGCGTCGCGATGGCTGTTGGGAAACGAACACTACTTCAACTTCTTTATCTGCGGTGTCATCGGCGTGCTGACCTCGATCGCCATTGTCTACATCACACAATATTACACTGAGTACAGGTATCGCCCAGCTCGCTCAATTGCTGAGGCTGCACAGACCGGTCCCGCCACGACAATCATTACTGGTCTGGCCGTTGGCATGGAATCAACGGGATTGCCGGTCCTTGTCGTCGGTGCAGCGATCGTGGGAACATACCTTCTAGGAGAGTCTTCTGGATTGACGCACGGCGGATTGTTCGGCACAGCCGTAGGCACGATGGGCATGCTTTCCACAGCAGCGTACATTCTTGCCATGGACACCTTTGGCCCCATTACGGACAATGCTGGCGGGATCATCGAGATGAGCCAGCAGCCGGAAGAGATCCGGAGGAAAACAGATCGACTCGACGCGGTCGGGAACACGACCAAAGCCCTCACCAAGGGCTACGCGGTTGGCTCTGCAGGACTCGCCGCGTTCCTGTTATTCAGTGCCTATTTTGATGAGGTGAGAAATTACGGTTTCGACCTGAGATTCATCGATCTCTCCAAACCCGCGGTGTTCGCCGGCTCGATGTTCGGTGCAATGCTCGTGATGATTTTCTCGTCGCTGGCGATCAAGGCAGTCGGCCGGGCAGCCTATGCGGTCATCAACAACGTGCGTGAACAGTTCAAGAACAATCCCGGCATCATGCAAGGAACCTCCAAGCCGGATTACGGCCAGTGCGTTGATATCGTTACCCGTGCTGCGCTGAAGGAGATGGTTGTGCCCGGGTTGCTCGTTGTGGTTATGACCGTTGCAATCGGAATAGGATTTCGGTGGCTGTATGTGCTCACCGGCAGTCCTGCAGGCGGTGCTACAGGAGCCGAAGTTGTTGGCGGGTATCTGATGGTCGCTACGATCACAGGGATCCTGATGGCCCTGTTCATGAACAACGGTGGGGGAGCGTGGGATAACGCCAAGAAGTATATCGAGACCGGTATGTTCGGGGGGAAACGGTCTGAACCACACAAGGCTGCCGTGGTAGGGGATACGGTCGGTGATCCACTCAAAGACACGGCGGGTCCTTCGCTGCACGTGCTGATCAAGCTGCTGAGCACCATCACGCTCGTACTTGCGCCGTTGTTTATTTAGGTCAACTGAAACCATGCGAGTTTTGTCGGACAAGACCACACAAGAGTAAGACGCGTGCGAATACCACGACCCTCACTGACCCAGTGGATTTTTATCGGGATGGGCGTCGGTCTCATGCTCGGCTGGATCGTCCCTGATTTTGCCTCCGGTCTTCGGCCCTTCAGTACGATCTTCCTCCGACTCATCAAAACGATCGTCGCGCCACTGATCTTTGCGACACTGGTGGTCGGGGTCGCGGGGCATGGCAACCTGAAGCAGGTGGGAAGGATGGGCGTCAAGGCGATCGTCTATTTTGAGGTTGTGACGACGATCGCTCTCTTCATCGGGCTCGGCGTGGTAAACATCGTCAAACCGGGCGTGGGTGTGACGTTGAAGGTTGCAGAGGGCGCGGGGGAACTTGCCGCCAAGCAGCAGAGCTTCGGAGATGTTCTGGTGCATGTGTTTCCGCAGAGCTTCTTCCAGGCTGCGGCGGAGGGAGAGGTGCTGCAGGTAGTTGTCTTTGCCCTCATCTTCAGCTTCTCGCTTGCGATGGTTGCCAAGGAAAAGCGTGAGGCGATGCTTCATTTCTGCGATTCGCTCGCAGAGACGATGTTCAAGTTCACGAACATCGTGATGATGTATGCACCGGTGGGCGTGGCGGCTGCGATTGCAGTTGTCGTCGGCAGCAAAGGCCTTTCAGTCCTTGTCAACCTTGGCTTGTTGATCGTCTGCCTCTACGTTGCACTGACGCTGTTCATCGTGTTCGTGCTCGGAGGGGTCGCGTTGATCGCCAAAGTACCCATCAGACCCTTTTTCAATGCCGTTAAGGAACCTGCCTTGATCGCGTTCTCCACGACCAGTTCGGAGGCAGCGCTCCCGAAGGCGATGCAAGCCATGGAAGCCCTCGGTGTTCCACGGCGCATCGTTTCCTTTGTCATCCCGACCGGCTACAGCTTTAATCTCGATGGCACATCACTCTACCTCTCGCTTGCGGCGGTTTTCGTGGCGCAGGCGGCAGGAATTGAGCTGACATTCGGGCACCAGATTATCATCGTGTTGACGCTGATGCTAACCAGCAAAGGGGTCGCGGGCGTTTCGCGGGCGGCGCTGGTTGTGCTCGCAGGGACGCTCGCGACCTTCGGATTGCCACTGGAAGGTGTGGCAGTTCTTCTTGGGGTCGATCAACTGATGGATATGGGGCGGACGATGGTGAATGTTATCGGGAATTGTCTGGCGACGGTTGTCATAGCACGTTGGGAAGGAGAGTTTCATCTTGCGGTGGCGAAAGAGGCCGTGACAACCTAGAGGTGTGAACGTTTTCTCAGATTTCTGCTGTGATCATTGGTGCAGTGCTCTCGATATCAGTGAATTCTACTGGGGTTATAACAAAGCTTCGGCGTTTCAAGGCAGGAATGCTGCCTGCAGTTTTTGCGGCTGCGGTCACGATTGCCTCTCCGCCACTACTGTTGAGCGGTGACGCCGCGGGGATCTCGCGACAGCAGCTTCTCCGCCCGCAAGATTCCTCTTCCATCATTAACTTCTCACCCATCCCTGTCAAACCTGTCTCGCCAGGATTGACCAGTGGAGAATATCTCCTCCTTCCAGTCGACGCAAAGACGCAGCTTGTCGCCGGTAGGGTGACGTATCTGCCACCACTTGATGAACCGTTCGCGTTCTGTCGACATTTGTTGTACACACAGGTCACCTCCTCCTTTCTCTAGCTTTTAACCGCACCTACGGAGTTCAGCGCAAAGCGGGTGAACGTTCATCTTTACCTGTAGCTATTCCGCGCTGTGCTCTCTTTTCGGCTACGACTCTCGCGTGGTTCACACAAATCCGTTTGATAAGCCAAGACCCTCAGATCTTGCTGGTGGGTTATCAAGATTTTCCACTTTGAGGAGGATTAACCATGACGGACGATGCGGGTTCGCATGAGAAAACGCAATCAGGATGGCAAGTTGCGTTTGCGGTACTGGGATTTATTGTTGGTACTGTTGTCATCGCATTGATTGTCAAAGCGCTCCTTTTCTAGGCGAGCACCGGAAACAGGGCAGCCGTCCCATGGGATTTTGGGGCGGCTGCCTCATTGGAGGAGAGAATATTTTCTTGTTTTCAAGTGCAAAAACAAGTAGAATTAGAGCCATCGTAGCTTTGCCTCAGATGTTTTGGAACGCCACCAACAAAGGAGGTCTACGGAATGAGTGATCAACCCTCTCGATTCTCCCGACTGTTCCTTACCAAACCACTCGATCTACTGTTGCGTGAAGCCTCGGAGAGCGGTGAGCATAGTTTGAAACGAGTCCTGGGTCCGATCAACCTGATCACGCTCGGCATTGGAGCGATCATCGGCGCGGGCATCTTTGTACTGACGGGGGCGGCGGCTGCGCAGTACGCGGGACCCGCAATTGTGCTCTCGTTCGTGTTAGCGGGCATCGCCTGCCTCTTTGCCGGGCTTTGCTACGCCGAGTTTGCGTCGTTGATACCCATCGCAGGATCGGCGTATACGTACGGCTACGCAACGCTGGGGGAGTTCTTCGCATGGATCATCGGATGGGATCTGATCCTGGAATACGCGTTCGGTGCAGCGACGGTCTCTTCAGGTTGGAGCGGCTACTTCTTGAGCCTGATGAACGATCTGGGAGTACATATCCCGCCGGCGCTGACAAGCGCACCAGGTACGAAGCTTATTCTCTATAACGGAAACTGGGAGCATATCGACCGCGTCCTCGACACCATCAAGTCTTTGGGGATCGACCCCGCAACGCTTCCTCAGATGACGGCGTCCTTCAATCTCGTCGCCTTCCTCGCGATCCTGGCGGTGACGACGATCCTGGTGATCGGCATCAAGGAGTCTGCAAATTTCAACACCACCATTGTCATCGTGAAGGTGGGGATCGTCCTGGTGTTCATCGCCCTCGCAGGTGCATACGTCATTCAGAATCCGGAAAAGACCATATCGATCAATTGGAAACAATTCATTCCGCCGAATACGGGCTCGTTCGGAAGCTACGGTTGGTCAGGAATTGCGAGAGCAGCGAGCGTGATCTTCTTTGCCTATATCGGCTTTGACGCCGTATCCACCGCGGCGCAGGAAGCAAAGAACCCGCAAAAAGACATGCCGATCGGGATCATGGGCTCCCTGGCAATCTGCACGGTTCTGTACATCCTCGTCTCAGGCATCCTTACGGCTGTTGTTCCCTATACCAGTCTCAACGTCTCTGATCCCGTGGCCGTCGGTATTGACGCAACCGGCATCAAATGGGGAATCTATCTTGTCAAAACTGGTGCAGTCTTCGGTCTTGGTACCGTGATGCTCGTTATGCTCCTCGGGCAGTCGAGGGTGTTCTATTCCATGGCCCACGATGGACTTCTCCCGAAGTGGGCAGGGAAGGTTCATCCGAGGTTCAGGACTCCGTACATCTCCACCATCACCGTTGGAATCTTTGTCGCCTTTTTCGGTGCTCTACTTCCCATCAACATTCTTGGTGAGCTTGTCAGTATCGGCACGCTGCTGGCATTCGTCATCGTCAGCGCCGGCGTGTGGGTTCTTCGTCGGCGAAAACCGGACTTGCATCGGCCGTTCAAAACGCCATGGGTGCCGTTCGTTCCCATTATGGGAATCGTCGTTTCCGGATTGCTGATGGCGAGTCTCCCGTTCGATACGTGGCTGCGGTTGATTGTGTGGCTGGTGATCGGTCTGGCGATCTACTTCATGTACAGTCGCCATCACAGCACTGTGGCACAGAATTCTGCAAAGTAAGATATCGGCTGAGAGCGGAGGTTGAAGGGTTGGACGATGCGAACAGCTGAATTGAGTGCTCGGTAGCTCCTTTTCCCCTGCGAGGAGGCGAGGACGGGAGAAATGGTTCCTCACGAAACCCTGCTCTTGGTGCTCTTTACTCTGCTGGTCATTGCGCTGCTGATGCTCGACCTCGGCATCTTCCAGCGGAGACCACGGGAGATCGGGATCAAAGAAGCGCTGGGATGGAGCGCGATTTGGATCTCCCTGGCGTTGCTCTTCAATCTCTGGATCCTCTGCTGGCAAGGACGGGAGCCTGCGCTCCAATTCTTCACCGGATACTTGATCGAGCTCTCTCTGAGCGTCGACAATCTCTTCGTTTTCCTCCTGATCTTCCTGTACTTCAGAGTTCCACCCCCATATCAGCACAAGGTCTTGTTCTGGGGAATCTTGGGCGCTCAGCTCATGAGGGGCCTGCTGATTGGCTTCGGTGTTGTTCTCATTTCAAAATTCCACTGGATTCTCTATCTCTTCGGGTTGTTCCTGGTCTTCACGGGGATCAAGATGGGATTTCAGAGGGAGGCTGCTGAGGTCCATCCGGAGCGAAACCTGGTCGTGCGGCTCTTCAAGAGATTCATGCCGGTCACCGCTGGCTATCACGGGTCCAAATTTTTCTTGAAGCTGGAGGGGAAGCGGTATGCGACGCTCTTGCTGATTGTATTGATCGTTGTCGAAACCACAGATTTGCTGTTCGCCTTCGATTCGATTCCCGCCATCTTCGCAATCACCACCGATCCCTTCATTGTGTACACCTCGAACATCTTTGCCATCCTCGGCCTGCGCTCTCTCTACTTCGCGTTGGCGGGGCTGATGAACCTCTTTCAGTACCTTAAGATCGGGCTGTCGGTGATCCTGACGTTTGTCGGCGTAAAGATGCTGCTCGCTGATGTCTATCCCATCCCCATCACGGCGGCGCTCGGAGTCGTGGCCGGGGTTTTGCTCCTTGCCATCGCCGCATCGATCCTGTGGCCAAAGCGTAAGCCTAGCCAGTAGAAACCGGCCCCGCCCGCGCTTGACGCGACTCCTGGGGGATGCTGCATCATTCGTAACCGGCGGGCGGACTCAGGGAACATAATGAAGCACGCACCTGTTTGAAAGACATTGATCGGCTTGTTGGCGTGGGCGCGCGGAAGTACTCACAGGATGTTTCAGATTCATCCATGTAGTCTATAGTCTGCTACCGGCGAAGGTGATGAACATCATTCGGACTTCGAAGTCTCCCTCCGTCCTCCTCCTGATCTGGGCGTTCATCACTGTGTTCACAGTGGATGCAGCAAATGCTGACGATCTGATTTCCGGAACCCCTGTCATTCACCCCGTTGGGGAGGCCTCCTCAGCCACCAGTCTTGGGCTCAAGGGTACGACCGCTCACGGAGATGATGCTCAGCGCAGTTCTATTCTCCTGAAATCCCAGTCCCCGAAGCGGCCCACGATCATCCTTCGTGTGATCGTCGATCAGGACAGTCCGTCGGTGCCTGCCGAACCGCTGATTTTGTTAGCATCGTCTGCTGTCCCGGCACGAAGCCCTCATGTCATCGGTGCCTCTCAAAGAAACTCCTCTTATTTGTATCTGCTCCATCGCTCGCTGTTGCTCTAGCCTTACAATCGGCTGTTTCGTCTCAGTATAGCGTGGCAGTCATCCTGTAGTCGACTGCTGACCGTAGCTCCACAAAATTCCTCAACCTCAACAACAGAGCAGATGATTCAGATGCTGTCTCAACGGTTCATCCTCTATTTCACCATCGTTTGCGTCGTGCTGATTCTTTCGTGCGCGCAGCTCTTCGGCCGTCAGTTCTCCTTTGTGAGGGAGGGGCGGAGAGATTCAACAGTGACCTCGCAGCGCTCCCGAGTGGATCGAGCGTCGGCCGATTCTCTGTTGTGGACCTTGCACAAACCGCGACCGCTGAAGTGGCACAGCATGATTACGAATCTTCCCGGTGACTGGGCACGATTCTACGAAGAGAAATTCCAGTTAGGCAGTATTCCGAAGTTGGCCGGCATATCAGCTCTTACCGCCGGCTTGATGCTGACAGACAAGCAGTCGTACGAAGTTTCCGATCGTTGGTACAAGAGGTCTCATGTTACATCGGAGGTGAGCAACCTCTTTGTTGCCATGGGAGACGGCACGTCGCAGTTCGGATTGGCGGGAGCCTTTGCCGCATACGGATTGGTGAAGGGTGATGATCGGGCCCTGAGGACGGGGAGCGAGATAGCAGAGGCAGTCCTCGCGTCCGGGGCCGTCGTGCAGGTGCTCAAACATCTGACCGGGAGGGAGAGCCCGTTTGTCCGGTCGTCACCGACAGGAGTCTGGAAGTTCTTTCCGAACCAGATTGCCTACCACAAGCATGTCCCGGCTTACGACGCCTTTCCGTCAGGCCACATCTGCACATCGCTCGCGACGGTGGTCGTTATTGCAGAGAACTATCCGGACACAAAGTGGATACAGCCGGTTGGTTATGTGCTGACAGGACTCGTCGGTGTCAGCATGGTCAACCGGGGTATTCATTGGTACAGCGATTATCCTCTGGGGCTGGCGCTCGGGTATGCCTTCGGCGCCATCGCAGCGCACCACGACGGACTACCGTCCGACGGCTCGGGAGAGAGGGGGCGCAGCAGCCTCACCTTCAGTCCGATGGCATATCGAGGGAAGGTTGGACTCTCAATGGCATTTCGATTCTGATTGATTTCGTACGAAGCACTCCGATAGCGTGG
>Ga0315268_10007645_pt1 | contig 11359 bp, 8 predicted proteins | sample C1_top_MG_FD_204535 | JGI IMG/M metagenome (GOLD analysis project Ga0315268, IMG submission 204535) | Sediment microbial communities from Yellowstone Lake, YNP, Wyoming, USA - C1_top | ecosystem: Environmental > Aquatic > Freshwater > Lake > Sediment | place: USA: Wyoming | collected 2017-08-01 | reverse complement strand
TGAATCCGGCGACCGGGACGAGCGCGACTGCGCGTGGAAATCTGACGATCAATCGTTAACGGCGGCAACCTTGGCCATAAATAAGTGAGAACGTGCACCAAAGATAACAGGGGGCTTTCATGACGCTTCGAACCGCTGATTTAAAATATCTCACGCCTTGCCGTTTATTTCAAAGGACAAGCCTGCCCGTTCTGCTTATGCTGGCTGTTGTTCTTTTCTTGCATCCCATACCCGCTCAGGCAAGCTGCGGATCCGCGGGATACACTTTCCCGACCTGCACCACCGAGGCTGAGGCGAGCGATTTTACATCAACATGGAATTGCGATGCGGGAATATCCCCCGCGTATAACAGCGACGGCAGCGGTCGCATTAACGGTTATTATTGGGGGACCAACCTTCTCGGCTGTCCCGAAGAGAACAAGGGTGGGCCGAACAATTCGCTCTGCCGGATGTGGTGTGCCTCGGTCTTTTTTGGAAACGGCAGCGAATGCCCGGCTGATAACCCCTGCTGCGGCAACAACAGCAGCCCTTGCTGCAAGGATGTCTGCTGTGGCGATCCCTGTTGCGGAGATCCCTCATGTGAGAAAGCGGGCAACGGTGGCCAGGGCTCTAATGCCGGTGATGGCGACGGACCGCCGCCGACGCAGGGCGATTCCTGCTCTCTAACCGAAGGCACGACCGAAAATCCCATCGCGTTGCTATCGGGCGTAGAGGGTTTCAGCCGGACGGACCTTACCATCGGGACGCTCTATCCCATCGCCGTCGAGCGCAGATACAGCGGCAGGTCATCCTACGACAGCTCGCTCGGCTACGGCTGGGGGCTTAATTACGATAAGCGGCTGTACACCTATCCGGACGGCTCGATCACATTCCGCATGGATTGCGGCAAGAAGAAAAAGTACGAGTGGATCCCGGCCCTCGAAGCATACGGGCAGACCGTTCCCCAGGATTCGACGCTCAGGCAGGACAAGACGACCTCGGTCGATTACGTCTATATTGCCGAGACGGGCCAATGGGCCGAATATTATCACGTAACCACCAGCGATACGCCCCTGGACAAGACCGTTACCATCGTGAAAAACCAGGATGGATCGTTCACCCTGACGGATAAGTACGGCGGAAAAGAAGAATACGACACCTCCGGCCGCCTGACGGCAAAGCGCGCGGCGAACGGCAACATGCTTGCCTTTTCCTACGAGGCCGTGACCCGCGACCAGATCACCGGCATCCTGCCTTCGAACGTCGGCCAGACGTATCCGCTTGTCGTCGCATACGACTACCGCCTATCCCGGATCGAGGAGAAGAATGCGGGGGGCAGCGTGACCGGCGTCTGGGTGTCCTTCCAGTACGAGAGCGGCACCGGTTGGTTGTCCAGTATCAGCGACAGCGCCGGCCGCACCGTGTACTACAGCCACGATTCCATTGGCAACCTCGCCTCCATAAGCGGTCCCGGCGGGAGCGCGACCTACGGGTACAACGACTCGGCCGACCGGCACCGGCTTACGAACATCGACGAGGGCAGCGGCGAGATCGTGAACACGTATGACGCCAAGGGAAGGGTCACGCATCAGACTCACGGAAACAGCGAGATCGACCTGGCGTATCCGACGACCTATTCGAACGCGACGGTCACGACGAACGTTAAGGATGCAAGCGGCAACCCTCTCGGCACGAACGTTCGCAGCGTGTCATTCGACAGCCTCGGCCTCACCTCGCAAAGCATTCACGCGGACGGGACGAAGACGGTCTATACGCGCAACGGGCACGGTTGGCTGATCTCAGAAGCGCGTTACGACGCCAACAACGCGTTGCTCTCTTCCACGAGCTATACGTACGATCACTGGTATGCCTGCTCCGACCTCACGGAATTTCACGTTGATTGCATCAGCATGGGCGCTGAAAAGGGCGACAGGCTTACCAAGACCGAGGCCCCCGGCACGAGCCTGGAAAGGACCACCACGTACACCTACCACCCCGTGTTCAGCAAGGTCCTGACCGAGACCGTCAAAAGCGTGGTCGATCCCGGACAGAACAAGGTCATTACCAATACCTACGACGAAACCAACGGAAATCTCCTGACCACCACCGAGACCGGGCTGCTCGGGAACGGAAGCGCCTATACCTACACGACCACCTACACCTACGACGCGAATGGCAGGATCACGAGCATCAATGGCCCCAGGACCGATGCTAATGATGTAATTACGTTCACCTACGATTCAGCGGGTCGCCTTCTGACCATGACCCAGCCGCTCATCGGCACGACAACGTACTCAAATCACGATAACCTAGGCAATCCGCAGACCATTACCGATCCGAACGGGAACAGCACGACCTATACGTATGATGCAACGGGAAGGGTGACGAGCGTTAAGACGCCGGGGGACGCGAACGCCACGCAATATGTATACGTTGCAGGCGGTTGTTCCTCCTGTGGAGGAGGGGCTGCAACCAGGATCGACCATATCACGCTTCCCGAGGGAAATACGATCTGGTATACGTACGACACGTCCGGCAACCTTATCACCATCAAGGACAGCCTGAACAACTCGATCAACTATACGTACGACTCCGAAGGGAATAAGCTGACCGAGGTGATCAGGGACGCGGGCGGCGCTCTCCAGAAGAGTTTGAGCTATCAGTATGACGTGATGAACCGGCTGGTGAAAACCCTGAACCCGGATTCCACGTACACCCAGTATGCATATGACGCGCTGGGAAACCGAGCTTCGGTTCGCAATCCGAACGCCAACACGACCGCATATCAATACGATGCTTTGAACAGGCTTATCTCAGTGATCCAGCCCGGAAGCGTTACAACGGCATATGGCTACAATTCGAATAATAACCTGACTTCAGTTAAGGATACGAACAATAATACGACGACGTACAAGTTCGATGATCATCGCCGCGTGTTTCAGGTGATCTCACCCGATACCGGGACGACGACGTACTCGTATGATGCAGCCGGAAACATGATCAGCAAGACGGACGCGAAAGGCGTGACGATCTCTTACGTCTATGATGCGGCAAATCGGCTGACTTCAATAACGTCACCTGCTGTTTCCGGACTCGCTGCATTCTCTATCGCGTACACTTATGACAGCTGCGTCAACGGCAAAGGCCGCTTGTGCTCGAAGGCCGACGCGAGCGGAACGACGGTCTACGAATGGACAGCCAAAGGTCAGCTCAAAAAAGAAACGAAGACCATCGACAGCGTTCAGTACGTTACGCAATATTCGTATGACATGAACGGAAACTTGAAGACGCTCACCGATCCCTCAGGTGAAGTCACCGTGTACAATTTCACGAACGATAAAGCGGTCAGCGTGTTGAACGGTGCTGCGAACCTGGCGACGAACATCAACTACAAACCTTTCGGCGGCATCTCGTCGCTCACTTACGGCAATGGTCTCGCCGGCAGCATCGGCTACGATAACCAGTATCGCGTTACCGGGATGACTGCCGGGTCTGCGCTCAATCTCAGCTATCCGACGTATGACGCGAACGGGAACATCATGACGATCAACAACGCGCTCGATCCCACAAAGAACAAGGCATTTACCTACGATTCTCTTGACCGGCTCTCGACAGCAACGTCCTCCGGAATATGGGGCTCTCTCGCGTGGACTTACGATGGCGTCGGTAACAGACAGACGGAGAACTCAACTACCTACTCTTACACGCCGAGCACAAACAAGTTGAACACGGTCGGCGGCGTTTCCTATGGCTTCGACAACAACGGCAACACCACGAGCCAGGGCGCGCGGCAGTACACGTACAATCAGAACCAACGCTTGGTCCAGGTTGTAGACGGTGCGATGACCGCGAATTACACGTACAACGGCGACGGCCAGCGGGTAAAGAAGAACGTGAACGGGTCCGTCACGATATTCCACTACGATCAGAACGGGCAGCTCATCGCAGAGTCAAACGGCGCCGGTGCTATCACTGCAAGGTATGTATATTTAAATGGGCGGCCGTTGGCGAAGATAGAAGGAGCCAGCGTTTATTTTTATCATAATGACGCCTTAGGAACACCGCAGAAGATGACGGACTCGACGGGGACCGTTGTTTGGGCTGCGGATTACAAGCCGTTCGGGGAAGTGACGATCACGGTATCAACGATCACGAACAATCTAAGGTTCCCTGGTCAGTACTTCGATGCGGAGACGGGATTGTATCAGAACTGGAATCGGGACTACAACTGGGCGCGCGGTGGTTATATCGAAAGTGATCCATTGAATTTAGGCTCTTTAAGTCTATTCCGTAAAGTATCCCTTAAAAAAGCGCTCAAAATCTATACCACGAACCCGCAACGCCAACATCTATTCCTATATGCGCACAATAATCCACTGCATAAAGTAGATCCTACTGGATTAAGTGCTGCTTCGTGTTTGTTGCACGTCATTAAAGAGATTGCGGGCGAAGTTGCTATGGAATATGTAGGAAAAGCTGAACTTGAGCCTGATTGCGGTGAGTGTACTCTTGTAAGCTCTTCCACATATGGAAGCAGTAAATTTTGTTTCTATCAGTGTCACGATGAGCATGGAGAACCGGCGAGCAATCAAGTAGCGGTACCGGTTAAATCATGTCCTCCCGGGCAGTGTCCCGGGTCCTGGCAGCCGGGTCAACAATTGTAGACGAGTGTTTAGCATGAGATATTGCTGCGCGTGAGGTAACGCACTTGGTTGATGAACTTGATAAACATGATGCAAAGCAATTATGGCCCGTCCGAGATGTGTTTTCTGTTCTACTTGCGTATCCTGTGGCCATGGTTTTATTAGCCTATGTAGAAAATGAGATATTGGGCTTTAAAATTGGTTCAAATGCGTCCCCTGTAATCTATTGGTTGAATCATAGTATCTATGCTGCTATTTTCTCGCTGCTACCAATCATGGTTGTATCTCACTATTACAATGCCACCCCCGAAGATATCGGGCTTACTTTTAAAAGTTTTAAAAAAAACGTCATCATTGGTTTAGTAGCCGGCTTGATAGTATTGGCCGTTGTCTCTTTAGCTCATCATGGCATCACGTATCTTTTAGGCGAAAGCCATGATGATTCTCACGTTCAGATGCTGAAAATGTCAAAAGACCCTATACGCTTTTTTGTTGGATCGTTTTCTATGGTTCTTTTGGCTCCGCTGTCAGAAGAGATATTTTATCGTGGGTTTGCGTATACTATTTTCAAAAAACATTACGGGAAAGTTGTCGGCGTGATTTTAAGCAGTTTTCTATATGCAGGACTTCATCTCGACATCTGGAACGCGCCACTTTTTTTCATTATGGGAATTGGCTTTGCTTTGTTGTTTGAACGCACAGGCTCTCTTGTTCCTGGAATAACTGCACATACCGTTATAAACTTGAGTACGGTGTGCCTTATTATGGTTGGCTAAATATCAGTACTAGATAACCGTGGCAAGGGCGCATGATATGATTATGAATGTTGGGCTTCTTCTGATTCTTATGATAGCACTTGCATATATCATGATCCAGCCACTTTTTGTAAAAGGACCATATCTGAAAATAGTTCGGGAACGCTACGGAAAAATATTTGGAGAAAGCTGGTCGCGTCGTAAAAATATACTCTTTGAATTAGTCGTGGCTGCTATCGTTATTTGTCTCGTTACCATACTTACCTACTTGGCGAATAAATAGTTTCTGGTTCTGCGTCTTCAATGCTATCCGGTCTTCCTCGCCTTCTCACTTCCCAGGAACGCATCGATAAATTGAATAATCGGCCTTCGCTGCTTCGCGGGTAGTTTCTCTACCTGCGCAAAGCGCCGCCATAGCCGGTTATCTCTGCTCCGTCCGTTCTCTTTGACCTGCTTTGTCCCCATCAACTCATCGGTGCTCACGTGTAAGGCCTTCGCCAGTGTCGGCAACAACTGCGCGGAGGGATGTCCGCCGTGTTTCTCGTAATGGACCAGCATCCTGTGAGAGATACCGATCTCAGCGGCCAGCTCCCGCAGTGAGAAGCCCGCCGCCTTCCGCAGCTTAACCAGTCGCTCTCCAAAGCCTTCTGTTTCCTCTGTAAGTATCTTCTTCTTAGGCATGGCGCACACCCCCTCTGTAACGTGTTGCGCCCCATTATATAGCATCATTTTGTTTTCCATCCTTTCTGGTGCAAATAGTGCTTGACAACGTGGTTACATAAATGTACCATCAGGCGTCCTCAAAGTAAAGCACGAAAAAAGTTATCGATACCCGCACTTTCGACTTGACAGGATTTCAGGAGAGGGGGCTTTTTCATGAAAATAGCGAAAGAGGAGATCGAGGCGATCAAACAAGCCCATGACCTCCGGGCCGTAGTCGAAGCTTACGGCATCACGCTCAAGAAGAAGGGCAGCAACTACGTCGGCCTCTGTCCTTTCCACAAGGAGAAGACCCCATCCTTTACCGTCAATCCCAAGACCAACCTTTACCATTGTTTCGGCTGCGACGCCGGCGGCGACGTTATCGGCTTCATCTGCAAGATGGACAATATCAGTTTCCGCGCAGCCGTCGAAAAACTCAATCGACACTCGTCAACCGGCAATCGAAAATCAAAAGACGCTCCTCCTGCATCCGGCAGCGTGCCTCCGGAATCATTGATCAATCGCACCCATCTTTTAAACCGCGTCGTTTCCTTCTACCATAAAACCTTCTGCGAAGACCCTCGCGCGCGCGAGTACCTGCGCACGCGCGGGATCGCGGACAATGCTCTCTTCTCCGACTTCACGATCGGCTTTTCTAACGGCACGCTCCTGAACACCATTCCGGATGAAGGAGATATCCGCGAAGCCTTGAAGGAGCTCGGCATTCTGAACGAGCGTGGCAACGAAATGTTTTACGGCTGCGCGATCTTCCCAATCTTCGACGAGAACAAAGATGCTGTCGGTCTCTACGGCCGCCGAATTACGGACGGAGAAACCACCCACTTCTATCTGCCCGGTCCCCGCCGCGGCGTCTTCAACTTCCAGGCTGCTAAACGAAGCAAGTCAATCATCCTCACCGAATCGATCATCGATGCTGTGACGTTATACAATGCGGGCTTCCGTGACGTGCTCCCGTGTTACGGCGTGAACGGCTTCACGCGTGACATGCTCGACCTTCTCACCCGGAGCCAGGTCAAAGAGGTCTATATCTGTTTTGACCTTGACGACGCCGGCAAAGAGGGCGCGGGGAAGATCGCGGCACAGTTAAAGGAGAAAAACATCGATCCGTATATCGTGCAGCTCCCGGCGAATGAAGCCCAGGACAAGGTAGACATCAACACCTTTTTTCTCTTAACCGCTGACGCTCCCGCGATCTTCGAGCGGCTCCTCAAGGAATCCAATCACCGCGCATCGATCCGCTCCGACAAGATCGTGAAGCACGAACAGAAAGCCTACGAGAAGACTGACACCGGTCTCGTGGTCCAGTACGGCGATCGGCGCTATGACGTGCGCGGGATCACGCGCGAGGGCGTGAAGCTCAAAGCGACGATCAAGGCAGCGAAGCAGAAGCCCGGCGATAAAGCGCCGCGCTTCCATCTCGACACCGTGGACCTGTACTCTAATCGAAGCCGTCTCTTCTTCGCCAAAGCCTGCGCCGTGCTCTTTGCCGAGAAAGAAGAGATCATCACGGAAGACGTAACCAGGCTCATCGATCTTGCCGAGTCCTGGCAACCCGAGAATAAAGATGCAGCGCCTACGCAGAAGATGACGAAGGCCGAGGAAGACGAGGCACTTGAGTTTCTGAAATACCCTGAACTCTTCTCCCAAATCCTCGTTGACTTCGAGACGATCGGGATCACCGGCGAGGACGCCAACAAACTGATGGGCTATCTCTCGGCCACGAGCCGCAAGCTCGATGAACCGCTCTCCATCATGGTCCAGTCAAGAAGCGCTGCCGGCAAGTCTACCTTACAAGACGCCGTGCTCTCTCTCATCCCGGAAGAAGATTACATCAAATACACGCGCATCACCGGCCAGGCCCTCTTCTACAAAGAAGAAGACAGCCTGATCCACAAGCTTATTGCCATCGAGGAAGAGCACGGCGCAAGAGACGCCTCGTACTCTATCCGCAATATCCAATCATCAAAATATCTCTCCATCGCGGCCACGGGCAAGGACCCCGCGACCGGGAAGCTCCGGACAGAAGAGTACAAAGTAAAAGGTCCCGTGTCCCTCATGATCACCACGACCGAGGTAGAGCTTGACTATGAGACAGCTAACCGCTTCGTTACTCTCACCATCGATGAATCAAAAGAAATGACCGAACGTATACTTCAGAAGCAGCGCGAGCGGCAAACCTTGGCCGGTCTCTTGAAGAAGGTCGAGACCGAGCGGATCACCAAACGCCACCACAACGCGCAACGCCTTCTCCGGCCTCTTCGCGTGATCAATCCCTATGCCGAGCTTCTCACCTATCCCGCCGAAACGCTGCGCGCCCGGCGCGATAACATGAAGTACCTGGGCCTCATCCTGGCCATCGCCTTCCTGCACCAATATCAACGCGAGATAAAGACGGTTCAGAATAACGGCGACCTCCTTCAATACATCGAGGTGACGCTAAACGACATCGAAAAGGCGAACACGCTCGCGGCCGAGATCCTGGGCCGCACCCTGGACGAGCTCGCCCCGCCGTCGCGCCTCTTGCTCAAGATGATCCGCGAGATGGTCGAGGCAGAATGCAAGCGCCAGAACATCGAGCCTAAAGCATACCACTTCATCCGGAAGGACATCCGCGAGTGGACCCGGTGGAGCGACTCGCAGATCAAGCGCCACATCCAGCAGCTCGAAGACCTGGAGTACCTTTACTCGGTCGCCGGCAAGAAGGGCAAGGAGTACGTTTACGAGCTTCTCTACCCGGGCGGCGGCGAAGACGGCAAGCCCTTCCTGATGGGGCTCACCAGCATCGAGGAACTCAAGAAGAAGATCGCGGCGCAGAAGAAAGGAGAACGCAATGGACAGAACTAAAATCGCCATCGTAAAGAACTGGCGCAAGTACCACTTGCCGCACGTCATGTGCGGCTTCGTTGACGAGAGCGACTTCCGCTGCTTCACGTCCGCGTCGGTCTGCTTCGGCGACGGCAGCGGGATCGAGGTCCAGGCGAGCGATCGTGACGACCTCATTATCACGGATATCCCGTTCAACGCGGTCGAGGAATGATCAACTTGGACGGCAAAAAAGGCCACTTGGACCCTACTTGGACCCCACTTGGACGGCACTAGTCCGGCAAGGTCAAATCTCATAAACCTGTTGATAGCAGCGGTGTTGCCGCACCTTTTTACGCAACTTGGACGCTTTTTAGAAAAAGCATATATACCGGATGCAAGAAAAACTTGAATCATAACCATAAGTCGAGGCAGATCATGAGCGACTTTAACGAGATCCTCTTCAGCTTCAACGAGCACATGAAAGTCAAGAACTACGCGCCGCCCACGATGGAGTGCTACGGCCGGGGCGTGCGGTTCTTCCTCGATCATCTCACTTCGCTCGGCATATCGGACGTGAAGCGCGTCACCCGTGATATCCTTTACGACTATCAAGCCAAGATCATGGAGCAGAGACAATCCCGGAGCCTCAGCTACGCCTTCGTCTCCGAGAAGATCAAGTCCGTCAAACGCTTCTTCGAATATCTCGAAGCATCGAGCGCCATCCTCGTGAACCCCGCCGAGCACATCAAAGAGCCAAAGAAAGAAAAGCGCCTGCCCCGGTCCGTGTTGAACGAAGACGAGGTCCGCAGGGTCCTCGATCAGCCTAATCTCTCCGTGCCTACCGGCATCCGGGACCGCGCTATCCTCGAAGTCTTATACTCGACCGGCATCAGGCTTGCCGAACTCACCGGTCTCACCATCTACGACCCTGATCTTCAAGGCGGACTCTTGCGAGTTAAAGGCAAGTTCAGTAAGGATCGCGTCGTCCCGCTCGGAAAGCACGCGGTCAAGTTCTTAAAAGAGTACATCGCCCACGTGCGGCCCCAGCTCACCAGGCATGATAAAACGGAAAGACGCCTCTTCATGAGCCGCCAAAAAAGCGCCATGTCCCCCCAGGTGGTCGAGATCATGGTGAGGGCCTGCGCAAAGAAAGCGGGAATTGCAAAGCGAGTGACCCCGCACACCTTCCGGCATACGTTTGCAACCGAACTCATTAGAAACGGCGCGGACATCAACGCGGTTCGGGAAATGCTCGGCCACTCCGATCTCCGGACCACCAACATCTACACCCACGTTGCCGGTGTGGACGTGAAGAAGACCCACAGCACAAGCCATCCGCGCGAGAAGGACAAAGAGACGAGCGAAGAGAGCACGCCCGATATCTTGCGCAAGAGGGACGCGAGGAACCCATGAGCAACCTGAACGACTTCAAAGAAAAGTACCGACAGCATCTTACCATCCTGAATTATGCCCCCAACACGATCAAAGGCTACCTGTTTTATCTTAACCGATTCGTTAAGTATCTCGACGAGATCAACGTCACCGAGATCGCCGCAGTCACCAGAGACGCCGTCAGAGATTACCAGACCCATCTTTACGAAGAGATCAACTACAAAGGCCAGCCCAACGGCGTGTTCTACCAGAACAACAATGTGAAGGTCGTCAAATCCTTCTTCCGTTTCCTCAAGGAGAACGACTATCTTGCCGGCGATCCGGCCAGGGACATTACTTACGCGAAAGTCCCGAAGCGACTGCCCCGCTCGATCCTCTCCGGGTCAGAGGCAAAGAAGGTCATCCACGGCTCGAACACCAAGACCGCCCTGGGCTACCGGGATCGGACTATCCTTGAGGTCCTGTACTCAACAGGAATCAGAAACCAGGAACTCATCAACCTGCTTCTCACCGACGTGGACTACACCGAAGGCCTCATCAGGATCAACAGCGGGAAAGGGGACAAGGACCGAGTCGTCCCGATCGGCAAGATCGCTTGTCGATACATCGAGAACTACGTCAAGGCCGTCAGACCGATGCTCATCAAGAATCCTACTAACAACCATCTCTTCATCACCATCAAAGGGAACACGCTCGCGCACACCGTGCCCGGCCAAGCCATAAGACGGTCCAACAGAAGAGCCAAGATAAAAAAGAACATCACGCCCCACACCTTCCGGCACACGTGCGCCACGCTCATGCTCAGGAACAAGGCGAACATCAGGCACATCCAGGAGCTGCTCGGCCACGCGACGCTCGGCTCGACGCAGGTCTATACATCAGTCACGATCACGGACTTGAAGGAAGTGCACAGCAAGTGCCATCCGAGGGAGAAGGATAAAGAGTGAGGGACGAGGGGACGATGGACGAGGGACGCGAGAGGCAGTAACAGCGGCGAGGGACAGTGACAGCGACAGGGACAAAGGAATAGCGGAGGCCTCCGGGCTTGCGGGATGGATCGCC
>Ga0315268_10007644_pt1 | contig 11360 bp, 6 predicted proteins | sample C1_top_MG_FD_204535 | JGI IMG/M metagenome (GOLD analysis project Ga0315268, IMG submission 204535) | Sediment microbial communities from Yellowstone Lake, YNP, Wyoming, USA - C1_top | ecosystem: Environmental > Aquatic > Freshwater > Lake > Sediment | place: USA: Wyoming | collected 2017-08-01 | reverse complement strand
GCACGCTCTTCACGTCGGTGTCGGAAGGCTTCACGCTGAACCGGGCGCTGTACGACGAAACCGGCAAATTATACGATCTTCGCGTTCTGGAAGCGAACCCCGCAGCAGAAAAAGCGAACGGGCTTACACGGGATGAATTCGTTGGCAAGACCTGGCGCGAGTTGTGGCCCGGTGCGGAAGAATACTGGTGGGACAGCTGCAATAAGGTCATGCAGAACAACGAAGAAGTGCGGTTGGAGAACTATGCCAAGGTCCATGACCGGTGGTACGGGGTCCATCACTTTAAAGCAGGGCCCGATCTCATGGGCAGCATTTTTACGGATATCACCGCACGCAAGAAGGCCGAGGAGACGCTGCGATCGGCTCACGACGAACTCAAACGCCGGTCCTACGAACTCGCGGCCGTGAACCGGGAACTGGAAGAATTCTCCTATTCGGTGTCCCACGATCTCAGGGCCCCGCTGCGCACCATAGAAGGCTTCACGGGTGCAATTCTCGAGGATTACGGCGCATCTCTGGACGGAGCGGCAAAAGGTTATTTCAATCGCGTGGTATCGGCAAGCAGGCGCATGGCCCAGCTCATCGACGCCCTGTTGAATATGGCGCGTCAGACAAAGGTCGAGCTGCGGGAGAATACCGTTGACCTGAGCGGTCTTGCGGAGATCGCGGTCCATGCGTTGCGCAAGCGTGACCCCGGCAGGACGGTGGATATCTCGATCGGAAAAGATCTAAAAGCGCGTGGCGACCGGGACATGCTCACGACTGTCATTGAAAATCTTCTGGACAATGCCTGGAAATTCACCGGCAGGCATTCCACAGCGAAGATAGAATTCGGCGCGCTTGACAAGGACGGCACAAAGATATTCTTTATCAAAGACGACGGCGCGGGGTTCGACATGCAGTTTGCGCAAAAAATGTTTATGCCGTTCAGGCGATTGCACGCGGAATCCGAATTCCCGGGTCTGGGCATGGGCCTGGCTATTGCTTATCGGATCATTCTGCGCCATGAAGGAAGGATCTGGGCCGAGAGCGAGCCGGAAAAAGGCGCGACGTTCTATTTTACGTTGTGAAGCGTTTTGCGTTGAATAAAAGGTTTCGAGGTCCGGGTTTTTCTATTTCGTCATTCCCGCTTGATTCTAAGCCTGCCCCGGTATGTTTGAGGCCGGGGGGAATCGGGTTTGATTTTAATCAAGGTTTGTAGCCGCGGGCTTCAGCCCGCGTTTGTCAGGCAGGGAACAATTAATCACGCAGGCTGAAGCCTGCGCCTACAAAACCGGAGCTTATCATGCTTCCTGAGAATCTGAAATCATCTGGTATGCGCATCGCTATTCTGATTGCGGCAATTCTCTGTGTCGGCGGCATATTCTCCGCCTGCAACAAGGCCGATCGAAAATCAGTGGGCTCGCAGGAAAAAGTCACGATCGCCTATTCCACCTCGCCGGACGCCGCGCTCGCTCAAGTCGCCCAGGCACGGGGTTATTACCTGCAGGAAGGCCTGGAAGCAATTCCGCAGAAGTATCCCTATGGAAAAGTCGCCCTCGATGCACTGCTGGAGGGCAAGGCTGATTTTGCCACGGTCGCCGAGACGCCTGTCATGTTTGCGATCATGCGGGGGGAAAAAGTGTCAATTGTCGCCACGATCCAGACTTCGGGCAGGAATGTCGCCATTATTGCGAGAAAGGACAAGGGGATACTTGCTCCGCACAACCTGAAGGGTCGAACGATAGCGGTGACTTCCGGCACCCTGCTTGATTTTTATGTGGACGCTTTTCTCGTTACTCACGGGCTGGCGAAAAAGGACATGACGCTGGTAAATATGCCGCCCGATAAAATGGCGGAAGCCCTGCAGCGCGGCGATGTTAATGCCGTCGCTGCGTGGTCACACGTCCTGATCCAGACGCAAAAGCGATTGGGCGATAAAGGAATCACCTTCTATGACGAGGATATTTATACGCAGACCTTTAATATCGTAACGACCTGGGACTATGTGCGCACGCACCCGGAGAACGTCAAAAAAGCGCTGCGCGCCCTCATCAACGCGGAGAAATTCGTTGATCAGAAACCGTCCGATGCCCAGGCAATCGTTGCGGAATTCTGCGGCATGGACAAAGACGTTATCGCCGGGATGTGGCCTGTCGAAAACTTCAAGGTAACGCTTGACCAGTCATTGTTGTTTGCATTGGAAGACGAGACGCGATGGGCGATAAAAGGCGGCCTGACCAGTAAGAAGACCACCCCTAATTATCTTAATTTCATCTACGTGGACGGGATGGATTCGGTTAAGCCGAATGCAGTGAGGATACTGCGGTAGCGGAAGAGGAATCATGCGGGTCAAAACAAAACTGCGAATAAACAGTACGGTTTCCGTGCTGGCGACCATCATCATTGTCGCCATTCTCATAGTGGCATTTTACAACGTAAAAAGCGCGCTCAAAAGATCGGATATCGCCGATGCGCTGGTAAACAGCGTATATCTCCGGAGCGAGCTGCGAAACGATTATATCCTGGATACGAACGAGAGGACAAAGACCCAGTGGTTTTCCGAGCATGAACGGATCGGCAATCTCCTGAGGTCAGCGTCCGAAGAATTCAAGGATGTCGAAGAAAAGGCGATCCTCGATGAAATGATCAAAGGCCAGGAATCGATCCAAAGGATTTTCTCGCGCATTGTGGAAAACAGGGAAAAGACAAGATCTGCCGCAGCATTCGACGTCCCTCCGCAGGACATCGAGAACAGGCTGCTCAGTCAGCTGGCCATACGGAGATATAGTGCGATATTGAATGCGCACCGGCTGCAGGATGCAGGCAACAAGCATCTGGTTTCCGGTGTCGCGCTTGCGGGCTGGAGCATTGTTTGCGTGATCGCGCTCCTGGCCGCTGCGATAACCGTCAATTCCTGGCTGATGGTCAGGACCATCACCAGCCGTATCGGGGTGCTCCAGGAAGGCGCCTCGATCATCGGAGAGGGGAACCTCGATCACCGGATCGACAGCACGGGAGACGATGAGTTCTCCGAGCTTTCCCGCGCGTTCAATGTAATGACGGAAAAACTTGGCAGGTCCTATGTGGACCTCGAAAAGGAGATTGCAGAACGCAAGAAGACGCATGAAGAACTGAAGCGCACGGCGATTCTCCTCGATGAAACCCAGGCTATCGCCCGCGTTGGCGGCTGGGAGCTGGACCCGGCCGAGAACAAGCTCTTCTGGACCGGGGAAACCTATCGGATCCATGAAACATCGCCGTCCGAGTACAGGCCCACGGTGGAAACAGCCATTGCCTTCTACGCGCCCGAGAGCGTGCCGATCATCAGTAACGCCGTGAAAGAGGCCGTCGAGCAGGGCAAGGAATTTTTCCTGGAACTGCAGCTGGTCACGGCCAGGGGCCGCCTGATCTGGGTGGAAGCCGTGGGCAGGCCCATCCGCGCGGACGGCCGGGTCGTGAAAGTCATCGGCGCCTTTCGGGACATCACCGAGCGCAAGAAAGCGGACGCACTCCGGCAATCGAACGCCTATCACCGGAGCCTCATCGAGGCGAGCCTCGATCCGCTCGTAACCATCGATGAGAAAGGCAAAGTCACCGATGTGAACGCCGCCACGGAGAAGGTGACCGGACGGAGACGCGACGAGCTGATCGGCACCGATTTCTCCGACTACTTCACGGAGCCGGAAAAGGCGCGCGAGGGGTATCAGCAAGTGTTCAGGGAAGGTTCGGTCATGGACTATGCGCTCGAGATCAAAGGCACGGAGGGGCACATCACGCCGGTCCTGTACAATGCCGCGGTGTACCGTGACGAATCGGGGAACGTCATCGGCGTTTTCGCCGCTGCCCGCGACATCACCGAACGGATACAAGCCGAAGAAAAGCTGAAGCTGGCAAACGCCTACAACCGGAGCCTTATCGAAGCCAGCCTCGATCCGCTCGTGACCATCTCAGCAGACGGCAAGATCACCGATGTGAATATCGCGACGGAGAAGGTGACAGGCCGTTCCCGCGCGGAGCTCATCGACACGGATTTTTCCGATTATTTCACGGAACCGGCAAAGGCAAAGGCCGGGTATCGGGAGGTCTTTGAAGAGGGCTTTGTGATGGACTACGCCCTCGAGATCCGACGCCGTGACGGGCACGTTACGCCGGTCCTGTATAATGCGGCGGTGTACAATGACGATGCTGGAAAGGTCATCGGCGTGTTTGCCGCGGCCCGCGACATCACGGAGAGAAAGAAGGCTGAAGAAGCGCTCAATAATCTGAACAGGGAGCTTGAAGCGCGCGTGATCGATCGGACAGCTCAGCTCGAAAGCACGAACAGAGAACTGGAGGCCTTTGCTTATTCTGTTTCCCACGACCTTCGCTCCCCACTCCGGAGCATCGAGGGTTTCAGCACAGCGCTCGTGGAAGATTACGCGGACAAGCTGGACGAAGCGGGCAAAGGCTATCTGAACCGCGTTCGCGCCGCCACGGTGCGAATGGGACAGTTGATCGACGATCTCCTCAAGCTGTCCCGCGTCACACGCGGCGAAATGACGCGGGAACGCGTGGACCTGGGCGCCATTGTCCGCGAGATCGCAGGCAATTTCCGGAAGCATTACCCAGAGCGGTCAGCAGAAATCATCGTTGCGTCCGGCCTGGTCGCGTCCGGCGACGCGCGCCTCCTGACCATCATGCTTGAAAATCTGCTGTCGAATGCTTGGAAATATAGTGAAAAGACAGACCACGCAGTGATAGAATTCGGAACAGCTGATTGCCAGGGGGGCGGGGTGTTCTATATCAAGGATAACGGCGTGGGATTCGATATGGCGTATGCCGGCAAACTCTTCAGCCCTTTCCAGAGGCTGCATGCTGTCGACGAATTCGCGGGCACCGGCATCGGTCTTGCCACGGTCAAGCGTATCGTCAGCCGCCACAACGGCCGGGTGTGGATCGAGAGCGAAATGAATAAGGGGACGACGGTGTTCTTCACGCTTGGGTGAAGGAGTTTCAAGTTGCAAGTCTCAAGTTTCAGGTTACCTTGGAGATGACATGGCCACATTTCAGCGATTTGAGGATATTATTGTTTGGCAGAAATCCAGGATATTATCGCGAGACATTTATCGAGTTACCAAGCAGGGTCCTTTCTCAAAGGACTTCGGTCTTCGTAACCAAATATGCAATGCAAGTTCCTCGGTCATGTCAAATATTGCAGAGGGCTTCGAAAGAAGTGGAAACGGTGAGTTCGGTCAGTTTTTATCAATAGCAAAAGGTTCTATCGGCGAAGTGAAATCTCAACTTTACATAGCGTTCGATCAGGAATATCTGGATAAAGAGACCTTCGAACGACTATTTTCGGCCGCAACCGAGATCAGCAAAATGATCAATGGGTTGATGGGTCATATTCGGGATTCTTCGATGAAGGGAATCAAATACAAAAAGTAATGTGTATTTGATTTTAACTTGAACTTGAAACTTGAGACTTGAAACATTTTTAGGGAGGCTTTATGAAAACCAAGATCATTCTGTTAGTGGAGGACAATCCCGATGACGTGCAACTCACGCTCCGCGCGCTCAAGAAAAGCAACATCATGAACGAAGTGGTCGTTGCGCAGAACGGAGTCGAAGCACTGGATTATCTGTTCGGCACGGGCAAATACGCGGGCCGCGACACCGTGATAAAGCCCCAGGTGGTCCTGCTGGACCTCAAGATGCCGAAAATGGACGGGATCGAGGTGCTTCAGCGCATCCGGAACGATGAGCGGACAAAGCTCCTGCCCGTCGTGGTCCTAACCACATCGAGCGAGGACCGGGACCGCGTCGAAAGCTACAAGGTCGGCGCTAACAGCTACGTCAGGAAGCCCGTGGACTTCGGCCAGTTCGCGGAGGCAGTGAACCAACTCGGCCTCTACTGGCTGGTGTTGAATGAAACGGCGTAACAGTGAAGTATAGTTTCAAGTTCCAAGTTTGTAGTTTCAAGTAACTTGGAACCTGAAACTTGAAACTTATACCCGAAACTTGAAACCTGGAACCTGAAACTTAACACTTAACACCATGACCGAACCTTTAAACATACTGATCGTAGAAGACAACGAGGACGATTGTCTGCTTTTGCTCCGTGAACTGAGTAAAGGCGGCTACCAGCCCCGGACCGAACGCGTCGACACAGCCGGGGCCATGCGGGCCGCTCTTGCTCGCGACGGCTGGGACATCGTAATCTCGGACTACCTCATGCCGAAATTCAGCGGTTTGGCTGCTTTGCAACAATTGAAGGAGTCCGGCAAGGACATTCCCTTTATCATTGTTTCCGGAAACATCGGCGAGGACATCGCTGTTGAAGCCATGCGCGCAGGCGCGCATGATTACATCATCAAAGGCAATCTGGCCAGACTCATTCCCGCGATCCAGCGAGAACTCCGCGAAGCAGAGGTGCGGCGGCAGAGACGTCTGAACGAGGTGGACCTCAGCCGTCTGAACCGTGTGTATGCCGTGTTGAGCCAGGTCAATGAAGCAATTATCCGGACGCCGGACCGCGATCCGCTGCTGGCGTCCGTATGCAGGATCATGATCGAGACCGGCGGCTTTAAACTGGCGTGGGTAGGCAACCTGGACCCGGTCAGCCGGAAGGTCCTCCCGGTGGCGGCTTTCGGATCGACTGCATATCTGGAGGGCATCAATATCGTTGCCGCGGATGTTCCCGAGGGCAGAGGGCCGACCGGCCGCGCGATCTATGAAAAGCGGCCCGTCATTAATATGGACTTTGATACGGAAGAGAATATGCGTCCCTGGCGGGAACGGGCGCGCGGCTACGGGATCCGTTCATCCTCGGCATTCCCCCTGATGATGAACAACGAGGTCATCGGCGCCCTGACCGTGTATTCGGACCTGCCGAGCTTCTTCAATGAAGATGAGATATCGCTTCTCCGGACATCCGCGGACAACCTCTCGTTCGCCCTGGACGCGATCCGGAACGATCAGAAGCGGTTCGAAGCCGAGGCTGAGATCATTCAGTCCGCGAACGAGATAAGCGATTTGTACAACAATGCGCCCTGCGGGTATCATTCCATTGACACGAACGGCGTTATCGTCAGGATCAACGATACCGAGCTCGCGTGGCTGGGCTACACCCGGGAAGAGGTGCTCGGAAAGCTTTGCATTGCCGATATTATGACGTCGGAAAGCGCTGCCGCGTTTAAGGACAATTTCCCGGTTTTGAAACAGCAGGGACAGGTCCGTGATGTGATCATCGATATCAAGCGGAAGAACGGCACGATACTGTCCATGCTCCTGAACGCGACCGCGGTGCGGGACAGGAACGGCGACTTTCTGATGAGCAGGACCACGCTGTACGACATCACGGAGCGCCGGGAAACGGAGCGGCAGATACAGATCACCAACAAACTGCTCTATCTGTTCGCGCAGAACTTCACGCGGCACGAATACCTCGAATCCGCGTGCAATCTGCTCCGCACCTGGATCGGCTGCGGGCATGTGGGTCTCCGCATCGTCGGTCCCGACGACAAGGCGCCTTTCGAGGCCTGCTGCGGATACGACGAAGGCTTTCTGAAGCAGGAGAGCGACCTGTCGCTCACCCGGGACCGCTGCATCTGCACGCGGATCATCGCGGGAGCGCCCGAACCCACGGACCTGGACTCCCTGACCGCGAACGGATCGTTCGTTTCCAACGATTCCGGCAAATTCGACGAAGCGCTGGGAAAAGAAGCACGGGGATGGTATCGCGGCCTCTGCGTCAAACTCGGATTCAAGTCCCTGGCCGTGATCCCGATCAAGTACCGGGACCGGAACATCGGCGCAATCCATCTTGCAGACGACCAGGACGGAAAGTTCCCGCTTGAGCGCGTAAAATTCATCGAGCAGCTGGCGTTCATCATCGGCGAGGCCATCTACCGGTTCGGCATCGAAGACGAGCAGAAACGGCTTGCCTCGGCGCTGGAGTCCACGGCAGAGGCGGTGGTCATCACGGACCCGCATACCGGCATTATCCGGTATATGAATCCGGCATTCTCGCATGTCACGGGATACAGCAGGGACGAGGTGATCGGCCAGACCCTGCATTTTCTGGACAGCGGCAAGCAGGGGCCGGAGTTCTATGATGCAATGCGGAAAACGCTGAAACAGGAAGGATTCTGGCAGGGCCGCCTCGAGAACAAAAAAAAGGACGGGTCCCTGTATCTGGAAGACTGCACGTATTCGCCGGTGCGCAATTCCAGGGGCGAGATCATCAATTACGTCTCGGTGCGGCGCGACGTGACCGAAAAGCTCAGGCTCGAATCCATAGCCGAGGCCGTCAACTCCATGAACAATATCGGGTATGTGTTCACGGGCGTGCGGCACGAGATCGGCAACCCGATCAATTCCGCAAAAATGAGCCTGAGCGTGCTGATGCACAAGCTGGAGCAGGCCCCGAAAGAAGTGGTCCAGGACTATGTTTTGCGCGCACTCGGAGAGATCGGGCGGGTGGAACAGCTCCTGAAGAACCTGAAGACGTTCACCGTGTTCGAAAAGCCGGAGCAGCAGGTATTCGATCTGCGGGTCTTTCTGGAGAAGTTGCTTGTCCTTATCGCCGAAGACCTGGTCAGGAAAAAAGGCATCCGGATCACCCACGCGGTCAGTTCCGGCGCGGAGTACGCGTTCGCGGACCCGCGCGGTTTGCAGCAGGTCATGCTGAATATCGTGACCAATGCGGCCGACGCTCTCATCGACCGGCCCGGTCCCGAGATCGCCATTACGGCGCATAATGTCTTCGGCCGCATCCAGATCCAGGTTGCGGACAACGGGAGCGGCATGACCGAGAAGCAGCAGAAGGACCTGTTCAAACCGTTCTATACATCGAAAGCCCATGGCACCGGGCTGGGCCTCGTCATTGTTAAAAAGATGCTTGCGCTGATGAACGGCGAGATCGAGATCGAGAGCCGGTCGGGCCAGGGTACGACCATCTATATCTATTTACCGGAGGGGAGACATGAAAGACAACAATAAAAAAACGCTGCTGGTGGTGGACGACGAACAGGTCTTCTGCAATACCGTGCAGGAATATCTGGCGAGCGACACGCTGGATGTCCTGGCAGCACATACCAAGGCCGAAGGGATCGACATCTGTTCCAACAGAAAGGTCGACGTGGTGCTGCTGGACCAGAAGCTTCCGGACGGGGAGGGACACGAGCTGGCGACCATGATCCTGGAAGGGAACGAGCAGGCCAAGATCATTTTCATTACCGCGTTCCCGAGCTTCGAGAACGCGGTAAAGGCCGTGCGCACCGGCGCGCATGATTATCTCTCGAAACCGATCGATTCTGAAGAACTGAAGCTGTCGGTCACAGGAGCCCTCAGGATGCAGGACCTGGAGAAGGTCGAACAGGTCCACCGGTACGAGAAGGAAAAAGAGAAGCAGGAGTCGATCATTGTCGGCGACCACGGAGGGCTCGTGGATATCGAACGGCTCGTGGAATCCGCGGCAAAGAACGAGGCCCCGGTGCTTATCACCGGCGAGACCGGGACCGGCAAGAACCTGATCGCCAAGGCCATTCACTACCGGAGCAGATTAAGCAAAGCGCCGTTCATCAGCATCAACTGCGCCGCGCTGCCTGAACAGCTGATCGAGGCAGAATTGTTCGGATTCGAGCGGGGCGCGTTCACCGGCGCGGTGTCGTCGAAGAAGGGGCTGTTCGAGATGGCAGAGGGAGGGACGCTCTTCCTGGACGAGATCGGAGAGATGCCGATGCATCTTCAGACCAAGCTCCTGAGCGCGCTGGACGAACGGACCATCCGGAGGCTGGGCAGCACTGCTCCGAAAAAAGTGAACGTGCGCATCATCGCGGCCACGAACAGCGAGATCGAAAAGAACCTCGGCGCCACGTTCCGGAAGGACCTGTACTACCGGCTCAGCGTGGTGCGGATAGAGCTGCCTCCTCTTCGGGATCGGCTCGGAGACATTCCGGAGCTCTGCGCCTATTTGTACAAGACGCTTGCTCCGGGCATCGAGGTCGATGTTTCGGAAGGCGAGTTCGCGAAGCTCCAGCGCTACGACTGGCCCGGCAACGTGCGAGAACTCAGGAATGTGCTCGAGCGCTCGCTCTTTCTGCATGATGGCGGCAAACTCAGGCCGTCGCTCCTCATCGAGACCAGGGAGCCCAAACCAGCCGCTATCGAACCGCAGAAAAGCAGCGCTTCCGCGGTCAGGACGCTTATGGAAGCGGAAAGGGAAACGATCGCGTGCGATCTGGAATATTGCAACGGCAACCTGACCCAGACAGCCAAAACGCTCGGCGTCTCCCTTTCTACGTTAAAAAGAAAACTGAAAGAGTATCAACTTCGCTAGCAAATCCAAAATGACCCGTTCAAAACAGGCCCGGTTTATCTACGGGCCTGTTCCTTGCTTCATAATCCCTTGATTTAACGTTAAACAAAGGCCTTTATTCCCTGGCATTCCCCTTGCAATTATCATAACGCATGAGAGTGAAATAGTTCCGCGCGCTTTTGCGGAGCTCTTTATGATCTTCATATTTGATGATTCGAGGAGGTCCTATGTATGCAACACTGAATGAAATGGTGCAGGATGAGGAAACCGCCAATGAGGCGTTTGATGCGCAAGAAGAAGAGGAAGCCGCTGAGGTAAGGTTCGATGCCAAAGCTCCGCTTCGCACGCGGGTCAGGTCCGGGGCCGAGGCAATGGGCCCGGAACCCGACATTATGCAGCAGTATTTCAAGGAAATCCGAAAAACGCCGCTCCTGTCTTTTGAGGAAGAACAGGCGCTCGCGAAACGGATCACCAAAGGGGACGCGAGTGCCCGGGAGACGATGATCGAGGCGAATCTGCGTCTGGTCGTGTCGATCGGAAAACGCTACATCAACCGCGGGCTGCCGTTCGGGGACATTATCGAAGAGGGCAATATCGGCCTGATGAGAGCGGTGGAAAAGTTCGATTACAAACGCGGCCTCCGGTTCAGCACCTATGCGACCTGGTGGATCCGTCAGGCGATCGAACGCGCGCTCACCAACCAGGTGAAGTTCATCCGACTGCCGATCCATGTTGCCGAAGACGTCTACCGGTACACGCGCGTTGCGCGAAAGCTTTCCCTGGAACTGCAACGCGAACCCTATGCGGACGAGATCGCCAGGAAAATGAATGTCACGGAACAGAAGGTCCGCGCCCTTGCCCATGTGTCGCGGGAGATCTACTCGCTCGACGCGCTGATCAGCAACGAAGGCGAGGACACGCTGCAGGAGGTGGTTGCCGACGACCAGACGCAGTCGCCGGACACGAGCATCGACGAGATGAACCGGCGCAGAGCGATCACGGAATGGCGGTCCGGTCTGGCCGAACCCGAGCGCAGGAACGTGGAGATGCGCGACGGCCTGCACAACGACGACCCCCG
>Ga0315268_10007643_pt1 | contig 11360 bp, 14 predicted proteins | sample C1_top_MG_FD_204535 | JGI IMG/M metagenome (GOLD analysis project Ga0315268, IMG submission 204535) | Sediment microbial communities from Yellowstone Lake, YNP, Wyoming, USA - C1_top | ecosystem: Environmental > Aquatic > Freshwater > Lake > Sediment | place: USA: Wyoming | collected 2017-08-01 | reverse complement strand
TTTCGCTTTAATTCGCCTCCTCCATTAACGCTTCACCCTTATTTCGGTGGACCTGTTTGGGGGAGAATTTCAACAAACTGTTAAGCCAGCGGCCAAGGCGTTCATTGAGTTTATCCGGTTCTTCCGGCAACACCAGGATCGGCAGACGGTCGTCCCAGCGGTCGGGCTGCTCCGCTTCGTCGAGCGTTGACCAAGGATCGGTGAGCCACGATTTCGGCAATGCGATTACGCGGAAAGTCTTGGCAACCTCTTCTGTGCCACCGATGACGTAGCGGATTCCCTTGGCGAGCTGGGCAAGATCGGAGCCATCGGAAAATAGCCTGTCGTTGCGGGCGCAGGCCATCAGCTTGGCTTGCGGGTTCTCTTCCTCGCGAAACACCAAACGTAAACCATCCTGATGGATGTTAAAGCTGTTCCCTATGATGGTGGACAGTTCAACCTGAAATGCGTTGTTGTCGATGGCCTTGTCGCGCGTGATGTCGGCTTGCAGATTCGCAGGCTCTGCTCCGGCATGGTTGCCAATGGCTATCGAGCGCAACCACAATGCACTCATAATTTCCTGCAAGTGGGGTGAGAGGCTGGCATGGTCAGGTACGGCTTCGGTCACCGAGATGATGTTCTGCTGCGCTTTGGCGCTCAGTGTGCGGTGATGCTGGTTTGATACTGAATCCAGCAAAGCACCGATACCAGACGCATCGTCATCCAGTCGGAAGTCGGCAGCGGTGAGTATCGGGACAGCCTCGCCGCGACTCTTGTAGAGGTTCGCCAGTATGCGGATCATGTCGCGCGTTTCCTGTGCGTCTGTCGCGATCAGCACCTGCTCTTCGAGGAGGCGCAGCAAGTGCGGCGCGTAGGGCCAAGATTCGACGAATTCCTTGCGCTTGCGCTCCTGCTCCGAGGGCGGCACATCAAGCAGGCGGAAATACTCAGCAACATGCTTCGCCACCAACGAGTCGATGGCAGTGCCAGAAATCTGCAAACGGTTGTCGAACAAGCGATGTAGCAACATCCGGCGACGATCCTCCTGGATGCGATCAGCGTTGCCTCCCGCCTTGAAGTCAATGGCGACTGGATTGTCGCGATGCACTTGCTGATAAGCGTCACTGCCGCCATTGCGCACGGAGATGACGAGTACCAGCAACTCTGGGTGCTCCTTGGCTATCCCTGACAATATCTGGATAAAGTTGAACGCCCATTGTTTAAACGGGTACTGTTCAGTATCTATTAGGCCGTCGTACCACGTCTGGAATTCGTCCAGCAACAACATCGTGGGCTTGTTCTGCAACAGCTCAAGTATCAGCTTGTCGGATGGGATGTCGGTCTTCGCCGCTCCCATGCCTTCCCACTTGCCCTTGATGTAGGTGCCGTGAGGGTGGCGCTCGAACAACAAGTCCCAAAGGAACTTGTAGCGCTGGCGGTGAAGACTTTCACCGATAACAAGCATCTCACTACGCAGGGCGATTTTGCCGACCTGCGGCTCGCCTAACGTGCTTGCCCACGAGTTGAGCCATGCGCTGGTAGAAGTTGGGTCATTGACGGCGTGGAAGAGCGCGGCCATCAAGTGAGATTTACCGAGGCCGCGTTCGCCGATCACTACAACCGGTCGCCCTTGGTTTGGGCCAACAGCCTCAATGCCTTTCAGCAGGTCATGCGTCGGGTAGGTGATCTCAAGAAATTCTTTCGCCGCAATCTGAGTTGCGCCGGTGTTCGTTTCGTTGGATAGCTCAATGGCTGTCCCTTTGAGGCGCTTGCCCCGGAATTCTTCTCGCAGCGTTAGACCAAGCATTTCTTTTGCTCCCCTTTATCCAGTTGGCTCTTGGCTAGGCCAGCTTGTTCGCTTCAACATCCAACATATCTGACGGTTGCTGCTTGATACTAAAGATGTGCGGTAATGTACTGTAATGTCCGGCATATTCAAAACAAATTCATGCCGTGGTTGATGCAGGTGCAGCGTGCAGCCTTAGATCACGCTCAATCCTCAATGTAAAATCGCCGGAGGCTCCTCGCCTTCCTTCTTGGGCAGCAGGTGTGCAAACCGGCCTTCAACTTCCGTGAAATAACGGAACTCGACTACCCCAATTGTCCGCTTCTTCTTGGAAATCCCCTTGGGCTTGATCTGCGGTTGTGCGGCCCACACTCCATGCCTCGTCTCCAGCATAAGTGAGCACGTATCTATCGCATAGGGCGATGCGCTTATGCTTCCGTACTTGTCGAGGATCGCATTCATCTGGCGCATCTTGTCTGGCCGGAGCGTCCATGCTTCCATGATCGCGAACACGAAATCGGCATTCAACGCAAACGCCGCCGACTGGATCATCTGCGCAGATTGGTCTTTGCCTTCCCCGCTTCCAGTCTGAACCATCACCGGAATGACTTCCTTGGTGGTCATGTTGCCAACGAACGCTATCGCCTGAAGCTTTTCTCCGGCCTCCAGAAAATCCCGCGCCTTGTCGATCATCGGGCTGATGATGTCCATGTAGGCTTGCGGCGGCATGCTGATGGGTGCCTCGATCATTTCTTCCTCAATACTTGCCAGCGGTCGTGCAAACCTGGAAACGTGCGGTGATGTTCGTTAAGCGCCTGTGTCTCGGCATCGAGGCGTTCAAAGTCGGCGCTGAGCGTGTCAAAAAATTCATCGGTCGCCGTGTTGCCGCCTTTTTCTTCGCCTTCGAGAATCATAACCTGCCCTGAGCGCATGGCGTGAGCTACCCGTTCGCCGAACGGCGTGCCGTGGTTCGGCCAGATCAGCAGCACCACGTCGAAGCTGCCGGGGAGAGTTGCAACCGCATCGCCGTGGTGATCGAGGCGAAATACGGTTTGTATGGGATATCCACGTTTCGTGTCGCGGGGTTGCCGATAATCCGTCCAGTCGGCGGCAGTGATTTCAATTTCCTGTTGCGCAAGCTGGTTAGCGAGCCAACCGGAGCCACTACCGGCTTCGAGAACCTTTTTACCCTTGCACAGGGCAACCAGAGTGAAAACGCATTCTGCCGTAAACAGGCAGAAGCCGAACTCACGGTTGTAACATTTGCGTTGTTGGTAGAGCGCATCGAGTTCATCTGTCTCTTCCAACAGGTCGTCAGAATAGTATGAGGCGGCAGGCAAGCCGGGAAGCAATGGCACTATCTGCTTGGCTGTTCCAGGTTCAGCGAGGGTTGCGGGCTGGGTCACTTTCCAGTCATACCCTTGGCAATATCGTATTCACGTTGCAATCCGGAGCCACAATCCACTTTTGGGCTGAAGATCGCCATGCCAACGTGCATGTAGCAAAGGAGTTGCAGACCAGAAAAATCCCCGTCGAGGTTGGTGAGCGAATAGCGCTTCAGGGGATTGTTGATTTCCAGTCCGGCCTCGCCAAGCCGCGCGATTTCCATGGTTACCCGCCCGACCTGTTCACGCGGAATTTCGGCGAACCGCTTCATGGCGCCAATCATGTACTCCACCGCATCCGGGCGATACCCATCATCCACAACCTTGCGCAGATCAGCTTGTCCGGCCCGATTCAAAATCTGTTTGGCATCTTCAGCAAACTGCGAATCTGGAAAGCGCTTCGCCACGTCTTTGTAGACCTTCAGCGCTTCCTTGCGGTGCGCCTCCAGCGAGTTGAGGCAGTGCGCCAACCCCATCAGCGCCGGCGGATTGTCTGGAGCGAGCGAAGCGGCTTGGCGGAAATACGGCAACGCCTCCGCGTACTTCCCGGCGCGAGCCAGGGTCGCAGCGAGATTCTGCTTGATGAGGGCATTGTTCGGCTGGATTTTCGCTGCCGCCTTGAGCACAACTTCAGCCTCGTCGTAGCGCTCAAGTTTGGTAAGCGAAACCCCGATGGCGATGGCAGCGTTATCGTAGCCCGGATCGAGCTTGAGGCACTTGTTCAACGGTGTCAGCGATTCCTCGACGCGGCCAAGCTCTGACAGAGCTACGCCGTAGTTAAAGCAGATGTCGGGGTCGTCAACCATGCCATACATAGCTTCCAGCCCCGGCTGAGCATCTTCGATATAGCCGTGGCGGAGCAGGCCAAGCAGATAAGCCTTCGGTTCAATGCCCTGCTGTGGCACCGCGACAACGCGCACCATCCCGTCGTTCACGACCACTGCCGCAGTCCAGCCCTTTGCAGCGTATTGCATGGCGTACTGCATGATGACCGCTTGCTCAAACCCGGAATCGGTAGTTGACGGCAAGCCTGCCAGATCGAGTGATGTGAGGGGGCGTTGAAAAATCTCTGGTGCTTGCTTATGCATATACGGTAGCTTTCAGTAGTGCGGGGTGCGCACCTTGGAATTCGGTAACAACCCCACGAGCGTTCCAGCAACCTCGGCGAAGCCCATGAAGTCGCTGAAAGTCTGAGTTGGCGGGGGTTTCGATAATAACTGAAACCACATCAATTGTGTAAGGCAGGTGATCTGGTCTTCTTGGCGCAGGATGAGGTAGAAGCCGTGGCGGTGATTCGCCACCCTGCCAGCCGGTTAATGGCGGAAGCCAGAGCTTCCTGCTTCAGGTCGTGTGCGACCAACGCCTCTTCGCTGGAGACGTGGGCGCGACCATGGACATGCCGGTCATCGAAAAATTATTCACAAGTCAAATTAGACTGGCACGAATACAGCTGGGCTAATGCCGAAAAACTTGCCCAATTTACCTGCCAAGGTTGCGCTGATTTTTCGTTTACCTGCCAGAATTGCCGACAGGTTGCTCTGTGGCACAACGGCTGACAGGTCTTCTTGCTTCAAGCCGCGAGCATCCATCAAGAAACGCAGGGCATCCTTGGGTTCTGCTGCCTCGATGGCGTAATGTTCTTGCTCATACTTCGAGACCATATCCCCAACCAAATCAAGCAAGCCGGACAGCGGATGGTCTTCGTCATCTCCGGCGGTATCCAGCAGGGAATTCATCAGGGTCACCATACGGTCATAACTTTTTTTATCATGGATGGGGCGAAGATGCGCCATCGCATCAAAAGCCTGCCAAGAGGATTGAATAGCCTGGATGTCGAACTGTGTGTGTGCTGCGCGCATGATTAGCCTTTGCCTTTCCTATAGAGTTTGTTCCAGTCATCGTATTCCCGATGCGTCATCACCTTATGCACAAATATCTTCTTGAACCTGTACCTGACGATAACGACCAGACGATAGTTATTCCCATCCACATCAAAGATCGTATAAGGCGGCACGTAATCGGTGGAGTTGAAAAACTCACGAACATGGTTGAAGTCCCTGAATTCAGCGTGCTCAATAACTGAGTGCCACTCGCGCAGTACCTTCTCGGCCCCTGGATGTTTCTGCCAGAACTCGCGAAGCATTTTGATTGAGATGATATGCACGAGCGGATTATATCAAACTGATATAAAGCGTCAAGACTATGTACAGGCTATGTACAACGAAAATCCAGGGGCTGAGTGGCGATGTGTTTATGTGATTCAATCCGGCATTTCATAACGTATTTTTTTCAGGTAACAATTTGAGCAAACTGCTGATGACATAATCGCCAGCAGCAATCGGATCATAGGCAATACCCGTTCGCAATAGCGCATTCATGTCGGTTAAAAATCCACGATCATTCAGATGGCTTTGTAGCAGCCCGATGAATTCATCTCGCGTGGCAACAGTACCTTCTTGTTGCAGGTAGTATAGGAACAACTCAATTATCTCCGCCGGATTAACCGGTGTTCCAGCTTCGGTCAATGCCCAGTAGAGATCGAACAAATCTCGACCTCGCCTTCGTTGAAAAAGAGCGCGCATTTTGGTGCCCAACATCTCGTGTATTTCAAAACCGTTGACCGTGGTGGCAACTATCTCATCGCGAAAAAGATAACTGAACGGCAGCAAAGAAATCGGGCGATAAGATTTTCTTTCAGTCACATTCGCCTCGATGACAATCTCCAGCGGCATACCTCTCGGATCGGCCACCGAAGGTACACGGTAATTCACACGCAGCACCTTGGACGGTTTGACCGCATTTCTCACCGCCAACTTCACCGCTTGCCATGCCGAGCTGGTGGGACGCCCAAGCACACCGAGCAGAACGCGGTTGATCGCTTTTCGAACATGCTCATCCGGGCGGTCACCGATGACAACAAGGTCTATGTCTTCGCTATACCTTGATGCCGGAGCAAGATGAACCTTGTGGAGCAATGTCCCACCGCGCATGGCAATTTGTGTTTTCAAAAACACATCATCAAACAATGCCGTCATGGTGCGACACAGCAACAAATCCTGCTCAACCTGCCTTAGATTGGGCCACGGAACTTGCTGTTGATGCGCAAGAATATCGCGCTGGGTAAGCGGAGTCATCGCAAATTTCCCGTGTTATGAATAATTCCCCAGTCGCGACTAATCGGACAATCCGTAGCGGCGCTTTTAACATGGGTTGAAAGAGGCACAAGCTGCAAGGACTGTGGCAACCACGCCTTAACGACAGTTGCGAAACTATTCGCCCCCAGTGCTTGCAGAATATAACCCAGTCGTTGAGCGGTGGCAGTTTCACCTTCAGCCAGCAACATTTGCTTGAGTAACTTTGCTTTGATGAGTGGTAACAACGGCTCGATGGTCTCAACGGCGCGTTCGATACCGCCGAGACTAGGCGCATAGCGAATGAGATCAAACACCGTCGTTTCGGGGATGCTTACAGTAAGTGGTGCATGGGCATTAGCAAGCGGCTGAGTCAGGCTTTTCGCCATGCTCGATTTTACAAAAAAACGCACTCGGATGCGGCCAATTACCATCTCGCGACGCGGCAGGCTGGTGATAATTTGCGTCTCCTGTATGGCCTGTGGGCTTGCTCCATAAATACCGGCTGCCGATTGCAAAGCAAGATAGTAAGGTTGCCCCAGCCACTTGAAATAGTCATCCAGCCAATCCGTCACCGGCGGCGCACCCACGGCACGATGCTCTGGCTGAACAATCAAAAAATATTGCTGCCGTGGCGAAACGCGAACCGCCCTTCCTTTCAGGCGCAACAACTGATTTTTGGCGGCAATCACCGACAGCCCGGTTTTATCCGTCAGCTCAGTCAGTGAAAAACTGGCGAATCCCGTTGCCAACTTGGCATCAATAAATCGGCTTGCAGCCCCGATCGAAGAAGAATTTAATTCGTTATCCATTTGCGTAATGTAGCATATCTCGCTTCAATGCGTAAACAGAACACGGTAGGCGTCCATCGACAAATTATTCAACCTAAGCCAGTGAAGTCGCTGAAAGTCTGAGTTGGCGGGGGTTTCGATAATAACTGAAACCACATCAATTGTGTAAGGCAGGTGATCTGGTCTTCTTGGCGCAGGATGAGGTAGAAGCATGGCGGAAGCCAAAATAGTGCAACGCCAGAGGCTGAATTGATAAATAGTCAAAAATGAGGCATTATGATGCCATGACAATGAAGCCGAATTACAAAAGTCCGTTCAGCAAGTTTGTAAAGAAGGCACACAAGCCCTTGCAACTCGCTATTGAGGATGCTGTAGAGGAGGTTTGTGAGAACCCGGAAGCAGGAGAGGCCAAAGTGGGCGACTTGGCCGGTATCTGGGTCTATAAGTTTAAATTCAACCGCCAAGAGTACCTGGTGGCCTATCGCCCGCCATCATTGGAGGCCCGCCGTCAGGGCGTATGTGTGGAGTTGCTGATTATCGACTTCTATCAGGTTGGTTTGCACGAGAATTTCTATGGCGAACTTAAGCGCTATCTAAAATCGGAGGTATAGGAAAATGGCACATACACTGACTGCAGAGGATCTGTTCCAGGATCTAAAGCAAATGCCGACAATCGAGCGGCAGAAGTTTTTCGTGATCTTGTCCACGAATGCTTTTCGTGGTGATGATATGAGCCACGAGCAATTGTTTGGACATCTTGCGGGCGACAATTTCACGGCTCAGGAAGCGGCCGAATATCTGGAGGTCTCGATGTCAACCTTCAGGCGCTTTGTCGGCAGCGGCAAGCTGAATCCGAGTTCCACTGTTGGCCGAAACAAGATGTTCACCGTTGCCGATTTGAAGGCATTCAAGAAGGCTCTAAAAATAGCGAATGGTTGAAACGGGGATAGTGTTTATCCTGATTTGAAATATCAGCCTGCGTATTGCGATAAATTCAGCCAACAGCCATTGCCATCACCCCATCGTCTTTCGCTGCCTGTTCCACCAGACCTGCATCCTCGCCAATCAAGGGTGTGATTGATTCCGTAATACCCGGTATCTGGGTTTTCGTCTTGCGAGTTTTTTTCTTGGGCGTTTCTGCCACCTCGACTGCGGGGCTTTCCGTCGCCGCTTGTTCTGGCACTGCCTGAACATCATGCTTGAGCTTCTGCGCGGCACTGAACGCGCGCGCCAGGATCGCAGTAATTTCTGCCGAAACACCCAGCGTCTTCCTGCGCCATTGCCGCTCCAATGCGCCCTTCGCATCGTCGGCGATAAATCCGGCAAGCCAGGTTGAATGCACCAACTCCATCAACTTGTCGAGTTCGCGGATCATTTGCAGATACTGGCCGGATTTGTTGCAGGTAATTTTGGCCTGATAAGCGGTGACGTTCGTGTAATTGACCCTGCCAATCTCGATGCCGTTGTCCTCGGCGATCTTCTTGAGCCGCGCGCTTTCGTTGCGCAGATTCGCAAACGCATTGTTGATCAAGTGATCGACCGCGCCATTGACGGTCATTATTTCGTTGTCGCTTTTGAGGACGGCTGGCAGAACAACGCTCAAGCTACGCAGTGCCGAATCGCATTTCTCGTAGCCATTCTCAAAGACAGCCTGAGCGGGTGATGAATGTATCTTCACCTCCTGGGTCAGGAATGGGTTGCTGAACTCATCAGATTTCTTTCTGGGTGCGCCTTTCACTGCTTTACCGTTTTCCAAGAATCTCTCCTTTGCGGTTGATGAACAAAATAACAGCACAAGTACAGTGGCTAATAGTGAAACAGGAATTCAGGAAAATCTGATCGAAAGTCGGCAATTTTGCCGAGTATCCGCATAGAAAAAGGAATAAAGCCGGTGTAGTGTCTGCCGCATCTTGCTTCCTGTGCTTATTGCCTTGAGCTGATATTGGCGGCTGACCAATTGAAACAAACAGAAGACGAGCAATCGTCGTAACCACCCAGCGGGGATATCGTTCCCCGCAAGGGTCATGGTGTCTCCGTTTTTTTTCATCAAAAAGGAGAACACCATGGAACTTGTCATAATCGCTTGCTGCATCAGTGGCTACACCCTCAGCCGTCCCATTGTCTGGATGCTGAAGTTGAACTAAATCACCCACGCGGGGACACCTCCCCGCCAAGGGTTTGTGTCCCCCTTTTTTAAAGAGGAGACACAAAATGAAGCGCATCGTCAGACATTTGCCTATACAGGTCTACCACTCCAGTGAGGCAATATCACACAGCGGGATTGTTCAATTACTCAAGTCCCCCGAACACTACCTGCAATACAAAATGGGATCAGTCGAACCAACGCCAGCAATGGAATTTGGTTTGGCATTCCACGGATTTATCCTTGAGCCAGAGGTCTTTTCCAAAGATTACGTGCTCGCGCCGAAGTTCGACCGACGCACCAAGGAAGGCAAGGAAACAGCCGCAAAGTGGGATGTTGAAAATGCGGGCAAGACACCCTTGACCGCAGAGCAGATGGACACGCTTGCCGCAATGAGGGTAAGCGTTTTCAATCATGCGGGCGCAGCCAGAATGCTTAGCGATGGCGAAGCCGAGACATCCCTATTCTGGACGGATGAGCACACGGGATTGCCGTGCAGGATACGCCCGGACTGGATGTGCAAGTACGGCATGGCAGACCTTAAAAGCTGCTGCGGTGCAAGCAAAGACGTTTTTTCGAAAGCGATAGCCAATCTGGGCTATGACGTGCAGGCCGCTTTTTACACGGATGGCATGAAGGCGGTTACTGGAAAATCAGTCAGCTTTTACTTTATCGCAGTGGAAAAAAATGCACCGTATTCGACGGCTTGTTACATCGCCAGTCAGGAAATGATCGAAGTCGGGCGTGCCAAGTATCGCGGTGCGCTTGAGTTGCTGAAATGGTGCCAGGAAAACAAACAGTTCCCCGGCTATCAACCGAACGGCGAGATCGAGACGATTGATCTTCCGCGCTGGGCAGCAAACTTCGATATCGAAGAGTAGTACCAACCCTATCGGGGACACCTCCCCGACAAGGGCTCGTGTCCCCTTTTTTTATTTCAAAAAGGAGACACAAAATGGGAATCTTGATCTTGTTGGGCCTCGCATGGGCAGTTTATTTGGCCATTCGAGTTGTGGTGGCGTTTATCAAGTTACGCATCAAGGCAAAGCCTGCGACCAAGGCTCAAGCGGCATCACAGCCGAACGAGCCAAGCTGGGCATGCCTTGATACACCGACATTCATTCGGCGCGGAATAGCCTTTCCCGTGCTGACTGAAAAGAAAAAGAAGCGTATCCGCAAAACCAAAACTGTAGACACGCTTGCTTGCGTTAATTAGCCATCGTTTTACGACACGACATCCGGTTGAGCCATCCATGACTTCTCTCCGAAAGGAGGTGTGCATGGGTTGCACGCCTGGCAAGTCGTAGCCAGCAAATAAGCAACAAACAACTTGCATCACGAGACGCTGTGATGCGTTTTTAACTGCCCCTGCGGGATATTTCTTCCCGCAAGGGCAGAAGTGTCTCCGGGGGTTTTTTAATTTCCGGAGGCAATAATGAAATTGAAAACAATCGCTGCGGCAATCATGTGGTTGCCCGGTTTTGAGCCAGAAGACAACACCCCGATAGTTTTACAAGGGCCAGTTGTTCCGCAACGCGAAGCCGAGATCATCCCGTTTTCCAAAGCGCTGGCAGCCGAAGCCGCAACAATCAAAGCAGTATGGCCGCGTCTCGATGCTGTTACGTTTTCCGGTTTGTCCGGCAGCGTCACCAAATTCGAGGCCAACATTGCCGCAATCGAATGCCTGCGCAAGCTGGAGTCCGAGAAGAGGCAAGCGACCACGGAAGACCGGGAAGTGCTCAACCGTTACACCGGTTGGGGCGGCATTCCGCAAGCGTTCAATGATGACCAGAAGGAGCCGTCGTGGGTTGCCCGCGCCGAACGCCTCAAGGCATTGCTGAACGAAGACGAGTATCAGTCTGCCGAAGCCAGCACACCCAACGCCCACTACACCGCACTGGAAGTTATCGAGGCGACGTGGGGCATGGTGCAACGGCTGGGTTTCAAGGGTGGCCGCATCATTGAGCCATCTGCCGGTGCCGGGTACTTCCTCGGCGCTATGCCGCAGGAGATTGCCCAGCAAAGCACCGTCACGGCAATTGAACTCGATCAACTATCGGCGCGCATCCTGAAGGCTCTTTATGGGGATTTCGGGATAAACGTCATACAAAGCGGGTTTGAGGCGGCAAAGTTGCCGGATGAGTT
>Ga0315268_10007642_pt1 | contig 11360 bp, 13 predicted proteins | sample C1_top_MG_FD_204535 | JGI IMG/M metagenome (GOLD analysis project Ga0315268, IMG submission 204535) | Sediment microbial communities from Yellowstone Lake, YNP, Wyoming, USA - C1_top | ecosystem: Environmental > Aquatic > Freshwater > Lake > Sediment | place: USA: Wyoming | collected 2017-08-01 | reverse complement strand
AAATCTGCACATGTGCGGCATCCAGTGCAGTCTATTTTTGAGGCGTTCAGGATAACTTTCTCAATAGTCATTGGCTCACCATGAGCAAATACTTGAATTTAAGTATTTAAATATATTGTTACAACTTCTGATATTCGCAAACCCACGATTTCAAAAAAGAATCAAAGAATATTCAGTTTGCGCATGCCTCTAATAAGTTTAGGATTGGCTATGCTGTAGAAAACCCATTTTCCTTCTTTCCTATCATTCACCAAACCGACATTCTCCAAAATCCTCAGATGATGAGAAGCAGTGGGCTGAGTTAAATCAAGAGCAACCATGACTTCACAGACACACATCTCACGGGATGATAGCAAGCCTAAAATTCTAAGCCTAATCGAGTCTGCAAGAGCTTTGAAGACCTTGCCCTTAGCTTTACTGTTTTCCGAACTTGGGTTTTTGGCTAGTTCCTTTAGTTCGTCAGCGTATTCTGACGCAGTTTCGCAAGAGCAAATCCCCGATTCCGCTAACCGTTTTAACCTCTTGTCTATTTTTGATATAGCCATGTCTTTCAGGTGACCTATAGCAACATATTTAAATATGTTTTTCATTGCTTCTTGTTACGGGATCAAAATGAAGCGATTACTTTTTGTTTGTGTTGAGAATGCTGGCAGGAGTCAGATGGCGGAAGCCTTTCAAACTACTACGGAAAAAGAAAAATAATCGCCTCAATCGCAGGCAACAAGCCATCCGAGCATTGGAGATAAATTTTTTCAGATCACCCTAACACTCTTCAGTACTTTTCTCCCTTTTTCCGTAAGGCCATAGTTCAAAAAATTGCCATCCCTATTAGACTTTATAAAGCCAACAGTTTTCAGCATCTTCAGATGATACGATAGCGCAGAATATGGACAGTTTGTAGTTTCCACGAGTACGTATACGCACATTTCGCCCACATCAAGCGCCCTCAGGATGCGAAGTCTAATGGGATCTGACAAAATCCTGAAAATGCGTACTAAATCCTCCACGTTTTCGTTCATACTACTTTTCATCAGGAAGCGGTCTAGAAAAGAAAGTTTTTTGTTGCTTTCTTCTTTTGCCATGCTCTCAGCATTTCAATTACTTTTGAAGTACCTTAAACCTTGGGTTTGAAAAAATGAAATACTTCTATCTGCTTTGTTCACGCACGCCAGACAAATCGAGGAAGCGCGCATTTTCCGTGGGCCTTCCACGTGTGGCGCGCAAAGGGCTTTTTTGTCGCTCGTTAATTAACCGGCAGCTCCTTCCTATGGTTTAGCTCTAAAATAGCGTTAGAATAGCTCGATTTTTGCCTAATTGGAGTAGAAAACTCGCGACAAAATCACGCTCTGATGCATAACGTGATTGAACCATAAACTTACCTTCACAGCATTCTAGGGGGAGCTTGTTTAAAAAACGTGTATATTTTCGGGGTATACCAGAATATCGTGATTTCAGCTGAAGTGATGGAACTTTCTCCAAAATCAATTTTTGTGCAAGCGGGGTAATTATTGTGCAAGCAGCCTAATTATTGTGCAGAAAACCAATTATTGTGCAAAGCCATATTTACAACTACCCTTAAATACCTCAAAAATTCAAAATAAACCAGAAATTGGAGGCGTGTAAATGGCATATGTCGTAAAGTCTGCTGTTAGAGGTTTGATTAAAGGGATGAGGGCAAGCGGAGATTTCTTCAAGGAACTGGACGCGCTGATAGCGAGAAGATGTAAGAGAGCTATGGATAGGGCAAAGGGGAATGGAAGAAAAACCCTGAGAGGAATTGACGTATAAGCCCTTTTCTCTTTTTCATTTTTGTGCAGACGACCTAATTTATGTGCAAAGCCTTTTAACAAAGTACTTTTTAAACACGCTTTCGACTTTTTAAACAGAGGCTACTTATTAAACAAAGCCACGCGAATCCATAGTTGAAATTCCAACCGCCTTCGTCCCCCGACCCACGAACTTGTCGAGGTTGGGTGGGGTGCACGTCACGACGTTGTTTTCCCCAAATTCCTCGATCAATGAGGCCTCTGTTTTCCTCAGTCCATAGGGGGCGAAGAGGGCACTACCATCATTGTTATCGGGTGTCATCGGATACCAGTATTTCCTCAAAATTTTCATTGGTACTATTTTTGACGGGAAGCCTCCTGTGAACGCGATGAATGGATTCAAATTAAAATCGCTCATCTCGATTGTGGAAGCGGTCAGTACTATAGGCACACCACTGTTATGTGATTCATTAGCATCACCCGAAGCATTTCGGTTTAATAATTTACCAAGTGGTATGAAACCACTCCCAAAAACCAAATGATCATCCTCCACCTCGAGCTAACCCCTGGGCCGCAGGTACTTCGCGATGAATTTTGGATCGATGCGTTTCAGCTCAGCCTCAGGTAATGTGCGTAGCAGCTCCCATCCGAGCTCAAGCGTGGTCTCGATCGAGCGGTCTTCATCCCTGCCCTGATTGACGAACTCACGCTCAAAGCGGTCGGCGAAGTATAGGTAACGACGATCCCGCTCGGTCAGGGCCTCCTCGCCAACCACGGCCACGAGGGCTCGAAGGTCCTTCCCCTCAGCGTAAGCAGCGTAGAGCTGGTTCAAGACATCGGAATGGTCCTCACGAGTATGGCCCACACCTATACCATCTTTCATCAGCCTAGAGAGCGATGGCAGCACGTTGAGGGGAGGATAGATACCCGTTCGGTGGAGTTCCCGATCCATGACTAACTGTCCCTCTGTTATGTAGCCGGTGAGGTCCGGTATCGGATGAGTGATGTCGTCCCCAGGCATCGTCAGGATGGGCATCTGGGTTATCGAGCCTTTTTTACCCTTGATCCTGCCAGCCCGCTCGTAGACCGTGGCGAGGTCTGTATAGAGATAACCAGGGTAGCCCCGCCTCCCCGGCACTTCGCTACGCGCAGCTGATATCTCACGAAGTGCTTCACAATAATTTGTCATGTCAGTTAGGATTACCAACACGTGCATACCCTGGACGAACGCGAGGTACTCGGCAGTCGTCAGAGCCAACCTAGGTGTCAGTATCCGCTCTATGGCTGGGTCGTTTGCTAGGTTGAGAAACATCGTCGCTCGTTCGAGTGCACCCGTTCGCTCAAAATCATGCATAAAAAAAGCGGCTTCCTCGTGGGTGATGCCCATGCCACAGAAAACTGCCGCGAACTTCTCCTCTTCACCTAAGACCTTAGCCTGCCTAACTATCTGAGCGGCCAATTCGTTATGAGGCAAGCCGGCTCCAGAGAAAATAGGAAGTTTTTGACCCCTCACCAAGGTGTTCATGCCATCGATGGCCGAGATGCCAGTTTGGATGAACTCGCTTGGGTACTCTCGCGCTGATGGATTTATCGGAGCTCCATGGACATCCCACTCATCCTCGAAGATGGGCCTCGGGCCACCATCGATTGGCATGCCCTTCCCGCTGAACACCCTGCCGATCAGTTCAGCGCCCACACCAAATTTTACAGTCTCTCCAGTGAACCTGACTCGCGTTCTTAAGGTGTCTATCCCACTCGTGCCTTCATAGACCTGAACGATAGCGTGATCCTCATATGCATCTAGCACCTGGCCACGCTTGCTATTACCATCAGGGGTCACTATCTCAACAACTTCACCGTAAGCTACGCCGCTGACGCCTTCGACTATCATCAGCGGGCCGGAGACTTTAGCGACGGTTAAATATTCCCTGCTCTTCACGACCTCACCTTTCACCCTCAATTACCACAATTGCTTTCCCGCTTCGCATGAGTTCGGTGAACTGCTCCTTGAGTTGTCTTTGCAACGATTTGTATTCCTTTTGGAACTTCTCGGGCGGAAGCCTCTTCATGCCCGCTATATCGTCCTTTATGGGCAATTTCATGATCTCGCTCACCGCAATCCCCCGTTTTGCGGCTTCGACGCAGTTCCGGTAAAAATCGAGCACGATCTTGAACATGCCGAGCTGCTTCTCCACCGGACAATATGTGTCGACCTCGTGAAACGCGAATTGCTGTAGGAAGTCCTCCCGCATCATCCTCGCCGCCTCGAGCACCGCGCGTTCAGGCTCCGGCAGTGCATCGGGCCCCACAAGCTTCACTATCTCCTCGAGTTCGGCCTCCTTCTGCATCATCCCTATGGCTTCATCCCGCAGCGATTTCCAGTCCTCCCCGAGCTTCTGCTTCCACCAATCCTTTACTTTATCAACGTAGAGCGAGTAGCTCGTCAACCAGTGAATTGCCGGGAAGTGGCGTCGATCGGCGAGCCCCGTATCCAGCGCCCAGAAGACCTTTACGATCCTCAGCGTGTTTTGGGTGACGGGTTCCGAGAGATCGCCACCTGGAGGGGAGACGGCGCCAAGCACGGTGACCGAGCCAACCCTACCATCGCTCCCCAGTGCCCGCACGCGACCAGCCCGCTCGTAAAATTCAGCGAGCCTGGATGCAAGATAGGCCGGGAAGCCCTCCTCGCCAGGCATTTCCTCGAGCCTGCCAGAGATCTCTCGCATGGCTTCAGCCCAGCGGGAAGTTGAATCGGCCATGAGCGCCACATCATAACCCATATCACGGAAGTACTCGGCAATCGTTATTCCCGTGTAAACGCTTGCCTCTCGGGCGGCGACGGGCATGTTTGAGGTATTGGCTATGAGCACCGTGTGTTCCATCAGCGATTCGCCGGTGCGGGGGTCCTTGAGCTCAGGGAAATGTACGAGGACATCGCACATCTCGTTGCCTCGCTCCCCGCAGCCGACGTAGACGATGATGTCAGCCTCAGCCCATTTCGCGAACTGGTGTAACATAACCGTTTTGCCAGTGCCAAATCCTCCGGGGATGGTGGCGGTCCCGCCTTTAGCTATCGGGAAAAAGGTGTCTATTACTCGTTGCCCTGAGATCAGCGGTTCAAGGGGGTCGAACTTCTCCTTATAAGGTCTCGCCCTCCTGACCGGCCATGTCTGCATCATCGCGATTTTCCTCTGACCAGCCGCAGTTTCGATGATCGCCACCGTGTCCTCCACTTTGCGGGCACCATCTGCAATTTCAACGACTTTACCATTCACGCCAGGCGGCACGAGGATGCGGTGTTCGACCAGTTTGCTCTCCTTGACAATGCCCAGCACATCGCCCTCAACGACATCGACCCCCGTCTTGACCTTCGGAATAAACTCCCACTTCTTGTCGCGAGGCAAAGCATGCGCGAAGACGCCGCGCTTTATAAAATCGCCAGTCTTCGTCCTGATGACGGAGAGCGGCCTCTGCGTGCCGTCGTAGATAGCGCCTATTAACCCGGGACCGAGCTCAACCGAAAGAGGCTTCCCCATCCCCTCAACCTTTTCACCCGGTTTTATGCCAGAGGTCTCCTCGTACACTTGGATGGTCGCCCTATCGCCGGTCAGCCCAATTATCTCGCCTATGAGCCCCTCCTCCCCAACCCTCGCCAGCTCGTACATCTCCGAGCCCTTCATACCATCTGCGATGACGACCGGGCCGGTGATCCTGATGATCTTTCCCAATTTCACACCTCTAGCTTCTTGTCACAATCGACGACCAAACTTTAATGATGTAGCCTAAATAAAAACGCTATTAACCAAAATCAGAATGTTTATGGGCGCCAATAGAACCTAAATGAATCGGGTAAGAAGAGGTGGTGAATTAGTGGTCGAGGAAGGCCTCAGGACGATTTTCGAAGCGGAGAAAAAGGCGAAGGAAAAGATCGAGGCGGCGCAAAAGGAAGCAGCCGAGCTGTTGGAATCGACCAGAAAGGAAGCCGAAAAGCTTAAGGAGAACGCTAAGCTCGCGGCAAAGGTAAAGGTCCAGAAGATCCTTGAGGATTCGAGGAAAAAGGCGGAGGCCGACGTGCAGGAGCTGTTTAAGGGGGCGCGGAGGCAATCACTGGCAATGGAACGAAGGGCTAGGGAGCGACGCGCGGAGGCAATTCGGCTCGTCCTTGATATCATCATCAGGTGAATTGATGTTCAAAACAGCAAGGATGCAGAAGTTCCGCGTGATCTTTCCCCAGCGGGTACATGACAAAGTTGTCGCAGGACTACACGAAGCAGGCGTGGCCCAGCTGAAGGAGATTTCTGAGCTGGAGGTGGCGCGGAAGGTCATCGGCGAGGAAATGTTTGAACTCTCCTCCCTGCTCACGAAATTCAAGGAAATGGAGGAGTTCCTCGGGCCGCCTGCAGGAAAACCTACCAGCGTCAAAGAGATGACATTCGAACAAACCTCGAAACTGGCAAAAAAAAGCCTCGGCAAGCTGGAGCCAAAGGTGAAACAGCTCAAGGGAGAATGCGACCGACTCACCCAGGAGCATCAGAACTTACTCGCCAAAATTGAGATGCTCGAGGGTTTCAGGGAAATCAGATTTCCGCTGAGGTACCTCCGCTCAACTGATGAGATTCACGTCACCGTCGGACGCATCGCCGAGGAACAGGTCAAGGAATTTTTCGGTTCAGCTAAGGAGGCCCTAGCACAGCGAGTTTTTACATCAACCATCGAGGTGGGGAAGAGGAGGACAGTCGTAGTGGCATGCCGCGCTCGAGATTATCAGAAGCTGTCGCCAGTACTGTACAGGTACGAGGTGGAGCTCTTGGAGCTTCCATCTTTCTTAGGTTCCCCATCGGCGGCGATCAAGGAGTTGAAAAAGCGGTTAACCAAGGTCGAGCGACAACAGCAAGATTTGGGGCGAGTTGTGGAGAAACTGGCCCGCGCGAAGGCTAGGGAAGTTTCTAAGGTGAGAGAGCTCTTGGAGATTCAGAAGGAACGACTCGAGTCCGCGAGCCTCTTCGGCTACACCGACGCCACTACCGTAGTCGAGGGATGGGTGCAGGCGAAGCAAGTGTCCGATCTAGAAAGCGTGGTGACTGCCGCGACGGAAGGACATCATATTTTTCATACCTATGAACCGCAGCTGGCTGAGGTGGAAGCCGTCCCAGTCGAGCTGGAGAACCCGAAAGTGGTGGAGGACTTCGAGTACGTCACAGGGATGTACGGGCTGCCAAGGTACGATGAGGTAGACCCCACGCCGTTCTTGAGCTTCACCTTCGCGCTGTTCTTTGCGATAGCCCTGTCCGACGCTGGGTACGGCATCGCGCTCGGGCTTTTTATGGCATCTGGTTTTTGGTTTGCTAAGATGTTTCCGCGTAAACTCAGGCGGATGATGATTGTGTGTGCGATATTCACGGTTGTCGTTGGCATTCTGATAGGGGGGTGGTTCGGATTTGGAGGTGGTTTGTGGGTGAATCCAATCGAGCGACCGGTGCCGCTGCTCAAGCTGGTCATTTTCATAGGTATGATCCATCTCCTCGTGGCTTTTGGGTTGGCGGGGGCACTCAAGGATATTTTCAGACGGGATTGGAAGAGCCTGATACTAAGCCGCATCACACCCATTTTAATCATGATCGGCTTTTTCGGGCTAAGCTTCTCCATCCTGGGCATCGGCTTGCATGAGTTCGGGATAAACTACACATTTCCCAAGATGGATATTTCTACCGTGTTCAATCCATTTACACCGGCTGTGGGCATCGTGATGATATTTAGAATCTTGTTTTACCTTGGCTTAGGGATAGGTATAATTAGCGCTGTGCTGTTTGCTAAGGATGCGAAAGGGAAACTTGGGGGGCCGATCAATGTTATTTACAGCATAACCGGGCATATCGCAGATGTATCTTCCTATACCCGACTTATGGCTCTGGGCATCGCTGGTAGCGTAATAGCATTTTCAATAAACCTCATCCTTGGGTTGATGTACCACGGCTTAATGCCGACAGAAATCACGCCGCTTTCGGCTATCTACGCCGCTGTACTGCTGATCGGGCTGGCGTTCGTCTTCATCGCTGCCCACTCATTCAACATATTTATCAATAGCCTCGGCTGCTTCATCCACACAATGCGTCTACATTTCATGGAGTTCTTCAGTAAGTTTTACGAGTCAGGTGGGGAAAAGTTCGCTCCCTTTAAAGCTAAAAGGAGGTTCACCAAAGTAAAAGGAGGTGAGAGATTTGGCAGGTGAAGAGCTAGTTGCTTTGGCAGCGGGGCTGGCAGTAGCGATACCTGGGATTATGGCGGCGCATGGAGTAGCGATGGCCGGAATTGCCGCCTCCGCAGTGTCAGCTGAAGATCCCAAAAAGTTCTCGAAACTCTTCGTGTTGCAAGTGATGCCGGGAACGCAGGGAATTTACGGCTTTGTCGCGGCTTTCCTAATAATGTTCGTTGTCTATCCAAAGCTCGCCACAACAGGCGTGGCAGGTTTGTTGATACTGATGGCTGCCCTTCCCGCAATTCTCCAAGGGTTCACGTCACATTCGCAAGGTAAAGTTGCCGTAGCTGGCGTCAGCGCTGTTGCAAAAAGACCTGAAGTATTCGGGCAAAGCATGATGTACATAGTGACGGTCGAACTTTACGCCATTCTCGGGCTCCTGGCGACAATACTGTTTCTAACAAGCATCCACGCGTTGTAAGGGGTCGTGGCTTTGCCGGTTGATAAAGGCGCCCAGCTCATAGCGGAGGATATCCTCAGGGAGGCGAGGGAAAAAGCCGCGAGGATAATCCGCGATGCTAAAAAGGAGGCGGGTACTCTGCTTGACGCGGCCCGCTTTGGCGCAAAAGAAGAGGAAGAGCGAGAGGTAAAAGAAGCGCGCGCCCAGGGAAAAAATATTCACGAAGAGGTACTCGCCGAAGGTAGAATGAGAACAAGGAGGGAGCTACTTCAGAAGCGGGAGGAGCTCATAAACGAGGTCCTCAAAGAGGTTGAGAAAGAACTTCGAGCGTATACCTCGTCCGACAAATATGAAAAGGATTTGGTTCGTATAGTGGCAAGCGCGTGCAAGAAGCTTGGTTCCAACCAAGTAGTCATCCAAGCTAACCGCCATGATCTAAAGCTCCTAGAAAAATCCAAGGAGCAAATACTGCGGGAGCTGGGTGGGACTGAAAAGGGCGCGAACGTTTCGTTCGGGGAACCGATCCAGACCATTGGAGGGGTGAGGGCCGGGACCCCTAACGGCAAGGTTGAGATCGACGAGACGTTCGATGGAAAGATGCGAAGGGAATTTGAAATCCTACGAGTGAATGTCGCAAAGGTTCTATTCGAAGGATCTAAATGATCGAAGTCCTAATTTTCGTATTTGCCTTGATCGGAGCCCTCTTTGTCTGGGTAATCATTAGCACTAGGCGCTCGATAGGGTATATTTTCTGCAACGCGACGATCAGCGCGTGGGAGGCAAGGCTTCTGTCCGAAGCCCGCTTGATGGAACTCGCCGAGGCTCAGGGAATCGTGAATATATTCTCCGCCTTAGAGGACACAGAATATCGGCCGCGCCTCGCTGAAGTCACGAAAGGTGATAAGGTCGACATGATAGCAGTGGAACGAGCGCTGAGGGAAAGCTTGAATGCGCGCTATCGGGAGCTCGTCAGCATGGTGCCGAATGAGCGCAAGGGGACTATTTTAAGGGTGCTTCAGCAGGTGGACCTTTGGAACCTCAAGGTCCTCATCACGATGATTCACAACAAGGTCCCAAAGGAGCAAAGACTTCAGGAGTTAATTCCCTCACCTACCATGCCCCCTGAAAGGCTTGAGATGCTCGCGTCGGCCGAAGATCTGAATGGGCTGCTTGAGTTCCTTAGGGGGAGTGAACAATTCGACGTGATTTCGGCGGCGTTGGGGGATTACGAGAAGCGGGGGCTCATCGCCCTGCTCTCAGCCCTCGACAAGCACTATTACACAAGTCTGTGGAAGGATGTGCGGGCAAAGCGGGCCCAACGCTCAATCCTGGAAGTGATGATCGGCTACGAGATAGACTCGGTGAACATCAAGCTGATTTTGCGGCTCAAACAAGAGGGTGCCCCACCTGATGAGATAGACAAGTACGTCGTGAGGCCCTCGCACGAGCTGACGGATGCCATGCTAAAGGCGATGATCACGGCCGAGGACATCCGTTCAGCGATACAGATGATTCACAACACCACTCACAGCAAAGTCCTAGCCGAGGCCCTACCCCAAATAGAGGAAAAGGGAATCCCCGCAGCTGAACGGGTCCTCGATGAAGCATACCTTAAGTTGTGTAGATGGTTTGGGTTAACACAGTTTTTCGGTATAGCACCCGTGATTTCATTCATCCACATTAAGGAGAACGAGATGAGGAACCTCCGCGCGATAATCAGGCTCAAGGTCGACGGAGTGGAAGCGCCGAAGATAAAGGAAAGAATCAAGAGGGTGCCGAAAATTGGGCTATAAGGTAGCTATAATCGGGGATGTTGATACGGCGACGGGTTTTGCTCTAGCTGGCGCGTCGTATACCTACGTCCATTCAGACAAAGATAGGACGCTCGCGAAGCTCGCTGAGTTCATGACAAGCGAGGAGATTGGACTTGTGTTCATAACTCACCCAATAGCTGAAGAACTTGGAGCCGAGTTCAGGCGGATGATGAGGACGAAAAAACTGCTGCCGGTAGTTTTGAGGATACCCGATAAAACTGGCTACGCGCCCAAGGTGGATGAACTTTACGAGTTGATCAAACGGACGGTCGGGGCCGAGATAGTGGTAAGGGCGGAGGGTGGCTAGCTTGGCGGCTGTAGCTGTGGTAACCCCAAATAGGATGGAGCTTTTAAAGCTCAAGCAGAGGGTCGGCCTAGCACAGAAGGGCCATGACTTGCTTAGGGAGAAGATGGACGCCTTAGTCATCGAGTTCTTCGAGGTCCTGAGGAGGATAGGGGAGGCTAGGACCGGTGCGCTCAAACAACTATCGCATGCCCATCGAGTGTTGTCGGTTTGTTCGGCAGTCATGGGCACAATCGAGACCCGTCAAGCATCTATGGAGGCGAAACGCGAGCTTGAAGTCGAAATATCAACCCGCCACGTCATGGGCATAGTCGTCCCAACTTTAGAAGTCGATAAGGTCGAACGAAATGCCTTGACCAGGGGCTACAGCCTCCACACCACATCTTCTGTACTGGATGAAGCATCGAAGGAATTTGAGAATGCCCTAGGGCTCTTGGTCAAGCTTGCCGAGCTCGAGGGATCGGCCCGTGCCATAGCTAGGGAGCTCGAGAGGACGAAGCGGCGCGTGAACGCACTCGAGTACATCCTGATCCCGCAGTTGAAGGCTGCTCTCAAGTTCATCGAGATGAGGCTCGATGAGATGGAGCGGGAGAACTTTTCGCGCCTGAAGCGGATAAAGGCCATGCTTGAGGCCGGGGCATGAACGTCGACCGCGTGCTGAAGTTTGAATTGAGCAGGCTGAACATCCACCTGCCCGAGCGACGGATATCTTTAAAGGAAGCCATGGAGTCGGAGAGGCCCCAAGTCGCGACCCGTGACGGCGGCGTCCATGCTTTCAAACGGGAGGAGCTCGATTTCTTGGCGAAGACTGTTCCCGAGG
>Ga0315268_10007641_pt1 | contig 11360 bp, 12 predicted proteins | sample C1_top_MG_FD_204535 | JGI IMG/M metagenome (GOLD analysis project Ga0315268, IMG submission 204535) | Sediment microbial communities from Yellowstone Lake, YNP, Wyoming, USA - C1_top | ecosystem: Environmental > Aquatic > Freshwater > Lake > Sediment | place: USA: Wyoming | collected 2017-08-01 | reverse complement strand
AGCCTTGGTTGCAAGCTTATGGAGAATCTCCTTTGCCTCAGCGTTCTTGAGGTTGAGTGTGATACTTCGCTTGTTTCGGTTCAGCATCAGGAAAGCAGAACCGGTGTCTCCGATTAAGGGTGGTGCGAAGCGTGCATAGTCACCGATTTCGGGTTGCTCAACCTTCACTACATCGGCACCAAGATCACCAAGTATCATTGTGCAAAGTGGACCAGGCAGCAATCTGCTCAAGTCTAAGACATGCAGACCATCTAGCGAAGCCATTGCGTTATCGGAGGTCGTATGTGGCGGTTAGAAGATATTACAGTAATTGACCTCGCGATCTTGCTACGCTGTAGGCATAGTCATGAGTTTGCCTTGAGAGAAGTATCCTTTCAAGCCGCATAGTTGACAGGCGGCGCCTAGTCGGAACCCTGAGCCTTCCTCATAGTAGACGTTCAACGAGTCTCTGAGGCATCTCGGGCACCGATTTCCTGAACTCTTCTCCATTACTATTCAGGAGATTATGGAGGCGGCTTCGATATGAGTACGAGACATAACTGAAACTATTTGTGGGTTCGCCACGTGTGAACTTGTTTCACTGCTGGCATTGGATGTGAACTAAGCTACAACTGTCTTGATTCCCGCGATCTCACAGTATTCAACGAGTTCTCTTGAGACATCTCCAATTCCTAGGAGCCAGTGGTGGCTCATTCCCTTTGCCTTCTCAAGGACCTCACGGTAGTGGGTTCTGAACTTGACATTAGCAACTACGCCGCCGTGGAATACTTCTGCGGCTCGAATGCTCTGTCCGGGTGCGATAAACATCCTATACGACCCTCTTCTACCCGTGAGGCTCGCCACGGTCACAGGACCAGGCTTGACTTGGTAAACCACGCTGACTCCCCGGCCTGAGGAGCGGTCAGGTTCAAGACGGATTTCGTCCCTTGACTTTGCCAGACTGGGTGCGCCGGCTCCGTAGTGAGCGACCAGCAAGGCATCCTCCTCTTCCAAGATCCCCAACAATTCGCCATGGAATGCCGGCTTTCCCGTCAGGAGGTTTAGTAGGTAAAGAGTCAGCGTCGAGTGAACATCAGATTCACAGCCTGCGGGTACGCCCTCTTCATTCAGAAGAGACAAGCCAAGGTTCGGGATGCCTATGATCTCAAACCAATCCTCAATTGCGATGGCGTCTAATCTCATATCGTGAACGATCTTCTTCATTGCTAAGTACGCTCTAACTCCCTCAATTATCTGCGCGTCGTTGACGGAAATGCTCTTCACGCCCTCAGAGATCCCGTGCCACTTCGCTCGGGCTTCGGAGTCGCTCACCTGTTTCATCAGCTCTCTGAACAGATGCATACTGACACCAACGACTCGACATCCAATCTTGTTGTGCAGTTCAATCTCATCAAACGCTGCTTGGGTTTGACCCCTTATCCTTTGATACCCTATCACACCGATCCGAGATTCGCGCAACACTCTCCTAGCGGTTGCGACTCTTGCACTTAGAGCGATTTCATTAATGGCGTGTTCATCGTCAACGTTTCCAAAAACCAACTTGTAGTATCGATCCATCTCTGTGAGGACTGCCGAAACTTGTTGAGCCCCGGCGATTGAACCGCTGTCAAACTGGTTTGTTCCCCAGATAATTGCGGGAATGTTGCATTGCTCCAACACGGTCGTCGTGTACGTGTCATCCGCGTACGTGCCGTACAATACGCAGATCGCGTCAGGTTTCTGACCTGCAATCTCGTGGCCGATGCGAGCCCCATCTTCATCGCTGTCAATAATCTCTCGCGCTGCAATTACCTGCAGACCCAGATTGCTTAACGCTTTCACTGCATTCTTGTGAAGTTCCTCAGCTTTGTCAGCTCCGACCTCATTTGGACTGACAACAGTTGCAAGGGCAATTTTCGGTTGAAGAGGCTTCATTCGCTTCAAGCATGAGCTGGTGGCGTAGCGCATATAGTTATCGAGTTCCAGTGACAGTGATTTCGCGTAGGCAATCGGTGCGAAAGTCTTTTAAAACGAGCGGGACGCTACGCGTCTTGAGTAGCGTTGACTTCGCCAAGGGTTTTCGTGAGAGAAGCTACCGGACTTGTAAGAAACCTGTCTCCTATCGATGCTCTGATGCTCGGCATAGTCGGAATCACGCCGGGCGCAAACATGACGTTGTTCTACCTTTACATTGCTTTTCTCTATCCCGGTGCGAATGTGGGCTGGGGTGTCGTAGGGGCAATTCCGATCAGTTTGATCTTTGGAGCTACCTATTGGCTTCTAGCAGTCGCGATGCCTAGGACAGGGGGCGACTACATTTACGGGAGCAGGATAATACACCCGCTTTGGGGCTTCCTTCCCAGCTTTATGTATACTTACGTGACAGTTTCTGCGCTTGGGTTCTACGCTTCAACTGTCGGAGGAAGCTACGTTGCCGTTTTCTTCGCTATGCTCGGGAACTTCTATCATAACCCTATTCTGTTGGAGTGGGCGGCGGCAGCATCAAGTATCAACGGCGCACTGGTGATCGCTCTTGCGGCGATCTGGATTAGTGCTCTCATAAACATACTTGGTATCCGCACATTTGCAAGGGTCCAAGCAGTAATGTTCGTCATCGCAATGCTTGGAATCGTCGTGCTGATAGCATTGCTCGGAATTAGTAGTAATGCGAGTTTCCAGGCTGCTTTCAACAGCTACGCAGCGCAATACAACACCAGTTATTCTGGCATAATAGAGCAGGCAAAGAGCGCCGGATGGACGCCTCAAAGCTTCGACATAACTCAAACTATGCTTGCTTTGCCTTTCTTGCTGTTGAGCTTGGCCACGGTGTGGCCGGTCATTCCAGCTGGCGAGGCTAAGCGGCCTGAGAAATCCATGCTGTACGGCACAGTTCTGGCGATCGCAGTGTCGGGAATAATCCTATGGCTCACGGCGGTGTTGTTCTACAACGTCGTAGGAGACGAGTTCGCCAAGGCGATCGCGTACGTAGGCAATTGTGGTTGTACGACCAATCCGCTGCCAGTCGGAGCCTATCTACAGTATCTGACTGGAATACTATCGAACAACCCCGTGTTGATCTTCCTACTTGGATTCAGCTTTCTCATATGGAGCATAATCCTGCTGCCCGCCTTCTTTGTTATCGGTACTAGATCCTTTTTCGCATGGAGCTTCGACAGACTAGTTCCAACGTTCCTAGCAGATATCAACGACAGATATCACGTACCGATGAAATCCATCCTGCTGATGGGTGTTCTGTCATCCATCTTCGCAGCGTTGGCCCTTTACACGACCGTAGTTGGATTGGCTTTCAACATAACACTGGGAGTGGTTTCATGTTTCATCTTTGTTGGAGTAGCAGCAGCGGTCTTTCCGTACAGCAAGAAAGCGCGACCGATATGGGAGCAAGCCCCGGCCGTGGTGAGGAAGAAGGTTCTTGGCATACCGATAATAACCGTGCTCGGAGTCATTGAAGCAATTACTTTCGTCTACGTAACCTATCTGGCTGGGACAAGCCCCGCATTGAGTGGACCGATAAATCCACTGTCAGTCGGAGTCATCTTCATCGTTTACATCCTTGCGATCCTGACGTACGCTGGCTCCAAGCTCTACCACAAACGGCATGGACTAGACATCGACATGGCATTCCAAGAACTTCCGCCGGAATAGAGAACTAGGAACTCTGGCAGCCAAGCAACTCCAACACGAGGTCAAAGAAGGAACTAGCCTTGCTTCCGAGCGGATGCTCTGCCCTCTGAATCTCTTCTCTACCAAGACAATGGTCGCAATTAACTGTCCACAATGCCCAACTACGCCGATGTGCCAGTGAGACAGAAGCCTGGGCGATTGACATGCAACAGCAAGAGATCCTGGACGCCCTTAGAGACGCCATCGTGGCCATTGATTTCGCCAAGGTACGAAAAATGTCCGAAGAGGCTCTGACAGAAGGAATTCCTGCACTTAGAGCCATCAACGACGGAATGATCCGGGGCATGCAGACTGTCGGAGAGAAATTCCAAACCGGGGAATACTTCCTCACTGAGCTCATCGCCGCCGGCGCGGCAATGGAGGAGGGACTGAAGATTCTGGAACCCCACATCAAAAAGGACGAATCAAGAAAGATAGGAACGATCGTTCTAGGAACCGTCGAGGGTGATCTCCATAGTATAGGTAAAGATATCGTGCGCATGCTGTTGAGATCGGCAGGATTCGAAGTAATCGACCTAGGAGTTGACGTCCCGGCTCAGAAATTCATCGAAGCAGTGCGCATCCGCAAACCCGGAATCTTAGGAATGTCTGCACTGATTACACCAACCATGCCAGAGATGCGGAAGGTGATAGGAGAACTCGAAAAGAACGGCTTGAAGTTGAGCTTGAGAATAATCGTCGGTGGAGCACCGGTAACCGAAGAATATGCTCATACAATCGGGGCCGACGCCTACGGTTCAGACGCCATGGTGGGCGTGAACATCTGTAAAGAATGGGTTACCCGAGGTTCTCGTTAATGAAGCTCAGAGAAAGGATAATGGCTGTACTCCGCCATGAGGAACCGGATTTCGTGCCTGTCACCATATACACTTCTCTATTGCCGAGGGGCTACGGAGAACGCCAGTTAAGGAACATGGGCCTCTGTCTCGTAGAGATGGGCGTCTCAGTCTACGGCATCAAAACGCCAAAGGTGCAGGTGCAAACAGCCCAAGACCTTGCGTCCTTCAACATAGACGACCGTTACTCATGCATTGCCAAACAAAAACAAACGATTGAGAGGACATACGTCACTCCTGTCGGGAACGTCTCGGAGAAATACAAATGGAACTACACGCTCTTCGAATGGCCCGTGGAGTGGCCTATCAAGACCCCCCAAGACTATGAGATTGCCAAATACGTGATTGATGACACGGAGTATTTCTTGGACGAAGAGGAGTACGTGAAGACTGAGAGGATCTTGGGAGACGACGGGATCATGGCATTAGGTACGCCGAGATCGCCGCTGCAGTCCATGCTCTTGGAACTGATGGGCTATGAAAGGTTCTCCATTGATTACCACACGCACACGCAAGAATTCGAAGATCTCTACAGAGTGTTCCGCAAGAAACAACTAGAACTTTACAAGGTCGTCGCTGACTCTGCGGCGGAAGTCGTCCTACTCGGTGACAACATCAACGGCATTGTGACGAATCCGAAATTGTACGAGAAATACTGTATGCCCTTCTACGAGGACGTGGCGCGCATCCTTCACAACAAGGGGAAAATCTTCGGAGTTCATTGCGATGGCAAATTGAATTGTCTGAAACGTCTGATCGAAAAGACGCAGATGGACGTCATCGAAGGATTCACTCCTCCGCCCATTGGAGATGTTACAATCCAGGATGCAAGGGCCGCTTGGAAAGGAAAGACGCTCTGGACAAACTTCCCCGCCACGCTGGCGATGGAGACAGGACTTGATCGAATACGACACGAGACTATTGGTATTCTCAGAGAAGCAGCTCCTGGAGATGATTTTGCACTAGGCATGACTGAAGACCTGGGAGATATCAAATCGATCCACTACGAGGAGATTCTCAAGACCATCACGGAGACGATTATGAAGCATGGGAAGTATCCGATTGGCCAGGTTTGACCTTGAACATCAAACAGATCCAGACCTTTTGCTCAAAGTCCAACGAGCGAGGGAAGGCAAGTTGAGGTTCACGCTTGTGCTGAACGATCCGTTTGGAAACAGTACAATTATCTCTGAGAAGGCGAAGAAGCGCAGGATAGGCAAGCGAGAGCTCAAAGGGCTCAAGTTGGGCGAGCAAACAATCGCCGTAAGGAACGTGCAATAGATTGTCTTCATTGAGACCGACGTTGTTCCATATGCTTGAGAAACTCGTCGGCAAACGCGTGCTCGTCGTTGTGGAGCGAGACTTCGGATATGAGGGAGAACTCGTTGCTATCTCCCATCACCCGCCGGGCCTGTGGCTCTCGGAGGCCGAAGCGATCGTTCTGCGATCGACCATAGTGAATCCAATCCCGCAGGTTGTGAGCAAAGAGAAGAAGGAAGAGCTCTTCCTGCATCTGAACTCCGTGCTAAGACTCGAAGCTGCATCTGAAAGTGGAAAGACGAGTGAGACAAAATAGAGTTGGGTGGCTCGGCGGTGTCGTCATAGACACTGACGATGGGAGAATGGTTTTCGATCCTGCTGCAACGCGAAGCATGGAATGTGACGCGCATATCTTCATCTCGCACGCTCATTCGGATCATACGCTCGGCTTCCAATCGAGTGTGATGAAGTACTCTACGAAAGAGACGAAGCGTATCTTCGAGAGGCTTCGGGAGAGGACTGTGCGGAACTGGCGGCCAGTTGAGTACGGGCGCAAGATACGTATTGGCGACACGGAGGTACTCACACTCAACGCAGGTCACATGCTCGGCTCAGCACAATTCCAAGTCATTACGCCCGATCACACATACGTCTACACAGGTGACCTGAACTGCGTCAACACACTAACAACCGAGGCCGCTGAGACTCCTGAGTGTGACACGCTGATCGTTGAAGCGACATATGGGGATCCGAGTTTCATCTTTCCTCGACGCGAAAGAACGTACGCGCGGATCGTCAACTGGGCTCTCCGCGAAGCGAAAAACGGGCGCATGCCAACGTTCCACGTTTACTCGTCCGGAAAATCGCAGGAGATCGTGAGGCTGTTCAACGTGTACACGAGGCTCCCGGTCGTGTGTGCCTCGGTCGTCGGTAGAGCAAACGAAGTGTACAACGAGGCTGGTGTGGATCTATCGTTCGTTGAGGCTGAGACAGCGGAGGGCAGAAGGTTGCTTCGTAAGGGGAGCTGCGTCTATGTCACTACGACCGGAAGCAATTCGTCCGTTCCGAGTCACGCGTCGGAAGCGATGGCGACCGGTTGGGCGGTCCGTTTCGGTTCAGGAAGCTACTCATCATTCCCACTTAGTAGCCACGCTGGTTTTGATCAATTGGTCAAGTACGTGGCTAAGACGGGAGCAAAACGCGTCTACGCATTCACAGGCTACAGTGAACTAATCTCCACGCATCTAAGGAGAGAGTTGAAAGTCGAAGCTGACCCGCTTCCGCTGTTGTCACAAAGAAGTATTCTGGATTTCTAGAGTCGCGTATGGATGTCTATTTGATCGTCAAGTAGGCGAAGAGGCTAATCGCGATTAACCCAACAGATAGCATCAGGACCACTTCCGGGCGCACCTTGATTCCAGGGGTTTCCTCTTCGAAGAATCTTAACAGTCCTGCACTTGCCGCTGGCATGGGCGCTTCTCGCTTGCGACGTTTCTCTCGTGCGCTCAAGGATGGACCTCTCGTTAATTCAGCGAGCTAGGCATCCTCTTAAACATTGACGCGGTTGCCAAGGCAGTCATGCGTGGTGCTCGTTTCTCACCGGAATGGAATAGATGATTCCCCGGTTCAGCCACGGGAGAATCAGAATCAATAACAGGAATGGCAAACCGACGCCTGCGTAGACGGGCAACCACTGACTCGCGGATGGTGCGGTGAGATCATAGGCGACCATCACTAGGAACGCGACGATAGAGGCGACTGCCGCTGGGATTAGCAGTCTGCTTCGCATCTGGTATTTCTTTGCGAGTCTGTGAAGGGCGTAGAAGAATATTGCCGCGAACAGGAAATCCAAGGTTTAATCCAGATATGCCCAGACTCCCGGTCCCATGGAGACCTGTCCAGACCATCTGGCTTACCGTGGGGGAGCACTGGGTCACCTTTTATAGTAGTCTTGCCTCTTGCGTGCTCAGTATACTGAAGATCTTACTGCGTGGATGACGGGAGGGCCGCGTGGCTCGTGCCGATTATCGCGTCAAGTATCATCTTTTGTATAACTAGATAATAGGGACGGTGGAATGCGGAAATGGGTTATGAGAATCGTCGTGCCCCGAGGCAAATGACGAAAGTCAAATGCTCCGATTGCGGCGCAGAAACGGAAGTACCGTTTGTGCCAACAGCGGGCAGACCAGTCTACTGTAGAGACTGCTACCAGAAGCACCGAAGATACTAGGCGACGTGCCTGGCAGTCAAGATTGACCGAATTTCTTTGTTTTCTTTCTCTTCATCTTCTCACGCGTTCTGGCGATGACTCTGTGAGTCGCGTGCCTCGCGGACGAAAGCCTCAATATAGCTGGAGCAGGCTTTGTATGTCTTAGACAGGAGAGACTTGCGATACCTCGTTACAAGCGACCGGGCATCGGTGAGGATGAAGTCAAAGAGCGAGTTCTCAGGATGATTCGAAGAGTTTCTCCTCACGGATACGGCATTGAGTTCCGTAAGATACGCCAAGTCGGCGACCTTTGGGAAGCTGATGGTTCCTACCGTGTCGAGGGCAGGGACGCTCCTTGCCGCTTCACCATCAGGCTGAACCCACAGGGCGCGGTCAAATTCAAAGACATAGAACCACCGTAAAAAGCATCACTGCGGGCTAGGCTGGGCATTATAGCACGCTGGCTACTGGAACGACTCTTGATTCCCATCAACGGTTCTCCTAGTTTGCACTGGATCATCATCAAGAGCCTCTGCATGTGACTGTCAGTGCCCCTCGTTGCGCGGTTCAAATCCGTCTGTGCGTCGGCTGCTGATCGAAACGTAGGGTCTGAAACCATCATGCCTGTTGCTGAAGCTGTATTGCGAAATACGCCGCAAGGCAAAGGTAAAGCGCGAGCTCTACGGTGTCAGGAAGCAGGTAACTGAACGACCTCACGTTGGTTACTGTCCACGTTACTGTCTTGTCAACGAGAGATCTCAAACTCGACATGAGTTCTCACTTCTGGCAGAGTACCAACATTACTAGCGTCTTTAAGTTCTGAGGATGATTCGTTCAGACGATTGATCACCTGAGTGACGGAGATATGGTTGAGGCAATCGTGACGACTTGTTTGCCACTACCAACCTGCGTGGCCACAGTCTGAATGAGTCGTCGTGAAAAGGAGTCCGAAGGTTCGAGCGTAGTCGCAATTCCGGATTCTCATCTTGGCTACCGAGGACAACACCCAGCCAAGCGTCACGCGGGACTGGTGATGTGAGTTGAATCCATTGAACTGACTGGCTAAAGGTACCTGTCAGAGGGTGATCAGGATGATGCCGCCGATCGCCAAGATCGCTCCTAGGATCACTCTCATGTTTACTCTTTCTGACTTTGGTATGATCGCGTACGCAAGAAACACGGTCACAAGAGACTTCAGACTGTATGCGGGAACGACGTAGATTGTGGGCGCGAAAGAGAGTGCGGCAAAAAGTGTCACCTGACCGAGCGCACTGAGAAAACATCCGCTAACAAGCTGGCGGCTGCGTCTCATGTCAGAGAACATGCCCGCCCCCATGTCCTTCGATATCAGATAGAGGGATATCGGCAGCAGAGGAACTCCACTTACAATCGCCAATGCGGTCATCGGGAGCCTATGCTCGGCGAAGCCAAATCGGGTCAAGAGGTTCGTTACGGACCACATCAAACCTGCCAAGAGCGCATATGCGATGCCTTTCTCCCATCTCCACTCGTCGCTGTCAACCTCGGACGCTGAGACAGCGAATATGCCAGCCCCCGCCACGAATACTCCTGCAGTCACAGTGAGAGTGGACGGCTCACCCAACAGGGCCATCCCCAAGAGAGGAGTCACAATGACTGAAACATTGGAGATCACACTAGTCCTAGAGGCCCCCACCGAATCTATGCCCGAATAGTAAAATGTCATCGCCACAGGAAAATAGAGCACCCCTATCGTCGTCCACAGCACCAGATCGCCTAGAGTTAGTTGATACCACAGAGCCGATTCGAAGAGGACCGCTGCGATCAGGGAGATGACGAAAGTTGCCGCGACAGTGGCGAAGAGCCCGTGCACCGGTTTCGTTGCCTCGAAGGCCTTCCTAAGCAGAATTTCCCGGCTGCCCCACACGATGGCTGTGGCCAAGGCTAGAAGGACGCCGATCAACACGTCCAATGCAGTTCGCCAAGAGTCATTCGTTTCCACTTAAGAATCGCACGATGTGCACTGAAACACAAGCAGAGTAAGTCTGGTTCTGATCTCCGCACGCGCAAGAAGGCAAGATGCATACGCTTTTCACTCTGTTAGCGTTGGCGTTGATGATTCCTCAAGAAAAAACATGAATGTGTCAAACAAAGCTATGAAGAGCGCTGCCCAGCAGAGACTCACAGGGCAGTGACTACGATGCTCCAAAAAGCCTCCATGGGTGCGCAAGAATGGACGACAATCTACGAAGATAACAGCAGAAAGATACAAGCACGCGGAGAGGCAAGGCGTGCCATCGATTCAAGCACCGGCAAGATAATCATAGAATACAGCCTTTAGTCACCATAGCACCGATCCAAACGGTGTTTTCGAGTTGGCCGAGTGCAGTGTTTAGAGTTTGCCCGTGCTTTGTTTCAGTTCGTATCTCAAGAGTTTAGGCTTCAGGAATCCATCCGGGCAGCGATTCAAGCATTCGACGCATCACGTCATTTGTTCTCTCCTGGAAAAGCTCATAGTTCCCGTACACTTCTCCTCCTCCTTCACTCACCATATCACTCACTGCACGCAAGATCAGACACTGCGTTTGATTCCGTGCTGCCACCCAAGCAATAGCACCAGATTCCCAATCTGCTGCAACTGCTCCGTACCGCTCCCTTAGGGTGTGGATGTCGGAGGGCAAGATATCACGGTCTGCACTCACCAATCGTCCACGACGCACAGGTAATGGTAGTGGTTCTCTCGATTTCAGCCAAGCAAGGTCTAATCGAGTCACATAGTGCTCGATGGCTTTTCCCGCGTCAGTCATTTGCTCAATGATATCATAAACGAGAGTTTCTTCGACCAAGATAACCTCACCAAGCTCAACGCCTCCGACAAACCCACCGCATGTTCCCAAGTTGATGATTAGCTCGGGCGCGAATGTATCGATTGCATACTGAGCAGAACCTGCTGCGGCAATCTTGCCCCATCCGCCTTGGAAGAATATGATTTGCTTTGCAGAGATTTCGATCGAGAACCATTCGCCATAGGGTGAATGATGCATCTCTGCTTTTGGATAGTATGACCTCACAGCTCGCCACTCGGCATTGTCGGAGATCAACACCGTAGCGTAGCACGAATTGTGGTTCATTCTTAGCACGCGCTAGGGTAGATTCGTTCCCCGCAAGATATCAAGCATTGGAAACCAAGTGCGTCTCTTCAATGGAACGTACGAATTCCAGGTTCGAGCGCCTACACAAGGACGGCACGCACAATCGAGAGTGAGTGTTCCATGAACTGTGACCTACCGATTGCCGCGAACCATGTAGAAGTCTGAGATTCCTATCTTCTTCAGGAATGGGGCCACAAGGATCAGAAGCGCCACGATAACGGCAGCTGCTACTGAAGTTGT
>Ga0315268_10007640_pt1 | contig 11361 bp, 11 predicted proteins | sample C1_top_MG_FD_204535 | JGI IMG/M metagenome (GOLD analysis project Ga0315268, IMG submission 204535) | Sediment microbial communities from Yellowstone Lake, YNP, Wyoming, USA - C1_top | ecosystem: Environmental > Aquatic > Freshwater > Lake > Sediment | place: USA: Wyoming | collected 2017-08-01 | reverse complement strand
GGAACCCCGCGGCCTTCTGGAATTAGGTACCCGGTCTTTGCACGGGGTCGATACCGTACCAGAAAAAAAGCGCGGCCCGGCTTTTTAAAGCCGGGCCGCGTCGAGCGCGAAAAGGCGCGCCTACTTCTTGCTGCCGTTGAGGGCGGAGAGCGCGGCGACCTTCGTGCCGCTGATCACCTCGTCGATGATGCCGTAGGTCTTGGCTTCCTCGGCCGAGAGGTAATAGTTGCGCTCCATGTCCGCGGAGACCTTCGCGAAGGTCTGGCCGGTGTGCTTGGCCATGATCTCCTCGAGGACCTTGCGGGTGTGCGCCATCTCCTTGGCCTCGACGATGATGTCGGTGGCCTGGCCGGAGATGCCGCCCACGAGCGGCTGGTGGATCATGATGCGCGAGTTGGGCAGGGCGTAGCGGCGGCCCTTGGAGCCGGCGGCCAGGATGACGGCGCCGAAGCTCATGGCCATGCCCATGCAGATCGTCGTGATGGGGGCCTTGATGAACTGCATGGTGTCGTACACGGCCAAGCCGGCGGTCACCATGCCTCCGGGGCTGTTGATGTAGAGGTTGATGTCCTTGGTGTTGTCGTCGCTGTCCAAGTACAGGAGCTGGGCGATGAGGGTGTTGGCCGAATCGGTGGTGAATTCGCCCTCGTAGCCGCCGACGAAGATGATGCGGTCCTTCAGCAGCCGGGAGTAGATGTCGTAGCCGATGACGGAGCCCTGCGTGGCGCGCTCGATGACTTGGGGGATCAGGTTCATGCGAGGATTGTAGCGAATGGCCCGCGCCGCCGCAAGCCGCGCCTGGCGCCCGAGCGCGATGACCGACAGCCCGATGCCCGCGTGCCTGCTCGCGGCGCCGTTCTCCTTGGCGGTTAAATATAAGTTTCCTTGAATTGTCTCGCCCGGGAACCCACACTGCTCGCAGCGCCATGATCGAGCATGCTCCAAACCGCGAACCGGGCTCGTCCTTGCGGTCGGCCTTGGTCAGCCGTCACGGCGTCACGCTGACCGAGCTGATGGTCGCGGTCATCGTCATCACCATCGGGGTCCTCGGACTGATGCAGTCCTTCGGCTTCATCAGCCGGTCCCTGCGGGTTTCCCGCCAGCGCACGATCGCGGACAACCTCGCGCAGGAAAAGATCGAAAGCCTCAAACAGCTCTCCTATTCCCAGCTGCTGGTCACCACGACTACCGTCTCCGACCCCAACTTCACCCCCCTCCTCAGCTACGACGCCGTCAACTATCCCCCCGAGACCCTCGCGCTCTGGGGAGGCGCCCCCCTCCAGCGCTCGGTCTACGTGTCGTTCGCCTCCGTCAACAACGGCGTCGTCACCCCGCTTCCCTGGAGCAACGGCGACACGGGGCTCAAGGAGATCACCGTTCACGTCACCTGGAACCAAGACGGCTCCTGGCGCAAGATCTCCCTGACGAACCTCGTCGAGAATCCCAACATCTCCGCCCTGGACTCGACGATCTCCGGCACCGTCTCCCAATCCGGAGGCGGCGCGCTGGCCGGGGCGCTCGTGCAGGTGATCGGCAACCGGCAATGGCAGGCCGTCGCCGGCCCCGGCGGGGCCTACAGCTTCAACGTCGTCGCCGGCTCCTACACCGTCAACGCCTCGTCCGCGGGCTACTACCCGCAGATGTCCGCGAGCGTCTCCGCCCCCTCGGGAGGCGGCGCCGCGCAGAATTTCGCGCTCACGGCCGTCGCCAGCGGCACCATCAGTTCGGACAGCGTCTACATCGACGCCAACCTGGTCGTCAGCCAGGTCGTCGCCTCGACCGACACGCAGGGCGGGGACGGAAACATCCACAACATCGAGTACGTCGAACTGTTCAACCCGACGCCCTTCAGCGTCCCCGTCGGCCAGGGCGGCGTTCCCTCGATCAAGCTGAATTACCTCGCCCAAGGCGGCGGCGTCAGCCAGCTGAACTTTCCCCTGACCTACGTCTCCACGTACGTCCCGCCCGGAAGCTACTACCTGATCGCCAGCGCCACCAGCGTCTTCATCAACGGCGCCTACGCGACCGCCGACGCCTACTACGCCGCCCCCCTCAGCCTCTATCAAAGCGTCATCCAACGAGATAAGAGCGGAGCCATCCAGATCGCCGACGCCGCCGGCGGCATCATCGACGGCGTCGGATGGTCCCTCAGCGGCGGCGCCGCCGCCCCGTGGTCCAAGGGGGCGCCTTATACGCTGGCCATCAACAGCCTCCAGTTCGGGCAGCTCGTGCGGATGTCAAGCGCGTGCGCGCTCAACGCCGGCTACGGCCGCGCGTACGATTCCGGCGACAATTCCAACAACTTCGTCTACGGCAACTCCGTGACCTACTCCCCGCGCAACACATCCGTCGCGCAGGCCGTGATCTCGGGCATTCCCGCGGTCGGCGGGCACGCGACCGCCAACGACGGCAAATCGCCGGCCGCGAGCATCGTCGCGGGCACGGCCAGCGCCCCGCCGCAGACCTGCCCCACCGCGTACTTCAACATCGCCGGGGTGACGACCGGGACCTGGACGGTCGAAGTGTCCAGCGGCCTCTACACCCAGACCGTATCCAACGTCGCCGTGACGCAGGGCGCGACGGCCTCGGTCCTCAACGGCGCCACCTCGCCGCCCAGTCCCTACGGGTTCGCGCACGTGGCGCTCAGCTCGACCACGGCGAACGGCTACATCTCGGGCACGATCGCCTCGGCGAGCGGAGCCCCGCTGGCCGGCATCACCGTGAGCGGCGGCGGCGCCGGCGCGGTCAGCGACGCCGGCGGCGTCTATTTCCTGGCGGCCGCCAACGGCCCGGTCAACGTGACCGCCAACCCCAACAACCTCAACCCCAACTACGTCGCGCAGGGCGCCGTCGTCGCCGTCAACACCGGGCTCGTGACGACCGCCAATTTCGTCCTCTCCCAAGGCGGGGTCATCAAGGGCTGCGTGACGACGGGCCTCTCCCCTCTGCCCGGAGCCGTCGTCGCCGCCTCGGGATCCGCCCATTCGAGCGGCGCCTCGGACGCGACGGGCAGCTTCTACGTCGGCAACTTGACGACCGGAACCTACACGCTTTCCCCAGTGCTGGATCCCGACCAGACCTCCTCCCCCGCCTCGATCTCCGTGACGCTCGCGACGCCGGGGAGCACGGTCTTCGCCGGCACGTTCACCGTCAGCGGCGCCTATGCCGCGATCTCGGGCAGCGTCCTGAGCGGCGGCAATCCCATCACGACGGGAGTCCTGGTCGTCGCCAGTTCCGTCACGATCACCGACCCGGCCCCCGCGATCTACGCCTCCAGCTCCGCCTCGATCGCGCCCTACTACGCCGCCAGCAGCAAGGCGGACGGGACCTACAGCGTCCTGGTCAGAGGCTCGACGACCTACACCTACAACCTGAGGGCCTATCACCCCGTCGTGGATCTCAACACGGGCGCCGTTACGTCGACGTCCAAGACCCGCGCCGGCGTCTCGGCCGCGCCGGGAGCGGCCGTTTCCGCGCAGGATTTCACATGGCCCTAGCGACTCGGCGCCTCCGAAGCCGGAGCGGCTACACGCTGACCGAGATGATGCTGGCCGTCGCGATCATCGGCGTCCTCGCGCTGGTCGCGCCGCCGCTCCTCGTCAACATGACCAACTTCTGGCGTCAGACCGGCGCGCGGTCGTCCATCGAGCGCGACGCCCGCGTCAGCCTCGACGTCATCAACCGGATGCTCCGTCAAGCCCAGGCCTCCACCATCGTCATCGATCAAGTCTCGGGACAGCCGTCGTGGTCGCGCATCTCGTTCACGCTCGCCGACGGCCGCGCCATGTCGTTCTATCAGACCAACAACGTCCTGTATCACAACAACGGCGGCGGCGTCTCCGTCCTGTGCCGGGACGTCGGCTTCATCGCCTTCTCTTTTCTCCGCACCGACGACACCAGCCTCGTTTCCGTCGCGCTCACCACGCAGGCATCCACCTACCGCGGAGGCTCGAAGGCCCTGCAGCTGTCCATCCAAAAAGTGCGGATCATGAATTGAGAGGGGATCCATGACGAACCGAACTCGAGCGTCCGCCGGACAAGTCCTGGTCGGCGCCATCGTGCTTCTGCTGGTGCTCCTCATCCTCGTCCCCGCGATGGTGCTCTACGTGCGCCACGAGTCCCGCTGGACGGCCAAGCAGGAGAAAAGCACCGCCGCGTTCCATCTGGCCGAGGCCGCCACGGAAAGGGGCTATTGGAAAATCAGCCAGAGCACCGTCCCGACGGCGATCATCCCGCTCGCCGGCTACTCGTTCGACGCGGCGTACGGCGACGTCCCCGGCGGGAGCTACGCCATCTCCATCGGCAGCGACGCCAACAAGAACATCATCGTCACCGGCGCGGGCCGCGACTCCTTAAAAAGGGAGACGCGCGCCATCCAGGCCGTGTACCAGACCTCGAGCCCCATCAGCAGCGCCCTGTACAGCTTCGACGAGAACGAGGTCCAAGGCAGCGGCGCCGTGGAATGGGGCCCGATGTACAGCCAGACGCAGATCAACATGGGCGGATCCCCGCTGACTTATCCGCGACTGTTCTCGCCCGGCACGATCAGCGGCTACTGCCCCAACTGCGCCAGCGCCCCTCCCTGCACCGACTCGCTCCACTATTGGGCCTGCGGCTGCGCGTCCTACGTCCCCCCGGTCGTGCCCAATTTCGCCTACTACAAGGCGCTCGCCCAGTCCTACGGCGCGGCCCCGGCGCACTGCAACACCGACGGCTCCGGCAATAACCCGAGCTACTACCGCGCCAACGACGGAAACTTCAAGGGCTGCACGGACGCCTCGGGCAAGGTCTATTACGTCGAGAACGGCAAGATCACCTTCAGCGCCGGCGGCGGCGGGAGCTTCGTCGTCGGCACGATCATCGCGGTCGGCGGCCAAGGGCTGCAGGTCAGCGGCTCGGCGGGCGGCGGCTCCTACATGGCCGCGGTCCCCCCGAACGCCTGGAAGGAGTACGGCCTGAACTCCACCACGTGGGCGCACTACAAGACGTTCGACCCGGGCGCCCCCGCGAATTTTCCGGGGCTTTCGAGCACCTATCAGTCCGCCGCCTCCTACCCGCTGACCAACGTCCTCGTCCACGGCTTCCTGTACTCGGACGGCCAGCTCGAGTTCCAGGGCTCCGGCAACACCGTCCTCCACGGCGCCTTCCACACGGCCAGCGAGATCAACGTCAACGCCAACATCACCGTCTACTACGACGCGAACCTTCTCGTCGTCACGCAGGGCAAGAGCGCGTACACCCGCGTCAGCTGGAAGGAATTGCCCGGTCAAGGCTGGCCCGCGGGCCTGCCGTAAACGAACGGTTCTCCGGCCGCGTCCGGCCCCTTGATTCCGGCGGATTCTCCGTCTATCCTTACGCCGAATGCCCTCGTTCCGCTTCGCGCTCCCCGCCGCGGGTCTTCTGGCTCTGACGACGGCCGTTCCCGTTCGGACGGCCGCCCAGCGCGTCGGAGAGACCGCCGTCGCTCCGGTCTCCAACCTGGGCCCCGGCGCGCGCGCCGTCACGGCGGCTCCCGCCGCGACGCTGACCGCGGCACCTCTCCTCTTGGCCGCCCCGGGCGCGATCATGGCCCCGGCAGCGCTCGCGCCCGCGCCACTCCCCCAAGCCGCGCTCCCGGCAGCGGCTGCGGCCCCCGCGGCCGCGCCTGCGGCGGATTCGCCCGTCGCGCCGCTGGACGCGCTGAAGAACACCGGGCTCAAGCTCGACGCGGCCGCACGTCCCGGCGCCGAGGCGCAAGCTCCCGCCGCTCTCGACGCGCTGTACGAGGGGCGCGGCGGCCGGGACGGCGGCGCGTCGGCCGTCGACGGCCGCGTCGCCGCGCCGGCCGCGCGGCTCGACGCCCTCGCGCCGAAAAATGAGGGCGCGGAGCGGCGCATGCCGGCGGGCGTGCGCATCGCGTTCCAGAAATCCGCCGTGATGGGCGGCGGCATGGCGGCGCTGTTCGCCGGGCTGTACGCGATGACGCACGGCATGGCCCCGAACGCGACCTTGCCTCAGTTCGCGTTGGCGGCCCTGCCCTTGGCCCTGCTCCCCCTTCACTTCGCGTTGGTCTCCGGCTTCTGGGCGGGTCGCTACTATCTTTACCCGAAGCTCGGCGCCGCCGGCAAGACCGCGTTCCGCGGAGCCTGGACCGTCGCCTCGGCCGTCTATCCCGCCGCGGCCCTGCTCGCGATCGGCGCATGGACCGCCTTGCTCGCGAGCCAGCCGTCGCTGCTTCTGCTGTTCTCGCCGGTCGCCGTGCTCGCCGCCGCGGAAGTCGTCCACCACTTCGTCTACCGCGTCGCCTCCGAGCGCCGCCAGGACGACGGCAAGTCCCTCCTCGACTGGAAAAGCCGCGCCTGGGGCAACGTCGGCCAGCAGCTCCGGCGCATGCGCCGACGCGGCGCTTAGTTCCCCCAAAAAGCAGTCGAACGGCGTCGCGCCATTGACGGACAGCGATTTCATATATATACTGGTATATACCATGCTGCTGCAACGACTCGCCCGCGCGTTCCAAAAGGAAGGCCTGAGCTTCGCCGTCGCCGGCGGCTACGCGGTCGCCCTGCATGGCGCCGTGCGCGGCACGGTGGACGTGGACGTCGTCCTCAAGTTCGCGCGCAGGGATTTTTTGGCCGCGGAAAAGATTTTTAAAAGCCTGGGGCTGATCTCCCGCCTGCCCGTGGACGCCGGCCAAGTCTTCGATTTCCGGGAAGACTACATCAAGAACCGCAATCTCATCGCTTGGAGCTTCCACAATCCCGCCAATCCCGCCGAGATCGTCGACGTCATCATCACCCACGACCTGAACAAGATGAAGATAGCCAGGATCAAGCTGGGCAATGACGTGATCCCGATCGTTTCCCGCCGCGATCTGATCGCGATGAAGACAAAAAGCGGCCGCCCGCAGGATATCGAAGACGTCAAGGCTCTGGAGGCGCTCGGATGAGACCCGTCCAATATTTTTCGAAGGAGTACCTCGAGCAGTGCCGGAAGATGACGCCGGAACAGATCGTTTCGTTCCTGGACGGCTTCCGAACGCTCCACGCCGCCGCCGCCGCGCCGGCCAAAAGCCGGCTGATCAGCCTGAAGGTCCCGGAACCCTTGCTGGCCGCCTTTAAAATGAAGGCTCAGCTCTCCGGCGTCCCCTATCAGACGCAGATCAAACGCTTGATGACGGACTGGACCAAGTAGGCATGGCGCGCCGGGCCCTGATTTCCTATCCTGCGGGCATGGCGACGATCACCGACGACGCGGTCCTCCCCGGCTACGCCGGCACGCGCGGACTGAACATGTGGGAGGCGGACGCGGACCTTCGCGACGTCGTTCTCCCGAGACTGACCGACCGCGCGGCGGCCGGCCGGTTCAAGGAATTCGGCGGCCAGGTGGGCGGAACGCTGGGCGCGCTGATCGAAAAATCCCATAAGCCCGAGAATCTCCCCCGGCTCGTCGAGACACGCGTCGGCGGCGAGCGCGCGAACGCCGTCGCGTACTGCGCCGAGCAGATCGAGGCGCGCCGGACCCTGGCGCGCGCGATCTACGGCCAGGGCGATCTTCCCCTCGTCGAACGCATGACCTTGGCCGTGCTGTCCAACTACGCCGGGGAGGGCGGGATCACCTGCCCCCTCGCCATGACCGAGGGCCTCATCGGCTTGCTGGAAAAGCGCGGCACGCCCGCGCAGAAGGCGCTGCTGCCGAAGCTGCGCTCCGACGACCCCGCCTGGGCCGTCACCGGCGGCCAGTTCGTCACCGAGCGCCAGGGCGGCTCCAACGTCTCCGCCAACGAGACCAGCGCCAAGCCCGCCGCCGACGGATCCTGGTCGCTGACCGGCACCAAGTGGTTCTGCTCGAACCCCGGCGAGGCCTGGGTCGCCACCGCGAAGATCGAGGGCAAAGAGACCGTCGGCCTTTTCCTCATGCTGCGGCTGCGTCCCGACGGGACGCTCAACGGCCACAAGATCCTGCGCAAGAAAGAGATCGGCGGCACCCGCGGCAAGGCGACCGTGGAAGTGGAGTTCACCGGCGGACGCGCCGAGCTGATCGGCAAGCCCCGGGAGGGCCTGGCGATCCTCGTCGACGAGATTCTGTCGGTCTCGCGCCTGCACGTGGCCGCCGCCGCGCTGGGCTTCGCCTCGCGCGCCCTGCTGGAGGCCGAGACGTTCGCCGCCTGGCGCGTCGCCTACGGCCAGACGATCGGAGACATGCCCTCGGTGAAGGCGCGGCTGATCCGCATGCGCCGCGAGCGCCTGGGGATGCTCCGCGCGTTCTACGCGGGCGTGGACGCCGTCGCCTCCGGCGCGGCCGACGCCGGCGCCTTGGTTCCCCTATTAAAGGTAGAAGTCTCCAAGCGCGCCACCTTCCTGGTGCGCGAGGCGCAGCTGCTGATCGGCGGCCACGGCATACTGGACGACTTCTCCCCGCTGAACCGCCTGGCCGACGACGCCATCGTCAACGAGATCTGGGAAGGCACGCATCCCATCCTGTGCGGCCACGCCGCCAAGGCCCTGCGCCGCCCGCGCGTCCTGGAGGCGTTCCTGAAGCGCGCCTCGGAGCCGCAGTTCGCGCGCGAGCTGGCCGCGCGCGTCGCGTCCAGCCGCAAGATGAGCGAGGACGCCAAGGGTCTCGACGACGAAAGCCTGGTCGGACTGGCCTACGAACTGCTGACCGGCGACTAGCCTAGACCGAGACGGTCTTGCCCAAGGTGAGAAGCTCCCGGGAGAACTTCTTCCAGCGGCGCTGGACGGACTCGTCCGACGGCGCCATCCGGTAGGAGCGGGCCTTGTCCAGATTCGGCGCGGCCCGGCCGGGACCGACGGGCTCCACCGGCACGATCGCGTGCTCGACCGACAGCAAGCGGCCGTCCAGCGACACCACGTAGTGCCACTCGTCCACGCGCCCGACGCCCGTCTTCGGATTCACGCGCCAGTCGTCGCTGGTCGCTTCCAGGCGGCTGAAGTAGCGGCGCATCACGAGATCGCGGTACGGAGAATCGGACGGTTCCTCGACGGCGTCCGGCGGAAGCTCCACCAGGCTGGCCTCCACCGCGCGAAAGCGGCCGCGCGCGTCGGGCGCGCCCTGGCGTCCGAGCGCGTTGGACATCTCGCCCTCCTCGGTCTGAATCTGCGCGCCGTCTTTCGCCAAACGGGCGGTCAGCGCGGAAATCGGCTTCGGATCCACGGGAGCGGGAGCCAAGCGCTCGGCCCAGGAGCGCGAGGACCTCACCGCGGCGGCGAAGCCGGCCATCTGATCGGGGGTGGCGACCTGGGCGGACGCGGGAACGGCGGCGGCGAGAGCGGCGAAAAGGAGGAGATGTTTCATTGGAGACAGGATAGCGTTCCCGACGGGGCTCGCGCGAGGGTCTCACGGCCCCGCCTCGCGCGGGCCGGAAGGCCCAAGCCCGAAAGGCTATAATGAACGCGATGAGCGAATTCGACCCCAAGACCTACACCGAGGACTCGCGCGCGACCTGGAACGAGGCCGCCCCGCGCTACGACAAGCTGTCCGCCGCCCTGTTCGGTCCCATCGCGGACGAATTCGCCGTCTTCGCCGAGCTGCGCAAGGGCTGGCGCGTCCTGGAAGTCGCCTGCGGACCCGGCATCGCCACGCGCGCGGCCGCGCGCCGCGTCGGGGAGAAGGGAAGCGTGCTGGCCACCGACTTCGCGCCCGAGATGCTGGCCGCCGCCGCCGCCTGGCCCGCGGAGAAGCGCGCCGCGCCGATCGAGCGGCGCGTGATGGACGCGCAGAAGCTGGACCTGCCCGATGCGTCCTTCGACGCCGTGATCTGCCAGCTCGGCTTGATGCTGTTCGCCAAGCCCCACGACGCCCTGGCCGAGATGCGCCGCGTCGCCAAGCCCGGCGCGCCCGTCGCCTGCCTGGTGCAGGGACGGCGGTCGGCGATGCAGTTCACCGCCTTGGTCATGGACGCCATGGTCGCGCGCGCGCCGCACCTGCGCGCGCCCCAGGGCGCGCCGACCTTGTACGCCTTCGGCCCCGACAAGATCCTGGAGGAGGCCTTCATGAAGGCGGGCCTCACCGAGATCGTCGCCAAGCGCCAGAACGGCATCTTCCGCTTCAAGACCCCGGAGGAGTACTGGGCCACGATGACCGAGGGCGCGGGCCGCACCGGCGCGATGCTGAGGTCGCTGGCCCCCGAGGTCCAGGCCAAGGTGAAGGCCGACGTCCTGCGCCGCGCGGCCAAGCGCCGCGTCGGCGGCTTCGTCGAAATTCCCTACGAATTCACCATGGCGCGGGGCTTCGCTCCGTCGCGCCGCTGAGGCTCTCTTGGACAAGAACCCGCTGAACGCCGCGTCCCGCTTCGAAGCCAGCCTGTTCGCCCAGCCCGGCCTGGTCCGGGCCGCGCTGGACGCTCCCGCCCCGCCGTGGATGAAGCCGCCCAAGGGGCGCAAGATTTTCCTCGTCGGCGTCGGCACCAACCACCACGCCGCGCGCCTGGCCGCCTGGCTGTGGAGCCGCGAGGGCTTCGACGCCCGCGCCGTGCACGCCCACGACTTCGTCGCCCGCCCGTACCGGCTGTCGCGCGGCGACCTGGCGGTGTTCCTGTCCCACCGCGGCACGAAGTCCTACACGGTCAAGGCCGAGGCCTTGGCGCGGCGCGCCGGCGCCGAGACCGTGATCGTGACCGGCGAGGGCTGCGCGTGGCGGGCGTCGCCGCGCCGCATCCGGACCGGGCCGATGGAGACCACCGGCGCGTTCACCCAGTCCTTCACGACGACGATGGCCTGGCTCCTGCGCTGGACCGGAAAGCCCGCTTTGCTCGCCCCCTTCAAAAAAATGGACGAGAGCCTGCGCTGGGGCCCGGCCTTCCCGCACGTCCAAGCGCACGACGACCTGGTACTGCTCGGCGACGGCCTGCGCGAGTGGGTCGCCTGCGAGACCGCGCTGAAGCTCCAGGAGACCGCGTACCTGCGCGCGCGCTCGTTCGGCCTGGAGGAATTCCTGCACGGCCCGCACATCTCCGTGGGCGCGGGCTCCGTCGTGGTCGGCTTCACCAGCGCCAAGGAGCCGCGCTGGGAGACCGCGCGCCGCTACCTGAAGACCATCGACGTCCCGTTCGTCGAGGCCGCGTCCGAGGATTGGCTCGCTCAGATTCTGTGGGGCCAGCGCTTCGCGCTGGAGGCCTGCAAGCGCCTGGACCTCGATCCCGACCTGCTGCGCACCGACGACCCGCGCTACCGCCGCGCCCGCGAACAGCTCGGCCTGTAGCTTCGACTCTCACGCGGCCCGGCCGCAGACTTCCGCTCAGTTATCCACGAACTTGGCGCGCGCCTGGCATATGCTGTTTACGCCCCCTATTGAATACAATGCGTAGATGGCAAAAGAATATCCCGGAACCCTGCTCGAATTTGAGCATTGGTTCCGCACCGA
>Ga0315268_10007639_pt1 | contig 11361 bp, 11 predicted proteins | sample C1_top_MG_FD_204535 | JGI IMG/M metagenome (GOLD analysis project Ga0315268, IMG submission 204535) | Sediment microbial communities from Yellowstone Lake, YNP, Wyoming, USA - C1_top | ecosystem: Environmental > Aquatic > Freshwater > Lake > Sediment | place: USA: Wyoming | collected 2017-08-01 | reverse complement strand
GCTGCTGGCTGGATCTGCCTCGACGTTGAACGAGATGCAGCGTGATTTCATCAAGACCATCAATGTGCACACCAACAATCTGATTGGGATGATCAATGGCCTGCTCGACTTTTCTGAGATGGAAGCCAAAGGCCGCCTCGGACTGCAACGCCGGCCGGTGGCTCTCTCCTCGCTTGTCCAAGAACTTGCCGAAGAGTGGCGAAAGCAGATGGAGGACAAAGGGCTGGCTTTCGAGGTGGAGGCTGATTCATGCGTGTGCCAGGTGAACGCCGACGTCAATCGTTTGCGCTGGGCCATCATCAATCTCATCCGCAATGCGTGGCAATACACGCCGGAAGGCGGAAAGGTCAAGCTCAGATTATCGCCGCGCGATAACCAAATAGTTCTCGACGTGATTGACACCGGCATCGGCATCTCTGCTCAAGACCAGCAACAGTTGTTCAGTCGGTTTTACCGCGTGAGCCATGTGTCTGACGACGAATCGAGAGGGCTGGGCCTGGGGCTGTACGTAACCAAGGCCATCGTCGAAGCGCATGGCGGCGAGATTCATGTCACGAGCGAGGTGGGCATCGGCAGCACATTCAGCGTGATTCTACCGGCGATGCAAACCGGCGAGGGAGAAGAGGATGCAGCGGCTCGCATCGCAGCCAACTGACGAGGCCGTACCGCCTCCCCGGCGCCAGGCCGATCGAGACCGGAGACGGCGCGATTTGCTTTTGCTCTTGCTGCTCCTGCTGGGAATATTCGCTTGTCTCTTGGCAACGGCCCAGATAGCCATCACGCCCGTCAAAGCGTGGCAAGTTTCCGCCAGCATGCTCTCCGGGTTGAATCCTGATGCAGATTATAATGCCTGGTCCAGAACGTTCGTCGAGCCACTTGTACCAGAGGTGCTGACGCCCCCGGCCTGGGACTTGAATGGCCTGCTGACGCCGGCACGGCAGGGTACGATTGTTCCGCCAGTGGTACTCGACACTGCGCCCGGCGCAACTGTAACGCCTCGATCGGTCGCCGAGGTTCCAACATCCACGAGCGCCGCCTCAACTCCTGAGCCAACATCGCTCTTGCCTACTGAAACAGCCCAAGCGACCGATACGCCTGTTTCGCCGTCAACGACGCCACAGCCTATTGTGACTGCGGTTCCGCCGACTGTCAGACCGCCCGCCACGACAGCTCCGCCTACGGAAGTGCCACCTACTGATCGGCCACCTTCCACACCCAAGCCGACTCGTACGCCAGTTCCGCCAACCGCTACGGCGACAGGTATCTTGACGCCGCCGAGCCGGACGCCAACGCCGACCTCTACCGCGACAAACACGCCAGTCTTTCTGAATACATTCACGCCCACGCCTACCAGCACGTCAATACCATCAACCGACACGCCAACGCCGACGAATACATCGGCCCCGCCGACCGCGACCGACACGCCCACGCCAACTCCTACGACTACATCTGCGCCGCCAACCGACACGTCCACGCCGACTCCTACGAATACATCGGCGCCGCCGACCGACACGCCCACGCCAACGCCCACAAATACGCCTGCCCCAACGTTGCACCCAATTCTAAACTGCATAGTTGACAATGGCGACGGCACCTTTACGGCCTTCTTTGGGTACACGAACGACAACACGGTAACGGAGACAAGGCCGATCGGTCCACTCAACAGGTTCGTACCGGATCCGGCAGACCGTGGTCAACCCACAACTTTCTTGCCGGGCACGCATGATCGTGTATTCAGCGTCGTGTCCACCGACAATGGCCCTCTTCACTGGAGTCTGGAGCGGGAGAATGTCATAGCAAACACAAACAGCCCACTCTGTCCCGCCCCGTAATGTTGGCTGTAGCCACGCCCACACCCCGTGCAACCTCTTCCGCTGAAAATTCCCCTTGACAACCAAGCCGTGACGTAGTATAGTACATCCATCCCCCCCGGTGGGGGATGGGGGTGAGAGGATGGACGGCAAAACAAGAGAACAGGTCATCCGGCGGTTGCGCAGCATCGAGGGTCACGTCAAGGGCATCGAAAAGATGGTCGAAGCGGACCAGTACTGTGTTGACGTGATGAAGCAGGTGATTGCGACGCAGGCCGCGATGGCCAAGTTGAACGAGTTGATTCTGGAGAATCACCTCAACACCTGCGTGACTGAGGCGGTGCGCAGCAACGATCCCAAGGCACGCGAAAAAGTGCTGGACGAAATCAGCGACGTATTCGAGATGTCACGCAAGGTATGACGAAGGACGAGGGACCCAAGACGGATGACGGCCATTCGTCCTTCGTCGTCCGTCTTGGGTCAGACAAAACCAAATTACATGAGGAGAAACTAGAAATGGAAACCAAGATATTTCAAGCCCCGGCGATTCACTGTGGTCATTGCACGATGACGATTGAGCGCGAAGTCAAGGAATTGGCAGGCGTCGCCACGGTCAAGGCCGACCAGAACACCCAGATGGTCACAGTCAGTTGGCAAGCCCCGGCCACCTGGGATCAGATCAAGGGTCTGCTGACCGAGATCGGTTACCCGCCCGCCAACTAATGCTGGTTCACACCGCGCGCCTGATCATCCGTCCGCTGGAACGCGCGGATGTAGATGCGCTTCACACGCCGAGACCGCATACCGATCCTTTGCTGCTGCGCTACAACATACCCGCCGAAACGGACCAGGAACGTGACTTTTGGTTTGCATTACGGACCGGCGACCCGACGCGGAGAGAGTTTGCCATTACGACCGCGTCGGGTCAATTCATTGGGCGCATCGGTCTGCGGGGCATGGACGGACAAGGTAGTGCACGGCTGGGAATTGCCCTCGGCGCTGATTTCCTCGATCAGGGTTACGGCACAGAAGTACTCGCCGGTTTCCTCGATTGGTATTTTGGCGAGGGCGGTTTCTCGAAGATAGAGTTGGATGTTTCGGCAGTCAATGCCCGAGCGATTCACGTTTACGAAAAGCTGGGCTTGCGCCGGGTGGGCGATTTGTACTTTCCAGCCGAGGGAGACGTAGGATTGGTTGTTTTGCGTCATCCTCGTTACTCAGGGATATGGCAATACTTTAAGCAAGAGAATGACCAGATCTGGGTGCTGTATTACGATATGGAGTTGACGCGCAAGGAATGGCGTCAACGGGAGGAGTGATAAATGGCTGAAGTGAAGCAAGTTACTTTGCCTGTGACCGGCATGACGTGTGCTAACTGCTCCGCGACGATTGAGCGCAACGTTCGCAAGCTGGAGGGGGTCAAAATCGCCAATGTAAACCTGGCATTGGAAAAGCTCTCGGTGGAGTTTGATCCTTCACTGTTAGACGAACGCGGCATCATTGCGCGTGTGCAAAAAGTGGGTTACGGCGTAGCGACCGGCAAGGCCGAGCTGCCCATTACGGGCCTGCGCGATAACAACGATGCGGTGACGTTGGAAAAGCTGCTAGCCAAACAAAACGGCGTGCTGGCCGCAACCGTCAGTTATGGAACGGAGCGAGCCGCGCTCGAATACATCCCTGGCGTGACGAGCATCGCCGAACTCGCGACGGTTATTCGCAAGGCCGGTTACGATGTGGTGCAGGCGGGCGAATCGGAAGAGATGGAAGACGTCGAGGCGCAGGCCCGCGCGAACCAAGTGCGCCGCCAGGGCAGTCTGTTGCTCCTCGGCCTGATCTTTACCGTGCCGTTGATGATCTTGAGCATGGGCCGCGACTTGCGGTTGATCCCCATGTTCAACGGCGACGTGTGGCTGATGATGGCTGCCGCCACCTTTGTCCAGTTCTACGTTGGCTGGCAGTATTACGTGGGCAGCTACAAATCCTTGCGCGCGGGCGGCGCGAACATGGACGTGCTCATCGCGATGGGGTCGTCGGTGGCGTACTTTTACAGCGTGGCTGTCGTGCTGCGGCTTGTTCCGAGCGAGCACGTTTACTTTGAAACAGGCGCGGCCATCATCACGCTCATTATGCTGGGCAAGTTCCTCGAAGCGCGCGCCAAGGGTCGCACCTCCGAAGCACTCAAGAAGTTGATGGGCTTGCGCGCCAGGACCGCGCGTGTCGTCCGCGATGGTCAGGAAATCGAGATCAAGGTAGACCAGGTTGGCGTGGGCGACTTGGTTCTCGTCCGGCCTGGGGAAAAAGTTCCGGTGGATGGCGTCATCGTGGATGGACGCACCTCGCTCGACGAGTCCATGCTTACGGGCGAGTCCATGCCCGTTGCCAAAGGCCCCGGCGATACCGTCATCGGCGCGACGATCAACAAGCAAGGCTTGATCAGATTTGAGACGACGCAGGTCGGCAAGAACACCGTGCTGGCGCAAATCGTCCGCATGGTGCAAGAAGCGCAAGGCAGCAAAGCGCCCATTCAGGCCTTGGCCGATAAAGTGAGCGCGTACTTTGTCCCGGCCGTCATCGGCCTTGCCGCGCTGACGTTCATCGCGTGGATCGCTTTCGGTCACGTGGACTGGACGCGCGCGATGATTGATGCGGTGGCGGTGCTCGTCATCGCCTGCCCGTGCGCTCTTGGCCTGGCAACGCCAACGGCCATCATGGTCGGCACAGGCAAGGGCGCAGAGAACGGCATCCTGTTCAAGAACAGCGAGTCGCTCGAACGCGCCGGACGCGTGCAGGCCATCGTGCTCGACAAGACCGGCACGATCACGCGCGGCGAACCTTCGCTCACCGACGTAGTGACAGACGAAGGATGGGGCAAAGCAAATGATTTGCTTCGACTCGCCGCGAGCGCGGAGCGCGGCTCAGAGCATCCTCTTGGTCAGGCCATCGTCGCGGCGGCGAAGGAAAAGGGCTTGACACTGGCCGAGCCGCAAGGCTTTACGGCGGTGAGTGGCTTTGGCGTGCGCGCCAGTGTGGATGGCCATGCCGTCATCATCGGCAACCTGCGGCTGATGCAGAATGAAGGTATCGCGCTGAATGGGTTGGAAAAGCAAGTCGCTCGCCTGCAAGGCGAAGGCAAGACGGCGATGCTGGTCGCCGTCGGCGGCACGCAAGCGGATGGCACAGCGCCTGTTCCCGCCGGCGTCATTGCCGTGGCCGATACCGTCAAGCCTGGATCGCGCGAAGCGATTGAAGAGATGAAGAAACTCGGGCTTGAAGTTGTCATGATCACCGGCGACAATCAGCGCACGGCAGAAGCCATCGCCCGGCAAGTGGGCGTGGACCGCGTGCTGGCCGAAGTGTTGCCCGGCGACAAGGCCGCGAATGTCAAATCGCTTCAAGCGGAAGGCAAGCTTGTGGCTATGGTGGGCGACGGCATCAACGACGCGCCTGCGCTGGCCCAAGCCGACGTCGGCATTGCCATCGGCACGGGCACGGATGTGGCGATGGCCGCTGCCGGCGTGACGCTCATCAGCGGCGACCTGCGCGGCGTGGGGCGTGCGATTTCGCTTTCACGCGGGACGATGCAGACGATTATCCAGAATTTGTTCTGGGCGTTCTTTTACAACGTGGTGCTGATTCCGGTGGCAGCGCTCGGCCTGCTCGTCCCGATGCTGGCCGCAGCTTCGATGGCATTCAGCTCGATCTTTGTCGTGACCAACAGCCTGCGGATGCGCGGCTACAAGGTGCAGACCATTGAGCCGCCCAAGTCGCTGCCGAGGCAACTTGTCGCGATGGTGCCGCAGCTCATTGCTCCGGCGATTGCGCTGGCAATTCTGATTGGACTCTCGACGGGCTGGATCCAGTTGCCCGGCATGGTCAGTCACATGAAATAATTCGCTTTGCGAAAGGAGGTGAATCAGCATGGCTAAAGACCCAGTCTGCGGCATGGACGTGGACGAAAAGACCGCGCCCGCCAAATCGGAATACAAAGGCAAGACGTATTACTTTTGCGCACCCGGCTGCAAGCGCGAATTCGACAAGAATCCGGAGCAATTCGTCGGAGAGAACAAGTAAACACATAGACCTGACGGGCGCTTTGAAACCTGTCAGGTCTTTTGTTGCCCCGATTGCCGCGCGGAAGTATAATCACTGCATCAAGTCCACGAGGAGGAAACCATGCAACAGCGCACAATTGCCGAGCCATACAAAATCAAGATGGTCGAGCCGATCAAGATGACCACGCGGGAATACCGCCAGGAAAAGATCAAGGAAGCCGGTTACAACACGTTCCTGCTCAAAAGCGAAGACGTGTACATTGATTTGTTGACCGATTCCGGTACCAACGCGATGAGCGACTGGCAGTGGTCAGGCATGCTGCTGGGCGATGAAGCCTATGCCGGGGCGCGCAACTTTTATAACCTTGAGCGCGCCGTAAATGAGGTGTACGGCTTCCGATACGTTGTGCCCACTCACCAGGGCCGCGCCGCCGAGCACATCACGTCGCAGTTGCGCATCAAGCCCGGCCAATATGTGCCGATGAACATGTACTTTACCACCACCCGCGAACATGCCGAACGAGCGGGTGGTGTTTTTTACGATTGCATCATTGACGAAGCGCACGATCCACAGAGCAACCATCCCTTCAAAGGGAACGTTGATCTCGACAAACTGCAAGAACTTGCAGACGACAAGGGCGCACAGAGCATTGCCTATCTCTCGATTGCGCCATGCGTCAACATGGCGGGCGGCCAGCCGTTTTCGATGGCGAATCTCAAGCAAGTGGCTGAGTGGGCCAAGCGATACAATCTTCCCATCATCTTTGACGCGACGCGCGCCGTCGAGAACTGCTATTTCATTCAACAGCGCGAAGAAGGCTACAAGGATAAGCCGGTCGGCGAGATTTTGCGCGAGATGATGAGCTACGGCGAGGGCTGCACGATGTCGTCCAAGAAAGACAACCTGGTCAACATCGGCGGATTCATCGCCACGAACAGCGAAGCGTTTTTCACCAAAGCCAAAGGGATGATCGTCGTGTTTGAAGGTCTGCACACCTACGGCGGTCTGGCCGGACGCGACATGGAAGCCATCGCGCGCGGCTGCTATGAGATGGTGGATGATGCCTACATCGCCAGTCGCGTGAGGCAGGTCGAATATCTGGGTCACACACTGCAAGAAGCGGGCATACCGATTGTCGTGCCGGTGGGCGGCCACGCGGTGTTTCTGGATGCCAAGCGATTCCTGCCTCACATTCCACAAGACCAATTTCCGGCGCAAGCGCTGGCGGCGGAGCTTTACGTGGACAGCGGCGTGCGCTCGATGGAACGCGGCATCGTCAGCGCGGGACGCGACCCCAAGACGGGCGATCATCGTCACCCCAAGCTGGAACTCGTACGATTAACCATCCCGCGCCGCGTGTACACGAATCTGCACATGGACGTGGTGGCGGAAAGCTGCCAGGCGCTTTACGAGGAGCGCGACGCGATCAAGGGCTTGAAGATGGTGTACGAGCCAGAGAGCCTGCGGTTCTTTCAGGCGAGGTTCGAAGAGATCAGTGGTTAGCGGAGTGTGATTAGTGGTCAGTGGCAAGTGAATGGCGCGGGCCTGTCCCGCGCTTTTTGATTGCAAGAATTTGAGGAGTTCAAGACTCGATGAGGTCACTCATGAGCTGGCAAGAAATCTCGCGTATCCTGATCGCTTTCGCCGTCATTGTCGCCGTCACTCTTTTGCAAAAGCAGAGCAAGCTGATCGCCGCCATCACGGCGACGATGCCGATCAACGTCCCCCTGGCGATGTGGATCTTGTACAATTCGACGGGCGGCGATCGCTCGTCCATGCGCGAGTTCGCGCAGAGTTTGGCGCTCAGCATTTGCCCCACGGTGGGATTTTTGCTGGCCGTCTGGCTGGCTTTCCGCGCGGACATGAAGCTGGGGCCGACGCTGCTGGTGGGTTATGCCGTGTGGGGCGTGGGCGTGTTGATCCTGATGGCGCTGAAAAGGCGATTGGGACTGGGTTAGGTGCGCGGCCTGGCCGTTTGACTTGCGTTGCAGTTGGTTTTATACTTTTCATTGTGCGGCATGACCCGGGCCGCACGACGATTCACCCCAAAGGGCAGGCGGCCGAGGTGCGGTTCCTGGAGGATTGCTTGTACGTATTGCCGAAAGCCGACCACTGACCGCCGACGGCGGACAGCAGATAGATCAGCATCACGACACGGCCTTTTGGCGACGGGGCCGCGTTTGTGTGTGACTTGGGAGACGAGCCTATGCAAGCCCGAACCATCTACATCACGGAATTCGACATGCAACGCCTGCGAGCGTTGATTGACGATGCCAAACGGTTAGCCCCGCGTGGGAACGAGTACCTGCAGAGCCTGGAAGCAGAACTGGATCGCGGCATACTGGTTACCCCGACGGAGGTTCCGCCCGATGTCGTCACGATGAATTCCCGAGTGCGCCTGGTGGACCTGGATACAAACGAAGAGATGGTCTATACGCTGGTGTTCCCCAATGACGCAGATATGGCCAAATCCAAGATTTCGGTTTTGGCCCCCATCGGCACGGCGATATTGGGCTACCGTGTGGGCGATACGTTCGAGTGGCAAGTGCCCGATGGAACCAGACGATTGCGGGTGAAAAAGGTTTTGTATCAGCCAGAGGCAGCCGGAGACTATGATCTATAGCCCGATCACAAAGCTGACTACCGACCGCCGACGACGGACAACAAACACGAACGCGGCTTCCAACACGAAGGAGGCCGCGTTTTTGTTTGACTTTTTGCGGCGCGGGGAATACGATCTTGCGCGTATCGTTCTCATGGATGCAGCACGGCCCGCGTCACACGGTTCTTTGTCACAAAGGGCATTGTCATCGTAGGCTGACGCGACCTATTCTTGCCCCAAGCACCAAAATGGCTTTTGTGGCATAATACTCCCTGTTCCCCCAGTCAGCCAAGGGACCCGCACGGGAACAATCACCTTTACGCCAATCGCTCCACCCAGGACACGACGAGCTTTTTGCTTCGTGTGCCTTCGTGTCCTTCGTGGACAAAAAGGAGAAGCATGGATACGACTCGCACGTTTGGTTCGCCGCAGCAAGTCAAGGACTGTCTTGGCGACCAGCAGTACATCGCCAGCGACGAAATCGCGACGATCATGTACTTGAGCCAGCAACTGGGCAAGCCGCTGCTCACCGAAGGCCCTGCGGGCGTCGGCAAGACGGAGCTTGCCAAGGCCGTCGCCGGGGCGACGGGCCGCGAGTTGATTCGCTTGCAGTGCTACGAAGGGCTGGACGAGACCAAGGCACTCTACGAGTGGGAGTATGCCAAGCAGTTGCTCTACACGCAGCTCTTACGTGACAAACTGCAAGAGACGCTCGCCGGCGCGGTCAGCCTGGCCGCCGCCGCCGATAAGCTCGCCGCCGAAGAAGACGTGTTCTTTTCGACACGCTTTCTTTTGCAGCGTCCTTTGCTCAAAGCGATCCTCAGCGAGCAGCCCACCGTTTTGTTGATTGACGAGATTGATCGCGCCGACGCCGAGTTCGAGGCGTTCTTGCTTGAAGTGCTCAGCGACTTTCAGGTGAGCGTGCCGGAAATCGGCACGTTGGCGGCCGTGCATCGCCCGCTCGTCGTCCTGACCAGCAACAACACGCGCGAGCTGAGTGAGGCGCTCAAGCGCCGTTGTCTCTATCTCTTTATTGACTATCCGTCCGTCGAGCAGGAACTCGCCGTGGTGCGGCTCAAAGTGCCGGAACTCGCGCCCAAGCTGGCGCGACAGGCGGTCGAGCTGGTGCAGCGGCTGCGCAAGATGGATTTGCGCAAGTCGCCCAGCATCAGCGAGACGCTCGACTGGGCCAAGGCGCTCGTCGCGCTCAACGCGCAGAACCTCGACCATCAAACACTCGATACGACGTTGAGCGTTTTGCTCAAGCACGAGACCGACTTGCAGCGGGTCAAACAGCAAACACAGCCGCCCTCCGAAAAACCCCGCCGTCCCACGGATGACGATCCGAGCCAGTATCAATACCGCCGGCGAAACTAGTGATGGAGCGAGCGACTTGTCGGGGTGACGTATGGAAGAAAGAATCATCAAGTTCATATCGGCGTTGCGCGCGGGCGGTGTGCGTGTGAGCCTGGCGGAAAGCGCCGACGCGTTCAACGCGGTGGACAAGCTCGGCATTCAGGAACGTGACGTGTTCCGGCTCAGCTTGCGGGCGACGCTCGTCAAGGATGCCAAAGACATTCCAACGTTTGAAGAGCTGTTCCCGCTGTTCTTTGACAACAGCGACGCGCCGCCGATGATGAACCTGGCGCAGGACCTCACGCCGGAAGAAGCGCAGATGATCGCGCAGGCGCTGCGTCAGTTCAGCGATCATCTGCGCGAGATGCTCGAAAAACTGCTGCGCGGCGAACCGCTCACCCAGCAAGAACTGGACGAGTTCGGGCAAATGGTCGGGCTGCAAAACGTCGGCGACATGCGTTACCGCGAGTGGATGACGCGCCGCCTGGAGCAGGCGCTGCGCTTCAAGGAAGTGCAGAACGCAGTTCAAGAGTTGTCCGAGTTGCTCGCGCAGATGGGCATGAACAAGAAACGGCTCGACCAACTGCGCCGCCTTTTGCAATCGAACCAGCAGGCGATGCAGGAACAACTGCGCCAGTACGCCGGTCAGCGCATCGCGGAGAACATGGCCGAACGGCCGCCTGACGACAGCATCGAGGGATTGATGAACCGTCCTTTCAACGCGCTCTCCGATGGCGACATGGACAAACTGCGCAAGGAGGTGCGCCGGTTGGCCGCCGCGCTGAGAACCCGTGTCGCACTGCGTCAGAAACATGCCAAGACGGGCCAGTTGGACGCCAAGGCGACGATTCGCGCCAATCTCAAGCACGGCAGCGTGCCCATCGAGATTCGCCACCGCGACCGCAAGCTCAAGCCCAGGCTCCTGGTGATCTGCGACATCAGCACTTCGATGCGTCACTGCTCCGAGTTGATGTTGAGTCTGATTCACGCGCTTCAAGATCAAATCAGCAAGACGCACGCCTTTGCCTTCATTGATCACCTCGAATACATCACGCCCGACATGGCGGACCGGGACGCCAACAAAGCGGTGGCGCAGGTGCTCGAGCGGATGCCGTCCGGCTATTACAATACCGATCTGGGCTACAGCCTGGATATGCTCTCGCGTGATTACCTGGACACGGTGGACAGTCGAACGACCTTCATCGTCGTGGGCGACGGGCGCAACAACTATAACGATCCGAGACTGGAAATCTTTCACGAGTTAGCCCGTCGCAGTAATCGTGTGATCTGGCTCAACCCCGAAGCGCCGATGTTGTGGGGCACGGGCGATAGCGACATGCTCAAGTACGCGCCGTTGTGCAACGTGATTTTGCAGGTCAATACGCTGGCGGAACTCACGGCGGCGGTGGACAAACTGCTGATTCAGAAGTAAGATAGACCTCAAGGGTTTGGGAAACCCTTGAGGTCTGGTGGCTATGAATAATCGTCTCGCACAACTCAATACCTGGATAAATGAGCGCCGCGTCAAAGTCAAGGACG
>Ga0315268_10007638_pt1 | contig 11362 bp, 16 predicted proteins | sample C1_top_MG_FD_204535 | JGI IMG/M metagenome (GOLD analysis project Ga0315268, IMG submission 204535) | Sediment microbial communities from Yellowstone Lake, YNP, Wyoming, USA - C1_top | ecosystem: Environmental > Aquatic > Freshwater > Lake > Sediment | place: USA: Wyoming | collected 2017-08-01 | reverse complement strand
AAAGGCTCCGAGTCGAGTACGGCGGGAGAAAAAGGAAAGGAACTAGCATAGAGCACGTCAAAGACAGCGGAGGATCAGCGATCCGGGAGCCGCTCCAACAGCTGGAGAAGGCCGGCCTAGTGGCCAAGGAAGGTCCCAAAGGCAGAAAGCTTTCGGGAGAAGGCGTGAGCCTACTCAACAGGGTCTCAGGCGAGATATTGAAGGGGAGCTCCTCCGGAGAGGGCTCGAAGCAATGAGTGGAGATGACCTCAGCGAAGAAGAGCTAGAACAGCTGCGGAGACGAAGGCTTGCCGAGCTTCAAAGGGCAGCAGCGGAGGAGGATAGGCGAGCTGAAGTCCAGCAGCATGTTGAGGTCCAGAAACAGGCAATCTTGAAGAGGATACTAACAGTGGAAGCGAGGCAGAGGCTCACGAACATAAAGATGGTCAAACCTGAGTTCGCAGATCAGCTTGAGCTCCAGCTGATTCAGCTTGCACAATCAGGTAGAGTCAAGCTGCCGATATCCGATGCACAACTCAAAGATGCGCTCGTTCGCATGCAGTCTCAAAGAAAGGACATCACGATCAGGAGAATGTGAGATGGCAACACACAAGCCCGCCGGCAAGAAAAGGCGTCTTTCGAGGCGTCACCGCATGAGAAGAGCGGTTCCGACATGGGTCGTTTCGAAGACGAGAGGACATGTGAGAAGTCACCCGAAGAAGAAGAACTGGCGTGATGGCAGACTAAAAGCATAGAGAGGGCAAACGGAAGTTGAGCAAGAAACAACCCAACGTAGAAGAAGTCAGCGCCGAGGAAGAAGAGGTCTCCGAGACCCTGCAAGAAGAGAGCAAGGAAACCGCCGGAGAAGTTGGGGAAGAGATCACAGAGGAGCAGCACTCAGCTGGGGAAGAGACTACCGCTGAGAAGGTTGAGGAGAAAGAAGAGGAAGAGGAGGAAGCCGAGGAAGAGGGAGAGGAGATAGAAATCGTTGAGGAACGAATATACACAATCCCCCTCCGGAAAGTTTGGGGCCCCCCAAGAGGTAAGCGAACTCCTCGAGCTATGAGATTGCTCCGTGCATTCGTGAAGCGTCATATGAAGGCCGAGAATGTCGAGATTAGTAATGAGGTAAACGAGGAGCTTTGGGCCAGAGGTATCAGGAAGCCCCCCAGAGAGATCAAGGTGCGGTTGGTCAAGGACAAGGAAGGCAGGGTCATAGTATACCCCGCAACCGCCTGAGCTTACGCCCGCCCGGCCCGTCAGTTCTCCTCAGAACAGCTCAGGGAAGCCAAATGTGCGGCTTGATTCTCTTGGTGCCGGTGATCCTCTAGTTGGGGATTCTGCGCGCCGATGTCTATGGGAGCCCAAACATCGGGGTGTACTGCCACTCAAACGAGACGAGTGCGATCCTCCCGCCGGGTATGACGAAAAGGAAAGCAGAGAGCTTCCGACAGTGCTTGGGCGTTCGATCCTGCGTGACAAATATCGGAGGATGCGCGCTTCTAGGTGTGCTCGTCGCATCCAACTCGAACGGAATTGTTCTTCCGCACATCATCCAAGACCATGAGTTGAACGCGATACGGGAGGGTCTCGAAGTGAGAGTCACCGTCGCTCAGGAGCGCTGGACCGCTCTTGGAAACCTCGTACTTGCGAACGATAATGGCGCTGTCATACACCCCGGAGCCTCGGAATCCCTCGCAAAGACCGTCGCAGAAACTCTGGATGTTGACATCGTCACTGCGACCATCGGAGGGCTTCCATATGTTGGATCACTGGCCGTCGCGACCAACAAGGGAGTGCTAGCCTATCATGCTATGACAGATCGCGAACGCGTGATCATTGAAAACGCGTTGAAAGTGCCGGTGGAACCCGGAACGATAAATGCTGGAGTCTCTTACATTAGAGCAGGTCTTCTTGCGAACACGAAGGGCGCCGTCGTCGGTCCATTGACCAGCGGACCTGAATTGATGGCAATTACAAGGACGCTCGGAATCCACTAGCACGAACGGGCTTGCGTGGTTTGAATCCTACGGCTTGAAGAGCTTGTCCCATTTTCCCTCAGAGATCTCTTTCTGAATCTCTCTGGGGTCTCTTCCGTCAACCGTGATACCCATACTGATGCATGATCCGAGCACTTCCTTCGCAGCACTGTTGTCTGACAATGCGTAGCTCCCTGGAAGTTTCATCTTCGCTATCTTCACTACTTGTTCCACCGTTAGGTTGCCCGCCTTCTCGGCTTTCGGATTGCCTGAGCCTTTCTCAATGGCGAGTTCCTTCACGATCAGAGCAGACGTGGTAGGTGTACCGATCTCGACTTCGAAAGCTTTCGTCTCAACGTCGACGATAACTCTGACAGGGACTTTCATCCCTGAGTAGCCGCTTGTGAGTTCATTGATTCGATTCACGATCTGAAGCACATTAACTCCAAGCGGTCCAAGGGCCGGTCCAAGTGGTGGACCCGCAGTGGCCTCGCCTCCGCTCAGGAGAGCTTCAACTTGTTTCTTCTCTCCCAGCTTCTCCACCTCCTCTGGTAACGAGTTTCACGTAGTCCGCGTGTACTGTGATCGGGAGCGTAGCAAACCCTTCCTCAAGTAGTTCGATCGTCACTTCCTCCTTCACCTTGTCGACGTGAGTGATCCTTGCTCGAAGGCCCCTGAATGGTCCTCCGACAACTTCAACCGAGTCTCCCACGGTAAGATCTTCGATAACGGGCTTTGTGACAATGAACCGCTCCATGGCTTGAGAAGAGACGACGCCTTTTGTTCGAGCCCTTGCATGACGGACTCCTGAGATCACGTCATCGACTATGTGTGCTCCCGCGGCTTCGACGAATATGTATCCTTTGATCACTTCAGGCGCTATTATGCAGAACACTTGGGCTTTCTTGATTCCGACTTTCGAGGCTATCAGCTCGGTCGCGGTTCTCTCCTGTCCACTGGTTGTCCTGACTGCGAAGATGACGCTCGGTCTCTGTTGGGTTTCACCTGACAAGAGAAGATACCTCAAGGTCCTTGGGGAAGTAATCCGACGAAGAGAAACAGTATGCGTACCACGTAGCCTAGTCCACCAACTATGGCGATTCCAAGAAAGCAGATCTTCACCATGAGCGAAATCTCAGTCCAACTGGGCCGCGTCGTCACATGGATTAGTCTTCTCGCGGATGACAAGAAGTTCCTAGCGGCCAATCTGCTTCCTCCGTCTACTTGTTATTCTTCGTCTGAACGCGTTGCCGCCTAATATTTTGGAGCCTTATTTAAGGTACTGTGCCCCAGAACCCCACACATTTGCGACAGTATGTATGCGGTACGAGTCTTGTGAGCCGGGTTTAGAAGAGTGGTCTTGCCGGTTGAAAGGTCCAGCGATCCTTCAACTGTTGCGACCGCTTGAAAGTTATGTCAAGAGTGCGCTGTGTGATGCGGTGGCCAAGACCAATGAGCGGGAGAACAACAGGCGGAATACTCCTCCAATAATCAGTCGCGCTCCCCGTCTTCAATCAACACCTAAATATGCCTGCTTACCGTGTTGCCAGCGCTGATCAGGATGGTTCAGCGTATCTTCACGGTTCGTCTGAGGAAGGACGAGCAGTCCGGCTACTATGCGGCTAGATGCGTCGAGTTGCCGGAGGCCATCAGCCAAGGCAAGACCGAGGAGGAGGCCGTCACGAATCTGAGGGAAGCCCTTGAACTTGTCCTTGAGGAATACGAGTCTGAAGCGAAGAAGGAAGGCGGCAAGCTGATACCTATCGTTGTCTGAGAAACTTCCGGTCTTATCAGGAAGAGAAATCATCAGGGCCCTGGCTGGGATAGACTTCGTTCGCGTCAGGCAGAAGGGGAGTCACGTTTTCTTGAGACACGCTGATGGTAGGCGCACAGTCGTGCCTCTCCACGAAGAGGTTAACAAGTCCACGCTCATGGACATAATAGAACAGACCAAGTTGACCAAGAAAGAGTTCCTGAAACTTCTCAAATGAGGAACTCCAATCCTCGTTCCCTTCAGCGTCAGCTGCAACGGGTTTGAAATCATCTGGTCGCGTGGTCTTGAAGAATCCCAAGTCTCTCAAGCCAAGAGATCCTCAAACAGCTGATTAGCCCGGACATCCTTTGACTTCAACTGCCGCACGAGGGGTGGGTGCGGAGGAGGGCACGTAATGTGCCAGCTACGGCTTCTTCAACTCGGCCATCACTCGCGCCCGCGTTCATGAACGCTAAGACTTGACAGTACGGCCCGTGCGGGATCGCGATGTGGATGTCACCTACGTTCTCATCGTCAAGGCGAAGAATCCCCTCGCAACACCTTCTTTCAAAGAACGCAAACGGGCGAAACCTATGCCTGAGTTCAAGATTAGAGTGCTGTGCGGTATTCCTCATAAGCGTCTGGTCCAAGTTCGATCACGTCATCTCGTGGGACAGAGTTCACGGGGAAGAACCACCCTATTGAAGGCTGATCCTTGACTAGACCGACGATCTTGAGGTTGAACTGAACATCGGCATCAGGATAAATACGGCCCAGCGTCTCTCGGACGAACTTGAGATCTGCGGCAAATAGCCCTCTTTGTTCATCAACTTTGAGTATTACATCGACCAAGAGCGGTTTCCTTTGTCCAAACCGCGCTAGTCGGTGAAGTTTCTCAATCCTGTCAAGATTCCACTTGAACAAGGAGTCCTCTCGCAGTCCAAGAGACAAGTCTCCGAGAAGCATATTCGCTGAAGCTACGGCGATTCTAACAAAGGCTCCTAGTTCCTCTGGATCAAGCTCGACCGTGTAGGATTGTCCGTCCTCAAAAGCATCAATCCTGAGTTTGCCCCCTGAGACGGAAAACCTGTGGTTATGGACAATCTCGTTTCTGAACTTCAGAAGATTTGCGTAGAATGCTAAGAGGTATTCTTCGACGTATCGCTGAGAGTGGAACAGCGGTGGAGACACAAGTTGATTCTTCCCCTTGCGTACAGTCTCGATCTTTTCGGAGAATCTCCATGGCGCCTGCGCGATCCTTCCGTCGTTGCGGTTTTCCTCAAGAATCCATTCGAAAATCATGTCCAGAATCTTGTAGGAGGCTGTGAATGTCAGGGGGCTCACGGCGTCCATTATCTTCATGGCTTCTCCTGTGCCCGCGAAGTCTGTGACAGTAATGGCTTGGTTGGCTCCCGGCTCTCTGTTCGTAAGCGTGATCGTTGAGAGACTCCAGCCTCCGGCAAGACGTTCTTGACTCTGTGAAAGGAACTCAAGGAGCCATAGTTCATAGTCTAGCTTCTCACGGAGACGGGTTTGTGCCGAGCCATCGTAGATGGGCATGGTCCACCAAGGATACGTGTGTGATCTGTTTGGTATAGCCCTTGCATCCCTGCAAGGCCCTTTTGAAGAAAGTAGCTGCCCTAGAGCATATATTGGAAGCCTTCAGAGCACAAGTAGAGATGACATGGAGAACATCCAACTCACTGAATTGCTATGGAGTCTAATCCGGCAAAATAGAAAAGCTCCGAGTAGCAAGATGCGATCATAAAGTGAATATAGCAGATCTCTTTCCCGGCCCGCTGGTTCCGTAACTCGTCCATGTCCAAAATGGCTCTGCGTGCCATCCTTGGCGCGGGCAGTTGAATTTGAACCACCGCTTTCCCTGCCTGACGCCATGAAAACCGCTTTCTCGGTTCTGGGCTAGAGCGGAATCCTCGGTTGGCTAGACTCGTCCGCACCATGCTCCTGAGCTCTTACCCGGGGTTCGTATGGGAGGGGTGCAGATAAGGAGACAAAGGAGGCGCCAAAGCCGAGAGCTCGACGTAAGTGTGTCGAATATCTGGGAAACTGCTCCCTGAAATTTAAGGTATCCAACTGCTGCTCGGTTTGCTGATCAGATCATCGCGATTTCGCGGCCTGTTCTTCTCAGAAGCTCAACCAGCGCATTTCTTTCGGACCCACGAACTCCCTTCTTGTCTATGACGGCATGTGAGCACTCGCCCATAGTTCTGCGAAAGGCAAGCTCAACGATGGCCGGGTCGTAGCCGTCGAAGAAGTATTTTGAAAGAATGTGTCCGAACGCGAATTGGCCTTTGACGACTGCGTCTGTATGTTTCCAAGAGTAGTGGCCTCCTCCGAAACCGACCGCTGGAGTTCCGTTGGCTGGGGAGGTGGCAGCTGTCCAGATCGCGCGGGCCACAGCTTCTCCTGCCAATGTGTCTTCCCATTGTTTCGCAGAGCTACCGATCTCCACAAACATGCATGGCGCTGGAAGCTCAGTGGGCCCGTGATGTGTGGCTTCAAGCGAGACCAGATACGAAAGCCCAAGTTCTTCGCGACTTTCAGAGAGTGATAGCAGCGCGGCCCTCATTCTGTTCGGTTCAACCAGCGCGAGGCTTCTCGGCTGGCCTCCATAGGGAGCCTCGCTGAGAACGTTTCCCGGGCAGTGGACCGTCAGGCATGGATCGCCTTTCTCGCTCGTGTGTCTTGAGGCGAAGATCACAGACGTTGTGCTCGGAAACGGGTCTACCGATTCGAGATAAATCGTCTCCTCCCTCGTTCGAGCGAGCAGGATGTTGTCTTTCTGGAGGATGCGAGGATCCGAATATTCTGGTGACTTGTCAAAACCGTAGTCGCGGACGAGGCAGGATGCTATGTTGAGGCCGGCTCGGTCCTTTTCTGACGCGACTATGAGGACGGTCATTGAGTGGTACGTCTCGAGGTTCTAGGCATGTCAACCAACTATCCTGTTGACGATGGTGGCTGGGTCGAAGGAGATCAGGTCCTCGTAAGCTTGCCCCGTGCCGGCGAAAATCACGGGCTTCCCGATCACAGCCGCAAGTGAGATTGCGCTTCCACCCCTTGCGTCAGCATCGAGTTTGGTGAGGGTTACGCCGTCTATCTTGACCGACTCGCTGAATGATCGTCCCTGTTCTACGGCGTCGTTTCCAGTCAACGAGTCGACAACGAGCATTACGAAATCTGGAGACGCGACACGGACGATCTTCTTCATCTCTTCAAGCAGGTTTCGTTTAGTCTGCATCCTTCCAGCTGTGTCGATTAGAACTGTGTTTATTCCGTTTGCGCGAGCATGGTTGATCGAGTCGAATGCCACCGCCGCAGCGTCGGCACCGTAAGTATGCTTTATCGTCTTTACATCAAGGCGTCTCGCGTGTTCTTCGAGTTGCTCGATGGATCCTGTCCGGTATGTGTCTGCACATGCGATCACGACGGAGTAGTGGCGCTTCTTGAGAAGGTACGCGATCTTCGCAATCGTTGTGGTCTTCCCGGTCCCATTGATTCCGACGAATACTATGACTGCGGGCTCGTGTGCCTGTTTCTTTGCATCGATCTTCTCGAAGAAACTGGATTCACCGCTCCCTTTGAGCACATCGAGGAGAACTTCACGGAGGATCGCTGCGACCGGTTGGCGACGGTCGCCGAGACGTCCGATTTGGATGTTAGGAGCTCTTTGCCTTATCGCGTCGCAGATGCGTTCCGCCACAGGGTACGCGACGTCGTTTTCAGCGAGCGTCGTCTTGAGTTCTTGCAGTGCATTTTCAAGGTCTTTACCGGTAAGCTCGGTCTTTGCGATCTTTTCCACGACTGAGCCTAGGCCTGACTTGAGTTTCTCGAACAACCTCAACCACCTCGACGCGGCGAAGTCAGCGTACTATCTTGTATGAAGGGTTCTAGAGGACGGTAAGGGATTCTCCGCCGTGCTTCTTCACGAGCTCGCCAAGTCTCTCTCGGCCTTCCTCAATTCTGAACAATGCTTGACTGAGCTGTTCCTGAAGCGAGGTCCGAGCCTTGTCCAAGTCCGCTATCCGTTCCTTGATCTCGTTGACGGAGTCTTCGATCGGTTTCTCAACGGCGACCCCGGCGCCTATACCCATCACGATCTTTGAGATGTCGGACAGTCTCACCCGTACGTACGAGCCGCCTCCGACGGGGATCAGAGCGTCTTCGTCGGTCTTCTGGGTCTTCACGCCTTCGAGCGTGGTTGACGCGAGTGAGAACTCGTTCAAGGCAGCATTGACGATCTCAAGTCGCGCCTGAAGCGCTCGCGCCGATCCCTCGTAGACCCTGAGCTGCACCAGGCTCTTCTGAAAATCCTCGTCATCAGCTGGAACTTTCTCACTTACCACTTTCCTTGGTCTCCGTCTCGCTGGTCTTCAGTTCCTCAATCTTCTCCAGCTTGATCTCGAGTCTTCTGGCTTTGTGTCTGCTTCCCATGTCAGTGTAGACTCTATCGATCGCGTCTTGCTCTTTCGTTGCTCTCAGCTCCACTGCAAACGGAATCGTGGTGCGTGGTTTCTTGACTTCGCCCGTGATTCTGAACGTCTTGACTTCAGCCAATAATCCTCACTTGAACCAGACGGAGGACCTATGGAACCCAGTCCTCACTATAAAGCTGAGCCTAAGACGACCACTATACAGCACGGCTCATTAGCAGTGCTCTGTGGCTCAGGGATCTGGGGCGGGGAGCAGCAGCGTTACTTGATGTCCGCAGCCGCTCGTGCGAGTTCTCCAAATGTTTTTATCAACCTCCGAACATCAGCCTGCGGAACTTTCCAGAAGGAAAACGCGATTGCCTCTCGCTAAGGATCAGCTTCTCACAGCCTTAGCAGGGCTTAGGAAACCTGACGCTAAACACGGCTTCACTCACTCCGTGGAACTCATAGTCAAACTCAGAGAGATCGACCTGAAGAAGCCTGAGAACCGACTGAACGAATCGGTTGAGCTTCCGAACTCTCTTGGGAAGGAGACGAAGATCTGCGTCATCGCAGGCGGAGACTTGGCGACGAGAGCAAAGGCAGGCCAAGCCGACCTAGTCATGGGAAGAGAGGACTTGGACAAGCTGGGGAAGGACAAGAAGGCAACTCGCAAGCTTGCCTCTGAGTACGACTATTTCATCGCCGAGGCACCTATGATGCCTCTAGTCGGAAAGACGATCGGCCCGATCCTCGGCCCGAAGGGGAAGATGCCTACTCCCGTTCCGCCCACCGCGCCGATCGACCAGATCGTTCAAAGTCACAGGAAACTCATTCGTATCCGAGTCCGAGACCAGCCTGTCGTTCAGTGCAGGATTGGGACAGAGAAGATGCCTGACGCCGAGATCGCTGAGAACGCTCAGGCGATCTACAACCGTATCGAAGCGAAGCTCGAGAGAGGCGCGAAGAACATAAAGCAAGTGCTCGTCAAAACCACTATGGGCGAACCAGTGAAGGTCCAAACTACGAAGGGTTAGCTGATGTTCACAAGACAAGTCACGCACGTGGCCTCTTGGAAGAAAGAAATCTTCCAGAAACTCGTAGAGCTGATTGAGAAGTACCCAGTCGTAGCGATCGCTGATCTTCAGAAGGTAAGATCATCACAGATACAGGAGATACGGAAGAAACTTCGTGGTCAAGCCGAAGTGCTGGTCGCAAAGAACACGATACTCAAGAAAGCTGCCAGCGTCATCGACGAAAAGAAGCCTCACATCAACGACTTCGCCGAAGGCGTAGCTGGCTCGAGCCTCCTTCTCTTTACGGGCATGAACCCTTATGCGCTGATTCTTTTTCTGAACAGGAACAAGGTTCGTGTTCCCGCCAAAGCCGGCGATACGGCAACAAGCGAGATTATGATCCCAGCCGGCAATACCGGGTTACAGCCTGGGCCTGTTATCAGCGAGTTTGGAGAAGTGAAGGTAGTAACAAGGATCGAAAGCGGTAGTATCTGGGTCGCGAAGGATACAGTTGTTGCCTGGAAAGGCGACACGATATCTCCGAAGCTCGCATCACTGCTATCGAAGCTTGGCATGAAGCCGATGGAAGCTGGGCTATCGATAGTTCGTGCCTTCGACGCAGGTACAGTTCTCAAGCTGGATGATCTTGTCTTCGACCTTGAATCGTACAAGAGCAACCTTGAGGAGGCATGCAGAGATGCCATTGCACTTTCGGTCGAGACGGAATACGTCCTCCCCGAGACAGCCCCAATGATAATCGGCAGCGCCTACCGAGAAGCTCTCTACCTAGCGAACGAGATTGAGTATCCAACATCAGAGAACGTTGGAGATCTTGTCAAGCAAGCCTACTCGGAAATGAGACTCCTATCCGACGCTGCTGCCAAAATCAACAGCGAAGCCGCAGCCCTGGAAGAACCAGTAGCCCCAAGCCCAGCTCCCGAACAAAAACCAGCAGAAGCGAAACCAGTTAAGGCCAAGGCACCAGAGGCGAAACCACCCGAAGCCAAACCACCCGAACAGAAACCGCCCGAAGCCAAGCCGCCTGAAGTCAAACTACCGGCGGCTAAACCAGCCGAAGCAAAACCAAGACCACCTGAACCAAAGCCAACCGAAGCAAAGCCACCCCAAGTGAAACCGCCCGCAGCGAAAGCAGCTGAGGCGAAACCGGCGGCGAAGACGCCTGCAGCCAAACCATCCGAAACCAAAGCAGCAGCTAAGAAACCGGCAGAAAAGAAACGGCAGGAAAAGGTTGAAAAGAAGGGTAAACGGTAGCTGGCGAAGTCTAACACAAGGTGCGAGTCATGAAGTATATGTACGCCGCATTGCTGCTTCATTCAGCAGCACAGAAAGTCGACGAAGAGAACATAAAGAAAGTCCTAACGGCAGTCGGTGTGAAGCCAGAGGAAGCCAGAATCAAGGCTCTCGTAGCAGCCCTCTCTGAAGTCAAGATTGATGAGGCTTTGAAGGCAGCGAAGGCAGCACCCGTTGCTGTCGCGGCACCAGCGGCAGCTGCACCAGCGGCAGGAAAGAAGGAAGAGAAGAAGCCAGAAGACGACAAGAAGAAGGAAGAAGAAGCCTTAGCGGGCCTCGGAGCCCTGTTCGGCTGATTCCTGCGTGCTCGTCTTGGATCCTCTTTCCCTCCAAGCGTTTCTTCTTGCTCTAGCCCCGTAGCCAACAGGGCAGAGCAAGAAAGTTCTTTGTATTCACCACGTCTTCTGCCTTGTTGACTCGAAGGGACGCCATAATGGACATTGACGAGAAAGAGTTCGCGATTCCATTCTTCAAGGAGTCAGGATTTGTCAGACGACGCTGTGTCGCTTGCGGGAGCCACTTCTGGACGCAGATCCCCGATCGTAAGACGTGTGGCGACGTTCCGTGCGAGGAGTACACATTCATCGAGAATTCACCCGCCCGCAAAAGGCTGTCAGTTCGGGAAGCTCGTCAGACGTTCCTGTCGTTCTTTGAGAGTAAAGGTCACAAGATAATCAAGCCGTATCCCGTTGTGGCCAGATGGCGTGACGACGTCTACCTCGTCGGCGCCTCCATCTATGATTTCCAGCCACTCGTGACGGAAGGTGTAATTCCACCGCCCGCGAACCCACTCGTCGTGAGCCAGCCATGCTTACGATTTACGGATTTAGACAATGTTGGTCCAACGGCTGGGAGGCATCTTCTCATCTTCGAGATGGGTGGACACCACGC
>Ga0315268_10007636_pt1 | contig 11365 bp, 10 predicted proteins | sample C1_top_MG_FD_204535 | JGI IMG/M metagenome (GOLD analysis project Ga0315268, IMG submission 204535) | Sediment microbial communities from Yellowstone Lake, YNP, Wyoming, USA - C1_top | ecosystem: Environmental > Aquatic > Freshwater > Lake > Sediment | place: USA: Wyoming | collected 2017-08-01 | reverse complement strand
GCAAACAGTCCCAGCCCTTTGCGCAGGGCGAGCAGACCGTCCTCGGGTCGCACCTTGCTCAGAGGGTCGTCCCACTTAGGGCCGCCTACTGCTCCCAGCAGCACGGCATCGCACTTTTTGCATAACTTGAGGGTATCTTTGGTCAACGCTTTGCCATACTTATCAATGGAAGCTCCGCCCACGTCGCCGAGGTGGAAGATGAAGTCGTGTTTGAATTTCCGTCCTACGGCTTCCAGTACCTTGGTCGCCTCTGCCACCACTTCGGGACCGATGCCGTCCCCGGGTAGGACAGCTATATTGTATTTCATAAACGGCTCCTTGGTACCCCGTTCGCCCTGAGCTAGTCGAAGGGCGAACGGGAAGAGTCATCTGCTCCTGCCTGCTGCCAGTTTGCGTTTGGTGTATTCAATCAAGCCGCCAGCCTTAATTAGCTTGAGCATGAAGTCAGGGAAAGGTTTTGCCTTGAAGGTAAGCCCTCTGGTGATATTTCTAATCTCACCTGTGGAGAGTTCTACTTCAAGTGTGTCTCCAGCCCTGGTTTTGTCGACAGCCTCTTCGCACTCAAGTATAGGCAGTCCGATGTTGAGGGCATTGCGGTAGAAGATGCGAGCGAAGCTCTTGGCGATGACGCAGCTTATCCCTGCAGCCTTGATAGCGAGAGGGGCGTGCTCCCGCGACGAGCCGCAGCCGAAGTTAGAACCAGCAACTATAATGTCGCCCCGCTTGACCTGCTTGAGAAATTCAGAGTCTAAGTCCTCCATGCAGTGCTGAGCCAGTTCAGCCGGGTCGGACACATTCAAATAGCGTGCCGGTATGATGACGTCGGTATTGACGTCGTCGCCGTATTTATGGACTTTACCACGGAGTTTAATCAAAAGCTACTCCTTTTCGGATTCTGTCTTTAACCATTCTCGCAGTAGCTTTGCTGCCTCTTCAGCCGCTTTGGCGATTTTGGCGCGTTGCTCAGTATAAGCATTATCATAGAACCCGCTTCCGTGCATTATAGTGAGATTAAGATGATAAAGTGCATTAGCTGTTTGTATCTCAGAATAAACTCGATGAAGCGAATCCTGCAAATTCGTGGGTAACTCTAGGACATGACCGCTATGAACATTCCACATTTCCCTTACAAATTCTACTATTCTGCCTGACCAAGGTTCTTTAGCTAGTTTTAAATTACCTTCGATTTCAGCCAGGATACTACGTGCAGCATTTCTTTGACGATCCTTTTCTGATACTTTCCTCTCTTCCTTCGCACCCAGGCGGCGAAAGTAATAAGAGAGTAAGCTTCCAGCGAGAAGACTGACTAAACTATACATAAGGGTCTGCCACCATACCGTCACTTCACAACCTCCTCCGGCCCAGCAATCCTACCCAGGACTGCGCTGGCGGCGGCTGCTATAACAATTTCTCAAAATCTTCTAGCGAAAGTCCTGCCTGTCTCAGTATGTTCCTGAGTGTGCCAGGCGGTATTATTCTATTGCCGTGAAATGGGACAATTACTCGTTTACCCTCTCTGATATAGGAGCGATGGCTCCCTTTAGAATGTGAAAACTGAAATCCTGTTCTTAATAATGCGCTTTCGACTTCCCGAGCTGTGACTCTGGGCAGCCTCTTCATAGGACAATGCCCACCTTTTCGATAGAAGGTGGCGTGTCTTCAGGTATGGGCTCATTATGAAGCTTCAAGTCCTCGAGGTAGCAGGCGATAGCCTCTTTAATGTTTTTCAGAGCCTCTTGTTTGGTAGCGCCGTAGCTGAAACATCCAGGAAGCGCTGGTACAGAGGCATTGTAATAACCCTTGAACTCAGGGTCGGTTTCTTTTTCCAGAATTACTGTATAGTTAATTTTCTTGACCATGGCGATTCTCCCATATCATATATAACACAAAAGAGGCTGTTTGTAATCCCCTTAGTTTCCCTTTAGAAAAGGGAGAGATAATAGGGCACGGGCACCGCGCCCCTACATGTCTTTGCGAGAAGTCCCGATTAATCGGGACGACGTGGCAATCTCCGCGCACCCGTCAGTTCAAATGAGTGCGATTGAGTGCGATGAGATTGCTTCCCCTTCGCTACGCTCAGGGTCGCAATGACATAGTAAAAAGTCTCACTATTATCCATTTTTAATGAACTACTTCTTCCGGCCCAGCAATTCTGCCCATGACAGCGCTGGCGGCGGCGATGGCCGGGTTTGAGAGGTAGACCTCTGACTGCGGGCTGCCCATCCTGCCTACGAAGTTGCGGTTGGTGGTGGAGACGCAGCACTCTCCCGCAGCGAGCACCCCCATGTGGCCGCCGAGACAGGGACCACAGGTAGGCGTGCTCACCACTGCGCCAGTCTCTACAAATAATTTTATCAGGCCCTTGCGTAAAGCCTGTAAATAGACTTCTCGCGAGCCGGGGATGATGATGCAGCGCACGCGCTCGTGCACTTTCCTGCCCCTGAGCACCCTGGCAGCTATTTGTAAGTCCTCTAGGCGTCCGTTGGTGCAACTGCCGATGACCACCTGGTCTATTTGGACTTTGCCTACCTTGCTTATAGGTCGAGTGTTCGACGGTTTATGGGGGAAGGCGACCTGTGGCTCTATCTTGGATGCATCATATTCAATGACCTTGGCGTATTGAGCATCTTTGTCAGCTCTGTAAACCTTATACGGACGCTTCGCCCTTGACTTTACATAATCCAAGGTCTTCTGGTCGACAGGGAAGATGCTAGCCTTGGCACCGGCCTCGATGGCCATATTAGACATGGTGAAACGGCTGTCCATGGAAAGCTTACTTATAGCATCGCCGGTGAACTCCATGCAGGCGTAGGTAGCGCCGTCCACGCCGATATCGCCGATGGTGTAGAGTATCAAATCTTTGCCGCTGACCCATTTGCGCAGCTTGCCGTTATAGATGAGCTTGATGGTAGGAGGCACCTTCATCCATATCTCGCCGGTTGCCATGGCGGCGGCGATGTCGGTGGAGCCCATGCCGGTGGCGAACGCTCCCAGAGCGCCGTAGGTGCAAGTATGAGAGTCGGCGCCGATGACCACGTCGCCGGGCAGCACCAGTCCCTTCTCAGGGAGGAGCACATGCTCGATGCCCATCTCGCCTACCTCGAAGTAGACCAGCTTCTGCTCCAGGGCGAATTCACGCATCATTTTGGCTTGCTCGGCGGAGGCGATGTCCTTATTGGGCACGAAGTGGTCGGGCACCATCACCACTTTCTTGGGGTCGAACACCTTTTTCACGCCGATGCGGCGGAACTCTTGGATGGCGAGAGGGGCAGTGATGTCGTTGGACAAAATGAGGTCGACCCTGACGTTTATCAGTTCGCCGGGGCTGACTTTCTTTTCGCCGCAATGGGCTGCCAGGATTTTTTCGGCAAGTGTCATTTAAAATCTCCATGGAACTAGTAGGGCGCGGTCACCGCGCCCCTACGAACTGAATTTTGACCGCCGAAAGCTCACTCACGTCTCTGCATGGCTGAGAGCAGACGGTTCAAGGCGTTCATATATGCCTTGGCTGAGGCGACGATGATGTCTGTGGCAGCGCCGCGTCCTGTATAAGTTCTGCCGCCGCTCTCTATTCTTATGGTTACCTCACCTATAGCGTCTATGCCCGCAGTGACAGATTTGACGCTGAACTCGATAAGGTTGTTGGGTACACCAACAAGGCGGTTTATCGCCTTATACACTGCGTCTACGGGGCCTGTGCCCAGGGCAGCATCGGCAATGACTCTGCCATCTGGACCAACCAGTTTCACTGAGGCGGTGGGCACGCTATGGTCACCGCAGGATACCTGCACATGCTCTAGATGGTAGATCTCAGAGAAGGTACGCAACTCCTCGGCGACCAGAGCTTCGATATCCCGGTCTGTGATGTCCTTTTTCTTGTCTGCCAATTCCTTAAAGGCAGTGAAGGCACGAGCGAACTCCTCGTCGCTCAGGGTGTAGCCGAGCTCTTGAAGTCGTGCCTTGAAGGCGTGGCGACCGCTGAGCTTGCCTAGGGTCAAAGTAGTGCCCGTCAGACCTATATCCTTGGGGTCCATGATCTCGTATGTCGTTCTTTCTTTGAGTATGCCGTCCTGATGGATGCCTGATTCATGGCGAAAGGCGTTTGCGCCCACGATGGCCTTGTTGGGCTGCACTGACATCCCTGTGAGTTCGCTGACCAGCCTGCTTGTCTTATAAATTTGGGTAGTATCAACGTTGGTTGTATATTTCAACAAGTCTTTGCGGGTACGTAGCGCCATTACTATCTCTTCCAAAGAAGCGTTTCCTGCGCGCTCACCTATGCCGTTGACGGTGCACTCAATTTGGCGCACCCCGTAGTCGAGCACAGCCAGGCTGTTGGCTACAGCCAGTCCTAAGTCGTTGTGGCAATGCACGCTGACCACTGCTTTTTTGATATTGGGCACGTTTTTGAAGATGCCTTCGATGAGAGCACAAAACTCCTTGGGTATGGTGTAGCCCACTGTATCGGGTATGTTCACAGTAGTTGCCCCAGCGTCAATGGTAGCCTCCAATATCTTGTAGAGAAACTCTGGGTCAGTCCTAGTAGCATCCATGGGCGAGAACTCGACATCCTCCAGATACCCTTTGGCGCGAGCTACCATGGCTCTGGCAGTGTCAAGTACCTGCTCTCTGCTCTTCTTAAGCTGGTGGGCAATATGAATATCTGAACTGGAGAGGAAAACATGGATTCTAGGGTGCTGGGCTTCCTTAACTGCCTGCCAGGCTGCATCAACGGCATCCTTATTGGCATGCGCCAGAGCGCAGACGGTTAGGCCGCGCACTTCCTTAGCAATGCGGCGCACTGCTTCTGAATCGCCGGGCGAGGAGATGGGGAAACCAGCCTCGATTACGTCTACCCTCAGCTTCTCTAGTTGCCGGGCGATCTCGAGTTTCTCATCTACGTTCAGCGCTGCGCCTGCTGATTGCTCGCCATCGCGCAGCGTGGTATCGAAGATTATGACTCTATCCATATGGCTTACCTTATCTCTCGTATAACTTAGCTTTGAGCCAAGGCATCATAGCTCTGAGCTTCTTGCCTACTATCTCTATTTGATGCTCCTGCTCTCTTTTGCGCATGATATTGAAGGAAGGACGACCTGCCTGGTTTTCCAGAATCCAGCGATTGGCGAAGGTGCCATCCTGTATCTCTGCCAGAATTTGCCTCATAGTCTGCTTCGTGCAATCGTCTATGACTCTGGGCCCTGAGACATAGTCGCCGAACTCAGCGGTATCGCTCACTGAGTAGCGCATATAGCTCAGGCCACCCTGGTAGATGAGGTCAGTGATGAGCTTGAGTTCATGAAGGCACTCGAAGTAGGCAACCTCGGGCTGGTAGCCGGCCTCGACCAGTATCTCGAAGGCTGCTTTTATCAATGCTGAGACGCCGCCGCAGAGCACGACTTGCTCACCAAAAAGGTCTGTCTCGGTCTCCTCTGCGAAGGTGGTTTCCAATACCCCTGCTCTAGTGCAGCCGATACCCTTGGCGTAGGCTAGCGCTATCTTCTTAGCCTTGCCAGTGGCATCCTGATGTACAGCGACCAGCGCTGGAGGACCTCCGCCCTCGGTATAGAGGCGGCGCAGCATGTGGCCAGGGCATTTGGGCGCCACCATTGTGACATCTATGTCCTTGGGTGGGATTATCTGGCTGTAGTGTATGTTGAAGCCGTGAGCGAACATCAGCATCTTGCCCTTGGTCAGCCCCTTTTGCATTTGCTGATAAACCTTGGGATGGAGTGTGTCGGGCACTAGCAGCGTCATGATGTCGGCCTTCTTGGCCGCCTCTTCGGCTGTGAACACCTCGAACTTCGCTTTCCTGGCCTCTTTCCATGGCGGGCTATCCTTGAGTTCAGCCACGATGACGTTGCAGCCGCTATCTCTCAGGTTCTGAGCATGGGCATGGCCCTGGCTGCCGTAGCCAACTATGGCGATGGTCTTGCTCTTGAGCAAACCCAGGTCGGCATCTTTGTCGTAATACATCTCATCACCTCTTTTTATTATGCTGTTTATGCTGTCCTGGCCTTTCTAATCCTTTTGGTTTTTGTCGGAAGTTCCTCCATCTGCTCAGGCTCAATTTTCACTGCTGTAGCGCCACGTGCCAAAGCAATTCTTCCCGTCCGCGAAAGCTCTTTGACACCGAACCTCCTGAGGAGATTATAAAGCGAGTTAATCTTATCTTCGTCTCCTGTAACCTCTACGATCAAGGAAGATGGAGAGACATCGATGATGTTTGCCCGAAATATATCCACTATTTGTATAATCTCGCTTCGAGTAGATGAAGTGGCGTGAACCTTAATCAATGCCAGCTCTCTGGCCACGATAGGCTCGTTTGTGATGTCGGTTACCTTGACTACCTCAATCACTTTGTCAAGCTGCTTTCTCACCTGCTCCACGGCGGTAGTGGCCCCATCAACAACGATGGTCATCCTGGAGAGCCCAGGCTGCTCGGAATGTCCCACTGCGATACTTTCGATATTGAAATTACGCCTGCGGAACAGGCTAGCTACGCGGTTCAGCACCCCGGGTCTATCTTCAACGAGGGCAACTAGGGTATGTTTCGATTTATTATTCATGGCTGTTTCCTTAATCTTAAGATAAGAGCTATAGGTTGCTTGTTTCTTGCGAGGTCGCGCTAACCTTGACCTTGTTCCAAGGGGCTTCGATAATCTCGGCAAGGGTGCAGCCTGGTGCAACCATGGGATAGATGTTTTCCTCTGGCTCTACTACGAAATCGATAAGGAATGGGCCAGCATAGTCCATGGCTTTCTGGATGGCAGATACAACCAGTTTCTTATCAGTTACCCTGACTCCAGGGATACCGTAGGCTTCAGCCACTTTCACAAAGTCGGGGTTGCTCAAAGGTGTTGCCACATAGCGTTTCTTGTAGAACAGCTCCTGCCATTGTCTTACCATTCCCAAGAAGCCATTGTTAATAATAGCTATCTTCACACCGATATTTTCCTGAACTGCGGTGGCCAACTCCTGTATCGTCATCTGGAAGCCGCCATCGCCGGCGATAGCCCATACGGTCTCATCAGGCCGACCCACTTTTGCTCCTATAGCTGCTGGTAACTCGAAACCCATTGTTCCCAGACCACCTGAGGAGATAAAGCTGTAAGGCTTGTTATACCAGAAGTGCTGTGATGCCCACATCTGGTTTTGTCCCACACCGGTCACGATGATAGCATTGCCCTTGGTGACCTCGTAAATTTTCCTGATCACGAATTGGGGCAGAAGCTTGTCAGTGTCACGGATCGACAGCACAGGATGCTCTTCCCGCCATTGCTCGACCTGCTTTATCCAGTCAATACGTGTTTGAAACTCAATATACTTGTTCAGTTCGGAGAGCACATGTTTCACGTCACCCACTATGGGAATGTCCACGCGCACATTCTTGCCTATCTCAGCAGGGTCAATGTCGATGTGTATGATTTGAGCATGAGGGGCGAAGCCGCTCACCTTGCCTGTTGCCCTATCGTCGAATCTCATGCCGATGGCAATGATTAGGTCTGAGTTTTGCACCGCCAGGTTGGCATATGCCATCCCGTGCATGCCTATCATGCCCAGGCTGAGTATATGGTCTTCTGGAAAGCAACCAATTCCCAGCAGGGTGGTAACTACTGGAATCTGGGCCTTCTCTGCAAGCTCCTTGAGCTCCTGAAATGCCCCCGAGATGATTACACCTCGCCCGGCGAGGATGACAGGCTTCTTGGCCTCATTGATCAGTTTCGCTGCCTTCTTAATTTGAGCAGGGTGACCATGCGTAATCGGCTTGAAGCTGCTCAGTTTAACCTTTTCTGGATAATGGAATGTTGCCTCCTCGGTGAAGACGTCACGTGGAATGTCGATGAGGACAGGTCCTGGTCGTCCGTTCTTGGCGATATAAAATGCCTCTTTGACCACATTGGCAATTTCCTCTGCTTTAAGGACCAGATAGTTGTGCTTGGTGATGGGGACTGTGATCCCGGTGATATCTATTTCTTGGAAGGCATCCTTTCCAATAAATGGCCTTGCTACCTGTCCTGTTATAGCCACGACCGGTGAAGAGTCGAGGTGTGCTGTAGCGATGCCGGTCACCAGATTACAGGCACCTGGCCCTGAAGTTGCCAGACAGACTCCTACTCTGCCCGTAGCTCTAGCGTAGCCGTCTGCGGCATGAGCGGCGCCCTGCTCATGTCGGACTAATATATGGTGTAGCTGAGGGTACTGGGGAAGGGCGTCGTATAAAGGAAGCACGGCTCCCCCTGGGAAGCCGAAGATAACCTCCACCCCTTCTTTTATGAGGCATTCACATAAGATTTGGGCACCAGTCCGTTTCATCTTGAGCTCCTATTTGAACACTGCCCCGGTTGCTGCCGATGTTACTTTCTCTATATAGCGTCTTAGATAGCCTGTCTTTATCTTGGGTTCGAATTTAGGTAGCTTCGAGAGCCGATTTTTAATCTCGCTGTCGCTAAGCTCTATATCGATTCTGTTGTTGGGTATATCTATCTGTATCTTGTCGCCGTCTCTCAGGGCAGCAATGGGCCCTCTGTCCGCTGCCTCAGGCGAGATATGGCCAATGGCAGCGCCTCTGGTAGCTCCGGAGAACCGACCATCTGTGATGAGGGCTACCTCTTTATCAAGCCCTATGCCTGAGATTAACGAGGTAGGAGTGAGCATCTCAGGCATGCCCGGGCCTCCTTTGGGTCCTTCGTAACGAATGACTACAACGTCTCCTGACTTTATCGTGCCCTTAATAATGGCCTTGGTAGCCTCGTCCTCCGAATTGAACACCCTCGCTGGGCCTTTGTGTACCATCATCTCGGGAACCACCGTAGCGCTCTTGACCACAGCACCCTGTGGCGCCAGGTTGCCGAAGAGGATGCTCAGTCCCCCTCTGGGCGAGTGCGGGTTTGACAAAGGGCGTATCACATCTCTATCTTTCACCTCTGCCCTGGCAATAGCCTTGCCTAATGTCTTGCCTGACACTGTCATTGCATCCAGTTTCAGGTGCTTCTTGAGTTGGTTCATTATCGCAGGTATGCCGCCGGCAAGGTCTAAGTCCTCAATGTGATACTCTCCTGATGGTCTTATTTTCGAGAGATGTGGAGTTTTCCGGCTTATCTCATCTATCGATTTCAAAGTAAAATTAACACCTGCCTCATGGGCAAGAGCCATTAAGTGCAATACAGAGTTGGTGCTGCCGCCGAGGGCCATGTCTACCACAAAGGCATTATGGATAGAATCTTTCGTCACTAGGTCACGGGGGCGGATATTAGCTGCCAGCAAATCCATGACCTTCATTCCTGTTTCTTTAGCTAGGCGTATCCTGCGGGCATCCACGGCGGGGATAGTTCCGTTGCCGGGAAGCGCCATGCCCAGAGCCTCGGTGAGGCAGTTCATGGTATTGGCGGTAAACATCCCTGAACAGCTCCCGCAGCCGGGGCAGGCTCTATCCTCGAGTTCGGCGAGTTCTGACTTGCTTATCTGGCCCCTGGCTGCTTTACCTACTGCTTCGAATACAGTATTCACATCGACTATCTGACCATTGCCCAGCCGACCTGCCAGCATTGGCCCGCCGCTAACGAAGATAGCAGGTATGTTGAGCCTCGCTGCAGCCATTAACATACCTGGGATTATCTTGTCGCAGTTTGGTATGAACACTAAGGCGTCGAAGCCGTGAGCATACACCATTATCTCCACGGAGTCAGCAATCAGCTCACGGCTGGGGAGGCTGTATCTCATGCCGAGATGTCCCATTGCGATGCCGTCGCAGACGCCGATGGTGTTGAACTCCAGCGGCGTGCCCCCAGCGCTACGCACACCGGCCTTCACCGCTTCAGCGATTTCTCTGAGGTGGATATGGCCCGGGACGATCTCGTTGAAGCTGTTCGCAATGCCGACAAGAGGCTGTTTCATTTCCTTGGAGGTCAGCCCCAAGGCTTTCAGCAGCGTTCTATGTGGAGCGCGCTCCAACCCTTTTTTTATAACGTCGCTTCTCATATGAACTCCAAAGCTATACTATTAAAAAACCGCCCTGAGGGCGCGAGCAAATCGTACTCCTAAAGTATTATGGTAATTAAACCATAGCATACTACAAGTGTCAAGGGAGATGCAAACGGCTTGACACGCGAGTTACGCTCTTGTAGAATCTGCGCAAATTTTTTTCTAAAAGGAGGTTCAACGTGGAAGAAAAGAAGGAAGCCAAGAAGCAAGTCACCGTGTCACTCAATTTGAGTGTGCTGCTCTTTTTGGTAGTTGTGATAGGCGTTTTGTTAACCATCCTGGGTGCTGCAAATGATAGCGAGGGAACTGTATATGCCGGGCTTATTATAACCCCTCTAGCCCTTTTTGCCGGTGGCTTTCTACTGAAAGAGGAAAACGGTACTGTGCGCTTAGGTATGTTGATAGCCGCAGGGCTTATCCTGGGGCTTGCTGTGCCCTCAGCTTTTGGCCTAGCGATTATATAAACGGTCTTGCTCAAAGCTAATTGAGCTTGACGAACAGGGGCAATATATCCAGCGGGGCTGAGTAGGTGATGGTGACGGGTCCCTCCCAGATATGAGCTTTATCCCAGTAGTCTGCCCATTGTCCCTGTGGCAGGTATACTTCGCGTTCAGTTTGGCCAATTCTCCATATTGGAGCTACCAGATATCTGGGGCCGAACATGTACTCATCCCACATATCTCGTACCTTGGGGTCATCAGGGTAGTCGAATACTAGGGGATATGCAATGGGGTGCCCTGTTTCGTGTGCTCTAACTGCTAGCTCGTACGTGTAGTCGGCCATGGCATGGTGAAGGGTCACGTACTTGTGGTAGATGGCTATCATCTCCTCGTCATAAGCTGGCTCTGTGGGCATATTCCACGGCTCGTACAAAATGTTCATCAGCGGGGACATCGAAGAGAACTCTAACCACCGCGCATACACCTCGCGGTCCTTGAAATGGTAATATCCTCCTGTATCTGAACCCCAGACTGGGTAGCCCATAGACGCTGTCCGCAGCAGCGAGACGATAGAGTTCCTCAGCCCGAGGTCTGTGCCGGGCCCCATGCCAGTTATTGTGCTTCCGGCGGCGTCTCCACCCCAGAAGATTGCCCATTGCTTGTCTTTCCCATAGCTGAATCGAGAGAGCAGCACGAAGTTATCTCCCTGCGCCTGTCGAGACGCATCATAGTACGTCTTGACGGTCAAGGAAGGATAGTCGTTATGAACTTCAAATCCGCTCCGCCCGTCAAACCACTGGTCAGACCGACGCGAGGGAGTATGCTCTGCACCCCTGTCCAGCTTCCAGCCTGCCACCCCCCATCGCCTCATGAAATCTTCGATCTTAGCCATGTGCCACTCTACAGCCTGCGGATTCGTGTAGTCTATGCACCGGTCGCTG
>Ga0315268_10007635_pt1 | contig 11365 bp, 9 predicted proteins | sample C1_top_MG_FD_204535 | JGI IMG/M metagenome (GOLD analysis project Ga0315268, IMG submission 204535) | Sediment microbial communities from Yellowstone Lake, YNP, Wyoming, USA - C1_top | ecosystem: Environmental > Aquatic > Freshwater > Lake > Sediment | place: USA: Wyoming | collected 2017-08-01 | reverse complement strand
GCCGAAACCGCCATCACAGTCCCCCTTTTTCTGAGCAAGGTCGCCTCGCTGCAAGGCAAGACCCCACTCCGGCGAGTCATCTACACTCGCCTGGCAGATTTCCTCCCTTTTCCGCTCAACCTGGCGCAAGGCTTCCAGGAGCGGAGGCTCATGCAAGGCCTGAAGGGCACCACCCTATTGGATTTCAAAAGACTGGTGGAGCAAGCGCCTCCGGCCGACTGGCGCTCCGAGCCAGTGGAGCCAGACGAAATGGCTGTCCTCATTTACAGCGGCGGCACCACAGGTGTCGCCAAGGGGATCATGCTCTCTCACTACCAGCTTGTAGCCAACGCACACCAGGTTGCCGCCTGGGGGCATTTCACCGGGACAGGGCGAATGTTGGCTGTGCTTCCGCTCTTTCACGGCTTCGGCATGAGCGTCACCATGAACGCGCCGGTGCTGGCCGGGGGAGAAATGATCCTGGTGCCGCGTTTTAGTGCCAAACAAGTGGCACAGACCATTCACAAGTACAGGCCTAATTTCGTCATAGGCGTCCCCACGATGTTTGTTGCCTTTTGTAACCTGCCGGACATCCACCGCTATGACTTTCGAAGCGTCGAGGGGATCTTCGTCGGCGCAGCGCCGCTGACGCTCGCTATCAAGGAAAACTTTGAGGCCAAGACCGGCGGACGGATGATCGAGGGCTATGGCCTCACGGAAGCAGTAACGGCCATCATGGCGAACCCTTACCACGGAATGCACAAAGTCGGCAGCATCGGCATCCCCTTCCCCGACGTGGACATGAAAATCGTCAGCCTCGACGACCGCCACGACCTTACGCCAGGCGAGCTAGGCGAGATCGTCCTCCGCAGCCCAACCGTGATGCTCGGCTATTACAAGAATCCGGAAGAAACTCACAAGACGATTATGGATGGGTGGCTCTACACGGGCGACATTGGCTACATGGACGAGGACGGTTACTTTTACATCACCGACCGCAAAAAGGAGCTGATCATCGTCGGGGGTTTCAACGTCTTTCCGCGCGAGGTTGACGAGCTGATCTACCAGCATCCCAAGGTGAAAGAAGGCATCACCGTCGGCCTGCCTGACCCTCGCAAAGGGGAACGCATCAAGGTCTATATCGTCCTCAAGGAAGGGGAGACGGCTACGGCCGAGGAATTCATTGCCTACTTCCGAGAGCGGCTCACCCCGTACAAGGTTCCCTCCGAGGTCGAGTTCCGCCCTGAGCTGCCCAAGAGCATGATCGGCAAAATCCTCCGGCGCGCGCTGCAGGAGGATGAGGTTCATCGAGCGCAAGAAGCTGAGGCTCGCGAGGAGGAGGCGCAATGAGATCCTGGCTCGAGCTTAGTCGGGAGCATCTGCTCCATAACTTGAAAGGTGTCAGGACACTGGTGGGCCAGGCCCAAATCATGGCTATCGTCAAAGCGAACGCCTATGGCGCTGGCGCTGTTGAGGTAGCCAGGACGCTATCCAGAGATGGCGTGCAAGCGTTTGGGGTCGCCAACGTTTTGGAGGGAATAGAGCTTCGTGCTGGCGGCATCAAGGGAACCATCCTGTGCCTGACCTACCTGATGCAGGACGAGGTAGATGCGCTATTTGAGTACGATTTGACCCCATCTATCTTTACATTGGACACGGCCCGGCTGCTTGAAGAACGCGGGCGAGCCAGGAACCGCCGGATGCGCGTGTGGATCAAGATTGATACCGGGTTGGGGAGAATCGGCGTTCCTTTTCAAGTGGCCCAAGAGTTTATCCAGCAGGTCGCCCAAGAGACACACCTGGAAATTGCCGGCTTGTTCAGCACACTGACCGAAAACCCGGGACGTGACCCTGTTCAGGTGCAGCGATTGGTCAGCGTTCGCCAGGCAACAGGTCAGCTCGACGCCAAGTTGAGCCTGGCCTCCAGCAACGGCATTCTATCTTTGCCAGCGAGCTACCTGGATATCGTGAGACCCGGCACCATGCTGCTCGGATTCGAGCCGAGCGAGCGAGAACGACTGGACATTGCCCTCGTCCGCCAGGCCGATTTGGAGCCTATCGCTACGTGGAAGACCCGAGTGGGATACTTCAAAACAGTGCCCAGGGGCGAGCAGGTCGGGTACGGCAGCCGCGCTCCGCTCGCACAGGATACCCCTGTCGCCACACTCATGGTGGGATGGGCCGATGGTTACCCGTCGGCGATGAGCAGCGGCGGCTACGTTCTGATCCAGGGTCGGCGTTGCCCCATCATAGCAGTCAGCGCCAACAGCACAATGGTAAACGTCACCGGACTGCCCGGGGTCGCCATCGGCGACGAGGTTGTGTTGCTGGGCAAACAGGGCAGCGAGGAGGTCGCTGCCGCGGAAATGGCGCATGCGACCGGAGGTGTCTATCGGCTGTTAGTCGGCATCCCGCGCGAGGTGCCGAGAATATGGAGCTAAAGGAGGCAAACAAATGAAGATCGGATTGGCGCTCTCCGGTGGTGGGTTCCGAGCCACCGTTTTCCACCTGGGCGTGCTGGCAAGGATGGCGGAAGAAAACCGCCTGGAGGACGTGACCTTTATCTCCACCGTCTCCGGCGGCAGCCTGTGTACAGGCCTGATCTATGCCCAAAGCGGTTTCAGTTGGCCCTCCAGCAGCAGCTTTTTGGACAACGTCATCCCTCAAGCTCGCAAGCTGCTCACGACTCAAGACTTGCAACTCGATCTGATGTGGCGCGCCTTGAGGTCGCCGCTGAGCATATTTGAGACCAGGGCCGACGACCTTTCCAGGCTGCTGCAAGTACGCTGGGGAATCACGGCGAGCCTGCGCGATCTTGCCAGGCAGCCTCGCTGGATGATCAACGCGACCTGTTACGAGACTAGCAAAAACTGGCGGTTCGAGCGCTTTCGGATGGGCGACTATCGGTTCGGGTACACACACGACACAGACATCCCACTCAGCGATGCGCTGGCGGCCTCTGCCGGCTTCCCGGGCCTGATCGGCGCGCTCGCTTTGGACACACGCCCTTACTCGTGGTTCAGGTACACGGACAAATCGAGAGAATTAAAGGAACCGACCGACCCGGATTCTGACATGCAGCGAACAACGGAACCGGTAACACCCCCCTACCTTGCGGTACATCTTTGGGATGGAGGCGCATACGACAACCTCGGCCTGGAAGCCCTGCACAACTTTGTCGAAGGATGGCGGGAAGGCATTGATTTCCTGATCGTTAGCGACGCGTCGGGCAGGTCAAAGCCAGAAACGTACCAGGCCGGGCCCAAAGCTCTTTATCGCATGATCACCGGCATCATGATGGACCAGATGCGCTCGCTGCGCAGCAGGGCCATTTGGGAGAGAATGATCAATCACAAGGACCCAGGCGCTTTTTGCCAGGTTGGCAATACTTGTAGGGGCGTCTTGGAAAACGCCGGGCGAGAACAAGAGATTGCCAAGTTGTGCCCGCAATGCCTCAGCCCTGAGGAGGCCCGGCGCGCCGCGGACATGGAAACCGTGATCCGGCGTCTGACCCAAGAAGAGTTTGAGCGGCTCTTTCGGCATGGGTTCGAGGTAGCCGATTACACGCTGTATGGTTACTATCCCGACCAGTTCAAGTACATCGGGTACAACAATTCGCGCTGGAGATAGAAAACGCACAGCTCCACGCGGCGGCAAGATAGGGTAAATATGTCGGCCCGCCTCAACATTACGCGAAATGGCCTTACACAAACTGGAAAGGAAACTCTTAATGTTCCTAGTCTCAGACACATGGAAAACCACCTATCCCGGCGCTGCCGTCGGGGTCCTGGCTATGCGCAAAGTCACCAACCCGGAGCATCACGCCGAGCTTGAGAAACGCAAAGAGGAATTGGAGAACCAATTGTGGTCTCGCTTTGCCGACAGCAATCGCGCGTCACTCCTGGCGCTCCCGTCCCTTCAGGCTTACGATGCTTACTATGCCCGTTTCAAAAAGACCTATCACATCCAACTGCAACTCGAATCGGTTGCGCTCAAGGGCAAGCCCATCCCACGTGTTGCAGCACTCGTCGAAGCGATGTTCATGGCCGAGCTCAAGAACCTGCTCCTGACCGCCGGACATGATCTGGATGCACTAGAATTGCCGGCGCGGCTCGACATCTCGAATGGTAGCGAGCATTATATCATGCTCAACGGCCGTGAGCAGGTGCTCAAACCAGGCGACATGATGATTGCCGATACCCAAGGTGTCATCTCGAGTGTCATTTATGGCCCGGACTATCACACGCGAATCACGCCGGATACCAAGCGCGTTTTCTTTACGGTCTATGCGCCGCCCGGCATTGGGGAACAGGCTGTGCATCAGCATCTGCGAGACATCCAGGCAAACATCGTGCTCATCGCGCCGGAAGCGGAAGTGGAGCTACTGCAAGTGTATGGCACCGAGTCAGGTTAGAGAATGTTGTGATGCGACCAGTGTCATTCTGAGCGGAGCGAAGAATCTCTTTCACATGAGGCAGAGACCCTTCACTTCGTTCAGGGTGACAAACAAGTTTCTGGGTAGCGACCGAAGGGAGCAAAGTGTCTCTGCAGGCAGCCCATCCGCGTTGACCTGGTGAACATGATCTACTTGCTCGCTGTGTCAAAAAACGCTAATGCTGCTCACCCAGCATCACATCCAGCGAGATCGTCTTGCCATTGCGCCATACTTTGAGTGTGACTTGCTCGCCGGCCTGATGGTGCAACAGCGCGTTGGTAAAGGATAGGTCGGCGCCGATCTTGTCCTGACCAATCTCGGTGACAATGTCGCCTTCCATCACCCCGGCCTGCTCGGCCGGCGACGCGCGATCCACGCTCCTGACGTACACGCCCCACTCCATCGGCAGCCCATTGGCCCCGGCAATCTCTGGCGTAATCGTCAGCGAGCGAACGCCCAGGTACGCGCGCGAAACATACCCTTTCTTGACGATCTGGTCGGCCACGTTCTTGACCGTATTGGCCGGGATGGCAAAGCCCAACCCTTCGGCCACGTCGCCCGAAGAGCCATCGCCCCGCACGATAGCTGTATTGATGCCAACGACCTGCCCCAGCATGTTGACCAGCGGCCCACCCGAGTTGCCGTGGTTGATCGCCGCATCGGTCTGGATCAACCCCTCCAGCGAATAACCATTGCCGCTATCGAGGCTGCGGTTCACGGCGCTCACTACGCCGACCGTAACCGTGTTCTTGAAATCGCCCAGCGCGCTGCCAATGGCAATGACCGTCTCGCCGGGCTGCAACGCAGACGAATCGCCCAGTTCGGCTGTCGCCGGCACACCCCCATCCACTGTGACTACCGCCGAGTCGGCGTAAGGGTCTGCGCCGATCAGCCGCGCCGCGGCTTTGGTGCCGTCGGCAAAGATCACCTCCAGCGACTGATAGTCTTGGACGACGTGATTGTTCGTGAGGATGTAACCTTCTTTGGAAATCACCACGCCTGAGCCGGACGACTTGGGTTGGATGATCTGCCTTCCCCAAAAGCCCATGACCTGCTGCGGCTTTTGGGTGTTGACCACCGTCACCACTGCCGGGCGGACCCTGGCCACAGCCTGCACCACCGCCGAGGTGGTCTCGAGCCTGAGCTGAGTGACCTCCTGCCTCACCACTGGAGAACTAACCGTTGGCGGCGTCCCCGTCAGCACAATGGGCGCCGGGGCCTGGCGTCCGGTCAGGTATATGACGCCCCCCCCAGCCAGTGCGCCTCCGACCGCGCCCACGACCAGGCTCAACAGCACTAACAGCGTCACAGCCCAACAACCCAGTCCGTTCCTGCTTTGATGCTGCTCCATTGTTATTTCTCCACGCTTTCATATTATTCTGTCGCACCCGGCTTAATGGCGGATTAAGGGCACTTGAACATTACCTTAATGATATATCTCCTGGGAAGGCTGGTTTCGCGCAGCGCTTCGCCGGGTCGAGCTTAATCTGCAAGTGTACTATACTTGTCCCCATGATGGAAGCATCAAGCTAGTTCGTCCGTCGTCACTTGCCCTCGCGTTTTTACAGGGGCTCGTCCGTCGTCACCTGCCCCCGTGCTTTTACGGGGGTTCGTCATTCGTCATTTTCCCCGTCTTGGTGTAGAATATTATCCGCGCTTGGCGCAACGCGTCGGATTTCGAAATTCCACGGGAGGCACATCAGTGAAACTGCACGAGTATCAGTCCAAGCGAATCTTTGCCAAGTATGGCATCCCCATCCCCAAAGGCGAAGTCGCCACCACTCCCGAAGAAGCACGCCAAATTGCCACCGATCTGGGTCGCCGCGTGGTGGTCAAGTCCCAAGTGTTGGTGGGAGGACGCGGCAAAGCTGGGGGGATCAAAGTCGCCGATACCCCTGACCAAGCCGAGCGGGCAGCCCAAGAAATCCTCTGCATGAATATCAAAGGGCTGACCGTCCGCCGGGTGTTGGTGGACGAGGCCGCCGACGTCCAGCAAGAGATCTACCTGGGCGTGGTAATTGACCGTGCTGCCCGCCGCGTCACGATGATCTCCAGCGCTGCCGGCGGGATGGAAATCGAACAAGTTGCTCGCACTGCGCCAGAAAAGATCATCAAGGTGCTGATTGACCCTTGCCTGGGTCTGCGCGACTATCAGGCAAGGCAGATTGCGTTCGCGGTCGGGCTGAAAGGCGATATGATCCGCGACTTTGTCAACATCGCCAACGGCCTGTACCTGGTGTTCCTCGATACAGATGCCAGCCTGGCCGAGATCAACCCGCTGGTCGTGACAGGAGAGGGCAAGCTCCTGGCGGTGGATGGCAAGATCGTCGCCGACGACAACGGGCTTTTCCGTCACCCTGATATCGCCGCCATGCGCGATGCGGACGAACAGACCTCCTCGGAAACCGAGGCGCGCACGTTCGGCCTCAGCTATATCCAGCTCGATGGACAAATCGGCTGCATGGTCAACGGCGCTGGCCTGGCCATGACGACGATGGATATTGTCAAGCTGTTCGGCGGCAGCCCGGCCAATTTTTTGGATATCGGCGGCGGCGCCACATCCGATAAAGTCGCGGCGGCGCTGCGCATCATCCTGGCCGACCCAAATGTCAAGGCAGTGTTGTTCAACATCTTTGGCGGCATCACCCGCTGTGATGAAGTCGCCCGGGGCATCGTCACCGCACTCCAGCAGGTACCGACTCGGGTGCCGATGGTTGTGCGACTGGTGGGCACGAATGAAGAAGAAGGCCGCGCCATCCTGGCGGGTGCCAACATGCAGACGGCCAGTACACTCGTCGAAGCCGCGCAAAAAGCAGTGGCTGCCGCCAAGGGCGTAGAGTATGTCCCGCTCCCACCGCCACCGCCGTTAACCTGGCCCCGCAAGCGCAAGGGCGCCCAGGCGGCTCCAGCTCGCAAGCCCGTCAAAATGACCCGGCCGGCTGTCAAGAGAACTTTGAAAAAAACAACTAAACCCGCCAAGAAATCCCGGTAAATGGAGAGACAGGATGAGCATCTTCATTGACAAAAACACCCGCCTGATCGTCCAGGGCATTACCGGGCGCGAGGGCGAGTTTCACACGCGGCAAATGCTAGAGTACGGCACCAAAGTCGTGGGCGGCGTGAGACCCGGACGTGGCGGCGAATGGGCCGTGGACGGCAAAATGCCCGTATTCGACACGGTCAAGGAAGCGGTCGAAGCCACCGGTGCGAACGCTTGGATCAGTTACGTCCCGGCGCGCTCTGCACCGGACGCGATCCTGGAAGCTGCCGACGCTGGTGTGCCCCTCCTCGTCTGCATCACCGAAGGCATCCCAGTGCTGGACATGATCCGCGTCCGCGCGTATCTGGACCAAAAGGGTGCACGGCTGATCGGCCCAAACTGCCCCGGCCTCATCACTCCTGGCGAATGCAAAGTGGGCATCATCCCCGGCCACATCACCATGCCCGGCAACATCGGTATCGTCTCGCGCTCCGGCACATTGACCTACGAAGTGATCTATGCGCTGACGATGCGCGGGATGGGCCAGAGCACCTGCGTGGGCATCGGCGGTGACCCGATCAACGGCACGAGCTTTATTGACTGCTTGAGAATGTTTGAAGAGGACCCCCTGACCGACCAGGTGGTGATGATCGGCGAAATCGGCGGGACCGACGAGGAAAAGGCTGCCGAGTTTATTAGCATGCAGATGAGCAAGCCGGTCGTCAGCTTTATTGCCGGGCGCACTGCGCCGCCCGGCAAGCGGATGGGCCATGCGGGCGCCATCATCGAAGGCGGCGCCGGCACCGCCGAAGGCAAGATCGTCGCACTGGAAGCTGTCGGCGTGCGAGTCGCACAGCACCCGGAAGAGATTCCGCAACTGATGGCGGAAGCTGCCCGGTAATATTCTAGTCCCGAACTCCCGAGGTTCCAAAAGCCTCGGGAGCCTTTTTGCACTTCTGTGTTGACAAACCCCTGAAAAAAGTGTAATCTGGATGCATTCGCCAGGCAGATCACGTGCATCTCCCAACCAGAAGCAAAGGAGAACATAATGAGTCAGCAAACACCCCGTGCCAGAGCGATCGTTTGGTCAGATGATTTTAGTGGTGGCAAACTCGACGGATGGACGATTCGAGGCAACTTTGCCGCCGGCAAGACGCTCAAGACGTTAGATTGCCCCACTTGTTATCAGGGGTTGAATGTTGCGAGCCATCCCAGCCCAATCGCTTACGGAACGTGGAGTTTTGACGTTTACATCTCCAGCGCCCTCAAGCCCCGCATGCTGATCATGTTTGTCAGCGATTGCCCACCCGATATGCCCCCTCCCGCCGATTGTGAAATCCACGTCTACATGCTCGAAGTCCTGGAATATAGCCACACCGTGCTGAACCTGATCAAGTTGACTGGTAGGGGCGACAATCAAACGCCATCAGATCTTGCCTCGTACCGCGCCACGCGCGACCTCTCCGGCTGGCAGCACATTGACATCACGCGAGATACTGACGGGCGGTTTCGCGTCTACCTGAATAGAAAGCTGGTCATGGACGTGGTGGACAAGTCCATCACCACATCGCAGAACTTTGCCTTTCTAGCGCCAGGCGGGAAGGCCCTGAACCACATTGTCGTAAGCAAAGCTATTGACGTCGGTCTGTAGCTACCCGAATAAACATCCGTACAGATGAACGAACTCCCGGTGCGGAAGCTTTGCTGAGCCTGTGGGAACATCGCAAAGAACGCCGCCCCTACCTGTTCGGTATGGGCCGCGACTAATCAAAACTCAAAGCCCCTTTGATCTGGTATGACATTCTGCACGTGACGGACGTGCTGACAGAATTCGCATGGCTGCGAAAAGACAGGCGCCTGCAAGAGATGGTAGAGGTGATCCGATCTAAAGCGGATGACCAGGGCCGCTTTACCCCAGAATCAGTCTGGAAGGCGTGGGGTGAGTGGGACTGGGGGCAAAAGCGCGCCCCCTCGTGGTGGCTGACCTTGTTGGCGCAGCGAACGCTCAAGCGCATAAAGGCATGAGCACGTTAAGAGCTCCGGAGCTATTGTTACATCGCCAGGAGCATTAGCATGACCGTGGTAGTCACCGGCGCTGCGGGGCACGTTGGCGGGACCTTGGTGCGCGTCCTGCACGCTCAGGGAAGAACCGTGCGCGCCCTGGTTCATCGAGACCGTCGGGCGCTTGAAGGGTTGGATATCGAGATCGTCGAAGGCGACGTGCGTGACCCGGCCTCGCTGTGCCGAGCCTTTGAGGGCGCTGAGGCCGTTTATCACACGGCTGCACGTATCTCGCTCTTGATGAGCGACTGGCCGCTCATCGAGGCCATCAACGTGACCGGGACACGTAACGTGGTCGAGGCGTGCGCAAGCTGCGGCGTGTGCCGCTTGATCCATTTCAGCTCCATCCACGCATTGACGCAACAGCCGCTCGACATCCCCGTAGACGAGTCACGCCCACTGGTCGAATCACCGCACGATCCACCCTATGATCGCTCCAAGGCAACCGGAGAGAGACTGGTGCGCCAAGCCATCGAACGCGGTCTGGATGCAGTCATCCTCTACCCTACTGGTATCATCGGCCCGCTCGACTATGGCCCATCCCACATGGGCGCGGTGCTGTTGGCCCTGGCTCGAGGCCAGATGGTGGGACTGGTCCCTGGCGGTTTTGACTGGGTGGACGTGCGAGACGTGGCACACGCGGCGTTGCGCGCCGAAGAATGCGCGCCGACTGGAGCCAGATACCTGCTCTCGGGCCACTGGGTCTCGGTGTGCGAGTTGGCGGCGCACGTAGAAGAAATCACCAGGGTCCCAGTTTCCCACTTTGTCAGCCCGATGTGGCTGGCTCGCCTCGGCGCTCCGTTCTCCACTGCCCTGGCTCGTCTGAACGGCAGCCGCCCGCTCTACACCAGCGTTTCGCTCAAGGCCCTGCAATGCAACCGCCGGGTCAGCCATGCCCGGGCGACGCGTGACCTAGGCTACCAGCCTCGCCCGTTCCAGAACACTCTCGTAGACACACTGCGCTGGTTCGAGAAGGCCGGCCAACTGGCGCGTCCGCTGGCTTCACATTCTCCGGAGACCACGTGAACGGAAGTCTGTTCTTTAACAGCCTGATGGTGGGTTGGCTTGCGCTGGCGGTGGCGACCTTTTCCGCCCTGTTATACGTCGCCGCACCGTATGGCCGCCATATCCGCAGCGGCTGGGGGCCGACTATAGATCATCGGTTGGGATGGATGATCATGGAAGCGCCAGCGGCGCTCGTGTTCGCGGCGTGTCTTGCAGTGGGCACACATACCAACACGGTCACGCCATGGGTATTCGCCGGCCTATGGGAGGCGCATTACGTCCATCGCGCTTTCATCTACCCCTGGAACCTGCGCAGCGCCGGCAAGCGGATGCCGATCGCAGTCGGGCTCCTGGCGCTTGTCTTCAACTCGACGAACGCTTATCTCAACGGCCGGCACCTTTTTATGCTTTCCGCCGGTTACTCGCTTGAATGGCTGGGCGATCCACGTTTCCTCGTAGGCCTGGCCGTGTTCCTGTCTGGTTATGTGATCAACCGTCAGGCTGACCACACGCTGCGCCAGCTTCGCCAGCCCGGTGAGAACGACTACAAGATTCCGCAAGGCGGTCTGTATCGTTGGGTCTCGTGCCCAAACTATTTGGGCGAGATCGTCGAGTGGACGGGCTGGGCCGTGTTGACTTGGTCGCTGCCGGGCCTGGCCTTTGCCGTCTGGACATTCGCCAACCTGGCACCACGTGCCCACGCGAATCATCGCTGGTATCGAGCGCACTTGCCAGGCTATCCGTCAGCGCGCAAGGCTTTGGTGCCCGGTTTGTGGTGACCAAACTGATTGATCTGGATTGGTATTGCGATCGAAACAATGGTGCTTGGGGCTGCTCAGATTCCTGTCGAGTTGAGAAGTCTAAATCCTGGCATGGCAGGAGGTGCTTTACAGACCGCCGATGAA
>Ga0315268_10007634_pt1 | contig 11365 bp, 9 predicted proteins | sample C1_top_MG_FD_204535 | JGI IMG/M metagenome (GOLD analysis project Ga0315268, IMG submission 204535) | Sediment microbial communities from Yellowstone Lake, YNP, Wyoming, USA - C1_top | ecosystem: Environmental > Aquatic > Freshwater > Lake > Sediment | place: USA: Wyoming | collected 2017-08-01 | reverse complement strand
CTATAAAAGAGTGTGGAGATGTAGAAAAAAATAACTACTGCATAAAAAGTTTTAACATAACTGTTCCTAATAGCACTACTCCAGGAAATTATTACATCAACGCAACTGTCAATTGGAGAAATCCTGATAACACTATATCTTCGAACAAGACTCAAGTAAATGTTACTATTCAATCTAACCCGATAATAGATGTCGAGGAAACAAAGGTTTCTGGTGAAACAGGAGATGGAATTTGGACTTTAGTCGGTAATTTTACTGTTCATTCAATCGGTAATGATGCATTACAAAACATCACATTTTCTTGTGTTTCAGGAGACGCGTGCAACGACTTCATCGTAAACTTCATACCAGAGAACATTTCAAGTTTGACTGTTAGTTCAAAACAAAACATTTCAATAAACGTCACTGTTCCTTTAGGCTATCCTCCAGGAACTTACAACGGAACGATAAACGTATCCACACAAAATGATGGGTTCGATACTCTTACTCTGGAAACGATAGTTCCAGCAAAGACTAATGTTACCATAATCACTAGTATAACAAATTATACCTCCTACAACATAACACAACAAGATAATGAAACTTTTTCATTTAAAGTCAATTCTACTAATGTGGGAAACGGAACTGCGAGGTTCGTAAACATTAGTTTAATCCTTCCGTCTGATTGGACCTCAAACTCAAGCCTAGAAGATTGTGGGAATATAACTAAAAACAGTACCTGTTCTAGAGGGTTTAACGTGACTGTCCCAAAAGCCACATCTCCAGGTAATTATCTGATTAATGTTTCTTCAAACTGGACACATCCTGACAATTCTTTGGGAACAAACTCAACATCAATAAATGTGACTGTTGCATCCAATCCTTTGATAAATATTAGTGTAACAAACGTCTCAGGAACTGTTCCTGACGGTACGGAAAAAACTTTAGGCAATTTTACTGTCCTGTCTATCGGAAATGATGTATTGCAAAACATTAATTTCACTTGTTATTCTGGAATAGTTTGCCAGGACTTTACTGTCGAGTTTATTCCTTCAAGCATCAATAGTTTAGCAGCTAATTCCAATCAATCAGTTATGATAAATATAACAGTTCCTTTGAGTTATACGGCTGGAAATTATAATGGAACTGTGAACGTTTCTGCCGAAAATGACAGGTACAAGAACTTAACTCTGGAAGTTACAGTTCCTCCTAACAGAACTTGGGATATGCAACCAGATTATTGTCAAAGATCGCAAATGCCTACTGAAGGTTTAGTTTGTGAGATCAATGTATCCAACAGTGGAAACATTTACATCAACTTCACTGTTTCGCCCGAAGAAGCAAATTACACAAAAGTCAACGAAACAAATTTCACTGTCAACGCTCAAAACTCTCATGTGTTTTCTGTAACTTACAACGTCACTGGTGCACCATCTCAACTGTACAATTCAACATTTTTAGTAGATGCTGTTCAAACTGATGCGAACCCTGACAATAGGACCTTAAGAATAAGTTTGCTCCCTTACATTGAGCCAATTATAAATATAAGTGTCATTCCAAATGAAACAGAACAGCAGAGTGATGTAGAAATTTTTGTTAACGTAACCGATGGGTCGGCAACAGGGATAAAATGGACCAAGATTAATGTAACAAAACCCAATGGAACTCTAGATCAATTTGATATGAACAAAACTTATTAAAGCGGGAATCTAACTACTTGGTATCTGTTTTATTCGTCAGGAAACACAACTCAAAGAGGAAATTATAACATAAAAATTTACGCAGAAGACAATATTGGAAATTTTGGAACAAAAAATGCAACTATTTTGATCTACAAAAAGCTTAGTATATCAGTTTCAACACTTTCAGATAAATATTATCAAGGTGATACTGGTTCAATTTACTATGTTGTTAGGGATTTGAACGGTACAGGTGTTTCAAACGTTAACATAACGTTCACGATTAGAGATTCGAATCAAAACATAACTCACATATCCACACATACTTCAAATCAAGATGGTATGATATCGCCTTTACCGAGCTTCTCTTTATCTTCGGATGCTCCTGTAGGATATTACAACTTAACTTCAAATTCAACCTATTTTGATGATGCCACGAATAAAAACTTGCAAATATTGAAGAATAACAGTTTTCAAGTTTTGGCAAAAACAGTTACAGTCACTGGTTTGTTTGCTGACATAGAAACGGCAGTTGTTTGGTACCCTCCTCTTCCAGGTTACGATACACCCATAATTAAATTCGGCATACTGATTTACAACGGAGAAGGAAGACCCGTCGATCCGGACTCTATTAATCTCACTGTCTATAAACCTGACGGATTTTTGTATTTCTCTGATTCTATGTCAAACATGCAGAAGCAAACGACTGGCTATTACACTTACCAACGTTCAATGCTTAGCGATACTCCAACAGGCATGTATTTGGCAGTTGTGAATGTAACACAAGGTCAATTTCAAACACTTAAACTTAAAGCGTTTAGAGTTGCTAGGGGAGGACCTTATGACATTTGGCTAAATTTATTAAAAAATGAAGTGCGTCAAGGAGATTACCTAGATTTTACAGTGACGATTGATAATAAGGGAGAAGTTTCACAAGATGTTTATTTGGAATGGTGGGTATCCTCTGGGAATGAAACATATTATAAGAATTCTGGTTGGATATTGACTCCTGCTTTAACGAATCAAACTATATCAAAACAAGCATACATTTATACAAATCAGCCTTTGGGAACTTATTTCCTAAACGTGAAGATGACGTATGATAATGTTCAACCTCCGCTTTTTGCAAATTCAACTTTCATTGTGTTAGCCCAACAAAACATAACTTTACCGACCTATCCCCCCGTTACCATAATATATCCTTCTTATCCATCTGCTCCTACAGGAGAGGTTATTTTTGTTAAACCACCACCGACTGAAAAAAAACTCAGAGACATTTTAATAGAGAGGTATGAGACTAATATAAGCCTGGTCAGAGGGATGATAAAAATAGAAAGTGTAACTGTGAAAAACACTGGTCAATTAAATTTAACAAACGTAAGTCTTTTCATCCTTGGCATACCGACAACATGGTTCAACATAACCCCAGAGGGTTATAAAACTTTAAAACCTGATGAAACTGCTGTATTTTTAATTAATTTTAACATCCCTAAAGATGCACAATTAGGAGAGTACAAAATAACTTTAAGTGCTATTTCTGGAGATATAGCAGATAAAAAGTCTGCTACTATAACAATATTTCAGTCCTTGGAAGAACTTTTAAAAGACGAATTAAACAAAATAAAAACGGCCTTACAAGAATTAGAAATAGATATAAAAGTTGCTCAGAAAGAAGGAAAGGACGTCTCGAATGTTTTGATATTCGTTGATGAAATAAAGTCTCAAATAAATATCATAGAAGATAATCTGAAAAACAACAAGACTGAGGAAGCTCTGAAAAACATAGCAAATGTGAAGAATTTGATTGATAGGGCAAGAGACCTATTGAGCAAACTAGAAGTTTTAAAGGTTAAAGAGTTTTTTGTCATTCCTTCATGGGCATTTTTAATTATTTTAATATTAATAGTTTCTGTCTCGATTACTGTGATATTACTGAGCAGGATGAGAGTTTTGCCGCCTTTGAGACCATACATAATTCCTTTAGGGAAGACTGTTGAAAAAACTAAAGAGAAACCAAAAGAGGATTTTGCTAAAGAAAGAGAAAAACTGTTGAGAATGCTAGAAATTCTTGAAAAAGAAAAGAATGAAAAGATCATCAGTACAATTGCCTATAAGGAGATGAAAAAGACGGTAGAAGAAAAGTTGAAGAAGATAGAAAAGAAGTTGAAATAGTTTTAGTTAGTATCATTTTTATTTTTCTCTTCCATATTTTTAACGAGTTGATTAAAAGCTTGGATAGGATGAGCAATTTTTTCTCTTCTTATCTCCCCTTTTATATCTAAGAGTAAGTTCTTTATGTGTTTTCTTTCTTTTGTTCTCCAAGTTCTATTCCTTTTCCAAATATACGTGATCAAAACACATACAACACAAAAAACAATGGCATAGTTTATGTCATTAGAAGATAAAGGTAAAGCAATTTGAGCAGTCGGGAATCTGAAGGTAGGAAAGGTTTTTTGGTCTGTAGCGACAGGTATAGTTACGTTTTCGCTAAATATAGTAAGCCCTATTATTTCTTCGTTTGAAACTTCATCTGAGCTAACTTTGAAAGTTATACTTAGAGTTGACTCACTCGCATCTTGTGGTATTTTGAAATTAACAGGAATTTTGATTTCTTGGCCAATCTTTAACTCATCTATTTTGTTCTGTAGGCTGAAATAATCTTGAGATATACCTGTCAATGAAAGAGATAAATTCGAAATATCTGCTTGTCCCGTGTTAACAACAGAAAATTGTAAAGTTTGATTTTCACCTTTTTTTATTCTAATCGTGTCTGGAGCCACAAGTGATATTTTTCTATTCTTTACTACCTGAAAACTCCAAGTTTTGTTATAACTCAAGTAAGGACTTTTTTCAGCTTTTACTGAAAGAGTGTAAAAACCTTCTTCTTCAGGAGCAAAAAACTCTAAAATAAAAACTCCGTTACTACTAGAGTAGGCAGATGCATTAATACTTATTCCATTGATACTAGCACTCAACAAAACATCTTGAACAAAATTCCCACTCTCATCTCTGGTTACTCCCCTCAATTTTATGAATTCTTTTAGATTGAAAATATTTTTCTCAGAACTAAAGTCTAAGTATAAGGTTTTTTTTATCCCGATAGCATACGCAGACAGGCTGTTTGTCTCTATAGTAACTGTATTCCTCACAGTATCTATCGTTGCAGCTTGTTCTTCCCAGTCCGTGTTACATACCTTATTCTCAGAATTCCATTCACTGCATTTATAAACCAAAATATTCCTTTCAGAAGGTATCTTCTTTTCATCGTAGTTTATTAAGATCTTAGCGCTAGAGTACGGTATGGCAACTTCATAAATGAACAAGCCCGCACTTTTTATTCCCACTACATCCACATCTAAGGAATAATATTTTATTGGGTCATTAAACTCGCTAACTCTTATGCCATAAAGATAAAGAGTGGACTGTGGAAAAACTAATTGAACCGTGTAATTTCCAGGGACTATGTACCCAGAATAGGAACCAGAACTATCAGTCGTTAGTCTCTTCTTTTCTGTATCACCAACCAAAAACTTGATCTCAACGTTTATTCCTTTGTTGTTTAAATCAACAAATTTTCCAGAGATTGGCATGACATAATCGACACTCTTTGTTTGCGTCACAGAATAATTTGCATAGTTTAATGTGATTTTTAAATCGTATGAACCTGGTGACAAATCAGGCATCTCTATTTTTGCATTGAAATAATTTCCAGCCGAAGAAATAGTTATCTTGTCTGGATCTACAGTTTTAGAACCTACTTGGAAGCTCAGGTAATTTTTACTCAATATTATGTTGTTGTCTCTTTCTGAAGCCGAAAGAGAAATCGTGACGACATCGTTTGGGCGAACCTCAGTTTTATCCACAGACAATATTTTAAATTCAATGGCATCCTTAACTTCTATTGAAGATTGGAGTGTTATTTTTTTAGGGTTGTATGTTGCTAAATTAACGTTTATTTCTAGGTCCAAGTTGTACGTTCCTAAAACGTTTGGGACGCTAAATTTTATTGTCCATTCATTTTTCTCTATGTCATAAAAAGAAGTTTTGGACCAGTTTTGTCCTCCTAACTTTAAGTTAAAGCTTATGTCTTCTGAGTACAAGGGTGAGCTATCTTTTTCGATTGAAACACTCATTTCAACAACATCCCCAAGATAAGCGGGAGTTGTTATAGACGATACAGTTGTTTTAAGTTGAGATACGTTGAAGTTTACTGAAGTCATATTTGTTTGGTTGTTATCATTCTCGCAATATATGGAAAAAGTGTATTCTGGAGGTTTACTAGGATTAAAATAAAGGCTTGTTAGTTTTAGCGTATAACGATTGTTATCTTCAGGATTGAATGCAAGATTCTCGCTCACTATAGGACTGGTTATCTTCCCATAGACTTTAGTTATGTTATTAGTTAAATCATAACAATCTAGAGAAATGGAAATATTTTCACCGAACCAAACATTTTCTGGTTGTAAAGATACGTTTGACAGTATCGGCTCTGCTGAAACTTTGTGGATAAGAATAAAAAATATTAGAATGAAAAGTAAGAACAAACATTTTCTCATCTTTTCAAACCCCAGAACAATTTCTTTATGTGAAAAATTGTAGGTGGACTGTAATTGAAACCGAGTATTTTTGCAGCAATTTTTTTGAATGCTACCGATGAAGAAGAATAAGGATTGAAGAAAACTACGGGCATTTCTTTATGGATGCTTTTTCTTATGTTTTTATCCTCTGGTACCACTCCCAAGACAGGAAGTTCACAAGTACTTTCTATTTCTTTAAAGTTTATTTGACCTGCTTCACCCTTCCTGTATCTGTTAACGATAATGCCTATGGGTTTTGTTCCAGCCTCTTTACATGCATCTATCATTTTAATGACATCAGTTATCGCAGGAATTTCCGGTAAAGTAACAATAATGGCTTCACTACAAGCCTTTAACACTTGATTAGTATTAGTTTCTAATCCTGGCGGAGAGTCTATCAATAAAAAAGAGTTTTCAAAATAAGGAGAATATAAGGTTTCAGGTAGTTTCAATAGATCGACAGAGTCTATAGAAAGAGAGGCAGGTATTATCCTAATTCCTGAAGAATGGATGTATACGGCATTTAAAATGTTTGTGTTATTTTTTAACACATCGTTCAGAGTGACAGGAAAATAATACATTCCTAGTTGTAGACCAAGACAAGACATCTTTATATCAGCATCAACTGCTATGGCATTCTTACCGAATTCCATTAGGGCTGATATTAAATTTATCGTCACAACAGTCTTTCCTACACCACCCTTTCCAGAGACTATTCCAATCGTTCTTATAGGTTTTTCAGTTTTTGTTTCGGCTTCTCTAGGAACAGTATAAATATTCGATTTTCCGACGACAAAAAGTTTGAGTTTTCCTTGCTGTCTAAGAGTTTCTAAGTATCCAGCAGCTATATCCTTTCTTATGCTGAGGGCGTTAGCTACTTGTGAGACTGACATAAGGTTTTTACTCAATAAATCGAGAATTTTATTTTCTAAGTTGGCTTCTTCCACGTTGTATATTTGTTATTTTTATATTAATTCTTTTTCCATATGATAGCCATATAGAAGAAAAAAGAACTATATGTTTTCCATATGAAAAATCAGAGATTAAAAAACAAGTTGAACTTATCTATTATGTAATGAATGTATTTCCACAGGCCCTTTTCTTTCTGAAGAGTAAATGAAAAGTCGGAATAATATCTTCCATCTTCTGTGACAACATGAATGTTTATGTCATGTGAAAACCATACATCTGCTTCGTACGGTATAATAACCTCAACATTTTGATTTGCATTCAAATTTTCTATCTTCTTTTGTTCGAATACCCATCCCATAATGTAATTTTTTGGAATGACTAAAACATTATTTAATGATTTGTTACTTCTTATCTGAAATTTTATAGAATCATCATAAGTTCTGAAATTTTTTATCTGGAAAACATCTTCCAAAGTTTGATTTTTTTCAACCTTAAATTTCGTCTCACGTTCGGTTATTTCTTTCCCATAGTACGCTCTAAGCTTAGCAACTATATTTTCTGTTCTTGGAGTGTACCAATAGATCTCAAAATTTTTTCTCTCACCCGGCATCAATGTTTCTTCTTTGCTCCAGCCAGTAAAAATGATATCAGTTGAATTTAGAATATCGAGTCTAATTCTAACTTTGTATGCCACACTCCCTGTGTTATAAAACTCTGGGTTCACTTTTAAAACGCCGTTTGAAGTATTATAAAAAAGTGCACTTATTTCTCCTTTAACACCCATTTTCACACCGATCTTAACGACGCCAGCTAAAACAATAGGAATAAAAAATAGGAGGAAAATTAAAGTAAAAGTTGTTTTCATCTTCTCACCTATAAAATCCAATATAGAAAGTTCAAATTCGGTTTCTTAATAATAACATTTATCTCCCCTGTGTAATTTCCAGGCCTCATTCTCTCCGTAGTGTTAAGGGAAATATCTACGTAAATTGACTCGTTGGGTAACAAAATGAAATTATTTTTATTAAAACTTATTAGTGGTTTAATGGTTCCATAAACTTTAAAGCTAACTCTTACTTTGTTTTTCTCAGAGTTTGAGATCGTTATATGTCTTGTTCCATGACTACCTATAGGTATTATTCCGAAGTTAAGGTTCCAAGGGTCTGTTACAATTCCTATCGTCATTTTTTGTTCTTTATGTTGAGAAGAAATTATTTCGACATTAGAGGGATATTTTGTTACTTCATAGCTAAAAAACGGGTCAGAATTCTTAACGAATGTTTGGTTTGAGACAAATTGTTTGGGCGTTGAAAAATGATCCCAACCAACAAGTACTATTGTAATTATGATGAGAATTAAAATAAAAATAATTTTTTTAATCGCTTTCATGAATTCGCCTATAGATTATAAAAATTATCAATAAAGCTATTAATATTAAACCCCATAAGGGAATCTCGAATGGCCTTGGCACGACTTCAGTGGGTGCTGGAACTATTTTTGGGTAAATTCTTATCGTAGAATTTTTTTGTGTATCACCTGTTATAAAATTAACATTCGAAGAAACAAGATAATCTCCTTCTTTCACACTGTTTAATGGCAGCAAAGCTGTAAGAATTTGCTTCTCTCCCGGCTTGATTGTTTTTGTTTCAGAAGCTAAACTTGCTGTTAAACTTCTATTATCATCAAAAACTCTTATATCATTTGCTCTGGCAGAAATTGTAACCGTCCCTGTGTTTATGAAGTGGATCAGTAGCTCTAAATTATTTCCAATGTGTCTTCCTGTTGTTACGTCTAAAATTTTCCCTTTTCTAATGGCATCACCAGGAACTTTAAAGAGTATAGTGACAGGAGTTATTGCAGCTATTTGAACCCCTACTTGCCCGACTGCACCAGTGGGCAAAGCTGGTTTTGGGAAAATTCTAACTAAATGATAACCAGGATCAGCATTTTTTGGTACATTGAGCAAGAAGTTTATCTCTCTCCAACCTTTTACCGTTCCGCCCAGAGTTGATAGTTCTCCTGTAGACTTCAATTCTACTGGGTTAGAAAAGGTTTGTACCCAGCCTGATGTGGACTCTTGGGAATAACTATTTATATGCTCTCTGTAACTTGGGTTATCAAAAAAATCAATCAGCGCTTCTCTCGACTCAAGATAAACTAGCAGCGTTTCATCTGAAACTGTTACGATGAAAAAACTAACAGGTTTAGAAGACCCAGGAGAAACTTCACCTAAGTCTATCAAGGAAGGTGAAACTCCGACTGAAAACTCTCTTGCGGCAAATGTTTCTTGGGTTGAAAGTATAAAAAAGATTATCCAAAAAACAAGGAACTTTATATTTTTCATAACTATATCTTTGCCTTAGAAATTTTTATTTCTTGATTAATATCAAATATTACTATATCGCCTTCTTTTAAATCTAATTTTTTAATAAGTTCGTCTGGGAGTCTGGCCATACTCCTTTTTCCAAGCCTTGCTGTACAGCGCATAGTTAATAATTATTTTTTGTGGTATTTAAAAGTTTACATAAAACGGTAAATTGTCGATTGTTTATTCAAAATAGTAAAAATTAAATTGTTAATTGAAATCAGTAATCAAAAAAATATAAATAGTAGAATGTTTACATAAAATGTTATGAAAAAAATTCGAGAATTTTCGATTGGAATAGCTGTTCTAGTAATTCTCGTCGTGTTAATGTGTTTATCAGGAACTCCAACTAAAGTTTTTGCAGCGAGTGAAAACCAAACAAATGTTACTGTACAAGTTGCATCCGTAACTCAAATGACTGTGCTTCCAAATGTAATATCTTGGAGTAATGTAAACCCAGGGGCAATAGGTGGAATGACTTATATCCAAATTAGAAATTCAGGTTCAGTAAACATAACAGGTATCTCTGCATATACAGATACTTTAACTACAGAGCCAAACAACCCGTATCCGGCAGGAACTTCCTCAGCTTTCTCTTCTGGAAGCGTATTGATGATTAGGCAGAATGAAACAGGAGCTGGTTATAATTATACAGATAGGCTTGAATGGAATATAACAAGGCCTGCAGGAACAGGTACAACAAACTGTGCAAATGCATTAGCATGGGGTTATTATAGGAATGTAAGTAATGAATATATTTGGTGCTTGACAAATGGTACAGAGATAAATTCGACTCATGGCTGTAACAGCACTAGCACAACATTTTATATAGAACAAGATGCGGACAACGGTACTGCTGCATCGAGAGATCCAGATTTGGGGGCAACGTCTGATTCATTAGAACAACCAGACTGGGGAATATTCTATTTTTCAAGTGGTCCATTAGCAGACTATTGTGTAGCAACCTATAGAGACTGCACAAAGATACTCATATACAAGTATGATAGAAGAAGCCCCTTTTCTGCATGTACAACTAAAATAGCTTATCTAAGAAACACCACATTAACTCCAGGAGATGAGTTCACAGTTAACTTAGATGCATGGGTTCCAAAGGGAATATCAGCAGGATGGTTAGCTTCGAGTTGGCTGACAATTGAATCAGTATAGTAACCTCAATACAAACGGAAATTACCTTTGAGATTTTTTATTTTTTGGTAGATTTTTTTATGTTTTTACATTTTTTCTAATAATTTTTGAGTGATATTTTTCAAAGTATTATTACTATAAAACTGGGATGATAAAGAAATCATTGGAGTGTCAATTCTGCATTCTTTTAGCTAATCTACATTTTATTCGGTTATTCCCTACTTAAGGCCATATTGTTCTATACTTATCAAAATACTCTTCGCCACCATATATATGAAAAAAATAAAAAATGCCACAGGTATGTACAAAATAACTGAGAATAAGGTATTTGATAGATCGATGGTAAATATAGAGAAAACACAGAATATAAGTGCATATGCTTCAATGGAAACATTACAATACAACAACCACGTAAAAATCTCAAAAAATACAGTCTCTTCCGACATTTTCTTTTTCACTAACCACAGTAAGTATATGACTAGACTTAAAAGACTTACAAAGACTATTAACAAGGTAGACTTGACTATCTCTAAAACTGTTAAGACCATCAATATTATATTTAGGGGTGTGCACAATTAAAAGTACTGTAGAACAACTCAATAATTTTTCCTAACTACCACTAATCAAATTCAATTTTCTTCAACAAACAATAACATTCCAAACCAGAACTCTTGTTAAAATTTCTCTTACAATCATCGGGTCGAGTT
>Ga0315268_10007633_pt1 | contig 11366 bp, 4 predicted proteins | sample C1_top_MG_FD_204535 | JGI IMG/M metagenome (GOLD analysis project Ga0315268, IMG submission 204535) | Sediment microbial communities from Yellowstone Lake, YNP, Wyoming, USA - C1_top | ecosystem: Environmental > Aquatic > Freshwater > Lake > Sediment | place: USA: Wyoming | collected 2017-08-01 | reverse complement strand
TCACCTTCTCGTTTTTCTCATCCTCTTCGACCCAGGTGATGCTGTTCGTGCTGATGATTGCAAGGACCATTATCAGGGCGAACATTATCTCAGTCAGCCTCTCCAATGGCGAGAGGTACTCGAATGCGAATTTGCGGCCAGTGCGATCCTGTTCCGTCACGCAAACACCGCTCCGTCTGATCCAATGGGTCTGATTAGATCACGTCCTCCTGATTCTTAGCCACGCGATTTTGCATCACTTCTTCTCCGGACCTTTCAACCATCCCGAAATGCCCAACTCCTTGACTGTTATCTCAACAGGCTCTGTCAAGTGGTCCTTCTGCGTTCCCGACTCGTCCTGATAGAGGATCCGGGGTTGCAGAGAGAATTGGCCCTTGATTGTGGGTTTCAGAACAAGCTTCACGACTTCCGTCCTGAGCGCGTCGAGCCGCTTTCCCCTCAGATTGAGGTGATTGTCCTCGATTCGACAAGCTTCCGGTTTTTCGAGCACTTCGAAACCCTGTGGGACTAGTTCTTCTATTCTGTCTAGTTTGGCTGCCCCCCGGCCAGCGTTTATCATCTCAATCTCGATTTCGAGGTTCTGACCAACATGGATGCGCTTTGGATACACAATGAAGGTCACCTGAATGTCAGCGTGCTCGAATTTCTCCAGACCGGTCGCTGTCTCATGGGAGGGCGTTGGAGAGGCAAATGCAGCCGTGCTCGAGATGACCTCGGGCGGATGAAGAACCTCAGTAAGCGAAAGAGCCAGCTCCCGCTCCTCCTTGACCTTTCCTAGTAGCCTCAGGACCTGATCCCTCCTGACGTTCTGTCTAGCCTTCTCATAGGAGGAAGCAGACGCCTGAAGGACTTTCTCAGCCATTGCATATAGCTTGGCCTTCTTCTCCTGGTCTTCTTCTACGGTGGCTCTTCCCATATGCACATAGCCGTCGAAAAGCATCTTGCTGGCTTTTGCGTAGTCCGACTCTTTCTGATGTCCTGCTTTCAAGTAGTAGTCGGCCGCGCTCTCGAGGTGCTTGGTCGCTTCCGCGTGAAGCGTGATATCCCCTGTATCGACGAACTTCGTCCCTAAGCCCAGTGCTCTGCAGAATCGGCTATGCCCTGCTACCAGAAGCTTTGCCTTCTCGCCCGTGCTCAGGTCCCGAGCTTCTTCGAAAAGCCTAGAAGCCTCTTCGTAGTGATTCGGAGATGTTTCCGCCTCCGCTCTTGCCATAGCCTGCCAAGCCCTTGACAATGTGGCTACCAACTTGATCTCCTTCCGATCTTGATCGGACTCCAGCTCCGCGAGTATCCTGTCGAAGGTCGCAGCAGCTTCTCCGTACTTCTCAGCGCTAGCAGAAGCATCTCCCTGCTTGTCAAGTGATCTTGCCTTTTCAAGCACTATTCTAGCCTTGCAGTAACTACGCCTTTGGTCCGCCGCCCGTTCGAGATTCCTCACAGTCTGTTTCTCGGCAGAGTTGTCTATTTTCGCCACCTGCTCATGCAGGCTATTCTTGGATTCATGGAACAATTGGGCGGCTTCCTCGAATGCCTTCACAGCCTCCTGATAGTTCTCGCTCCTGCTAAGATCCTCGGCATGTTCCACTTTAGCCCAGGCTGAGTAGTTTGTTGACAGGTAGCTCCATCGCCTTGAGGATTTGTGCATTGCTGAGGCATCCTCATAGCGCTCCTTGGCCTGGCCCGGCTCTTGTCTTTCGTGGTGATACCTTGCGCGCTCAATTTCGGCCCAGGCTCGCATGTAGATGGCATGGTCGGCATAAAACTCCTTGAGACGCGGGACGCTTTCAGCGGCTTTTCCATAATCCTCTGCGGCAAGATCGAACCTGTCAGCAGCTTTCAGATACTCTCCCAGCTTGTCATGCGCCTGTGCTGCTTCCCAGTTGCATTCTGCACTCTGGCTGGGAAGACCAGCTTTGGCATACCATACAACCGCCTTCTCCAGGCATTCAGCTACTAGGCTCAGACAGCTTGTGTCGCCGGAAATCGCGCACAACTCCTTGACCCAGTTCCCCGTCGAGTGATGTCCAACCGCAATTTCGCCACAGACATCCGGGTTCGTGTCTTGTATGGCATTCAACTCTTTCTCACAGAGGCCTAGCGCCTCCTGTTTTCGCGCGACAGCTTCTTTCAGAACGCTCTTCTTCTTCTCCTGATTTGTAGCGATTTGTGCAAGCTCGAAGTGAGCTTCAGCGAGACTCAGAAGATCCAAACCTTGAGGATAGTATTGGTTGGGATGAATCTGTTTGTCGACGGCGATTGCCTGCTTTAGATGCTCGACAGCATGTTCCAAATAGGTTCTTTTCATATCGACGCCAGACTCGCTCTTGCCGAGCCCCTTGAGAACGGATCCGAGCATGAAGCGAGCAGCGCACTCGACATCCGGATAACCGGATGCTTGAGCTAGCTTGAGTTGCTCGATGCAAGGTTCATGGGCTTTGCATAAGAGTTCGCGCTGATTCTTCGGATCTCTCTCCTGAACGGAGTATGAATAGTAGTATCCGGCTGCGGCCGCTGGAATCCAGACAAAATTGAAGTTTGGGGACATGAAACGCAATTTGGCGAGGTTCTCGTGTGATGCTTTGGAGATCTCGAACCCTTCCCCTGCCAAAGTCTCCCTCTGATGCGCATCATCCGCTGATGATGCCATCCAGAATTTTCTCTGCGCTAATCCGTCGAGCACGCAACCTAGTATGAACTTGTCATGCACCTTCTCAGCGAATTCCTTCCCCTTCAAGTAGATCGCATTTCGCTCGTCCTTGTCGCATGCTGAAGGCCAAGACTGGAGAATCACCATATACGGAATCTCGGACATTGCCGCCTCTTCGGACAGCTCCCTCGCTTTGAGCCAATGATTCCATGCATCAAGATCCAACTTGTCCTTCTCGCTGTATGGTGCGAAGTCCCTCTCGATTGCCACCAATAGCCCTGTCGATTTCGCGTGCGCTCTTGCGAGTATCTGGTTGTAGCTTGATCCGGAGAGATGTCTGATACACTTCTCGGCATAGCTGAGTGCCTCCTTCAGCCTATTTTCCCTGCCTTCAGCGTTGCTGTCGTAGTTATAGGAGAGTGCGGCCGCATTCGACAGCTGGTCGAAAGTCAAGGCAAAGTCATGGGACTTCCCGATTGCCTCGAAAACACTCAGAGATGCTTTCGCGGAGGTCCAGGCTTCGTCAACGAACTTCTTCTTGTCTGTAGAATTGTTGGCGAGCCAGAAGTTGAGGTAGGCAGTCATTGCACTGCAGCGATTCCTTCTTCCAGGCGTCTCTTGCTCAGTTGAGCCCTCGTATGCCTGAATCGCCTTCTCGTAAGATTCGATTGAACCACGGATCTTCTCCTCGAACTGATCGTCGCTGTCTGCCTGCATCGCTGTCTTGAAAAAAGCGTATGCCTTTCGCTCGAGGACTTCTCCGATTCGCAGTGGTTGGCTTCGATCAGACTGCGTCAGAGCATTGTCGTAAGACTCTGCAGCCTTCTGCCAGTTGTACTGTGTCTCGTGTTCGCTTGCCTGGTCCATGAAGGACCCTTGAATTTGCGGATTCTCGGACATTTCCTCCGGGCAGCGGGCTAATCGCCGTCTCTTCCCTATGGTCTTTTCTGGTGTATGGCGGGGATTGAGGGCCTAATTTCCAGAAAACGGCTTATACATGCAATGGGATGTTGGATTTGGCCAAGTCAGTACTTGGGTGCGTTCGACGGGGGAACAGAGTTCAGAGAGAACAGAACAGGGCTCTCTTTCGTTTCAAATGCTGCGCGGATATCCCATCCTCCTCCGCTCTCCAGTTTCACATTCGGTGAATCCTTGGACTCACTGGCCGAGAAGGGGAGGAAATGAGAATGGATAGAGGCAGAACAGCGGAGATGAAGAAAGCAGCTAGCGTGATCGTTGTCATTCTGATGTGTTGCGGAGCTTTGGCAGTGCTTCCGGGTGAAGCCTCAGCGCACACGGAGATATACTTATTGGGCTACCGCCTAGCCGGTCATCTTGCAGCGTTGGGAGAAGTGTGGGATGTCAACAACCTTGGGCAATTGGTGGGTACTCATGCCCCTCATGAAATGCAGAATCGTCTAGCATTCGTGGTGGACCCGAGAGATAACAACGGAGATGGCTCGCCCGATGAATGGTGTGTTCCTGACGTTACTGGCAGGATCAACACCCTTGCGCAGGACCTCGGTAGCGGAATACCTTCGGGCAACGCAGAGGCGGATTCAATAAACTCAATGGGGGTGATCGCGGGCACAGCAGATTTCCCCAGCGGAGAGCAGGCTTACACTATTGAACCAGTGGTCCAGGACGGCAGGCAGGTATGGTTCGTGGATGACGGGCAAGGTCTCCGTGTCAACACTCTTATGAATCCTCTCGGAGTCGGATCAGGCGACCGAAGCTGGTGCTGGGATATCAACGACCTTGGGATGGTTGTCGGATGCATTGTGTATGGTCTACCCTATTTCCATACTACTACCGTGGCGAGTGTCTGGTATGATGGGACGTTGGTCGAATTAGGGACCTTTGGCGGGGAGAACTCCGTCGCGACAGTGGTAAGTGAATCAGGAGTCGTTGTCGGGTATGCCGAGGATGCTGACGGGTATGAACACGCATTCGTGGTAGAGCCAATAATAGGAGAAGACGGCTCGTTCACATGGAGTATCGAATCGACTCCCGGATCAAACGCTCTGATGGTGGACTTGGGCAGACTCGATGGGCTAGTATGCCGCGCCATGTGCGTCAACAGCGCTCCGACGGTTGTTGGATACGGAGTAGATTCAGACTGGATTTCTCACGCGCTCATGTGGGAGAAGGTGGATGGCGCTTGGTCGATGACAGACTTGACATCGTCGGATTGGCCTGCGGGCGCAGCATATGCCATCAACAACAAGGGCGACATTGCGGGTATGCGCAACACAGAACGCGCATATGATGAGCAATATGGTGATCCGCTTGTCTACAACAGAATGACGTCGGCTGTGCATCCTTTGTCGGTGAATACACCTTCATTGCCCCATCGTTGCATAACCTGGTGGATGAACGAAAAGGGAGTAATTGCTGGCGTTGACCACAACTATCCCGCGATCTGGATTCCACCTCAGCCGCCAGTTGCCATCATACAGAAGACTGTCACAGAAGGAAGTTTGAGCGTCTCGTTCGACGCCTCTCTGTCAAACGACTGGGATGGAACGATTGTGGCTTACAAGTGGAATTTCGGCGACTTCAGATATGGTGCGGGATTGACGACTTTTCACGACTACTGGGCTGGGGGAACATACACTGTCACCCTAACGGTAACTGACAGCGATGGTCTGACCGACTCGGCGACCGTCATAGTTGATCTTGTCAATCCGCCGGAAACGTTGCCTGAGGATGTGGTCACCAACTTGTTGGTGACAATTCATAATCTGCCCACTGACGAACAGGTAATCGCCAATCTAGAGGCGAAAGCAGAAACGGCTTTGTGGTTGGTTGAGGGGCGCAAGATTGGCGGTGGACGCAAGATTGGCGGTGAGGAGGTTGCCAATGTGCTGCAATCGTTCAACAACATGGTTTCGATGTACACGTTCGCGGGGGACATAAATCCCGAACAGGCATGGGATATGTCTTCGGATGCCAACTATGCGACCTCGATGATGGCGGTACAGCATGTGATAGGACTGAATGGCCTAGGATATGGACCTGTCCCACTTTACATATGGCACGACGGGTGCGGTCCGACTGTCGCTGGAATGATGTTGGGGTACTATGATCTCAAGTTCCCGGATTTGCTGCCATTCGATGCAACGACCCAGTCAGTCGACGTTAACACTATGATTGCCAGCACTGGCCACTATCAGGACTACGCCGAGCCGCTAGACGGATGGACCTGGGAGGTGACTGCGGAATTCCCCGACGGGCATTGGGTGAGGATCAGCCCGATTCCTGACAATTCGGAACCGGGTAGGACTCCTCTTCATACTGATGACTGTATCGCTGACTTCATGCTAACAAGCCGATCCGTCCACAAACTCGCTTATGGCGAGAGCCCGCTGGACATGGTGGACAAGGCCCTTGTTAGCTACGTTAATTATCTGCATCCCGGAGAATACAACACAGTCAGTGCAACGCTTCGTCAATCCGCGCTAACGTGGAAGGGAGTTCAGACCGAGATCAATGCAGGACGTCCAATGGCTTTCATTGTAGACGTTGATGGCGACGGCCAGACCGACCACATAGTTGCCTGTATTGGCTATTGCGGGCTGGGCGGCGCAAAGCTATATGCCTTCTACAGCACTTGGGACAACTCGCTATGGTGGGGCAACTTCGCCAAGTGTCAAGGCGGAGCGACGTGCAACCTGTATGGAGTTTACGCCGGTGTGATGTTCGACATCTACAATGTCGCTCCGTGATGCAAACCAAAAACCCTTTCCATTCTTCTCTCTTCTTGACCAATCGCATTTGTTTCCCTGAAGTCGGACGGGATGATCACCGGTCTCTTCTAGAATAGGTAACCGAGTCACTTCGTGCGCGCGTCTGGTCGAAGGTAGTTGAGCAGTTGTCACCGCTGGCCGAAGTTCTTTTGTCGGCTCTTCCCGGTCCGAATCCGGCCAGGCCCGGGAAGAACATTACTGATGAAATCCCATGTTGCCTTCCGTGGAATGCACTCTTCTTTGCGCGAGAACGCACGGGCCTCTCTCCGTCGTCTCATTCGTGAGTCCGAGGATCCCGCTCCTAGACGGACACATCTGTACACTTGCGCCGCCATTGTCGGCTCAAACGCCCAGCCATGACAATAAGTAGCAAATAGAGGGAATTTGATTCTTCCTCGGCCAAGTCAGTACTTGGGTGCGTTCGACGGGGGAACAGAGTTCAGAGAGAATGGAGCTCTCATTCGTTTCCGATCCTGCGCAGACATCTCTTTCTCCCCGAATCTCGCGGTTCACGCTATGTGAATTCCTGGGTTCTCTGGCCGAAAAAGGGGGGAAATGAAGATGAATAGAGGACGAACGGGGGAAATCAGAAGGGTAGTCAGCGTCGGAATTGTCATTTTGATGTGTTGCGGAGCTTTTGCAGTATTCCCGCATCAGGTCTCGGCTCACAATATGACAGCGTTGACCAGAGAGGCAAGTGACCCATATAACGAGGCTTTTGACATCAACGTTCATGGGCAAATCGTTGGTCGCTACCATGATTCGTCATTCAAGGGGTCTTACCATGCATTCCTTGTCAACCCTAGGCACCAAATCGGCTTGCCCGATACATGGTTCGAGGATGGTGGCGATGGAAGAAACGCCCTCATGGTCGATTTGGGCACACTCTATCCACCGGACATCAATCCAACGGCTTGGTCGGAGGCAAATGATATTAACGATCTTGGTCAGGTAATTGGCACATCTTTTGGTCCGGCGGGGACCCATGGCTTCTTGATCACTCCGGTGGACCGTATTGGTATTGATGGTAACCCTGGCCAGGATGGGATAGCTGATACTTGGTACGAGGACATCGTCGAGCCATTTGGTGTCAATGATCTCATGCAAGATCTCGGAACGGTGGGGTATCATCCTGTGGGGCTCAATAACAAGGGATGGGTTACGGGAGGAGGCTGGGATGGAAACGCACATCTCTGGAAGGATGGAGCGTGGATCAACATTGGACACCTCCTTCCCGATTCAACCTACACCCTTGCATGGGCTATCAATGACGGAGGAACAATCGTAGGGTATTCTACATATGGCAGTCATCACGCATTCGTGCTAGAACCGCTAATCAATGTTGATGGCACTTATACGTGGAACATCCCAGACCCCGTCACCGGAGTCAATACTCTGATGACGAATTTGGGAACACAGTCTATCTCGAGCGAGGCTGTGGATATCAACAACGCAGGGGTGGTGGTTGGCTACGGTGATACTGCCGCGCTCGTATGGAAGAAAGGGAGCTCGAGTTGGGTGACGTCCTATCCGGCTGACTCATGGACCACCGGCTATGCCTACGGCATCAACGACGTTGGCGATATCGTAGGCGCCAACGGAATCGGTCCCGTTTTGTGCCGCGGCAGTGACTTGGCGATACATCAGTTGAGCGGGATGGGCCATGCACGATCCATAAACACCGAAGGAGAGATAGTTGGGACGGGCAATGGTTTTCCCGTCATCTGGACGCCCTCTCAGCCGCCTCATGCAGTGTTCAATGTAGACACTACATATCTAGGTGTGACGCTTGATGCGTCTGCATCTACTGCTGACCACCTTCGGGTTATTGTGTCGTATGTATGGGACTTCGGAGATGGACAGACAGGAACCGGCAAATGGCCCACACACACCTACTCGGCCGCTGGAACCTACACCATCAAACTCACGGTAACCGATGATGAAGGCTTGATTGGTGAGGCGATGACTGATGTGTACCCGACCGAACCTCCAAATCAAGCGCCTAGTGCATCGTTCACCATGGCGAATATTGACGTCTTGAGCGTTCGTTTGACCTCAACGTCTTCTGATTCCGACGGGACTATTATGTCCTACGCGTGGGACTTCGACGATGGGACGACGCAAACTGGAACCGAAGCTATGGTCACGCACACCTACACGGCCTCCGGCACCTACCATGTTGCTCTAACTGTAACCGACAACGACGGCGCGACTGGCACAGTCACGATTGATGTGACCCCGACGGTACCTCCTACGGAACCTACTGCGGTCGTGAACTTGATTAGTGTCGAATACTTGAGCGTGAGCCTCGATGCCTCAGGTTCCTTCGACCCCGACGGGACCATTGTGTCCTATGAATGGGACTTCGGCGATTATAGAAAAGCCACTGGATTTGCAGTCAGCCACGACTACTGGATAGCAGAAACTTTCGTGGTCACTCTCACCGTCACTGACAACGACGGCTTGACTAGCACAGCTTCCAGACCGGTAGTCGTAACCTACCCACCTGAACAGCAGCCCGAAGAAGTTGTTGCCGATATGTTGGTCACGATTGAGAACCTGCCAACTGATGATCAGACAAAAGCCAATCTGGAGGCAAAAGCGGAGACCGCGTACTGGTTGATTGAGGGACGCAAGATTGGAGGCGGTCGCAAGATCGGGGGCGAGGAAGTAGCCGGCGTGCTTGGAGCATTCAATAACATGGTCTCGATGTACACGATAGCTGGCACGATCAATGCTGGAGACGGATGGGACCTGACTTCGGATGCCAATCTGGCGACCGCGTTGCTTGCCAACCAGCACCTGATAAAAGGCGTTCCCGTGTACGAATGGTACCACGGGTGTGGTCCAACTGTCGCAGGAATGATAATGGGATACTATGACGGCAGATACTATGACGGCAAGCCGCAGTTCCCAAACCTTGTGCCTGGCGACGCAGTGCTCCAAACGCCCGATGTGAACAAGATGATTGCTAGCGACGGCCACTACTGGGACTACGCCGTGCCGCTAGATGGTTGGACGTGGGTAGCGGACGAGCAGAATCCGGACGGGCATTGGGTGTGGGTGCCTCCGATAGACGACTTGTCGTCGACCGGTGTTATCAACCAGTCCCATCCAGCTGATGACTGCCTGGCAGACTACATGCTGACTAGTCGGTCCAGATGGGGCCTCACGTATGGGGAGAGCCCCCTCGATATGGTGGATGATGCGCTTGTCAAGTACACTGCCAGTAGGGGGTACTACGGCATCAGCGCAACGTTGCGCCAGTCTGCACTAACTTGGAAGGGCATACAGAACGAAGTCCTCTCAGGGCGCCCGATGGCGTTCATAGTGGACACGGACGCAAACGGGGATACAGATCACATTGTGGCCGTCATTGGCTACTGCGAGCTTGGCAGCGCCAAGCTGTACGCCTTCTACAGCACTTGGGACAACACGATATGGTGGGGCAACTTCGAAAAGATGCACAATGGCAACTTCTATGGAGTGTACGCCGGAGTAATGTTCGACATCTACAACAAGGTCACCCCGTGATACAGACCAAAAACCCTTTCAATTCTTCTTCTTTCTTGACTAGTTGCACTCGCCTCCTTGAAGTAAGTCGGACAGGATAGCCACCAATCTTGTCCAGAATGGGCAATCGAGTCACCTCGCGGCACGCATTCTGGTCGAAGACAATCGGGCGTCTGGTGAAGCTGACTAGACCCCCTTCATGTAGATTCTCCACTTGTCTTGCCTCGGTATCAGAATCGTCGCCGATACATCTCTCAGGAAGTACCCTAATTGTCCTGCTGAGCCAAAAGAACCTCCAGGTTTCTAGGGAATGTCGAAAGATCAAGTCCAACGCTTCTTAGCTTCTTCTTGATTCTTGTCTGCTTCGCGCCTGAGAACTCGCCGTTCAAGAGATATGTCGTTTCTTCCTCGCTGAACTCTCCGCGATCCTCAAACCATTCTACAACTTCCTTGTCGTAAGGACAGGCTCTCTGACAACGCATGCACCCGACAATGCAGTTGTGCGCCGAAGCTTCCACCCATTTCGGAAAACCGTGCTCCGAACTCTTCTCGTTCAGATACGTCAAGCACCTCTCCACATGGATCAAGAACCTGTCCTTCTGAATGGCCTCCGTTGGACAAGCATTGAGGCACGCCTTGCACTTGTCGCACAGAGGAAGCGACTTCTTCTTCTGCCAATAGTCCACCGGGCTGTCGTAGTCAGAGAAGAATGCCGTCAAGCGGTGGAAGCTGCCATACTTTGGTATGTAAGTGATGTTGTTCCTGCCGTACTGGGCTAGGCCGCTCCTGACGGCAAGTAGTTTGATTGGCAAGATGGCTCGCACAAGTCTGTAGGATCTTGGCTTGAACGCCTCCTCCAGTAGTTGTCTAGCTTGCCTTGTCACCTTGTTTCCGTCGAAGTAGGTCGGAGGTACAACGAATTGCATCGCCCGTCCCCTCCAATGGAAAGTCGTGCATATCATTGGCTGTGGCGTCGCCATAACAATCATCGATTTCGCCTTTGGGAAGTTCCTTGGCAGCCGCGGGTTGAAGTACGGCGTCGCATACTGTCTGAACAAAGGATTATAGAGGTCCCCTTTGTCGTGAAGTGACCTTATCTCTGCCCCTAGCTCCTCCAAGTGCTTTACCGATACTACGCTGCCATAGCACCCGTTCTTCTCCAGGAATTGGATGAACCTCAGCTTGCTGCTCATAGAACTCTGTCTCTCTGCAACGGCAATTCCGCATATTAACAATGTGTTAGTCATTCCGAGCTAGGCCTTTCCCTTCCTCTTTCCTCCATCTCCCGGAGTCCCAATCGCAGCATCAAGACTTGAGTTGCAGAGATAGGATTTGCTATCTGTCCGCAGCAGCGAAGGCAAAGGCTTTCCACAGCTTGGGCACTTGAACCGCTCTTTTGATTCAGACAGCCAGGCCTCCATACCTTCTGCTCTGATCCTCTCGAGGTTCGAGCGTAG
>Ga0315268_10007632_pt1 | contig 11367 bp, 7 predicted proteins | sample C1_top_MG_FD_204535 | JGI IMG/M metagenome (GOLD analysis project Ga0315268, IMG submission 204535) | Sediment microbial communities from Yellowstone Lake, YNP, Wyoming, USA - C1_top | ecosystem: Environmental > Aquatic > Freshwater > Lake > Sediment | place: USA: Wyoming | collected 2017-08-01 | reverse complement strand
ACGGGATACTGGTATCATAACATAATGAATACAATATATTATTTGCCATATAAGTCTTGACATTGAATTCTTTCTTGTGCAAGTATAACTTCCTGTTATCAATAGAAATCAGGTCTTCAAAGATTAGAAAACTTCAATTGGTAATCAACGATTAACTTTTGGAAAATCGGGCTGTGCAACCAAACTGTATCCTGGGGAAATAGATCAATACTACAAACATTCAGAAACTTGATCGTCTATAGCCCATCCACTATTGCCGTATCCAATAAAATCGTATATGCTATCCGTGCTTTTTAATAATACGTTTCATTTTCCAAAATAATACGCCGCATATGGCGCTCTCTCATAAACAGTTCAACAGGAGTTAATTTTAATGCAGCCATCAGTGAATGACTTGAAAAAGCGGTTGGCAGAACTCCAAAAAGAGGTTGTAAAAAACAAGCGCGCCTTTGCAGAGCTTCAACAAGAACAATTATTTTCTCAAAAGGTATTGGACAGCCTGCCGGGGATTTTTTATCTCTATGATGAGAACGGCAATTTGATTCGGTGGAACAAGAACCATGAAATTGTGACAGGTTTTACTGCTGAAGAATTACCGAAGCGGAAGATGCTGGACTGGTTCTCCGGAGAAGATGGTAAAAGAGTTGAAGAAAGAGTTAGAAACCTTTTCACAACCGGCGTTAAAGATTCTCTTGAGGCCGATCTCATCATCAAATGCGGAGGGGAAATTCCGTATTATTTTACCGGTATTTTGATGACCGCTGAAGGCAGAAAATACATGTTGGGCGTGGGCATTGACCTGACAGAAATTAAAAAAGTACAGGACGCGCTTCGCAAAAGTGAAGAAAAATACCGCGCTATTTTTATAAACGCGGTTGAAGGTATTTTCCAGACGACGATGGACGGAAGGTTTATCAGCGCCAATCCGGCCATGGCGCATCTCTTAAGGTATGATTCACCCGATGAGTTGATTGAGGCCATCACGGACATCAAAAAACAGCTCTATGTTTCCCGGGAAAACCGGGATGATTTCGTCCGGCAGATCATGATGAAAAAAATCATATCCGGGTTCGAAGTCCAGTTTTATAGGAAAGATGGAACTACCATGTGGGCATCCATACATGCCCGTCCGGTTTTTGATGAGCGTGGCAATATAATGTTTATTGAGGGGATTATTGCCGACATTACCGAACAAAAGCTTGCCACCGAAGAACTTCGCCAAAGAGAGGAATATTTTCGAAAAGAAAATATCCGTTTAAGGCACACAATTCAGGACAGATATAAATTCGGGGAAATCATAGGGAAAAGTGCTGCCATGCAGGAGGTCTATGAGCTCATTTTAAAAGCGGCAGCCACTGATGCCAATGTCATTATCTACGGCGAATCCGGTACTGGCAAGGAACTGGTCGCCAACGCCATACACGAGATGAGCGACCGAAAGGAGAAAAAGCTTGTCCCCGTCAATTGCGGAGCTATACCAGAAAATCTACTTGAAAGCGAATTCTTCGGTTATAAAAAAGGCGCCTTTACCGGTGCAAGCACGGATAAAAGCGGGTTTCTGGATCTGGCGGATGGTGGCACACTTTTTTTAGATGAACTTGGAGATATCAGTTTAAACCTCCAGGTAAAGCTGTTGCGGGTATTGGAAGGCAAAGGATACACACCCGTCGGAGGTAATGAGGTCAAAAAGCCCGATGTCCGCATCATTTCCGCCACCAACCGAAATCTTAAGATAAATGTCGAAAAAGGATTGACCCGCGAAGACTTTTTTTACCGCGTTCATATCCTTCCGATTAATATTCCGCCTTTACGGGAGCGCAGGGAGGACATTCCTCTTTTAATTGAGCATTTCATAAATATCAATAGCGGGGGCAGGCCCATACCTCCATTTACCGGGAAAATGATAGATTCAATGCTGAAATACCGGTGGCCCGGAAATGTCCGGGAACTCCAAAATGTTGTGTGCCGGTATATTGCCTTGAAGCAATTTGATCTATCGGATACGATTGATTCTGAAGAAACAAACCAATCCCAAAACGATGACCTATTGATCCTTCAAAAAGGCAAAACACATGAATCAGCCATGACAATTTTTGAAAAAAAGCTGATTCGCAAGGCGCTTGAACAGAACCAGTGGCATAGGGAAAAAACAGCTGCCAGTCTAGATCTTCCTGTTCGGACCTTTTTCCGCAAGATAAAAAAATATGGCCTCATTAGGCATCAATAGTGCCATATTTGGCATCACTTTGTTTATATAGATAAATTAATTAGTTAACATTATATCCCGGTTTACTACTGTCATGATTGGCATAAATTCTTCTTTTCTCCCCTTATTAAAATCTCAGCCTTATATTTAAATAAACAAAATAATATCAATTGGTTAAAATACATAATTGGTTCTGGCACGCTCATTGCTGTTGATATTGTTATTTATTATGATCTTTTAAATACCCCAATCGCTTGCGGCGGGGTAAACATGAGGCAAGGGATTTGTGGAAGCGTCGGGGAGCTTTATTAAATATAAAGTATACTCAATACCGGAGGTGGAAATATGGGAAACTGTTTTATGGGCAAAATATTAAGAATCAATTTAACAGCAGGGTTGATATCGGAAGAGGTTATCCCGGAAGATATAAGAAGAAAATACATCGGGGGGGTGGGCATTGCTACAAGGTATCTCTATGACGAAGTCCCCGCAGGAGTTGATCCCTTGAGCGCAGAGAACAAGCTAATATTTATGACAGGCCCTCTTACCGGAACAGCATCGGCCAGTGCTGCCAGATACTCCGTTGCAGCAAAGTCGCCCCTAACAGGGATATGGGGACACGGAAACTCCGGCGGGAAGTTCGGCCCCATGCTTAAGAGAAGCGGTTATGACGGGATAATTTTTGAGGGAATATCACCGAAACCGGTATACCTGGAGATCATTGATGGGAAAGCCGTTCTCAGGGATGCAGGACATCTCTGGGGGAAGAGCGTAAATGATACCGAGGCTCTCATCCAGAAAGTGACCAACAAAAAGCTCAACATTGCATCCATAGGCCAGGGAGGTGAAAACCTCGTAAAATACGCGGCAATAATGAACAACCTTCACCGTGCCGTGGGGCGTTGCGGCCTGGGGGCAGTAATGGGTTCCAAGAGACTGAAGGCTATTGCCTGTTCAGGAAAGGCCCGAATCGATCTGCACGACCCTGAAATGTTCAGAGATGTTTCTAAAAGGCAGATAGCCCTCCTTAATGAGTCCATGCTCAAGGTGGGTTTTGAGGCATTCGGGACCAACATGGTAGCGGACATGGTTAATGCCCGGGGAGGATATCCCACCAGAAATTGGCAGAGAGGCGTTTTTGAGCAGATAGATGAGATGAACGGCCAAGCCATAACCGACAAAGTGCTGGTAAAGGAGCTGGCATGCTTCTCCTGCCCCATAGCATGCGGACGCGGGACAGCCATCAAGGAAGGGAAGTGGGCAGGAAAGAGCGGCGAGGGACCGGAATACGAAACCACAAACATGTTCGGGGCCTGTTGCGGCATATCGGACCTTAACGCCGTCACCATGGCCAACTACCTTTGTAACGAATACGGTATCGATACAATATCGGCTGGATCATCAATAGCTTTTGCCATGGAGTGTTTTGAAAAAGGAATCCTCACCAAGGATATGACCGGCGGCAGGGATATAAATTTCGGGGACAGCGATATCATTGTGGAGCTGGTAGAAAAGATCGCAAAGAGGGAGGGGGTAGGCGACCTCCTGGCGGAAGGGACAAGGATCATGGCTGAAAGGCTTGGCAAGGGGTCTTCGGCTTTTGCCATGAATGTAAAGGGTCTGGAACTCCCGGCCTATGACCCCCGCGCAGCCAAGATCTGCGGGCTGGGATATGTAACTGCAAACCGCGGCGGAGACCATATGACAGGTTTTATCGAAGCCCCCACTTTTGTCGATGCACCGATACTTATTATCGAGGAGAGCAGGATAGATGACCCCTTTAATGCAAAACCCGAAGAAGCCAAAATCCTTGTGGAGATGGAGGATGCGCTTACGTCTCTGGATGCTCTTGGGGGCTGCAAGTTCATGGGGGCTCTCCTGAAAGCCGAAGACCTTGTGGAGCTCATAAAGCTCGCGACGGGATGGGACTTCACCGTTGATGAATTCAGGAAGAGCGGAGAGAGGATATACAACCTCATAAGGGTATGCTGCAATCGGGAGGGTATAAGAAGGAAGGACGACATCCTCCCGGAAAGGCTCATGAAGGAACCCCTTCCGGACGGGCCTGCCGAGGGAATGGTGATAGACATGGACACACTGGAGATGCTCAAGGATGCTTACTATAAGCTCCGCGGCTGGAATTTAAATGACGGGATACCATCGCCGGCTAAGCTTAAGGAACTCGGCCTGGATGATCTCATAGAAGATATAAAAAAATTCTAATAACAGGAGTTGAAAGAAAGTGAACTATTCCGACAAGCCCTGGCTGAAGAGCTACAAGCTTGGACCACATAAGCTAAAATTGACCTGTGAACCCTATCCGAGGGAGGCGCTGTTCAGACTTCTGGACGTCACCTCGGAAAAACATGGCGGAAAGACTGCCGTGCAGCTGGTGAACAGAACCATTTCGTACAAAGAACTTCGGGAACAGGCAGATGCCCTTGCTTTTGCACTGGCCGGCATGGGCATACGGCGGGGTGACAGAGTGTGCCTCTTCCTCCCAAATTCTATTGAATTCGTCATTGGTGACTGGGGCATCCTTAAGGCAGGGGGTGCCACAGTGCCAACGAGCACCATGAGGAGTGATGAGGGGCTTCTCCATGAACTGGTAAAGTCAGGCGCGAGTGCAATAATCTGCTGTGAAGCCAGCCTGCAGCGCGTATTGGCCTTGAAGCCTAAAACCGCAGTAGGGCATGTCATCGTCGCCCCGGACTTCGGGTCCGAGGGTCTGAAATCCACAGCCCTCCCTTCAGGGGTCACGGCCCTCGCAGGGCTCATTGAGGAAAACCTGGGAAAATCGGTGAAAGTGGAAATCGATCCTATTAATGACCTCTGCGAGCTTTCCTTCACAGGCGGCGCAACTGGACTACCGAAGGGTGTCATGATAACCCACTTCAACAGATATGCCAACCTGGTCCATGGCCTGGCATGGCTCATGGAGCCGCTCTCAAGAGGGATAATCGGCAAGTCATCAATCTTCATAACTATACCGTTGTTTCATTCCTACGGCCATTCACTAGTGCACATGGCTGCTTACTGGAGCCTTAGGCTCATAATTGCCCCCGACCCGCGGGACATTGAATCAATAGTTAATACTATAAAGGAGCACCGCCCGTTACTCATTCCCACCATACCTACACAGTTAATGAGGATTGAGAAATTCAAAATAGGCAGGATCAATTCCCTTTTTTTCTCCGGTTCGGCGCCCCTTCCTGAATCGGTGCGCGAGGCTGTTATGAAGGACATGGGGAACCCCATAGGCGAGGGGTACGGGCTTACGGAAACTTCCCCCGTTGCCACTCTCAACCCGTCCGGATTTTCCAAGATTACCGGGTTCATGTCAAAGGAAAAGCGCGGATTGGGAGTCCCGGTGCCCGATACCGAATTCAGAGTGGTGGACTCTGCCTCCGGTCAAGATGTGCCATTCGGGGATATAGGCGAGATAATAATAAGAGGACCGAATGTAATGAAGGGGTATTGGCCAGATGCATCGGGGCTCACCGAAGACAAGTGGTTTCATACCGGAGACTTGGGCTACATGGACGACGATGGTTTTTTCTACATTACCGACAGGATCAAGGACATGATCAATGTTTCCGGCCTTAAGGTATACTCCACCAAGGTGGATGATGTGATCTTCAGGCACCCTGGTGTCCAGATGGCGATCACCATCGGGGTTCCGGACCCGGAGCGCGAGGGTAGCGAGCGCGTAGTTGCCATTGTGAAGACAAACGAGGAGTATACTGGAAAGGTGTCCGAAGAAGATATCATAAAGCTCTGCAGGGAAAATCTCTCCCCTTACGAGGTCCCTAAATTTGTGTTCTTCAAAGATGATCTTCCACTTACGGTAACAGGAAAGCTTTGGAAGAAGGAGCTCCGCGATGAGTTCGTTGAGATTCTACACAGAGGCGGGCAACTATCCGCAAGTAATCAAATAAATAAAAAGGAGGTTTGACAAATGGCAAAGTTACAGTACTGCACACCAGAATGGCTCGATGCCTTTGAAAAGGGATACAGGGCAAACCCGAGGTTTGAGAAAGACCTAAAAAAACTTACCTCAAAGCTTTATTTCAGGGTCATGGCCGAGCCTAAATGGGGAATCGATGAAGACATAATCTTCGGAGCTGTCCTTGAAGCAGGCAGGCTCGACAAAACTGAATTCATCAGCGCCGAGAATGCAAAGAAAGTTGCCACATTTATTCTTTCGGCAACCCCCATGGAATGGAAGAAGATACTCAGAAAACAGGCGAAGTTTGTAACCGATTTCATGCTTGGAAAAATTAAGCTTGACCACGGGAGCAAGGTGGGGGTCCTGGGTATTGCGCCTCATTCAAACACACTGGTGGATGCTTTGACTCAGGTGGAGTTACAGTTCCCCGATGAAATGACTTCCGATGAGGTAGAAAAGTACCGGGCGAATATGAATAAATTCCGGGCCAAACTGGGTGTTTAAGAGGCTGCCGTGCTTGTTAAGATAAAGGTTTTTCCAACCCTCAGGCACTATATTGCTGATTCAGATATGTTGGCGGGAGATAACAGGTGGGATATGCCTGAAGGCATAACAGCACGGGCGCTTGGAAAGAAATTAAAAATTCCAGACAGGGAGATTAAAATCATCCTCATTAACGGCCGCAAGGCTGATGACGACTATGTCATTAAAAAGGGCGATTCAGTTTATATTTTTCCTCCCATGATGGGGGGGTAAGTGAATATCTCGCTATTTATGAAATCAATTTTATTGTTCTTTTATAAAGCATAGGAGACATTATGATGGCTCATTCATCGTTTGATTACGATTTTATCATTATCGGTTCAGGTTTTGGCGGGAGCGTGTCCGCACTTCGACTGGCTGAAAAGGGGTACAAAGTCGCCGTGCTTGAAAAAGGCAAGCGCTGGAAAACGGAAGACTTTCCCAAGACAAACTGGAACATACGGAAAAATCTGTGGCTTCCGGCCATCGGGTGCTACGGATACCAGATGCTCACTCAATTGAAGCATGTCTTGATTTTTCATGGCGGCGGTGTGGGCGGCGGTAGCCTGGTTTATGCCAATCAGCTTCTGGTGCCGCCGGATGAGGTGTTCAAACGGCCGGAATGGGGACCAGGCAACTGGAAGGAAAAACTCATGCCCTGTTATGATCGGGCGAAAAAAATGCTCGGCGCCAACCAGAGCCCCCAGGTCGGCATTGCTGACAAATGCTTGCAGGAAGTCGGAATTGAACTTACAGGGAAAGACACGTTTCATAAAAACGATGTGGGCATCTTCTTTGGCACAGCAGACAAAAAAGTGCCGGACCCATATTTTGGCGGTAAAGGCCCGGACCGGACAGGCTGCACATTCTGCGGGTCCTGCATGGTCGGCTGCCCGGTAGGGGCCAAAAACACGCTGGATAAAAACTACCTGTATCTTGCCGAAGGCCTTGGCGTGAAAATCATGTCGGAAACAATGGTCACAGGCGTCCGGCCCTGCGATGGCGGATATGAAGTGTTGACCAAAAAATCAACCGGTTTCCGCCATCCGGAAAAAATATATAAAGCTAAAGGCGTGATATTTTCCGCCAGCGTTCTGGGCACGGTCAAGCTGTTAAACAAATGCAAACAGGACGGCATGCTGCCAAATATTTCCGATGAGCTCGGAAATTATGTACGTACCAACTCCGAAGCTCTTTTAGGAGTTAAATCCAGAGATAAAAGTGCCAACTGGAATGATCAGATTGCCATTACCTCCGGCATTTACGCTGATGACACGACCCATATTGAAATGGTCCGGTATAATAAAGGCTCTGATGTCTTACTAAACCTTCTCACTCTCATGACCGGTGGCGGCGGAAGCATTCCCAGGGGATTTCGTTTTTTAGGCAATATTATTCGCCATCCTCTGCGGTTCTTGTCACTGCTCTGGCCTTTAGGAAAAGCCTCAACAATCAGCGTTGTCCTGGTCATGCAGACATGTGATAATTATCTGCAATTAGACTATAAACCAAGATGGTGGCGCATGGGCTCTAAAAGCCAGAATTCAAAGGTGCCTGATGGATTAAGGCGTGCTCCTTCATATATTCCAATCGCCAATGAAGTCACTGAACGGCTGGCAAAAAAAATGAACGGCATTCCATTGAGCCTTTTGCCTGAAGCGGCTTTCAACGCGATGACCACGGCGCATATTCTCGGCGGCTGCTGCATGGGAGAATCGCCGGAAAAAGGTGTAGTAGATTTTAAGGGGGAAATTTTCGGCTATAAAAACCTGTTTATTGCAGACGGTTCCGTGGTACCTGCTAACCTAGGCGTCAATCCTAGCTTAACGATTACGGCTCTGTCTGAATATATTATGGATCAGATGCCGTCGAAATAAATATATTGAGCTATGCTCATATTTTCTTTCCTTTTGCATGAATTAAGTCGGGCTTTCATAGATTGGGATATTCTGACCCGTATAAAGATAACAAGTTTGTTGGCTCATGGACAAGCTAAACTGAACCTGTTCAGAATGGCCAACGAATCAAGAAAGGAGAAAAAGAATCAAATGAAAAAGTTATCAGTAATCGTCATCTCTCTGGCGCTTGTCGGAATCATCGCCGGTTGCAGTAAATATTCCGGTAGCGGCGGCGAGGCCGGTGACGCCACGACTGCCACAATTAAGTTCAATGAAGATTTTGAGAAATCGCTGAAACTTGACGCCCCTCTGCATTTAGAGGATGCTAAGCGCGGTTTTATCGCGAGGCCCAGCGGGAAAATCACCGGCTCGGCGGGCGAGGCGCTGATCGATTTCGACGCATTCAAGTTTGTCGAAGGCAAGGCACCGCAGACAGTCAACCCGAGCCTATGGCGGCACGCCATTCTCAACGCCCAGATAGGTTTGTTCAAGGTAACGGAAGGTATCTACCAACTGCGCGGCTTTGATATTGCCAATATGACCTTGATTGAGGGTAGTACCGGGTGGATCGTGGTCGATCCTCTGACCTGTCGCGAAAGTGCAACAGCAGCGATAGCTTTCGCCAGCGAGCAGCTGGGGAACAAGCCGGTCTCGGCAATCATTATCACGCACAGCCATATCGACCACTTCGGTGGTATCCTCGGTATAATTTCGCCTAATGAGATAGCCGAACGCAGGATTCCTGTTGTTGCGCCGGTCGGCTTTATGGAGGAAGCCACCAGCGAAAATGTCATTGTCGGCACTGCCATGGGGCGCCGGTCAATCTACCAGTTTGGCAAAGATCTTGAACGCTCAGCCAAAGGCATGGTCGATACCGGTCTTGGCAAATCAGTGGCGTATGGCAACTTCGGCATACTGCCTCCGAGCCGGATTATCTCGCTACCAAAAGAGGATATCGTCATTGACGGCGTGAAATTCGTCTTCTATAACGTACCAGGAGCAGAGGCTCCCGCTGAACTGACTTTCCTCCTGCCTGACAAAAAGGCCTATTGTGGCGCTGAAAATCTTGTCCAGACCATGCACAATCTCCTGCCGGTGCGCGGCGCCAAAGCGCGCGATGCTCTGCGCTGGTCAAAATATTTGGATCAGGCGCTGGAACAAACCGCCGATGCCGAGGTCTTTTTCGCTCAGCACAACTGGCCGATCTGGGGCCATCCGCGCATCGTCGAGTTCATCACCAAGCATCGCGATGTCTACAAATATACTCACGACCAGACGGTGCGCCTCATCAATGCCGGCTACACGCCGCGCGAGATTGCCGACATGGTAAAACTGCCAAAGTCTCTGGAAAACTACCTCTCCAGCCGCGGCTATTATGGCGATCTGAGACACAACGTCAAGGCGGTATATCAATTCTATATGGGTTTCTACGATGGAAATCCTGCGAACCTAAATCCGCTGCCGCCTGAAGAGTCGGCTAAGCGATATATTGAACTAATCGGCGGCACCGACAAGGCTATTGCGGCGGCACAGGTTGCATTCGACAAGGGAGACTACCGCTGGACCGCTGAGTTGCTGAATCATGTCGTGTTTGCAAAGCCCGACAGCAAGAGCGCCATCAGCTTACTGGCAAGAACCTATGACCAGATGGGCTATATGTCCGAAGCAAGCAGCTTTCGCAACAGCTATCTGACGGCCGCCGCCGAGTTACGGAATGGTCCCCCAAAGAAGGGCGTCGATCGGAGCTATTTTATAGACATGCTCAGGCAAACGCCGGTAGAACGTTTCCTTGAAGCCATGGCCGCCGGTCTCGACGGTTCAGCCGCGGAGGATAAGGATTTCAAAATTAACCTGGTACTTTCAGATACCAAGGAATCCTTCGTGCTCTGGATAGAAAATGCGGTGCTGCACCACAAAAAGGCGTCGCCGGAAGCCGATGCCAACGCGACCCTGACACTGACAAAGGAGATTTTTATCAAGATGATGGCCGGCACTGCCGGTGTGAAGGACACGCTGATGAGCGATGATCTCAAGATCACAGGCAGCAAGATCGACCTGGTACGCTTTTTCATGCTGATCGATAAAGCACCTGGCACATTCGCTATCGTAACACCATAAACTTGCCGGTTGCGAATGGAGAAACAACCCTTTCGCCGACGAGGAAGATGTTTAAGAAGTTATTCTGATTTGGATAAGATCGTTTACCAGGCAGAACCTCCGAGTTCTGCCTGTCTTTATTTGGGAGAGTCAAGGACAATGCGCATTCAGGTTGACGTACGCCCAACACTTACGAATGGTAATCCTCACTTCAATTCCAAATCGAAAACCCTTTATTTGTAGGTGTTATCTGAAAAGTTCCTACAACTGGCTCTTGCCGGTGCCCTGAATATTTCCAAACGTGTTCTGTTTAAGAATTCCCATAATGGTCAGATCCTTTGTATTGTAAAGAGAATGTTTATCGACATATAAGTTGACAGCGGAATTGAAGGCTGGTTGACGTAAAATATGCCGCGAAAAGCCAGGATTAGTTTTTCTACCCCGTCAGCATCAAAAAAGCAGCGGCGGGAATGAGGAAGCAATTGTCCGGGAAGGCTTCCGCTCTTTCGATATCGCGAACGATCTGATAGCCGGGAATCTTGAGTATCCGACCAAAATGCCGGAGAGCTGGGGCGATCTCCCGCCCGCTCTCTTTCACCTCGAAAAGGGCAAGGGGCTTGCCATCCTTGACCAGGACGAAATCAACCTCCCGTTTAGCCGTATCTCGGATGTACATGACCTCGAATAACCCGAGA
>Ga0315268_10007631_pt1 | contig 11367 bp, 9 predicted proteins | sample C1_top_MG_FD_204535 | JGI IMG/M metagenome (GOLD analysis project Ga0315268, IMG submission 204535) | Sediment microbial communities from Yellowstone Lake, YNP, Wyoming, USA - C1_top | ecosystem: Environmental > Aquatic > Freshwater > Lake > Sediment | place: USA: Wyoming | collected 2017-08-01 | reverse complement strand
GGCTGGCTTATTTGGGTCCGTTATTTTGCGCTTTGCCGGATTTTTTTATTCCTTTTTTTAAATTTCTGCTTAAGTTAAAATTAACCAAGCTCTATCAGTTGATTGGCTCAATTTACACTAGTTACATAACTTATGCCAAGACCTTTCCGGGCATTTTGCCGCGCCATCCCATAAAGTTGTTAAAAATTGTTAGGGACGCTATTCAGTATTCAAGACCAAAAGAAGTGGGCAGAATGGTTTTGCCAAAATAAAAAATGCCTGGTAATTTTATGACCAAGCGCAAAATTATTCTGACCAAACCACTAGTTCATTAACAAGAAAATTTAAGGAAGCGCAGATTAGGATAGTTAGGGTAATAGAGATAAGATAGTGGAAACCCCTGTTTAATAAAATATTATATACGAAATAATTGAGAGCCACAGTCAGGGTCATGAAAATATAGTAGAGAACTATTTTCTTGACAATTTCTTTTTGTTTTTTTACTTTTCGTTCTGACCAGGTATAATAATTATTCAAAATAAAATTATTGAGAATAGTGAAAAAGGCGGCGACATACCAGGCGGTTCGGGGATTCATCTTAAAAACCTCGACACAAAGAGTGATAATGGCCATCGCCACCGCCACCCCGCTAAGACCAACTAAACCGTATTTAAAAATTCTTTTAATCATTTTAATTAATTAAAAAATAGGTTAATATAATAATATCAAATATATTAAAAATAAGCCATAAAATTTATATAAAGTTATGAAAATCGTTATCGTTATTCCGACTTATAACGAAAAGGACAATATTTCAAAAATTATTCAAGATATTTTTTCTTTAGATATTTCTGGTTTAGAGATTGTAGTTGTTGATGACAATTCGCCTGACGGCACCGGAAAAATTGCTGATAAATTAAAAAACAAAGATTCAAGAATTCATGTCATTCACCGGCTTGGTAAATTGGGTTTGGGCACAGCCTACCTGGAGGGTTTTAGATATTCTTTAGATAGGGGCGCTGAATATCTTTTTGAAATGGATGCGGATTTTTCCCATGATCCAAAAAGGATTCCTATTTTTTTAGAAACAATCCGAAACTGTGATCTATTGATTGGCTCGCGTTTTGTTAAAGGCGGAAAAAATAAGCTTGATTTCATCCGGCGTTTAATTAGCCGTTTTGGCAGTCTTTATGCCCAGATCATTCTTGGTTTGCCGATTAAAGATTTGACAGGGGGATTTAATTGCTACCGCCGAAAAGTTTTAGAAAGTATAAATTTTAATGATGTTCATTCTTCAAATTATGCCTTTCAAATCGAAATGAAGTACAAAACTTACAAAAAAGGATTTAAAGTAAAAGAAATTCCGATTATTTTTATTCCTCGGGAAAAAGGCAAGGCCAAGTTTTATTATAAAATGATTTTAGAGAGTTTTTGGACAGTTTTAAAATTAAGGTTTCAAAAATAATTTTTCCTAATTTAAGATAAAAATAGGCAAAATAAGATTTGCTTTTTTTATTTTTTTATGATAAAATAAGTCTACTTTTTGTACATTTTCCGCTAATTTTACGATAAATCAACAGTACAGTAGCCTTTCTATCATTTGGGTGATTGGCTCAGTTGGTTAGAGCGCTATCCTTACACCTGCCTGCCGCGGTCGCATAGCTCAGTTGGTTAGAGCGCTATCCTCACACGATAGAGGCCCCTGGTTCGAGTCCAGGTGCGACCATGACTGCTTTGGCAGGCGAGCGATAGAGATCTCGGGCTTGTCCCGAAAATGAGTAAAGCGAATTGTTCGGAATTCGGACCCCGAATCACCCATGTCCTAAAAAATTAATATTCAATTTTTAAAACATATTCTATGAAAAAACAAAATTTAAAAGACGAAAAAAATACCAAGGATGAGGCTGTAGAATTTGCCCCTCCGCCCGGATCAAGAAGAATGGTAAGGTTGAGCAAAAAAGAGTCTTTTATGCCAAGCTTGACCAAATCAGCCGGTTCCTTTTTAGTTGAGGTAATTAAAGTAGTACTGATTGCTTTGGCGATAATAATACCAATTAGATATTTTTTAATTCAACCGTTTTATGTCAAAGGAGCTTCAATGGAACCAACCTTTTATGATAATGAGTATCTAATTATTGACGAAATATCTTATCGCTTAGCCGATCCTAAAAGAGGCGATGTGGTTGTTTTGAGAAATCCTAGTAATCTTTCAGAATTCTTTATTAAGAGAATAGTAGCACTGCCAGGTGAAAAATTAGAAATCACCAATGGGGATATTTTTATTTACAACAGTAATTATCCCCAGGGAGCATTGCTGGATGAAAGTCGGTATTTGAGTGCCAGTATAAAAACTAGCGGTAACGAAATAGTAATATTGAAGAATAATGAATATTTTGTAATGGGTGATAATCGTTCTGCCTCGCTTGATTCTAGAAGCTTTGGACCGATAGATAGAAAAGAAATTATCGGCAAGGCTTGGGTTAGGGCCTGGCCGTTTGGCAGATTAAAACACTTTATTACCCCTCAATATAACTATTAATTTTATGCAGGGTAAATCCGAGGAAAAGACAAAAAACAAGAATATACATTTAGTGCGCGGAATGAAAGATATTTTACCGTCAGATCAACCATTTTGGCAATGGATTGGCGAAATGGTTGATCAGCTAGCTTTAGCTTATGGCTATAAAAAAATTGACACGCCTGTTTTGGAAGAGTCATCTCTTTTTGTTCGCTCGGTCGGCAAGGAAACTGATATAGTGGAAAAGGAAATGTTTACTTTTGTTGATCAGAGCGGAGATAGTCTATCCTTAAGGCCAGAAGGGACAGCGCCGATAGTCCGAGCTTATATTGAGCACGGGATGGTTAATCAGCCTCAGCCGATAAAATTATATTATTGGGGTCCTTTTTTTAGACATGACCGGCCACAGGCTGGTAGATACCGGCAGTTTTATCAATTCGGTTTTGAAGTTATAGGCGATGCCCATCCAATTATTGATGCCCAATTGATTCTTTTAGCCTTTACGATTTATAAAGAATTAGGCGTTGAGGTAACGATTCAGGTAAACAGCCTCGGTTGCTTAAGTTGCCGCGAGGAATATAAAAAAATACTCATAGATTATTACAAATCAAGAAAAAACGCCCTTTGTGAGAATTGTAAAAAAAGATTTTTGAAGAATCCATTGAGGTTGTTGGATTGTAAAGAGGTCGATTGTCGTGAATTGACCCAAGAAGCACCTCAAATAGTTGATCACCTTTGCGAAGAATGTCGTAGTCACTTTGTCAGGGTTTTGGAATACTTAGATGAATTAGAAATCACCTACGCCTTAAATCCCCGTATCGTTCGAGGACTGGATTATTATACCAGAACCACTTTTGAAATTTGGACTACTGGAGAAGAAGATGGTCAGCAGGCCCTCGGCGGTGGCGGACGTTATGACTCTTTGATTGAGCAGCTCGGCGGCCGACCGACGCCAGCCGCTGGTTTTGCTTCAGGCATTGAAAGATTGATTATAAAAATGAGGGACAGAAGTATTGCTCCGAAGGAAGATAAAAAACCCGAAATCTTTATTGCTCAGCTTGGCGATTTGGCTCGCAAAAAATGTTTAAAACTTTTCGAAGAAATTAGAAAATCGGGAATTTTGGTGGCGGAAAGTTTTTCCAAAGACGGCATTAAACCCCAGCTTGAAATCGCTGATAAACTGGGGACTAAAATTGCCTTAATTCTTGGACAGAAAGAAATAATGGATGAAACAATTATATTCAGGGATATGGAAAATGGAATTCAGGAAACAGTTGATTTTAAAAAGACTATCCCCGAGATAAAAAAAAGACTAGAAAGGATAAACAAGCAAAATTTTAGTAATAATCTGCCAAAATAATGGAGAAATGTCTTTTTTGCCAAATCGTCAATCATGAAATACCCAGTAAAATTGTTTACGAAAATGGAGAAATACTGGCTTTACCTGATATTAAACCAAAAGCCCCTGTTCATTTGCTTATTATTCCCAAGAAACACATTACTTCTGTTTCTGATTTGGAAGAAAAGGATATAATCCTGGTTGGCCAGATGATTTTTAGAGCTAAGATTTTGGCCGAAGAAAGGGGAATCGCTGAAAACGGCTATCGTTTGGTTTTTAATTGTCGAGCCCATGCCGGACAAGTAATTGACCACCTTCATTTGCATCTTCTTGGCGGAAAACAATTAGGAGAGATGGTTTAAAACCAAGTTGACTGAAGGGAAAAATAGTGTTATATTCCAATTGTCAGTTTATTAAAATATTAATAAAAATATTATTGTAAAAGGAGGTGAAAACTTTGGTTGAAGTGAGAAGAAAAGAAGGGGAATCAGTAGAAAGCATGCTCAGGCGGTTCACCAAAAGGGTTCAGCAGAGCGGAATCCTAATCAGAGCCAAAAAAGGCAGGTTTTACGAATCACCAAAAAGTAAAAGAGAAATCAGGGAAAGTGCTTTGAGAAGAAAAGAGTTAAGAGAAAGAAAAGAATATTTGAGAAAAATCGGAAAATTGGAGGAATACAAGGCCCAAGGAAAATTAGTCAAAGCCTTGAAATCAAAACAGCTACCTAAATAGTCTAAAAATAGGGAAGGACTTTTTGTTATGACTTTGAAAGAGAGGATTGAGGATGATTATAAAAAATATTTCAAAGAAAGAAACGATATCGCTGTCAGCACCCTGCGGATGCTTAAGGCAGCCGTCAAAAGAGCCGAGATAAATAAAAGAAAGGATTTTGATGACAATGAAGTTCTGGATGTAGTTTTAAGGGAAGTCAAACAAAGAAATGATTCAATTGAAGCCTTTAAAAAAGGCAATAGAAATGATTTGGTTTCCAAAGAAGAAGCTGAGATAAAAGTATTGGAAGACTATCTGCCAGCCAGATTATCCGAAGAGGAATTAAGGGATATTATTCAAGAGATGATAAAGATAGCCAAGGCTAATTCAAAAAAAGATTTTGGCAAGGTGATGGGTCTGGTAATCGCCAAGACTAAGGGCCAGGCTGATGGAAAATTAGTCAGCCAAATTGTTGGCCAGGAACTAGAAAAATTAACTCCCACTCCAAAATAACCTCAGTAAAAAAATGTTAAAAAAGAACAAAAAAAAGATTATTCTATTTCTTCTCCTGGCTTTTGTTATCGGATTGGGCTATTTCTTCGCTTCAAGCAGCTCATCGAAAGCAGCGACTCAACTTTCAATTGAGGATATTGGTGGCCAAATTGGTTTGGGCACGGCTGATTTAAAAACCACGGTTATAAATATTATTAAATGGGTCCTGGGTATTTTAACCCTGGTCGCTGTTTCTATTATTATCTATGGCGGCATTTTATGGATGACGGCAGCCGGTAGTGAAGAAAGAATCAGAAAAGCCAAAAAAGTGATTATCGGAGCAGTGATTGGTTTGATTATTGTGCTTTTAGCCTGGGCGATTGTCCTTTTTGTCGCCAGGGCTTTGAATAATGCCACTGGCGGCGGCGCTTGCAGTCTTTGTGATGGCGCACCAGCTAGAGTATGTTCATATTGTGATGCTAATGCCTGCAGCTGGAAACCTTATTGGCCGCCGCCGCCTTCATGCGGTTTGTCAAGTAGTCAAATGTCATTGGATAGTATCAAAACTGCCCACGAGGAAAGCCGCAATGATCAAAAAGTTTATCTCTGCAGTAATATTCAGGCTAAATTTAACCGTAGCGTCGATTCGACTTCAGTTGAGGCGGCGGTGAGTAATGTAGATAATCCTCTACAAGTACAGAAATTGGTGCCTAGCGGAAACCCAGAAAAAATTTCTGGTTCCTGGATAACTACCAGGAGCAATGTCAATTGGACTCAGGGTCAACTTTTTGAGACTGAGACTGATTATCAGGTTGTGATTCCTAAGACATTAAAGGATACTAATACAAGATCTCCCTCAACTCTTAAATTATGCAATACGCCTGAGATGACCTGTATAGACAGCGGTGATCATTTTATCTGGCCCTTTAAGACTGGAACAAAAATGGATACCACGGCACCACAAGTAGTAAGCGGTTATCCGGTTATTTTCTCCCAGCCAGGATATCCTGATCAGAATGTAAATAGAGACACTGTTTTACAGGTCGATTTTAGTGAAACAATTGATATAACTTCGGCGTCTGATGGAGACGGCCATCCGATTATGGATAGTCTAAAATTACAAAAAATAAGCGGGTTTGGTTCAGGGGCAACCGTACAATCAGATATTGAATCAAGCAAGATTATTATAGATGGAATATCAAACGGATTTAGTTTTCGCTTGGAAGACGGACTGTTATTTGAACCATTCAGTTATTACCGGATTACCGTTAATAATGTCAAGGATCTCTGCGGCAATAAAATGGCCGGTCCAGTTGTCTGGGAGTTCGAAACCAATGACGTAGTTGCCGGTTTTAAAAAATTATACCCTAAGGGAGACAAGGTTTGTCCTGATGAATCTATATTGGTCGTTTTTTCAACCACCATGTTTTATAATAGGGTTGATTTTAGGGTTAAAGAAGAAGGCGGACCAGAATGGGTTATCAGTATGCCGTCGCCAATACCAGATCCGGCTGTCACTATTTTACCAGAGGGTACTTTAAGGGTTAATAATCCAGATTTTTCATACATCGATACTAATTTTACAGCTTATGAGATAATTCCTTCCAGTCCTTTTAAAATCGGTAAGACCTACACTATTGATGTAAACACCGATAAAAAAATAAATCAGGCCGGAGATGTTTTAAAGACCAGCTGGAGTTTTAAAGTGGCTTCGGCCGAACAATGTCTCTGCGCTCCGATAATTTACGCCATTAACCCAAGTTCTGGCCAAAAAGGACAATGTGTCACTGTTCAAGGAAAATGTTTTACCGGAACCGCTTTTCATACCGCTTCAGTTAGCAAGCTCGAATTTGACGAAAATTACACCAGTCTTCCTGATTCGGTTAAAGTCGATTTAGGTGATTATAATATAGTCGATGACCGAAATATTACCACGACGATTCCTCCGGATTTTGGGATTGGGACAAAACCAATACCGCGGGTGACTATTGATTTTGGAGGGACAATTGGTACAGCAACTTCAGACGACGCTATTTTCTATAATGTTAATATTAATCAAGAAGCCAGGGGTCCGTGTCTAATGTCTTTGAAACCAACTTCTGGTTATAGAGACATAACTACGGTGGTGGCTGGAGGTAAAAGATTTTCATCTGCCGGCAAAATTTCCTTTAGCGGTGGCACCACCCCGGCCACAGACGTTTCTCGTTGGACCGATACAGAAATTTGGGCCAAAGTTCCGCCTAACGCCAATAGTGGAAATGTGATAGTGAAAAATGATCAAGGTGATTCTAACGGCATATTTTTTACTGTTTTGGAAATACCGCCAGGCACTCCGATTGTTATTGACCACTGGCCGACTTGCAATTCAGCCTGTGTAAATGCGGAAATGGGTGCAGTATTTGGGTCAGAGTCTGAGATGGATGCAGATACTTTAAACACAAACACTATCAGGCTGTTTAAATGTGGTGAAGACGCTTGCAGCAGCATAACTCTAGCTGACAAGATTGAAATAGATAATTTAAATTACTTAGATAAGAGAGTGACGTTTACTTTGCCGGCCAGTACTTCTTTGGTGCCAAATACACCTTATCGAATTATCTTTTCCAGTGGTACTGGTACAAATGTTATAAAAAATATGGACGGTGCAGCCCTAGGAAGATTGAATTACGATGATCCAACTAATGGGACAGGAGAAATTGATAGTTATTCGTGGATATTTAAGACTAAAAATGATGCCTCTGTTTGCGAATTGAATCGGGTTGATGTCTTGCCAACCGACAGAATTGCTAGGGTAGGCGATAATAATATACCTTATCACTCAGATGCCTATGGTTCACCTGATGAATGTGATCCAAGAGGACAAAAATTGAGAGCGACCGATTATAACTGGAACTGGTCTTCGTCCAATTCTACCCAAGCCTCTTTAGTTTCAGATGCAAATAATAATGATTCAATCCAGGGTGTTGATGCCCTACAGGCAACCACTATCCCTGTTCAAATTACTTCTCAAGTAGGATCAATATCAGACTTTGGCAATTTAACAATTAAAGAAGATCTGGTTTACTGCAACACAACAGCACAATGTACAGTAAATAAATATGGGGAATCATGCAACAGTAGATGCGTGAATAATAAATGCACGCCAGTAATTAATAGTTTTAGACCGGCTTCAGGTGAAATCAAGACTTGGGTAACTGTTTCTGGTTGTTGGTTTGGAAATTATGTCGATACCAAAAGCAAGGTTTTATTTTCCATTGATAAAGAGGGTTTGCCGCCCAATGTTACAGTCTGTGGTTCAGCCGCTGCTACTTGGACCAATGAAAGAATAGTCAGAGAAGTACCAGTTGGAACAACAAATGGTCAGATAACTGTTGTTAGAAATGATGCAGCAGAAGCAAAGTCATCGGATCAATTTACAGTAGACAATAACCCAATGCCTGGCATTTGTAAACTGAATCCGAACACAGGCAAAGAACAAACTTCTGTTAGCATTCTTGGCAAGAACTTTGGTAGCCAAGGCACAGGAGATAAGATTACTTTTGCCGGCAAAGAAAATCCCGATCCCACTCCTTCTGACGATAAAGATTTAGGAACCGGCGATTATATTTCATGGGCAGATGACACAGCTCAGATTAAAGTTCCGGTTGGCGCCAAAACTGGCAATGTTTATTTGTCTAAAAATGATGGAAGAACTTCTAATGGCTGGCCTTTTACTGTTATTTCTGCAACCTGCACGGTTTGTTCGACTGATGCAGAATGTTCGGCTTCCCAAGGCTGCGGTTATGATAAATGCTGTTATGACCGGCCAGCGGTAACCACTACCTCTCCAATAGGGGCTGATATCTGCCGTAATGCGATAATCAGAGCTGATTTTAATGCTTTAATTCCAATGGACCGAAATACTTTAAATACTACCAATATTCAATTGTCAAAAGGATCAACCTCGATTGATTTAACCGGTAAGATCAGGACCTATAATAATTATTTTGAAATCAGACCCGGGCTTTTGGACAAAGGAGCGACTTACAAGGTGGAAATTAAAAAAGCAGTAAAAAGTTCCAAGGGAGTTTCATTAGCCGGTGATTACACCTGGACTTTTACTACTCTAAACAACGATAACCCCTGTGCCGTTAGTTATATAAAACTAGACCCTTCTTATTATTTATTTACCAAAGCCGGCGCTACTCACGATATTTTGGCTAAGACTTACTATACATCTGGTCCAACTATTCAGGAGATTGATGAGATTACCGGTTTTATTGAATGGAGCTGGACTTGGGAATCTTCAGACCCAAGTGTGGTGACAATACCCAATACTGATTCATCGGGTCAGACTATGCAAGCAGCTTCTCCGGGGAAAAACGGTACTTCAACGATTAAAGCGACAGCCAAAGGCGGCGTTGGCTGGCTGGGTGGAGAAAAAAGTGGGACAGCAACGGCTCGGGTAATCTTATGCGAAGAGCCTTGGCAGTTTGACGACACCTCAGTTTGCACTTTACCGCCAGTAGCGTGCAATAATTATAATTTCAGCTTGTTTTACTGCCGCGGCAAAACCGCAGATCCCAATAAGTTGCCAGAATTTAAAACCCAATCAATCAGAAACAAGACTGGCAATGTTTTAAAGCAATATTTGTTTAAGGAAGCAGACTCTGCAAAACATGACGCGATCGGCATTAGAATTTATGAAAATTTAAGCCATCTTTCTCCTTCCCGGTGGTACCAATATAATGTGACCAATCCCGGCTCTCCCAGCTCAACTACGGTTGATGGCTATGAAGCAGTCAGGGATGGTACCACTGTTTATGTGGCTGCCACCAATTTAGTCGAAAACCCGCCTCCGGCCACTATTTATGGAAATATTTATTTGCTTTCATATAATGCCGACGCTGACGCCAATACAAGAAATATTTATAACCAGATGTTGGCTTATTGGACATTCAATACCAATATGGACCAGACTAATAAACCGTTGATTGTCCGCGACCTAAAAAGAATCGCTGATTTATCAACCATCGCTAGTTATTTAGACAGTTACAAACAAAACAAAGGGACAACCAGTGAATCTTATCCTTCTTTGGTCTCAGGCAGTTATTTAAGGGGTATCAGCACTTCAAAATGGCCTTCTTGGCAGTCAACTTTAGGCAATGCTTTAGGCAAGACTTTGCCCGTTGATCCGATTAATCAATTTGAAAAAAAACTGGTGGATGATAAATATATTTTAGCCTGCGAGGCCTCGGGCAGTTATAAACCCGACACGGGCAAAGATACCTGTTGGAGTGAAAATAACAAACAGTTTATATGCCCTACCAATTCTCATATTTATGGTTATTCGACTAATTTAGGCGCTGACTATAATCTTTATGCCCATCTTGAATACACTGGACCAGGAAACTGGATTAGTGGCAGTTACTTTGATTGTCCGTCGCAGGGGGCATCGAATTGTAGCTGCTTTAACTATAAAACTCCTTTATAATTTAATTTTCTAAAAAAATGGCTAACCAAAAAGAAAATATTGAAGAAGAGGTCCCATTGTCCAGAAGCAGAAAATTGTTTATAATTATCATAGTTGTTCTGGTATTAATAGTAGCGGTTGCCCTGGGCCTGTTTTATGGCCGTAAATATCTGACTAAAGAAAACGAGAACATAAATAGTAATCAGAATGTAAGTATAACGAATACCAATGCTGCGGCCACTAATTTTTCGATTATAACAGGCAATGTTGCTCAAGATACCGATGCTGACGGACTCTCTGACGAGGAGGAAAAACAATTGGGTACTAATCCAACTAATAAAGATACAGATTCCGACGGTCTTTCAGATTTTGACGAGGTTAAAAAGTATAAAACTGAGCCCAATAACAAAGATACAGATTCAGACGGAATGATGGATGGAGAAGAAATACAAAAAGGGTTAAACCCGAAAGGCGAGGGAAAACTTCTAGATATAAATCGGGCCATTACTAATCAATCCCAATAAATAATTAAAAATTAATAAAAGGAGAATAAATTATGTTTGAAGAGAACCAAGGAACTGGGCCGGGAGGGATTTCGGAAAATCCTCCTCAAACTCCATTTTCTCAGTCCCAGGAACCTCAAGATATATTTAAGGAAGAGGTTCATAGTATGCCTGAAAAATTTATAACCAAAGAACCAAAGGGCGGCAAAAAAAACGTGGTTATTATCGTGATAATTATAATTTTTATTTTAGCAGCTTTGGGCTTGGGTGGTGTAATTTTATTTAATCGTTTATCAAAAACAACTAATGCCAATGAAAATGTGAATGTAGTCATTACAAACTTAAATACTAATGCCAATCTCAACAAAAATGCCA
>Ga0315268_10007630_pt1 | contig 11368 bp, 11 predicted proteins | sample C1_top_MG_FD_204535 | JGI IMG/M metagenome (GOLD analysis project Ga0315268, IMG submission 204535) | Sediment microbial communities from Yellowstone Lake, YNP, Wyoming, USA - C1_top | ecosystem: Environmental > Aquatic > Freshwater > Lake > Sediment | place: USA: Wyoming | collected 2017-08-01 | reverse complement strand
CACAGTGCGTGCCAGACCTGCGGCACGGCATAATTTCATTGAATTCGGGTGTTGGGCGTTGAAATCAGGCAAGAAATGCCGCATGGACGGCAAATTCTTGCGGGGCTACAGGTGACGGGGCATTTAGCCCTAGATTTTTGCGCAATCCAGGTATTTCAGTTTGGCGGTGAAGTGATTCTTTAACTTCGCCACTGCCCACTTTACGCCGCAGTTCCAATATTCGTGATGTTGATTGGCGTCATAAACCGCCATACGATTGGCTTCCAACTGTTCAGCACATTCCTGAATGATGAGCTCAGAAAACCTTTCCAAATCCTCTTCACTTACGCTGTAATTGCCGTCGCTTAGGCTGCCTTCTGGTTTCTGAAAATCAACCTGCTTGACCAAATCCGTGATACGTCTTTTCATTATGTCACTCCACTGCGGTACGTTTAAACCCTAAAGAGAAACGGCTCTCCTTCTGGATTGCGCATTATTATAATTTGCTCCGTAGTGTGCCAGCACCCAACTTGCGGAGAATATCAACGCGGAGAGGATTGAGAAAATTTGCGCCCATATGCGTCAAATGTGCCTCAAATTTCTGGCGCACCGCCGCGTGAAGTTCGGGTGAAAGTTGATGGTCGGTATGGGTAACGCGAATGATGCGCTCTTCAAATTTCTCGAAGCTGTCAAAGTAACCTGGGGTAGAAAAGAAGCATTGCTTAACATGGAGGAAGCGCCCATCCTCGACCGCCCGACAGAGCGCGGAAAAGGCAGCCTCTCGAACCAGCTTCTCATCGTGGAACAGGCGCAGAATTTCGTTGAATTCCCCTGCATAAACTGGCTCGGATATCCAGGCTAGTCCGCCGGGCTTCAACACGCGCTGAATCTCGCTGAACGCGCGGTCCATCTTGTCGATAGGCACGTGATGCAGGGACTTGAACATCATCACGATGTCGAACGAACTGTCTGCCACCGGAATGGCCTCTGCCGCTCCGTGATAAAAACTGACATTGGGCAAATCTGCGATCTGCAGATTCCGGGCATGCTGAATTTCATCAACTTCAAGGGCAACGATAGCGGCAACCTTGGCCGACTGCGCGATAGCTCGCGTCTTCTCTGCCTTGCCACATCCCAGCTCAAGAATGTGCGCATTCTCGAGTGGCAGTTCAGCCGCAATCACTTCATATTCATCAAAAACAAGATCTGCGGTCGGGTCTGATATTTTTAGAGGCATCCAACAAACTTTCTTCACGAACCCGGATTGCCGCCTGCGGTGACAGTTTTACAGCCCAGATAGGTGCTAGAGGGGCCGTCGGTCAACGACACGTCCGCACCATCGATACGCAATACCGCGATACCGTTGGAGTAGCGGCTTCCTGAGTCTGCCGTCACCTTATCAAGTCTCACCTGTCTGTCCGGGAAGATAACCCAAGCCGACATTCCACCATCAAGGTAACGCACATAGAAGGCTTTGTTGCCATTGCAGCGATACTCGGTGGCGTTTTCTGGCACACGAGCGGCGCTTGAAGTCTTTGCATCTCCACCAAACGGCCAGAGGTTGATGCTGCTACAGCCTCCAATAAGTAACGCCAATCCAATCAGGATGAGGGCTGCGGGGTTGCGTGCGGGTTTCATTTGTAATTTTCCATGACAGAGGTTAATTCCCACGTTGATCATCGTCTATGCAGGGAATCTTACTACCGACCCTGGCGATGTTCGACCAATTGTGCCGCTTCGCCACAAAGGCAGATTCCCAGTATAAATAAACTTGGCTATTAGCTGATAACATTAGTAGGGTATCCACTTCATTCAGCGTGACATAACCATGGCCAACAAGACTACAAAAATATGCCTTCGTGGAAAATTCACCTTCGACTCTCGCCAGGAATTTCATGCGGCAGCCAACGCCGCCTTGTCAGATGTGCAGGCAAACAATATTCTCGTCGACTTAAGTGCGGTCAATTACGTCGATAGTTCCGCTATCGGCTTGCTGTTAATCCTCAAGGACAAAGCAGTAACCGTGAACAAAACAGTTTCGCTAACGGGGGCCACAGGCACAGTCGCGGAGCTTTTCAAACTCATCAACTTAGATAGGATGTTCTTACTCACGTAGGCGTGTGAGCGTTGCCATTGCACCGAGAGCCGAAAGAAAAAAGACCGCTACTTGCCGATTCAGGCGGCGACACTGTCACAGTCCTGTTACATCCGCCGCGTATAAAGCAGGCGTGTTAACCAAAAAAGGAAAGTCCTACATGAAGGAAGCAATATCCCGCGCCCGCAAGGCGTGGTGGGTTTACAAGTTGTCAGGCGAGAACTTTATTGGCCGGCTGTATTGGTCGGCGAGCCACGCATTTCACGGGTAGGCTAGTCGCCACCCCATTAACCAAGAAATAGGCCAGCGTAATGCTGGCCTTTTGCTTGGGTAGGGAGTTTTAATTGCCGGCAATCTCTTTCATCATTTCCTGATAATCGAGGTGCTCACTAGCACACACATCAGGACTGCAACTCTCCGCAGGAAAAAGCAAGCATTTGAGTTGGCCTTCGGCACCGTCTATAAAGTTCAAAATGCCTGAAAGAAGATGGCGATACTGTTCAGCCATCACCTCAAGGGTAAATCCAACGTGGCAACTGCCATCTTCAAGTTGCTTCATTGACACAATCTTTGCGAAGCAATCCATGTGGGTGCCGTGCAGCAGCAGGACACAGAAAAGTTCCTCCCCAATTTCAAACATTTGGGGAAGAGGCGGCGGCAGCCGAGCAGAGAATCCGGACATGCTGACATCTAAGATCTTCCCAAATATCCCCTGCTCCAGGCCTTCGTCAAACCAAACAGCAGACCGGCGTGAAACCCGTCGCCGGTGGCACATTCGCCGTTCATTGATCAATTCCTGCTTGTCGACACCACTCACAACTATTAGGGGTTCCATTTATTTTCCTTCATTTATGGTGCCTTGTAGAACAGTGTAAGCGCGCGCATTACATAATGCCACCAACCCGACCAAGTTACATAGTAACCACATGGCGACATAAAAGAGAAAGGGGTTACGGATTTTTGTCCGCAACCCCTTGATATTACTGGTGGTGATGGGTGGACTTGAACCACCGACCCCCGGATTATGAATCCGATGCTCTAACCGACTGAGCTACATCACCCGGTGAAGGGGCTGGATTATCCCGGCGGAGCGCCAGGCTTGTCAAGATCGGCGACGAACGCGACAATGCACACATGAACTACGACGTGATTATTGTTGGTGGCGGATTAACCGGTTTGTCTCTCGCGGTCGCGCTGCGGCGTAGCCGGCTGACCGTGGCGGTAGTGGAAGGGCGCGTGCCGCTGCGCCCGCCAGGCTGGGATGCACGCATCTACGCTGTCAGCCCGGCCAACGCGCGGTTTCTCGAGAGCATTGGCATCTGGACGCATCTCGACGCGACGCGGATTGCGCCGGTACGCAAGATGCGCGTACGTGGCGACGGCAACAGCGAATTGAATTTTTCCGCTTACGATAGCGGTGTCGGCGAACTGGCATGGATCGTCGAATCTTCCCTGCTGCAAGCTGAATTGTGGGAATCTGCCAAGCGCCAGGGCAACATTGAGCTATGTTGTCCCGCCACGCCCGCCTCACTGGAAATCGGCGACCACGCGGTCACGCTCGAACTGGCTGATCGGCGCACCCTGACGGCAAAGCTGCTGGTTGCCGCTGATGGCGCCGATTCCTGGACGCGAACCGCTGCCGGCATCGATGTCAGCTTTCTGCCTTACGATCAGGCGGGCGTAGTCGCCAATTTCGCCGTAGCGCGTCCACATCGCGAGGTAGCCTACCAATGGTTCCGTGCCGACGGCGTGTTGGCTTATCTGCCGCTACCGGACAACAAGATTTCGATCGTCTGGTCGACGTCGGCGAAACATGCCGATGAATTGCTGGCGCTTGACGCTAAGGAATTCTGCGCACGCGTTGCCGCAGCCGGTGAAGATGCGCTGGGCGCACTGGAACTCGTGACGCCACCCGCCGCTTTCCCCTTGCGTCTGATGCGCGCACCGCGCACCGTAGCGCATCGACTGGTGCTGATCGGCGATGCCGCCCACACCATTCACCCGTTGTCCGGCCACGGCATCAACCTGGGCTTCCAGGACGCACTGTCCCTTTCCGCCCTTCTGGCCGCCTGCCCAGCGCATGTCGATCACGGTGACTGGCAGAGGTTGCGCCGCCACGAGCGGGCGCGCCGGGAAGAAGTCGTAGCGCTACAATCCGCCACCCATGGACTGCAACGACTGTTCGGCGCACCGCAGTCACCCGTGGCGGCCCTACGCAATTTCGGACTGAACTTTGTTGATCGCCTGCCGGTCTTAAAAGACGTTTTGGTGCGTTATGCCATGGGCTGACCTTACCAACACTTTTCCACCCCCAACTTCTGGAGTCTTCATGCAACTCAATGCCCGATTTACCCTTGGCGCCGCCTTGGTCGCGCTAATTAGCTTACAGGTCGCTTTCGCTGGCGAAGCCGAGGTCAAGAAGGGTGTTGAAGCCTGGCTCGGCAGCAATGCGCCGAAAGTGGCTGGCGTGCGCAAACTCGACGGACTGGGCATCTACGAGGTACAAATCGACGGCGATCTGATATATACCGATGAAAAAGTCACCTTCGTGGTTCTCGGCGATATCGTCGACACCAAGTCACGCAAGAACATCACCGAAGAACGCAAGCTGAAGCTTTCACAGATCAAGTTTTCCGATCTGCCGCTCGACCTGGCCATCAAGCAGGTCAAAGGCAACGGCAAGCGGGTGCTGGCCACCTTTGAAGACCCGAATTGCGGCTACTGCAAAAAGTTGGCAAAAGAACTGGGCAGTCTCACCGACGTAACGGTCTATACCTTCATTTACCCCATCTTCCCGAATTCGGGTGATATCTCGAAGGCCATTTGGTGTGCGCCTGATCGTACCAAGGCCTGGAACGATTACCTGCTGAACGGCACGGCACCGACCAATGGCACTGGCAAGTGCGACACAGCAGGCCTCGAAAAGAGTACTGCGCTCGGCCACAATCTCAACATCCGCGGCACGCCAGCGCTGTTCTTTGCTGACGGCAGTCGCGTTCCGGGTTACATGCCGGCCGCCGCACTGGAAAAAGCGCTCGACAAGGGCAGCGCACCCACCAAGTAAGCGTCAAACGCCGTCCCGCCAGCGCCGACTTTCGCGGGCTGGCGGCCACGTTTCACCGCCCGCGCAATTACCAGAGCGTTTCGCGTTCCGCGCTGGCGGATACTTGATGGATGGTCAAATCGGCGCCGTTATATTCCTCTTCGGCATCCAGGCGGATACCCACTGCCTTCTTCAGCCCACCGTAGACCGCGAAGCCGCCGACGATGGCGATGGTCACGCCCAGCAGCGTACCCGCCAGTTGGCTCATCAAGGCCACGCCACCTAGGCCGCCCAGCGATTTAAGCCCGAAAATTCCAGCAGCAATACCACCCCAGGCACCGCATAGGCCGTGCAGCGGCCAGACGCCCAAGACGTCGTCGATCTTCAGGCGGTTCTGTGTGATCGTGAACATCACGACGAACAGAGCGCCAGCAATGCCGCCGGTGACAAGTGCACCCAGCGGGTGCATCAGGTCTGAGCCGGCGCAAACGGCAACCAGGCCGGCAAGCGGGCCGTTATGCACAAAGCCCGGGTCATTCTTGCCCATCACCAGGGCGACGAGCGTGCCGCCAACCATCGCCATCAGAGAATTCATGGCGACAAGGCCGGAAACCTTGTCGAGCGTCTGCGCGCTCATCACGTTGAAGCCGAACCAGCCGACGATGAGAATCCAGGCACCCAGCGCCAGAAAGGGAATACTCGACGGCGGATGGCCACCGGCGATACCACCGTCCTTGTGATAGCGGCCGCGCCGCGCCCCGAGCATCAACACGGCGATCAGGCCGATCCAGCCACCCATCGCATGCACGACCACCGAACCGGCGAAATCATGAAACTCCGCGCCAAATGATGCCTTGAGCCAGCCCTGGATGCCAAAGGCCTGGTTCCAGGCGATGCCCTCAAAAAATGGGTAAACAAAACCAACCAGCAGAAATGTGGCGGCCAGCTGTGGATTGAACTTCGCACGCTCTGCGATGCCACCCGAAACGATAGCCGGAATCGCTGCAGCAAAAGTTAGCAAAAAGAAGAATTTGACGAGGTCGTAACCATTTTTCGCCAGCAAGACTTCAGCGCCTGCGAAAAAATTGACGCCGTAGGCAATGCCATAGCCGATGAAGAAATAAGCGAGCGTGGAAACAGAGAAGTCGCAGAGAATCTTGACGAGCGCATTGACCTGGTTTTTTCTGCGAACGGTGCCAAGTTCAAGAAACGCGAAACCGGCATGCATCGCCAAAATCATGATGGCGCCGAGCAGGATGAACAGTACGTCGGCGGATGTCTTGAAATTCTCCATGTTGGTGCCCCAATAATCTCAAATGGGGACCCCCCCAGCAACAAGTGTTCCCGATTATTACCCGCCTATTTTCAATGGGTTAGAAAGCACATGACTGACCTGCGAGCATTTCACGCACCAGTCTTGTGCCCTGATTGCACCGCAACGGTGCGATCACTCAGTAGTGCGCGTCTGCATCCCACATCTCGGTGGCGAAGCGCACCACGCGATTGCGTCCACTCGATTTCGCCTGGTAGAGGGCCACATCGGCAAACTTGACGACCTGCCAGAAGGTGTCGGAATCTTTCGGAAATTCGGCAACGCCGATCGAAATCGTCTTTTGCAGGATCCCCCCCGGTATCTGGACCTTGGTCGCCTCGACTTCAGCACGAATCTTTTCGGCCACCGTGAGGGCCGCTTCAGCCCCCGAATCCACGAGGACCAGCAGGAATTCCTCGCCACCGTAGCGCACGGCCATATCCGAACCGCGCACATTGCGTTGCAGGATCTCGCTGAGCGCCTTGATGACCTTGTCGCCGACCTCGTGACCATGCGTGTCATTGACCTGCTTGAAGAAGTCGAGATCCAGCATCAGCACCGAGAAGGGGCTCTTGCGGCGCTGACTGCCAGCCACCAGGGCGCTGACATACTCTTCGAGGAAGCGGCGGTTATGCAGGCCAGTCATCGGGTCGCGCAACGAGCTCTCGCGCAGATGTTCCATCAGGCGTTTCGCTTCCAGCACAGGGCCGGCTTCGCGCAGATACACGGCGACGAAGGGGAGCGTGAGGCGCACGACGGCCGCTTCGCTCTCGGGAACGACGATCTGGACGATGCAACCGGCCGAACCCGACTGGATGATCGGCAGGCAAACGTGCGAATCACCCGCATTTTCCGGACGGAACATGGTGCACAAGCCGGGGAAATCGAGGGCATTCACCTCGTGGCCGGTGCGCTTGGCCCGGCAGGAACCCGCATCGATCGTCACCTGCGGATCGCAATAGCGGCAGGGTGCATCGCTTTCGCCATCAATGATGATCGGCGTCATGCGGTTTTTGGCAGGAATCACCTCATAGATCGAAAAACGCCGGAGATAATATTTTCGGCGCAGCATGTCGGAGAGACGCTGATAGATATCAATCTTCGCCATATCCTCCTCGATGGCCTGCTTGAATTGCGAGGCTTCGACGAGGCTTTCCACCATCTCGGTGGTGAGCGAGAGTTGGTTGCGCCCATCACTCTGGCGGTGGCCCATCAACTGCCCAACCCGAGTGCGAATCGTGGTCACTTCGCGATCGAGGAACTCCATCAGGTGATTAATGTTGTGGGCAATGTCCCCCACCTCATCGGTACTGTGCTGACGAATGCGGCCGGAGAAATTACCGTCGACCGCCTGTGAGGTCACCTGTTGTACCGCCTGTGCCGTTTCGGACAGTGGATTCATCATGCGCCGCAACAGCGCCAAGGCTATCAGTGCGGCGACAAATACGGCCAGGCTCACCATGACCACGGCGATAATGCCCTGACGGCGCACTTCATCCAGCGAAATGTCGATGGTCACGGCACCGAGTACCGTGCCTGAGCTGACGGTATGACACTGCAGGCAATTGGGCACGCCCTGGTCGTTGGCGATGTAAGGAATGACGGCATGAAATACCGGGGCGCCCTCCACTTCGACAACCTCGAAGACTTCTTTGCCCTTGGTCAGCACCGCTTCGACCCCATCGAGGGCAGCACTTTCGCGCTCCAGGCCGACGCCGAATTGTTTCACCACCGCCGGGCCGCGCATCACCCGCACGTTTTGCACGCCGGGAACACCAGAAAGACGCGAGAGAAACTGCTGGCGTTTGTCGATCGTACCGTTAATCATGCTCTCGGTCAGGCCGACTTTCACCGCTTCAGCGACCGAACGCGCGTGGCGCTCCGCCGTATAAATGGAGAAATGGCGAAAGCTCAGGGCCGAAAGAACGGTAAGCACAATCACCAGAACGGCCATGATGCTGACAAAGAACAGCAGGGTTTTATCTTTGAGTTTCACGTACAACTTTCTATATAGAGGCGAGCATCCTAGCAAACATCCACAGCTTGATCGCAGGTAATCTTATGGCTCGTACGTACGCGGTAGCAACACCCAGAGCGCGCCACGCTGCTTCATCTTGCCGGCCTTGCTACCCGACGCCGCGCCGCTGCCCCAATAAAAATCAGCGCGCACCGGGCCACGAATGGCACCGCCAGTATCTTGGGCAAGCATCAGCCGAGTGAGTGCTTGCTCGCTGTTTGGCTGTGTGCTGGCAAGCCATACTGGAGCGCCAAGGGGCACATGACGGGGATCGACGGCGATTGAACGCTCCGGCGTCAAAGGCACGCCCAGGGCACCGGGCGGCCCACTGCCCGTCGCCGGTAACTCGCGAAAAAATACCAGGCTCGGATTGACGTTGAGCAGTTCTTGCAGGCGCTGCGGATGCGCAGCTGCCCAGCCCTTGATCCCCTGCATCGAAGCCTCATGCGCCGGCAATTCACCCTGCTCGATTAGCCACTTACCAATCGAGCGGTACGGGTGACCATTCTGGTCGGCATAACCGATACGCACACGCTGGCCATTGTCGAGCGCCACTTGGCCTGAGCCCTGAATCTGCAGAAAGAAGAAATCGATCGGATCATCCACCCACAGCAAGGCGGTACCCGCGCGCTGGGCTTCGAGTGCGCTCCAACTGGCCCGATCCAGGTAGGGCACCAGCTTGCGGCCCTCGAGACGGCCACGCAAACGCAGGTGCTTGAGTTCCGGGTAGAGGGCATCCAACTCGACCACGATCAGGTCGTCCGGCGGGCCGAACACCGGCGTGAGATACGGCGCCTGCCGTTCCCGGCTGCCGCGCACCACGGGTTCGTAATAGCCGGTGACCAGCCCCTCGCGGCTACCATCCGGATTTGTCAGCGCCCAGGGGCGGAACTGCGCCTCAAACCAGGCGCGTGTCGCCTTTGCCGCCGCTAGCATTGCCGTCTCGCCAGCGCCGACTTTTAGCGTAGTTGCGGATTCGCAGGTCGGTCGCCACATCGCCCGGTTCGCCAGCGTGGTGCAGGACGCGCGAAAGGCCTCGAATGCCGGCAAAGGATCATCGCTCGTCCAGCCGGGCAGTTCGCTCCATTCGGCCGACTGCAAGGATTTGGCAGGCGGTTTGGCCGGCTCTGCGCCAGGGCAGACGAGGCATGCCGCACAAGGCGCACACGGCAGCGGCGGCGTCCGGGTTGCGGGTAAAACCGCGCAGCCCGCCAGAAAAAGTGTCGCGAGGAAAACGAGAATCAGGGGCATGCTGAATCTGCTAAATTACTTGGCCATTCGAAGGATGAAAGCTTAACCGATGCACGCGCTCGAAAACCTCCTGACCCGGCTAGAAAGTTTACTCGAACGCGCCGAGGGCCTCTTGCCCACGCCGCCGACACCGCCCGACTGGCAAGCCAAGGCTTTTCGCTGGCGGGTAACGCAGGGGCGCGGCCGGCTCGCAGCGGTGCGCCATCCTCATCAAATTCGTCTCGACGACCTGCAAGGCGTTGAGCAGCAAAAGGCCGCCATTGAGCGCAACACCCGCCAGTTCGTTGCCGGACATCCCGCCAACAACGTGCTGCTCACCGGCGCACGCGGCACCGGCAAGTCTTCGCTCGTCAAAGGCGTACTCAGCAAATTCGGCCGGCGTGGCTTGCGCCTGATCGAGGTCGATCGCAACGATCTGGTCGGCTTGCCGGAAATTATCGATCTCATCGCCGAGCGTCCGGAGCGCTTTATCGTGTTTTGTGACGACCTGTCCTTCGAGGCCTCCGAGCCCGGTTACAAAGCCTTGAAAAGCGCACTCGACGGCTCCATCGCCGGCACGCCAGAAAACCTATTGATCTACGCCACCTCGAATCGCCGCCACCTGATGCCCGAGCGCATGGCCGAAAATCTCGAAGCCACGCACACGGCAGACGGCGAAATCCATCCGGGCGAAACCACGGAAGAAAAGATTTCGCTCTCGGAGCGCTTCGGCCTCTGGCTTTCCTTCTATCCCTTCGATCAGGATCACTACCTCGACATTTGCATACATTGGATGCACCAGTTCGGCGTCGATGAAAAGTCGGCGCTGGTGGGACGGTCGGATTGGCGTCAAGAAGCGCTGCAATGGGCCATGCAACGCGGCAGCCGCTCCGGGCGCGTCGCTTGGCAGTTTGCCCGCGACTTTGCTGGTCGTCATGCGAGCAAATGAAGAAGCTTACCGAGGTCGCCGCCGCCGTCATGCTGCGTGAAGATGGCAGTTTTTTGCTGGGCCAGCGTGCCGCCAATACCTTCTATCCCGGTTACTGGGAATTTCCCGGCGGCAAGGTCGAAGCCGGTGAAACGCCGCGCGACGCCCTGCTCCGCGAACTGCATGAGGAGCTGTCAATCGAGGTGACAGAAGCCACGCCCTGGATTGTCCGCGAGCATGTCTATGAACACGCCCACGTGCGGCTGCATTTTTTCCGCGTCACGGCGTGGCGTGGCGAACTGCACGACCGAGTGCATGCCGCGCTGATCTGGCAGCGTCCCGGCGAACTGACGGTTGCGCCGCTATTGCCCGCCAATGCGCCAGTATTGGCGGCGCTCCAACTGCCTGCCCGCTATGGCATTACCCACGCCTGGCAGATCGGTGCGACTGCGCAACTGGCTGCGTTGGAATCTGCCTTGCTCAAGGGCCTGCGCTTGGTGCAGTTGCGCGAACAGTCCATGCCCGCACTGCAACGCCAGACTTTTACCCGCGCTGCGGTGGGGCTTTGTCATGTGCATGGCGCACGGGTATTGATCAACCGCGACAGCGCACTGGCGCTCGCCAGTAGTGCCGATGGTGTCCACCTGAGCGCCCGCCAACTCATGACGTTGCATGAGCGTCCGGCGCTGGCACTGGTTGCCGCTTCGTGCCACGACCGCAAGGAACTGGAGCACGCGGCAAGCTTGGGGTTGGACTTTGTCGTG
>Ga0315268_10007629_pt1 | contig 11370 bp, 9 predicted proteins | sample C1_top_MG_FD_204535 | JGI IMG/M metagenome (GOLD analysis project Ga0315268, IMG submission 204535) | Sediment microbial communities from Yellowstone Lake, YNP, Wyoming, USA - C1_top | ecosystem: Environmental > Aquatic > Freshwater > Lake > Sediment | place: USA: Wyoming | collected 2017-08-01 | reverse complement strand
GCCGGCGAGCAGAACGCGAAAGTGTCCTGAACCGCGGCAACGGCCGGCGCGCCCTTCGGGCAAAGGGCGTCAGCATCTACCGCGCCAGTTCGAGGAATCGCCAGGTCCCCACCCTCGGAGCCGGTGAGAACGCGGCAAGCCGCGACTTCTTCGCCAAGTGCAACCCCGACGCCTGCCGGCTATAGCAGCCGACGGCGCGCGCTCTTGATGCCGCGGGCAACGTAGGCGGTCCCGCAAAGCTGCTCCTCCACCTCCAGCGGGCCCAGCAACTCTTCCAGCAACGTCCACGGACGGTCGAGCCCGGACACGTTGGTGATCGCCGGTAGCGAGTAGGCAAACGTGATCGCGTTCAGCAGACGGCCACGCAGGCCGTGTGTCAATTTGGCGCCGGCAGCGACGAAGCACCCGCCGTCGCGCAATGCCTCGACCGCCACGGACAGCGCACGCTCGGAGTGCAGGATGTCGTGAGTGTAAAAACAGAGGACGGCATCGACGGACTCCGGCTGCAAGCCCGCTTCCTCGACGTTCGCTTCGCGGAGCGTGACGTTGGCCCACCCGTTGCGCCTCACCTTGTCTCGCGCCCTGGCGAGCATGTCGGAACTCACGTCGATGCCGACGATGCGACCTTCCGGCCCGACGGCATGCTCGAGGAGGTCGAAGCTCAAACCCGTTCCGCATCCGAAGTCGAGCGCTGCCTCACCGGGGCGCAGCGCCATGCGGTCGATCGCTCTCGCCCGCAGACGCGCCGTGGGGCGCCGCACGAGGAGATCGTAGAGCCGCGCGTTCCGCTGGTACTTTTGCTTCACCCGCTCGATGTCCATCCGGTCACGTCCTCCGAAGATCAGCGCTCAGGCCGTCCGCTCTCGCCGTACGGTTGCTCGCGGGCCTTCAATTGTGGCCCATTCTCTGGCGGGTGCTGCCCGTTTCTTGCTCAATGAACAATTCCCAGGCATCGCTGCCACGGCACTCGGCTGGGTGGCCGTGCTTCACATGCGGCAGTTCATGCCGCCGCCCGTGCGATCCATGTCGCAGTCATGAATACCGTCGTGGTTCATGTCGTCGTCGTGGTATCCGTCGTGATTCATATCGTCGTCGTAGAAGCCGTCATGGTTGTGATCGCCGACGTCGATGCATTGCATGTGGGGGTCACGCGAATCGGGGATGCCGTTTCCATCTTGGTCGAGCTCGTCGAGTGGATTGTGCCCCGGTTGAGCAAAGCTGCCGTCGGGTCGCACGGTGATGGTACCGAGGTCGACGGCGCGTTCGCGTCCCGACAGAAAGAAGCGATCACTTTGCCCCGACCCACAGCTGAAAACCATGTGGCCGGCCGAATGCATCTGCCCGTCCATTATGTCTCTATGATCGAACCCCATTACATACGAGTCGGTCGCCGGCAACATCAACGTGAAGTGCCCGGTGACTGAATCGATATCGGTGTCGTGCAGGGATCCCGCGGACGACGTTGCCCGAACCCGGAACGTCTCCCCTGTCCCGGTGCTGGCGGCCGCTGCGGCGCCCACATCAGTCGCCACGTTGCCGGATACGGCCACGCTTGAACCGGTTGTTCCATCTCCTCCGCCCCCTCCGCAGCCCGCAGCCACGGCCGTCAGGGCAATTACCAACAGACTAATTACTCCGTAGCCGTCTCTGTCTCTCATTGGTCACTCCTCCTTCGTCGTTTCCGATTATCTGGCAACTCAGTGTGCGAATGGCACAGCACGATGAAAGCGCCGCTGCAGCGAGGAGCATTCCCACAACCGTTGCCAACATGCCTGGTCTCATCTTCCTCTCCTTTCTCACTACCGCCCTTCAATTCGTTTCACCTATGTGGCTGAAGCTTGCCTCGACGGCGGTGCGCCTCGACGCGGCAGGTGACGTCGTCACCGGAACGACCGCGCAGGCGGGCGCGCGTGGGCGAGCGACTGCCGCACGCGCGCCCCTCATGTAGTACGTGGCAAACACCTCGGTGGACCCCCGACAAGGGCCGGCGGTCACGACGCGGCCGCCGCCTCGGTGACCGCAAGCTTCTCCCTTACCACCGACAGCAGCTCGTCCCTGCCGACGGGCTTGTCGAGATACGCCTCCGGCAGGGGGAGCCTGCCGACTTCAAAGAAACGCTCCACGAACGGGCCCGCATACTCATTCGCCTGGCGGAGACCCGTGACCACGATCACCGGGATCGCCCGCAGCCTCGGCTCCGACTTCATCTGGCGGTAGAAGAGCACTCCGGTCTTCCGCGGCATATCGATGTCCAGCGTCACCAGATCGGGCGGCAGCTCGCGCACGCACGAGAGCGCCTCCTCCCCATCGAAGGCTACGGTCACCCTGAATCCGTCCTCCTCGAGGATCGTCTTGAGGTAGGCGACGAAGTCCGGCTCGTCATCCACTACTAGAATGCGTTGGTTAGTTGTCGACATTGCTTGCTCCTTTCGGCTCCAGGGGGATGGTGAAAATGAAGCGGGCGCCCTGCCCCTCCGAGCTTTCGCACCAGATGCGCCCGCCGTGGGCCTCGACCGCCTTCTTGCAGAACGCGAGGCCAAGGCCCGTCGAATCCTCGTGCTCTGTGCTGTGTGTTGTTCCGAACTTCTCGAACAGCGTCGCCAGCGCTACGTTTGAAAGCCCGCGCCCGTTGTCGGTGCAGGTGAACGCGATTTCCCCGGGCTCCGGCGTGGGGTGCGCATCGAGGACGACACGCGTTCCCCGACGGTTGTGTTTGAGGGCATTGGAGCCGAGGTTGACCAAGACGCGCTCGATGAGCCGCGTGTCCACCGTCACGACCGGGCAGTCCAGGTGAAGTGAACCAACCTCGACCTTTCCCAAGTGGGCCGGCAGGGCGACGTCTGCAGCCGCCGTCTCCAGCAACGTTCGGGGTGAGGTCTGCTCCCGGCGCAACGCGGGCGACCGCTCGAGCCGGGCGACTTCGAGCAGGTCCATGACGGCACCCGCCATGCGCTGGGTCTGCCTCTGAATTCGCGTCAGCGCTTCAACCTCCGCGGGTTCCTGCGTAAGCGTCTTCTTTCTAAGCAGGACCTCCGCGAAACCGCCGATCACCGCCAGGTGCCCCTTGAAGTCGTGCACCATGAACCGCGTGTGGCGGCGGTTCGCCTGCTCCAGCCGCATCAGTTGCTCGTTCTTCTCGCGCAGCAATGCGGCTTGCTGCACCAGTTGATCCCGCTGGAGCGCCAGACGTCCCCGGTAGTGGCCTTCAATGAGGGCGATGGCGGCGCTGAAAAGGCCGAAGACCAACCCCATGGCCGTCATCTCAGGACGGAACGCATGCAGGATGGGCGACAGCAGCGACCCTGCTCCATGGTCGCCCATTGTCGGCGCGAGCCGCGGGTCGAGCCAGCGGAAGATGACCATGGCGATGGGGTGAAGGACCACAAACCCGAAGAGGAACCCGACAGCCCCGTACCACAGCGCCCTCAGCCCCCGCGTTGGCCAACGGCGTCGTGGCATCGCCGCCAGGTCCCCGCCCGCCGAGGCATGCCGGGCGATCGCGGCGACTGGCGCCCCTGCCGCCACCCAAGCGGCCGATTCGTGACCTGGCGCGTGACGAACAGCGGCCAGGTATTCTACCAACAGACTGGTTGGTGCGTCGCCTTCTCTCATTGGAACCTCTTGCTCCTTTGGTTCTCGCGGTCTGCTGTGCCTGGGCCTGTTGCGCGTCAGCCAGAACCACTCTTGCCCGGCTCTCCGTGTTCACGCGCTTGCCAGTGACGGCGAAGACCCCAACTGACGGAGCAGAACCCGACTGCGGCCGCAATGAGAACGAGATACCAATAGGCCATCGACTGAAATTGACCTCTAACCGGAGTTAAGCCAAGATCGTGCCATACCTCGCGGTTGCAGACGTAAGCACGCAACCTGGCCTGTAGGTTTGAACGGCACAGAATAGTATTCACGCGGTGCAGACTATTCTGCAGGTGCAGGCCGCTCGGAGTCGTGTGGCCTCCACAAGAGGCCATTGTCACCCGACTTTGAAAGTCGCTCCCGGCCCCTGGACACACTTTCCTCAGGGGTGCCGTGCACTTACCCCGCTCGCGGTCACATAGGGCGTGTATCTAGGCGCTCGATCTGGCCGGTGCCGGCCCGACTTCGTGAAGCTTCGGCGGCGGCTCAACCTTCAGCCGCGTGAGGAGCGCGGGGACCTCCCCCCGTAGCTCGGTGGTCTGCCGAATGCGCGCGCCCGCCCGCTCGTACTCGACGACCTTCACGCTGTCGATGCGCGCCACGATGTTGCGCCAGGTGACACCCGACTTTCAAAGTCGCGTGTCACCACGGCCAGGCGCCGCCATGACATCAGCGCCACGCCGTTCGGAAGTTACTCGCTTGTGTTCTCCGGATCGTTGCGTGCGTCAGCCAGGCCGAACTTCTGCATGCGATAGAGCAAGATGTGCCGCGGGACCCGCAGAAAGCGAGCCGCCTGGGCTCGGTTCCATTTGCTGCGTTCGAGCGCCTGCACGATCACGGCCTTCTCCACCTCGTCGAGGCTGATGCCTTCGGCGGGCAACTGTACGGAGAACGCAGACGCGTTGCTGCTCCGAGCCTTCACGGCGTCGGGGACATCTGCGGCCGTAACCCTATCGCCGGAGAGGAAAAGGACGATCCGTTCGCATACGTTTTCCAGCTCACGCACGTTGCCGGGCCACTGAAAGGCGCGCAGCAATGCCAGAGCCTCGGGCGCGATGCCGATTTCCCGTCCCTTTGAGTGCTTACGGAGGAAATGCGTGACGAGGAGCGGAACATCCTCCTGGCGCTCACGCAACGGCGGAAGCGCGATTGGAACCACGGCAAGGCGATAAAAGAGGTCGCTTCGGAAAGTGCCGGCATTCATTGCATTGTGGAGATCCCGGTTCGTGGCCGCCACGACCCGCACGTCAACGCGCCGCGGCGCCGTACTGCCGAGCGGCTCGATTTCCCGCTCCTGTAGCGCTCGCAGAAACTTGGCCTGCAATGCCCCGCCGAGCTCGGCCACCTCGTCGAGGAACAGCGTGCCACCATTCGCAACGTCGAACTTCCCCTTCTTGCTTTGAACTGCGCCGGTGAAGGCACCCTTGAAGTACCCAAACAGCTCGCTTTCCAGCAAGGTCTCTGGAATGGCCGCACAGTTCACCGCAACGAACGGACCATCGCGGCGGGCACTGTTGTGGTGCAGAGCCCGCGCCACCAATTCCTTGCCGGTGCCGGTCTCGCCCGTGATGAGCACGGTGGCGTCAGATCCGGCCACCGTGCGCAGCGTAGCGAAGACGGCCTGCATTTTCGCCGACACACCGATGATGTTTTCGAACGAGAACCGCTCCTCCAGTTCACCTCGGAGGCGAAGATTTTCCGCGGCGAGCGCGCGGTACCACAGGGCCTTCTCCACCACGAGCGCCAGCGCCTCGAGATCAAAGGGCTTGGTCAGATAATCCAGCGCGCCCAGCTTCATCGCGCGGACGGCGTCTTCAATCGCGCCATAGGCCGTGATGACAATCACGGCGGTCTCCGGGCTTCGCGCCTTGGTCTCGGCCAGCACGTCCATTCCCGAGACGTCTCCGATGAGGACATCCGTAATCACCAGATCGAAGCCCTCCGGCACGCACTGCAGCGCCTCGGTGCCGGACCCAACGGCGACGACCGTATGGCCGCGCTCGCGGAGACTGTACTCGATGACGGACCGCAAGCTCTCGTCGTCGTCCACGACCAAAATGGTGCCGGGCGTCCTCATGGCGATGCGATCAACGGAAGACGGAGGTGGAACACGCTACCCTGTGCCGTGGAGGCGCCCAAGGTCAGAGTGCCGCCGTGCTCGGTGACCAGGCGGCGCGCGATACTCAATCCCAGGCCGGTACCCGAGGGTTTTGTCGTGAAAAATGGACGAAAGACGTTGTCGTGGTTCTCGGGTGCGATCCCCACGCCCGTGTCGCTGAACGTGACCTCGGCCCACGTCGGCGCACCGTCGCTCCCCTGAGTGGCTCGGCACTCGATTCGCAGCACACCGCCATCGGGCATCGCTTGCACCGCATTCAACACGAGGTTCACTAGGACCTGGGTAACCCTATGCACATCCATCGGCGCGAGCAACTGCGGCGCTCTTTCCCATTCGATCTTGACGCGGTTGCGTTCGGCCTGCGGCCGAACCAGCTCGATCACCGAACGGATGGCCGCCACCACGTCCGCACGCCCGCCTCGCGCGGCTCCAGCGCGCGCCGCCCGCAAATAGCCTTCCACGACCCGATTGAGGCGGTCTACTTCATCGATGACGAGTTTCACAAACCGCTGCTTGTCTTCCGGGGGTGGGTTGCCGCTCAGGATTTGCAGTGTGCCCCGGATCGAAGCAAGTGGATTGCGAATCTCGTGCGCCAAATCCGCGGCAAGCTCACCCAGCGTCGACAAGCGCTCGACCTGCCGCAGCGCTTCCTGCATTTCGGCGAGCTGCGCGGCGTGGTGACGCAGGTCTTCGTGGGCTCGCTCTAGGCTCAGCAGTGCTCTTTCGCTTTGCCGGCGCTGGAACTGCTCGCGCTCAACCAGCAACCCGCTGAAACCGCCGACCAGAACGTAGAGCAGCATTTCCACTATTTGGTCGATCCGCGCGTCCGGCGAAAGATGCAGTTGGAAAAACATGTGCGGGGTGTAGAGCGCTACAGCGACCAGCGCGATCGACACACCACCGACGGTGCCGAACCATACTGCCGCCAAGACGATCGGCAAATACGTGACCCGTCGCAGCACGTCGTGATAGAGCATCGCGTGCGGATCGATCGAATAGTGAGCGATCGCAATAGCCGCCACTATCACACCCAGCATCACCGCATGTACGTGGGTGTTGCCATGCTTGCCAGTGGCGAGCTGCATATGCGTGGCACCTCCTTATCTTCATGCTGCCCGAGGTCGGGCATGATTCGCGGACTCGTGAGATCTTCACCCGCCGCGCTGCGCCGGACGAGTTCATCGAGCATACGCACGCGCCCGCCATGCCGGGCGCGAAAGCTTTCGGCCGCCTCGGCCGACGGAAACGCAAGGATACTCGGTAGACACCGGTCCCAATGCCGCTCAGGCGTCGACACACCGTGAGCGTGAGAATGGTCGTGTACCGCACCGTTCTGTGCGTGCGTGCCTGGAACTGCGTGCATACCTCCACAGTCCACATGGCCGCCCGTGTGCGCGGTGCGGCATGTGCCCGTGCACGGGACCGAGACAATCACCAGCAGAACGCTGATCGCCCAGCAACCCCACACTCTGCGTCGCAAGATACTCATCCCACCTCACTCGCCCGCGCACGTTGCCGGACATTGACATGCGTCAATGTGCATGACCCCCGGCACCCGCCCCGAGGTAACGCGCGGGCTTCTTCAAGAAGTCCTGCTGCTCGGCGCTGGTGCAAAAGTAGTAGACCTTGCCTTGGTACTCAGCCGATGGGGTGTCGGCTGCCACTCGGAACTGCATCCCGTCGACCGGGCAGGTCACCGTGTCGCCGATCTTCGCTTTGGGCGCGCTGGTGGGCTCCTTTGCCGCGCCCATGTGTTCATGACCCATCTGCGCCACCTGGGCCGTCGACGCGAAGCGCACCTCTCTGGCCGACGGCGTGTCGCCCTTGGCGGCCAGATCCACCACCACGCGGTCTCCGACCTTCAGGTCGGCGGCCGCGGCCGGTACGTCTCCCTTCCGATACTCGGTATCTTTCGCCAGCGCGATGGAGAGCGTCTTCCCGTCTCTGGTCTGAACAACGACGTGGGTTTCGTCCAGAGCCTTGACCGTCCCCATCACGTGCTCCTTGCCGCCATGCGCAAAAGCGTACGCGGTGAGAGCCAGAGCTGCAACAAGCGCCAGTGCTGCGATTCGCTTCATCATCTTTCTCCTCCTCTTCAATGATGACGCTGGGGCAGAGATGGTTCCGCATCTTCGCCCTGTAGAAACTTCTCGATCTCCTCCTCTTCTGCGGCTTCCTGCCGGCCGCTGAGATTCAAGGTCCTCATTTCCGCCAGTTCGCCTTCCGTCAGACGCGGCAGATGCCGGATAAAGTGCACAAGCTCCCAGCTCTGCCGATCCTCTGTGGGGTCGCGAGCGCCCCAGGCGGGCATTCCGGTGAAGCGGATGCCGTTGTGAATGATGTAGAACAGCTCGCCGTCGGAGAGCGCCTGCGTGTCCCGCCCGCGCATGTCGGGCGCCTTGGGATACAGACCTTTCCCGATCTCGGTGTTGCCGCTGCCGTCGTTGGCGTGGCAGATGGCGCAGTGGTCGGCAAAGTGAGCCCGCGCATCCGCCAGGACGTTTGGCGTGGCTGCGACAGGGTTCACCGCCCCCCGCGCGCTTTGTGGTATCGCGAGCCGCCGCAAACGCCGCGCAACAAACGCCTCGATAGCGGCAGGCTGCTCCCGGGCGCTGAAGCCGTGCCACAGTAGGAGGGCAACACCGCCACCAGCGCTGGCGAGGACAAGCAGGGCAACGCCGAAGCCTATCTTTGCTCGTCGTGACATGCCGCCTCCTCGATTCTCCACGCAGCTTGCGACGCTTTTCCGCTCAGCCCAAAGGTTCGTTGGCGGCGGCCTTCTGCAGCAACTCCTGCAGGGAGCGCAGGCGCCCGCCGTGCTCGAGGCGAAACGCCTCAGCCGATTCCCGCGATCCAAAGGCAAGGATGCTCGGCAGGCAGCGGTCCCAGCGGACCTGGTACTCCTCTCGTTCCGGTCCCACTTGCATCGTGGTCTCGAGATGCGTGCACGGCGATACATCGGCCCCGACCACGAAGGTTGCCGCATTGGGATCGAGCGACTTGCCGCTCTCCTGGTCGGTGACACTCACGATCGTGACGGCCTTGTGCGTTTGCCGTCCGTAGTTGAGCGCGCAACTCATGCAGCAGGCCTCGGTCACGCGTTCGCCCTCCGCTCGAAACCGGACCAACGACTCCTTGTGCGCATACCGGTGGCAGAAGGGACAACACCCGGCAGGCGGAGCCGTCACCCAACGCCACACATGAGGCGCGGCGACACCTGCCGCCAGCCCGACGACCAGGAGGGCGCCAACCAGCCAAATGCCACAGCTCTTCTTCATGTAATCTCCCGCGCGCTCAATGTCCGCGGAGTTCGGGAATGGGCAGCGTGCTGACGTCCACCGTGCCGCGCTTCATCTCGAAGTTCCACTTCCAGAACTCGTAGATCGGCGGATAGACGAGCAGCTCCATGATGAAGCTGGTGACCAGGCCGCCGATCATCGGCGCTGCCACGCGCTTCATCATGTCCGCGCCCGTCCCGAGCGACCACATGATCGGCATCAAGCCCATCATCGCCGCAGCGACCGTCATCATCTTGGGGCGGATGCGCTTCACCGCACCGTGAATGATCGCCTCCAAGAGGTCCCCCTTCGTCCGCATCCTCCCCTGCCGGACGGCGTCGTAGTACGCGAGGTCCAGGAAGAGCAGCATGAAGACGCCGGTCTCGGCGTCGAGGCCCATGAGGGCGATCATCCCCACCCAGACGGCAATCGACGTATTGTAGCCGAGGACGTAGAGCAGCCACACCGCGCCGACAACGGAGAACGGCACCGCCATCATGACGATGCTCGCCTTCACGGCAGACCGGGTGTTCATGTACAGCAGGAGGAAGATCAGGAAGATGGTGATGGGCACGACTATCTTCAACCGCTCGCGCACGCGGAGCATGTTTTCGTACTGGCCGCTCCACTGGAGGGCGTAGCCAGCTGGCAGCGAGACGCTTGTCGCCACCAGTTTCTTTGCCTCCTCCACGTAGCCGCCGATGTCCCGCCCGACCAGGTCCACGTAGACGTAGCCGGCGAGCATACCGTTCTCGTCACGAATCATGGCGGGGCCGGTGACCATGCGGATGTCGGCCAGCTCGGCCAGCGGGACCTGAGCACCGGTCATCGTCGGGACGAGGACCCGCTGCAGCCGGTCCAAGCTGTCGCGCTCCTCACGCGCGTAACGCACGTTCACCGTGTAGCGCTCCCGCCCCTCGATCGTCCGCGTGATCACCTCCCCGCCGATGGCGCTCTGGATCACCATCTCGGCTTCCGCGATCGTCAAGCCGTACCGCGCGAGCTGGTCCCGGCGTAGCGCAAAGTCGAGGAAGAAGCCGCCGGCGGTGCGCTCGGCGTAGATGCTCCGTGTCCCGGGCACGTCGCGCAGCGACGCCTCGATCTCGGCGCCGATCCGCTCGATGACCGCCAGGTCGCCCCCGTAGATCTTGATCCCGATCGGCGTCCGCACGCCCGTGGTCAGCATGTCGATGCGCGCCTTGATCGGCATGGTCCACGCGTTGGTCACGCCGGGAAAGCGGAGCTTCTGATCGAGCTCCGCGACGATGTCCTCCTTGGTGATCTGATCGTACCAGATGTGCCGCAGCGGCGCCCGCAGCCACTGCGGCCAGTGTGCATAGAAGCGGGGGACCTGCCGCCATTCCGAGGTCGGCTTCAGCACGATGGTCGTCTCCATCATCGAGAAGGGCGCGGGGTCGGTCGAGGTCTCAGCGCGCCCCGCCTTGCCGAACACCCGCTCGACCTCGGGAACCGAGATGATCAGCTCGTCCATCGTCTGCAAGAGCCGTTGCGCTTCGGTGACGGACAGCCCCGGCAGCGTGGTCGGCATGTACAGCAGCGTCCCTTCGTAGAGAGGAGGCATGAACTCGGAGCCGAGGCGCAGGTAGAGCGGCACCGTCGTCGCCATCACGAGAATCGCCGCGATGATGGTGCTCTTCGGGAACCTGAGCACGAGCCGGCAGGCGGGCTCGTAGACGCGAAACAGGATGCGGCTGATCGGGTGCTTCTCCTCGGGATAGTACGTCCCCACCGCCATCTGGTTGACGATCCAGGAGGCCCATCGCGGCCGGAACCGGATCGGGTCCATGCGGGCGAACATCATCCGCATCGCCGGGTCGAGCGTGACCGCCAGGATCGCGGCGATCGCCATCGCCAGGTTCTTGGTGTAGGCGAGCGGCTTGAAGAGCCTTCCCTCCTGATCGACCAGGGTGAAGACGGGCATGAACGCCACCGCGATCACGAGGAGCGAGAAGAAGACCGAGGGCCCCACCTCCTTCAGGGCACTCAAGCGTATTGCGTGGAAGTCTCCCTGCCGGCCTCCCTCCTGCCAGAGCTGGAGCTTCTTGTAGGCGTTCTCCACCTCGACGATGGCGCCGTCGACGAGCACGCCGATCGAGATCGCGATGCCCGCCAGCGACATGATGTTCGACGTGACACCCATCGCGTACATGGGAATGAAGGCCAGAAAGACGGAGACCGGGATGGTGACGATCGGGATGACGGCGGAGGGGATGTGCCAGAGAAAGATCAGGATGACGAGGCTGACGATGATCATCTCCATCAACAACTCCTCCTTCAGGTTGTCGATGGAGCGTTGGATCAGCTCCGAACGGTCGTAGG
>Ga0315268_10007628_pt1 | contig 11370 bp, 15 predicted proteins | sample C1_top_MG_FD_204535 | JGI IMG/M metagenome (GOLD analysis project Ga0315268, IMG submission 204535) | Sediment microbial communities from Yellowstone Lake, YNP, Wyoming, USA - C1_top | ecosystem: Environmental > Aquatic > Freshwater > Lake > Sediment | place: USA: Wyoming | collected 2017-08-01 | reverse complement strand
TTAGTCCTTTAGTGGAGACCCATGTAACATTTGATTCTCCTTGATTAAGACTGTATGTTTTATTCCACTCTTCAGCATAGTAGCCATTCACAAAGACTGGTTTCGAAGGGTCTCCCTTAGTGTTAAACAGAAGAATCTCGTTCGTAACGTCACGCATGTTTATTATGCCATCATCGTTCACGTCAGCCCATGGGTCGTACTGTCGTTTAGTCTGGCTTCCGCTAGGCTTTACAGCAAACAATGCCGATGTTAAACAGAATGTTACTAGAACAGCTATTAACACGTCTTTCCTCAACTTCATAATTCTCCCACCTCCCTCTTCTCTTTTACATTAAAATTCGACTATCTTGGAATTTCAGTCTTTTGGATAGTAGATTGGCGTGGACGTAAAGTTACTCCCCAAAAAAGTGCTATTTTTAAAATGGAACTAACAAAAAGGGAAAAGAAAAGCGGAGTTTTTCAACTTTTGCACTTATTCATTAACTTGTCCTCTTATTGAAGCACAGTATTGCAATTGTAACGTCACGCATATTCACTATTTCATTATTGTCTAAATCACATTCAGGCTTATATCTACCATCACCTTGTGCAGCATTGAAGTCAAGTATAATCGCTGTAATATCCCTCATATTCACAATGCCATCATTATTTACGTCAGGACTCTTTGGTGAACTCATAATTCCAGCCAACGCTGAACCCTTACAGCTAAATAGCACACTGTTTCCTGGAAGCTCCGAAATGAAATAGTTGTAAGGTGAAATTGATTCATAGTTTATCTTCACTCCGTATGTTGATATTACACCGAAATGCTTACTATTATCTGTCCACCACAAGTTACCAGCACTATCTTTCAGAACATAGAATGGACCTTCATTAGTTATGGTAGTAGTGGTGATTCTTGTGATTTCTAACGAAGTTTTATTTATTTGGACAATCGTTCCCACAGCTCCTGCATTTCTGCTATTCTCCGCTACATAAAGACACTGAGAGTCAGCATATATTCCTAATGGTCTATCAAAACCTGTTAAGTTAACATCGAAATATCTCGCTGTGGTATTAAACCTCGTTATGAAATCACCACTGACCGATGAAAGCCATAAACTATCTCCGTCAGGTTGCATAAAACCCCCAGAAAAATCTCTAAAGTAGCTTTCAACAATTTCTTCTGTAGTATAGTTTATTTTTGATAGTCCACTGTTTGTTAGATACCAAATGTAATCGTTATGGGATTTTATGTCACATCCTCCTGAAAGCTCTACTGGTATATAGTATATGTAAAGGGTAGTGTTATATGTGTTCAGTTTAGCTAGGTACGGAATATTAGATGGAGGATGATTCGGATAGTTTAAGTAACCACTTATTGAAACCCACAATTCTCCGTTCCCATCTTCAGCTATAGTCCAAGGTCTAGGTCCATAAAAGATACCATCAATATACCACGGGAAACGATAGATTTTGTAGCTGTAATCTGTAATGTTTATCTCTGCTATACCCCAAACTAAGTCAGGATTTGAATATGTTGGATATATCGCCATGTAAACAACTTTCCTCACTGGGTCATACACAGTTCCCATTGGAAGTTCGGTTGTCAATGTTAAGTTCAAGTACATCATTCCCTGGTAATATACTATGGCACTTTGTCCTTGCAAAACTTCAAGCTGGAATGTTTTGTAATCCATCTTGTAAGGCAAAGTTATTCCTTCAGAAGCTGTTCTAGTACTTGAAACACTGAAAGTCATCAGCAATATTGTTAATACTATCAAAATGGCAATATTGTGTTTAAACATTCTTTCTCCTCTATATTTTTTACTTACGTGAAAGTCAAAGATAAAAGTTTTTAAAAGAGCTAAATTGCAGTGAAAACATATTTCCAATAATCGTATGTTGGAGTATATGATTGTACCTGATTGTGTGGATGTATGTGTGGGTGTGTGTTTCCTATGGAAAGGCTAATCACAATGATGTTTAAATAAGATTATCTTGCTAATGTTTCACGTGAAACAATCGAATAGAAGTTTTCATCATAAACCTTAATTCAACTATAGGTTAATTGTTTATTGTAAAGGAAGGGAGAAGGAGGTGATGTAATGAATGGGAAAAACTATCTAGTAGCAGTATTGCTGTGCTCCATGATACTGACTTTGGCATTCATACAGAATTCTGGGAGTCAAGCTTCAAAACAGTATGACCCATGGATGGACATAAATGATGATGGAAGAATAGACATGAGAGATATAACACAGCTATGCATAAACTTCATGGCAACAGGAGACCCAGTTAACAAGACAGCACTACTATACAATGTAAATGCAACACTAACAGAACTGCTGTCAAGAATAGATCAGTTAAATATGACCTTAATAGAGCTCCAGTCTAAAATAAATACTTTGGAAACATTGCTTCCACCAAACAAGATCCGTATTTTACCTATAGACTTTTCACCCGTGGATAACACTCAACAATATACTAAAACACCCGACGAATTGATCGGGGGAGGAATCTTTTATGCCAGAATTATGCTACCGCATGGAGCTGTTGTGAAGAATATGTCTGCTGTGATTTACGATGGACTTTCCGGAAGCTACCAAATAAAAATAGAATTTTTCAGAGAGCAAAATGCACCTCCAGGGGTGCCCCCTTCTGATGGAACTTTGGCTTCAATCTTATTCAATGATCCCGGTGCACCAGGACTTATCGTCAAATTCGATGATACAATAGATTATCCGATAATAGACAATGAAAACTATGCCTACTACATTAGACTATGGTTTGAACTTTTTAGTAACAACAACGAATTGCGATGGATTGAGATAGAATATGAGTATCCGTAATGAGACTACTAACAAGTGAGCATACTCTTCCAACTCACTTTCCTTTGGGATACTTGCCAATGTAACAAACATGCGCGCGCGCTTTATGTTCCTCGTAAACATTTAAAACTTCGTTAACCAAATCATCGAATGACTCGCCTTCTTCAAGGTGTTTGTTCAGCCTACTCCAAGTATCAGTGTGCAACCGAACAGTCTTGACCCCTTTGGTAGATGGAGACATACATTGACCCACTTAATATCATTTCACATCTCATATATGTATATATGTTTTCTGAAAACCCTTTTATTATATCTCTTTGTATGGATATACAGGCTGTCACACCAAAAGGATATGATATAAATAAAAGTTTTAAAAATGAATATATTCATATATGGATGGAATAGCTAAGGGGAATTGACATTTAATGCCATGTGTCATCCAAGTGTACGAACCACTAGAATTTGTTAAATGTAAAAAGAGTCTAAAGAACTGATTAGAATTCGTCTGTGTAAGGTGTGTGAAATTGGAAATACTAGAACCTGAACATTTTCGAAAAAATGTTGAAGAGATGGAAGAGAAGTACGGCATAATGAATTGTGTTTATGTCAAATGCGTAGAGGAGTTCAATCGACTTAAATTAAGTGAAGTGAATGAATCGCATAGAACCAGAATAATTGAACCGTTCCTTTTTGACTGGGGGAAGATGCAGAGGTGGCTAGGATATAACGGTATAGAAAAAGTTGTAAAAAGATTAAAGAGAACTCCTTTGCTGATAAAGTGGAACCACTTAGAAATAAGAGCTTAAAATCGGTTAAACTCGAAGAATTGAAGGGTCTAATCACCAGTTTATTTGATGAAATTGCAGGAGTTTCTTTCAAAAATAAAAATGGCAAGGTTAAATACGTCGAATCAACGGCGGCTTCAAAAATTTTGCACTTATGTTGTCCAGACTTATTTATGATGTGGGATGCAAACATAAGACAAGGATATAAGAAAACGAATGGCGACGGAAAAGACTATTTCCAGTTTTTAATCGAAATGTAGAAGTTATGGACAGCTTTAGATGAAACAATAAGAGACCTGCAGAAAAAGTATGGAAAAAGAGCTACAAGGATAATTGATGAATACAACTGGCGTGAGTTTCATAAAGAAGAATAAATTCGCCGACAGTATTTAGCTGTCTTAAATCAATGGTGTCTGTATTTTCCCTAGGCTAATTTTAATTTAGTGAACCTATTTACTGCCATTTCTATTGGAAAGCATACTGCTGAAACTAGGCCATGCTAAATGGTTTCTAACATTCAACATTTCAAACATAAAAATTACCGATGGACAACTTTCAGTATATAAATGATTTAAATGGTTGGATGTTTCTCGACAACAAACATCTTTCGTCTAATTTCTGCTTTCTTCCTCTTCGGTAATCCCTAGCTTCTTAGCTAGAACTTTAAAATATGCTTTTGCGATTCCAAATGTGTCTTCATCCTTAATGTCTACATAACCTACGCCTTTAAGAGTAAAGCGTCCTAACGCTTCTTCTGGGAGTCGCTCTTGTATGCTTTCCTCAGTGCCCTCAGGTTTAGCCTTTTCTGTCTTTCGAGGCTTTCTAGTAGTTACTCGTGCCGGCTTCATTCTTTCTTCGCTTACGGCGAGACCCTTGACTATTGATTCTGATAACGAAATACCAGCCTTTTGAGCAAGAAAAACAAAAATCTGAGCACCTTGTTTAGCCGTGGATGGTGCCATAGCGTAATTTACTCTGAGACAATTGATAACATCCTCAGCCAAGGCTTTCTCAAGATTTTTGACTTTGTCGAAAAGAATTGTATAGGCATCACGAACCATTTTTTCAAAATTCTTTTGATAATCTACACCTACCACGCTTATACTCTTCATTCTTTCGGTCGCACTGCCGTCTTCATTTATTAAATCAAGAAATCTAAGTCCGTTGATTACCTTGTAGACATTACCAGATGAAACAATTCCATTTGTTGTTAGAAACGTATTGTCAACCTTTTCAATTTTTATTCTTCCCAATGTTTCGAAGAAATTGTCTTACCACCCTACCGCACCAAAAGGAGGCTTAGGTTTCGTTTTGGGGCTCTCTTTTTCTGCAGTTGCCATTCGATTCTCCAAAGCTTAATATTTGATTCAAATATTTAAAATTCTTGTTTCTTTTCTCTCCAATACAAGTAAAGACTCCTTATCATCGTAGGAACAATAAGTGAAGATATAATAGCTCCTTGAGGACTGAAATTCCATGGTTTTCCAGTTTCTTTATCTGGATCGTGATGTGCCATGTTACGCAGTCCGCCAATACCATGACAAAGATGCAATTGGTTCTTCAAAACTTGATTTTGTCCTCTAATTGCGTCCGCATATTCAATAACACCATTACAAGTACTGACATTGGCTCCTACATCTTCACCTAGTTTAAATAGAAAATGTTCGAATGTTTGACATGCCTTGTTTGCTGAAGCCTTAGGGTCTTTCTCATAATTCATCAAAGCATCAGACAAATCTTCTATCCCAATCTTCTTTTCTGTCAGATAAACGAATGCTTGCTGGCTCATTGTTTCTATAAGAAAAATGCTGGCTTGCAATTCTGCTCTGAGTGCTTTTATTAAGCTTTCAACATATTCCGAAGGTAATCCTCTTTCGGCTTCTGGAATAGAGAGTCCACCAGAAGTGTCAACATAGATTAATTGTGCATAAAGTCCCCAATTTTTGAAGGATTTCTCAACTATCTCCTCTGATGACTGTATTCTGAAGATTCCCCTGGTCATGGTAGAAGATTCTTTAGAAGGGTATCCTTTACTGATGAAGTCAATGTATAGAAGGAATGGTGGGTATCTTTGTAAAGCCTCTCTCAACGGAAGATATAGCTGTGACCTCTCCGACCTCTTTATCAAATCCCTGTATCTTTCTGAACCCACATACAAATTATCTTGAAGCTCAATTAGTCCCAATTGAAGAGCTTGAGAGATAGCATTTGAAATGTAAGTTCTGCTTTTCTTGAAACTTCTTATCAAGTCTTCTTTACGCAATGGATGCGGAGAAGAGGCAACTGCTTTAGCGACATCCATCATAAACTCAGCAGACACATCTAATACAGCAAATTGTAACGACATATTTGAAAATAACTGCTGATTTGTTTAAAAACCTAAGCATGTCATTGTTAAGAAGTTAGAAACTCTATCCAACACTGCTGGGCAGAATTCAAGTATGTGCCAAAATCACCAGATAACTTATAGACACCACTAACACGCCTTAGCATTCCACAACTTCGTAATGTTTGTAGGATTGTCTGGTAGTTCATGTAGCTTATCTCCCTTCCATCTCCTAAGTCTAAAGCCTTTACGTTTCCGTTCTCATAATGCTCAACAGCATACTTCTTGTAGTCATCTTCTTTCCAACCGCCGTTTGCCTTGACCAAGTTCACAAAGGTAATGGCGGAATCTATTAGATGCACCTGTCTTATGTCATGGAAAACGCATTCGATTAAATTTCTGAAGCCATACTGCCTATCGTTGAACAGCTTTGGATTTCCTTTAATTTCCATGGTCACTTTTTTCCTAGCCATTTCCTACATCACCTTAACTCAATTACTCTGTGGCATACAAACGGCAAGATGATACGGATAGACTCCTTTAAATAATAAATAATAAAATCCATTAAAACGATAAAATCAATAAAAGGGCAAAGGAAAACACCGTGTTTATAGTTTTTATTAATCCTATAGCGTTTATTAGTTTTTATAGTAAGCGTCCCTCCGTCCGCATTATAGAGGAAAAAGGGGAATTTTGTTTTGGAGACATATGAGTTGCACCATTTAGGGTAGTATTTTCTGTGTAAGCACTGATAACTCCTTTCCATCCTTGGTAAAGTAAATATTTATGACTGATGGATTGTCAAGCCTGTATAGTTGAAATCCAAAATCCCCTAGCTCGTTGTTAAATTTATTAAACTTTTTAGGCAACATCGCCAAAACATTACTGAAATAGCCATATCCTTGTGGTTTTACTTTCTGGTCTAACTCATTGTACGGTTGTTCTAGGTGGTATATTGGAAACATTGTTCCTCTTGGCGGAATTGGATTTTTCTTGATATATGCCAAAACAGCCAATACAACTGCTTTAGCCTTCTCCGTAGTTATGGATTGATACTTTGAGTATACCCATTCTTCGTACGGCTTTGTGCCAACAATTTTAAGTAGCTTTTGTAAGGATTCCATGGCGATGTTTACTATCTTATTAACATTTGTATCGGCATCTTGCAGAAGGTCATCAATGCTATAGCTTTTTAAGTAAACTTGCTTTAAATTGTCCATTATTGCATGTTTCAGTGCTGTTCCTCGGATGAATCGGTAGGCCTCCCTGAAATATGTGACCCAAAACTCAGCAACCTGTTGTTTAAGGAATGGTTGTGCTCCGGAGATAAACTGTTGCGCTATTTGGTGCACACCAACGATTTCTTGGTTAAGCCATTCTTGAACTCTTTTATCTGGAAATATTTTATATGTTGCTTCTTTGTTGACTTCGTTGATAATATGCTCAAAAACCAACTTATTCTTTTTAACTATTTCTGGTGGTAATGGGTTTCCTCTTGCTCCTTTTCGTTCCTTTGTTTCCGTTGTAAAATATACCTGTGCAAACCTTGAGCCAACGGCGCCTGCACCAGAAATTACGAACAAGTTAATTACTTGTTCAAAGCTCTGGGCAAGTACAACGGGGTCTTCTACTTCTGGTGGATTGGCAATGTATGTTAGAGGAGCAGTTGACCTTGTTACCGTGGTTTCTTTTCCTTTTCCTGTCGTTGTTTCTCCTGTTTGTTGAAGTTCTAAAAGATGTTTCAAGATTTTTGGCGAATACAGGTGTACATTGTCTAAAATGTGTGCCTTATATTCACCGTTTAAATCTCCCTCTGCTACGGTTTCTGCTGTGGCGAATCCAATGAGCCTTGAAGAAGTAGCATCCGTGTAATGTTTTCCAATTTTCTTACCCATCCACGTTTTACCATACTTTGTTGGTGTAATAGATAAGGTGTGTGAGTTGTACGGCTGGACTCTACTGCAAGTATCCTCGTGCTGATATGGATCAATTCCAAAGGAAATTACTTGTGGTCTAAAAATGTACACCATAGTGTCATCCTTTTGCATTCCTTCATAGAAGTAGTCCTTTTCAAGTTGGCTAAAGTCCCATTGTTTAATCTCTTGTATTTCCGTATCATCCAAGGGTGGTTGAAGTTTGAAAAATAGGGGATTACTGTTTATCTGGCTCAAGTGTATCTGAAAGAGGTCGTCCCAAGAGTTTATGGGTTTTTTTGATTTTACTCTTAGCTTTGCCACCATCTTGTTGATAATGCTTTCATCCGAAAAAGTTACGTTTGGCTTACTGTCGATTGGTGCCATCCTTAAAAATTGGATTCCTTTGTGCAGTAGAATTTTTGGGTTTGTAAATAGGAATACAACTTTGGGGTTGGCGCCAGCAGATATTTGAACTTCATAAATGTTAAACTGCTCAACATACTCTTTTCCGTTCCACTGCTTTTCTTGGTATATTAGTTTGACATTGTGTACTCGATGGCTTTCTTTTATTGTTATCCTATCATAGTTTGGCGGTAGCTCCACATTCCTACTTACGGCTATGGGCATCGCTGTCTGCCTCCGCTGGCTTGTTAGAGTTGGCAAACGTATTCTTTATCAGAACATCTGGGATTTTCGCTTCGATTTTTATGCTCCAAACTTGGTCTTTTTGGTTGAAGTACGGCTTTGTCCAAATTAAGTTAGCTTTGCCAATGGCTTTTTGTAGGTTTAAAAGAACATAGGCAAGGTGGATTTTGCTGGAGCTTCGTATGAAGAAGAAATCGTAGTCGCTTCTATGCTTTAGGATGTTTTCAACCGAATTTTCGCTTTCTTCCATGATTCAACTCACATTCCAACTCCTTATAGTCCCATTTTTGGGACGGATTCTTATGCCTCACTACATCGTTTGATTCCGTGGGCATTGTTGGATAGTCAGGCTAACTGGCTATCTCAACGCCCTTCCTTAAACTTAATTAGTTCCAAAGAATTGCATACATCACCGTTCTCATCACATACTGAGTTAAATTGAAACTGTATCAACCAAGGTTTCTTTCCATAAACTTTAAAATAGCTTAAGTTAACGTTGATAACCCCTTGGTTTATTAACAACGCCTTTTCCTTTCCGTTGTCCAATAGAAGTGTGTCATCATCCAAACATTCTTTAACGTCCTCTATGCCTTCAACGTCTAAATTGAAATCAATGTTTATAATATAGTTGTCCAATTTTTCCATGATTATTCTTCCTCTTCTTCCTTTTCCAACGGCTTAATTTTGCCTAACGCCTTTAAACGTGCCATATCTTCCTGCATTTCAGCCCTTTCTCTTGCTAATTGGTCTGCTGATGGTTCTGGTTCCTCTGGCATTTTGCTTTTAAGTTCAACTTGAGATTTTGGCTTTTCTTCCCTTTCTTCTTCTTTGGCTAGTCGTTCTTCTTGGAACCTTTCAAAATCCTCGGCATCCTTTCCTGATAAAATTGCACCTTTTTTGTCTATAACATCACGTCCAATTTTCTTTGACATTGCTTCACCTCCAATCCTAGAAAATTTCTACTGGTTTGGATTTCCCATTTTTAGGTGTTTCTTCCTTTGGTGGAATATATGGCTCAATGACTATCTTCTCGTTTACTGACATTAACACTTCCCGTATTTTCTTTCCAGTTCTGCGTTCTATTTCATCAAACCAGCTTTTTGGCAGTGTAACTCCTATAGCTTCTCCAAAATTATAGACACGTCTAATCAGTGGCATGCCAAAAACCTCTATATTCACTACATAGTATTTATGGACTATCTATTTAAAGCTTATTGCTATCCGATTTTCATTATCCAAGCCTGAAGCTACCTTTTTCTTTAAAAATATACTACGAAAAGGCTAAGATTTTCCATCAACGGCCACCTGTATCTTCTTTTCTAAATTGTTAAAAAGTATGGAAAGAGCGGGTACTATGGTACCATGGTACCGTTAGGTACTTAAATCTTTGATGATGTCGATGACCTCTTCTACCAGGCGGATTTGCTCGTTGATTAACGCTATCTTTCCTTCGGTGCATTTTAGTGGTTCATACTTCACAGTTCTCTCACTTTTAGGTTCAATGATGCTGCCAGTAATTACTTCCCAATCAATAACTTCCTTACCTCTTTCGGGAAACCATATGAGTTCGTCCTTACATGCACGCAAGTATTCCAAACGTGCCATCCAATCAAAATCGTCTATTCCATCTAGCTCGGGATATACGGGGCTTTTCTTGTCATGAAACTTCTTAAGCTGGACAAGTATCTTTTGTAATCGTTGTAGCTTTCCCTCACGATCAAAGCGTTTCTTAATGTCCTTTACCACTTCACTTGGGGAAGAACCTATTAGAGTTTTGAATAGAAGGTCGATGGCTTCCTCAATGATTTTCTGTTCGCTTGTACCATAGTACCGCTGTATTGCTTTAATTTTGGCGTGTAAATCTTCCGTGTACCTTAGATTTCTGCCATTTGGACAGATGCCGCTGCTCTTAATTTTAATGTACTCTTCTTCCAATGCATTTTGTGACTTATCTTTTTCAGTTGTTTCCTTAAATTGTATAGGCAATTCTTTCAACCTCTAATTTCCTTAAAGTTATTCGAAAATAGGAAGTGGAAAGGTATTCTTTTCTATATGAGTCCATAAATCGAAGAACTCGGCTCCTTCTTCTGGTTTGAATGTATAGGCTTCCGAATCGTAAAGACCGTAATTATCACTAATCCTCGCTCTGGGTGCTTTCTTGATTGTCTTAGCTTAAACGGCCAGAGCATCGTCCTTGTTTTGTTTCCGTATATAAAATGTGCCATAAGTTTGCCATTCCCACTTATATCCATCCTCGCCAATTTCTTCCTCGGATTTCCTGTCCTGCCACACACCAGATACAACAAAAGTTAGCAGAGATTTATACCTTGAAAAGTTTGATTGAATGTCTGAGAGTAATTCTTCCACATCTTCAACCCTTCCGCCTGCCACTACAAATGGTTTCGCTTGCTTACCTACATATATGAACAGTCTGGGCTCGACACCCAGAAAGTCAACTCCGTTTAACAGTTTCTTCTCTAGTTTAACATGCCTTTGAACAATCTCGTCTATATCCTCCCTTACACTGCTATTTTCTTCCATTATCATCTCCTTTAACCTTCCTTCTATTTTCTTCACTTCTTTTTTTAACCAAGTTTCAATCACCTCTTTTTAAACTGTGTTTTTCATCCTTCAGAGAAGGGGCAAAAATTTATAAGAATTTTTGAACTAAGAAAGTTCTCATGTGACTTCAATGGCAAGAAAAGGAAGACCCGAAAAGCATCTAAGCGCAGAATTTGAAAACAAGTTGTTTGACCTCATGCAACAAAACTATAGTGCCCTTTTTCGAAAAGATCAACACCCCCCATTACCATCCAATGTGTCTAAAATATTGACAGAACTGAAAAACAGGGGCACTCCAATCAGTCGTCGAGGCCTAAACAAAGTAT
>Ga0315268_10007627_pt1 | contig 11371 bp, 8 predicted proteins | sample C1_top_MG_FD_204535 | JGI IMG/M metagenome (GOLD analysis project Ga0315268, IMG submission 204535) | Sediment microbial communities from Yellowstone Lake, YNP, Wyoming, USA - C1_top | ecosystem: Environmental > Aquatic > Freshwater > Lake > Sediment | place: USA: Wyoming | collected 2017-08-01 | reverse complement strand
ACATTTTCGCCGTTGCTTAGACTAGGCATCGGAATGGGCTATGTTCAGACAGCCCAGGCGCAAGATGGAGCCATGGTGAACGTGAAGATTCGGGATAAGATGGCTAAGGGTAGAATAGCAGCTTTTCCTTTGTATGACGCTGAAAAGTTCGGTTACAAGCGTAAGACTGCAATGACTTGAGTGTGCCAGATTTTTCTATTGGTGTCTTCTCGTTTTGGAAAGGTATATAAGAACAGCATAGGTCATGTAAACCACCAAAAATCATTGGGCTACCACAAGGGAAATAAAACACTTCAATAGACTGTGTAGGAGAGATGTATCCAGAATGAAGCTCAGCAATGTCTTGTCCAAGGAGCGGCTTGCTAATGGGCTCAAGAGCTTGGGAAAACTGCGGGTCAAAGTGGACCACAGTTCAATGATAACGATATCAGCCTTGTTTCTCATCCTTTTCATAGCTTTCGCGATACGCATGTTGCCTTTACGCTGGGAAATAGCGTCAGGAGCATTGCACCTCTCAGAGTTTGACCCGTATTACCAGTATAGCCTTACAAACTACATGGTGAAAAACGGTCTGCTTTCGCCGTATTGGCCTACCCAGTGGGTTGACCATCAACGATGGTACCCAGATGGAATCAACATGGGGCAGTCTCTAGTGTCATTGCCCATGACCGCCGCACTGTTTTATGACATTGTTACTGCTCTAGGAGTCAACATCGATTTGATGAGCTTCTGCGTTATCGTTCCTGCAGTAATGGGCACGTTAGCAGTTTTGGTCATCTACTTCCTCGGCAAGGACATAGGCGGAAAAGCAGTTGGGATGTTTGCAGCTCTCTTTCTGGCCTTAAGCCCGTCAGTCATTCAAAGAACTTCGCTTGGCTTCTTTGACACGGAAGTAGTGGGATTAGTTTCACTATTGGCGTTCAGCTTCCTCTTTCTGAGAGCCATCGAAGAAGAAAGACCCATCAATTCAGTAATCAAATATTCAATCGGTTCCGCTGCTGCTTTGACGTATTTCATTCTCGGATGGGGAGCAGCTTACTACATAATAGGTTTGACAGTGCTTTTCGTTTTTGTGTTGCTCCTGCTAAAGAGGTACACTCGACGGCTTTTCCTAGTGTTCAGTTTGACCTTTGGTTTGGCATTGTTGGTGTCCATAAACGTTCCTGACATTTCTACTGCCTACCTGACAAGCTACGCAGTGTTACCTGTCGCAGGCATGTTCGTCCTGCTTTGCCTCAGCGAAATTATCCACAACTTGACCTCAGCAAAAGAAAAAGTTCTGTTCGTCATAGTTTTCCTGAGCACACTGGGCGGTAGCTTTGCTGCCCTTTGGACGCTGGGCTACATGTCTACAATCGCCGGTAAGTTCTTGACGGTTCTGGATCCATTCATTCGATCAGCCAATCCGCTTGTTGAGTCAGTTGCTGAGCACAGAATATCTGCGTGGGGTTCAGTGTATTATGACCTCGGCATAGTGATAGTCTTCTTTATTGTTGGCATATTTTTTGTTTCAAGGAATCTCAACAACAGGAATCTATTCGTGTTGCTATTCGGTTTAACCTCTCTCTACTTCGCTTCCTCTATGGTACGTCTGCTGGTCATTCTGGCTCCCGCTTTCAGTCTTTTGGCAGGTGTAGGAATAGTAGGTCTGTTGAAACCCTTTGTCACCCTGCTCAGAGAGCCACCTAAGATAAGTGTGAAGAAGAGATTTGGTCTGGAACATGTTGGGAAAGAGTATAGTGGATTCGCCGTTATCATGATATTCTTAATATTGATGACTAACGTTGCAATTGCGCCGCAGTCGGGCGGGGTTCCTGGAGTGTATAGACAAGCGTACACGCCTGTGACAATCACATCGGGCAGTCTTGCAATACAGCCTAGTGAGCCAGTGAGTGAATGGCTGAACATGTTGCAGTACTTGAATAACTTGCAGGATTCTCATACTGTTGTGGTTAGCTGGTGGGACTATGGCTACTGGCTAAGCATAGTGGGCAATGTTACGTCGCTCGCTGATAACGCCACGATAAACAGTACTCAAATAGAAAACGTTGGGTTCTCTTTCATGACGAATGAAAGCAACTCCATAAAGATGCTTAAGCAGTATAATGCGAAGTACATACTGGTATACACGACTTTTGATGCGGGTGGAAACTGGGTCGACTGGGCTGGCGGGGACAATGGAAAATGGACATGGATGGCGAAGATTTCAGGAGCAGCTAGTGCCAGGTTCATAGACACAGGTTTCATTGACTCAAATTCGTCATGGACGACTGAGGCATCATTCGGCAGATTTGACAACACAACAAACAAGTGGACTTGGAACAACGTAGGGGGAAACTCAACCATCTACAAGTTAATGAGTTGGGGCAAGAACAAGTGGTGCGAGGCCAAGGTACAGGATCCTGATCAGTCCAACGTGGTTCAGCCGACCTACTTTGAAGAGGAATTCTTTTCGGGAAAACAATTGAGCGTGGATAACGCAAACAACAGGTACAGCGGACTTGTTCCGCTTGTATGCCTTTACAGGATCAACTGGGACAAATACAACAGCGATTATCCAAGTCCGTAAGGGAGAGATGTCTTGTTTCCGAAAGTTCCTGACTATCATAAACCAAATAAGCCCCTTGTTCTGAATGGTTTGGGCGTCATCTACGTTTTGGTCAGTGTCGTGTACGTTTTTCTGATATACTTTTTTGACATCATCCAAGTTTCAAACGGCGTATCTAAACCTTTGACTTTGACCGTCTGCATACTGTTTGGCGGTTTTCTGGGATTGCTTGATGATTGGATTGACCTCAAATGGCGCTACAAAGCTTTCCTTCCACTGATAGCGGCAATTCCGCTGATATCCTTAGCCTACAAAATCGGGATGCGTACGTCCGTGGCACTGCCCTTCCTTGGAGTAATTGACTTTGGCATTTCCTACTATTTCATAATGATCCCCATACTCGTGACAATAATTACCAACACCGTGAACCAGCTTGGCGGACTGAATGGTCTGGAAACGGCGTGTCCTGCGATAGTCATGATCGGACTTATGATTGTTTCAGGAACGAATGCAGTTCTCCTGTACGGTCCGTTGGCCGTGTGGCTCTTGCTGACAGTTCTGAACTTTCAAGGCAGAATCTTTGTGGGTAATACGGGCTCTTTCGCGATAGGAATCACATTGGCTGCTTTTGCAGTCATTTCGGACTTGAAGTTCGACTTGGTGATTTCTATTTTGCCCTACGTGTTCAATTCCTCCTTGATCCTATTGACGTATTTCTTCTTCAGGACGAAGGCGCATGTTTCCTTTGACGGAAAGAGATTGTCTTCAGACCATAGGAGAAGCTTGATTACGCTTATTACTTATCGTCGTCCTTTGACCGAGCGGCAAGTGGTTCTGATAATCTCATTTCTGGTGGCGGTTTCAACTTTTTTTGCCTTGCTTATACAGCGTTTCTCACTGTCGTAGCGATCCGCTGGTCGGCGATCAGCGTGTGTAGCTTGGTGATACACACAAAAGGCAAAAGTCAGTTAGGGTGAGGCTTAGTTACGGAGGTTATGGAGCCAGGCTCATAATACGCTCGGTTAAAGTGGGGAATCGACCATCTGCCCATCCTTGAACATTCCAAACGTTTCAGTTACTGTAGAAATCATCAATTTGTCAGGGAACCGAATGGAGTTCAAAGGCGTACCTGGAACGGTGAATTTTGATGTAAAGGTGAAACTGGAAGAGAAGGAACGCAAGAGCCAGCTGGTCACTGTTGGCTTCAATCTGCTTTTGGGCACCAAACCGAGCGTCGTGAAGTTTGAAGTTGCAGGCGTGGCTACTTTGACCGGCAAGGATGATGATATTCGTAAAATGTTGGAAGTCGACCCTGAGACCAAAGTGCCTTACCTGTTTCAGAAGGTGTACCAGTCTGCGTTCGAAGCTATGTATCTTATGTCAACGATTTTGAAGGCTCCTGCACCTCCTTCTGACCTGCTTTATGCGCCGCGACAAGGACCAGTTGAAGGCGTGAGCGTAGAAGTCGGTGCAGAGGCTGGACAAGCTGCGGAAACTGCTCCGGCAGAGAAAGTGAGTGAAGAAAAACCTGAAGCCAGTGCCACTGCTAAGTGATTTTTCCAGCAAAGCTTATTAGCATTAGAGGTTTGCTTAGACTTGTTTGGCGGGTGAGTGGGCCTCCGCCCGTTCCGCCAATATAAATCCCGGGAGCTGGAGGTGAAAGAGTGAAATTTGACAGTAGAGACTTGGCTCTAATTGTGGTTCTGGCGGCTCTATATGCTACGCTGGTAATCGTCCAAGGTATAAGTGCTGCGGCCACCATTCAGTTGCGCATTGCTGATTGCCTGATTCCTTTGTCCGCCCTGTTCGGATGGCCTGCCATTTTTGGAGTGACACTGGGGTCCTTCGTCGGCAACGCCTACACTTCGGCAGCCTTGTCAAACGGTGTCTATGATGTCGTATTTGGGCCGATTGCTAATCTGATTGCGGGCATACTCATCTATGTGCTCAGGAAACGCAGATTTGCAGGATGCGTTGTGGGAGCCGTTGCCATTGGTCTGATTGTTGGCAGTTATGTTTGGATGATATTTGGGTCTCCGTCGGACATTTTCAGTTTTAAACTTCCGATGACTTGGCCTGTTTGGGCATTAAGTATCATAAGCATTACTGTAAGCAGTTTGGCTGCAATAGCGGTAGTCGGCTATGTTTTGCTGACAATCTTGAGCAGGTCTGGCATTATTGAACCACTGAAGTCGAAAGGACTGCGGGTTGCCTCAGAAGCAAGGTAGTCACATGAAGCGCGCCAGTTTTGTTAATCCTATTATTTCATCAAACTCTAAACCTAAGGCGTCAAGTACTTGATCGAAGGTCGAATGCAGGTAGGCAACGTACTTGTCAACGTCAATCTCGTTTTTGGTTGCTAGCTCGACGGGTTTCACGTGTGGTTCTTTAGTGATTTTCACGAAGCTTATGAGATCGCCGGCTTTCAGTTCTGCGCCGTTTCCCTTGAGCATTCTAGCAGCCTTAACGTGCTGTGGCGTCGTTTTCGTATAATGATCAAGTTCTTCGCCTAAGACGACGTTGAATGCTATGTCGCTCATGTTTTCCCATTCGCGCCTTTTGAGTCGCACGTAACAGTCTCGGACAATTTCAGCGATGTCTTTCTTGGCGTTTTCAAAATCGGCAGGGGTTTTCACGATTGCTAGCCGTGTCTTCATCCTGTCAAAGGCCTTTTTGATGAAGACTGGCACATGTCGCTTTTTGCCTGTTAACCCTTTGACGTCAACCGTGCCGTCCTCTAGGACGCCTAGGTAGTTTTTCTTGCGTGAGCTGAATACTGCGTAGCGGTAGACTTTGTCTACGTCTAGACCCATTTTCAGTTCGTGCTCTGTCCAATGGGTCAGTTCGTCGGTTTGCTGTTTGGATGGGTTTTTGAGGAAGAGGCTGTCGGTGTCACCGTAGAGCACTTGGATGCCGAGTTGTTCTGCCTTGTTGAGAATTTTGGTTATGCTGTGCCTGCCGATGGCTGCGGTTGCTTCAGCAACAGGTGGGCAGTACAGGTCAAAGCTTTCTGCTCCGAAGACGCCGTAGCTTGCGTTCAGGATGACTTTTAATGCGCCTTGGGTGATGTTGTACCAGCTTCGCAAGTCAGCGGTCACGGTCTTGTCTTTTGACTTCGGCTTGTACCATTGCACTCTCAGGTCTCGGAGGGAGCCGATGAGAAGGCTTTCTAGGGCTCGTTTTTTGGTGCACACCCAGCTGGTTGTGTCTGGGATCATGTTGTTGCGGCATTCTGGGTGGTTGCAGAGGATGGATTGATAGCCCAAGTTCCAGACTTTCATTATTGACGGGTATAGGCTTGGAAAGTCCATGACGGCGACGTTGAAGTGGACACCTAACGTGGGTTCGACGACTATGGCGCCTTTGTATTTTTTGCCTTTGATTATGGCTTTGGTTGAGGTTTTGCCTTTTGCTGCGAGTATGTCTTCCGGCGTGGGAATGAGCATGTTTCGGTGGCGGTGTTCGCGTTGGAGGAAGTTTCTTATCCAGCGGCTTACGCCTTGGCGACTCACGTCTTCCATGGGCATACTGCTTATGCGTGCTAGGACGAGGATGAGTTTCATGACGAGTTCGTCTTCGAAACTTGTGAGTTTGAAGGTGATTTCAGAGTCTCTGAAGCAGTATTTGGCGAGCTCAGTGTAGCTTAGTTCGCCAAAGTTTTTCTGTAAGGAGATTTTCTCTAGATTGACTAGAGCTTTGCCGACCTCGTTGAGGGTTACGTCTCGGTAACGGTTGTTGAAGGCGTAGATTTGGATTGAGCGGTTGAAGAAGAACTTGTAGAGGTCTATGTGTACGCCGTAGCTGAGTAGGCATGAGCGTTTGCCAACTTCTATCGGGATTTCGCTTCGTTTAATGCCTAGGTTTAGTGCTCGGTGGGCTAAGTAGCGGAGGTCGAAGTCATCTCCGTTGAAGGTCAAAACGAAAGGATAATCCCATAAAGCGTCGAAGACGGCTCTCAGCAGTTTGTCTTCTGAGTCGAAATATTCAATGTCGACTAGAGGGTGCTCCGACCCTTCTTGTTGTTCTTCGCGTTTCAACATCAAGACCTTGTTGAACCCATCTGAGCTGAAGAACGAAACGCACATGACGGGGTAGGCGGCTTCGCGCGGGTCGGGTACTCGGGTTGGGATGGATGCTAAGACTTCAATGTCGAGGGCTACGCGGCGGAACTTGGGCGCCGGATATTCCAGCAATCTGGCCCATTCTTCGATGAAGTCCAGTTCTTCAGCTGTGGCTTCTTTGAATGTGTCGCGTATTTGCCCTATCATTTTCTCGGCGGTTTCTAGGCTTTTTGGGGTGAGATTGTCGTTCTTGACTTCGTAGATCATGCCTGGCTGGAGCTTTTGGTCGTAAATGTAGGATTCGTAGTATTTTATGTTTGATTCCCAGACTTTGATGGCTTCAGGCGTGATGAGTTGACCAGCGATTTTGGGGAAGTCTTCTGGGATTATGTCGCGGATGCAACCTGTTGGGCGTCCGCCGATGGCGAGGGGGTCTTTGGTGATTATTTTCGTGACTTGTATGGTTTTGTCGTGGAGAGGGTCGAATTTTTCTATTAATTCGAAGTGGTCGAATCCTGTGTGCTTGGTGACGCGGTCGAGTTTTTCGAGTTCGATTTGGGACAGGTTTGTTAGGCAGTAAGGTTGATGACCCGTGTTGTCGAGCCAGAAGTAGATCCGGCCTGAAACGGGTTCGTAAAGCTTGATCAGGGCTTTTTGTGCGTCGCCGTCGTAGGTGGCGGAGACGAAATAGGATGGTGGCAGGTTTTCAGGGGCTAATGGCGGGAAGGCGCGTTTTTCGCTTTTCTTGTGGGCTGTTGTGGTTGCGATTGGGGCTTCTGTTTTCGTTTCAGTTGGCGGTTTGGGTTCTTTTGCGGAGAATAGTTGGTCTAGTCGTTGTTGTGCCATCTTTTGCCCCTTGTTCCAACTAGCCTATTGATGTGGTTGGGTTAAAATCTCTTGCTAAACTGCTGGGTTGTCGCAGTTTTGTCGTCGATGTGTGACCTTGAATCAGACACTAGCGAAATGTCTATATCATTTCTGGTACCTTAATCAAGGCTACTGGGAGCCATCTAGATTGGATCCTAAACACTTTGAAAATGTCAGGAATCAAATAAGTTTTTGTGGAATTTGGTGTGGCAGCTGTGTGGTAGGCAATGGGACTTTGAGGGAATTAACAAAAAGGTATGAACACATCATTAAAGCGTATGGTGTGGATGAGTGGGCGCCTAAAGAGTTCGATGCCAAGGAATTCATGAAAGGACTTGCATCAATACAAACTATCCCTGTGTGTCAAGGATGTTTGAAGGGCGGTGGCAAGACAGACTGTGAAATGAGAAACTGTGCTTTGAGCAAGAATGTGGCTGACTGTGTCGAATGTGGCCAGCGTGCGGCGTGTAGGAACATTGAACCGCTACAGAAAGTTCACGTGGGTGCCCATGATGCAGGCATGATGGTCAAGACCGAGAATGTTGACCGAAAAGAGCTGATAGAGAAGTGGACTGCTGAGCTCAAAAGCAAATGTCCGGATTGTGGAGCATAGAGCTTGCTTGCATTGTCTTTTCAAGCCAGTTTTTGGTTTTGCGGAAAAGTTATAGCTGAACTGGATAGATTATTCAGTCGTTAGAGGATGCAAGATTTGAGGGTTTTGGGGCTTGTGTTTAGTGCGAGGAAACGGGGTAATTGTTTAGATTCCATAGAGTATGTGCTTGCAAGGCTTATGGAGAATGGGTTTGAAACTGAGATTGTTAATGTCTATGACTACGAGATAACACCTTGTAGCCATTGCGAATATGAATGCTTTGCTCAAGAATTAAGGGGCAAAGCTGAAGAATGCCCAATTCACGATGATGTTCCAAAGATTTATGACAAGATGAGAAATTCTGACATCATTATAATGGCAGTCCCGACATATGGTGGCAAACCAGCAAGTCTGTATGATGCATTTAGAGAGAGGGCACAGACACTAATTACCAAGAGTTATGAAAGTTTCAAGAGTGACATATTGAGCAAATTCGTAGCCTTGATTGTCATAGGGAATGTTTCAGCAGGCGGTGACCTTGCCTATCATACAGTTATTTGTGACCACCTTGCATTTGAGTGTGCTGCACCATCGATACTATTGCAATCGGCTGAGTATGCACAACGCTCTATCGATGGCACACTTATCAAAAACAAGTTAGTTACAAGCAGACTCTATTGTTTTACAAAGTTGATACTGAAAAGATGGCAAGAACGAGGACGTTGACAAGAAACCAATTAATAGAGTAGAAGAGTCGTCCGTCTATCCTTAAATTGCAGAATGACCATATAGAATATGGAAGTCACCCTTAGCAGAGTAGGAGTTCGGGAGATGTCTCCAATATTTCATAAGGCTTATATTCACGATTGCCTTTCTCTTATTGGGTATATCAAGCAAAACGGAAAGCCAACTATTTGTGAGGACTTCGGGAGAAATCTCCTTTTCAATATCGATTTTCGTTCCGGACTGAGTTGAAAATTGACTTGCATACGGTCTTGAATGAGAAAAAGGGGGCATCGTTGGGTTTGTTCTAACAGACTGCTACGTGTCATCCCTTGTCGTGCTTTCTGACATGTCTGGCAAGTTCCTCAATTGTCAGTGAACCTGCATTTCCTGTCCCGTGTTTTCTGACTGCTATGTTCTTCTGTGCGGCTTCATTTTTGCCAACTATTGCCATGTACGGGATCTTTCGAAGTTCAGCACTTCTGATCTTGTAGCTGACAGTTGATGTGCTGTTGTCAAGTTCTGCCCTTATTCCATAATCCATCAGTCCTCTGTGAACCGCTTCAGCATATTCTCGGCAGTCGTCGCTGACTGGTGTGACCTCGACTTGTACGGGTGCGAGCCAAGCTGGTAGGTTTCCGTTGCAATGCTCCAGCAGTATGGCGAAGAATCGTTCTATGGCTCCTAGCAGTGCTCTGTGTATCATTACTACTTCATGCTCTGTGTTGTCTGCTCCAATGTACGTGGTGTTGAAGCGTTTGGGCAGGTTGAAGTCAAACTGCAAAGTCGTGCACTGCCACTCTCTGCCAGCAGCGTCAACGATGTTCATGTCAATCTTCGGGCCGTAGAACACGGCTTCACCAGGCATCTCCCGGTAGTCAATCCTTTTCTCCTGCAGTGCTTCTGCCAGAGCGTTCTGTGCACATTGCCATTCCTTTTCTGAGCCCATGTACTTTTCAGGATGTAGAGGGTCACGGGTCGAAAGATACACCCGAATCTCTTCAAAGCCAAACTTTCGCATTATGCGTCCAGTGAAGTCCAGTAGCGTCAGTATTTCCTGCTTCACCTGTTCCGCAGTGCAGAAAATGTGTGCATCGTCCTGCGTGAACCCTCTTACGCGTAATAGTCCCTGTAGTGTGCCTGATCGCTCGTAGCGGTACACTGTGCCCCACTCAGCATAGCGAATCGGCAGCTCCCTGTAGCTTCTAGGCCTAGCCTTGTAGATGGCAATGTGAAAAGGGCAGTTCATAGGCTTCACAACCAAGCCTTGACCATCCTTTTCAAACACGTACATGTTCTGCTCATAATAGTCCAAATGCCCAGAAACCTGCCAAAGCTCACGGCGTGCAATGTGCGGCGTGCACACAAGCTGATAGCCATTTTGCAGATGCTCTCTTTCCCAGTAGTCGCGAATCAAATTGCGTATGATTGTGCCGTTCGGATGCCACAGCACTAAGCCACTGCCAACATCTTCACTTATCGAAAACAAGTCCAATTGCTGCCCAAGCAAGCGATGGTCTGCAGAAGCAATCACTCTTTCCTTATTCTTTTCCTCTAAAACATTCACGGGTTCTTTGGGGTGTCCTCTACCGTTGAGAACACGTTTACGGCGGTGTTTGTAAATACCCCATTGGACAACACCAAGTCTTGCTAAATGCACACCAGCCTATTTAATCCTTATTCCAGACACATTGCGGACACACGCAACCCGCTGTCTAAGAAGCCTTCACTCTTATCTACATCCTTGCCCATGTTTTACCACTGTGAAAAACTGTGCTCAAAGAAGCTTGGACCCTGGCCATCGAAACACTAAGCTGGATGCAGATGCGACGCCTAAGCGAACCTCTGGCTCTAGCAAGAACAGTCAAGCAACTCGGCATGCACGACTATGATGCGATGAGGCTCGCTCACCAGCTTGTTCTCGAAACCGTTCGCCGCCAAAACTTCATAGATGCTTACATAGACAATGCCCTAAGACCCGCAACAACCGAGGAACACACTCTAGGCGTACAGGCGTTCTTGCGGCTCTACGTGTACCAAACGCGGGTAGCCAAAAGCTGGACGCAGGCCGACATACACGAAGCCGAAAACATAGCCAAACTCGCCCGGAGCATCCTCGGCTGGAAAACTCTTCAACCCGTCGAACCCATCCTTGGCACACTGCTAACACAAAGTCCCACAGTAGTTCTCGAAAACACAACAGACGAGCAACGAGTTGGCCTTCAAACCTTTCATCCAACATGGTTCGTAGGATACTGTTTCAAACTTTTCGGCAGAAAGGAAACAATAGTCCTGCTGGAAGCGAATTCCCGGCCTCCACCCACCTACATGAGGCTGAACACGCTTAAGGCAAAGGAAAACGAAACACTCGACAGACTAGCTCAAGACGGCATCCAAGCCGAAAAAGTCGACAAACTAAAGCACGCCTACAAGATCCTAAATGCAAAACAGCCAGCAACGAGAACTCAAAGCTTCAAAGAGGGCCTGTTCTACGTCCAAGACAAAGCCAGTTGCTTCACAGCAGAAGCCGCAAACCCACAGCCAGGAATGACCGTTCTAGACGTATGCGCAGCACCCGGA
>Ga0315268_10007626_pt1 | contig 11371 bp, 11 predicted proteins | sample C1_top_MG_FD_204535 | JGI IMG/M metagenome (GOLD analysis project Ga0315268, IMG submission 204535) | Sediment microbial communities from Yellowstone Lake, YNP, Wyoming, USA - C1_top | ecosystem: Environmental > Aquatic > Freshwater > Lake > Sediment | place: USA: Wyoming | collected 2017-08-01 | reverse complement strand
AACCTGTATTCTTTGACTGATTTTTCAGTCGGAATTGATTGGTCTTCGGATGCTTGTTTTATCGATGCATTAAGAAGGGTTGTCGCAAATGATCACACCAACTTTCACAAAGAAACAAAGGAAGCAAATATTTGTGAATTTTTAGGTGCAAAGCAATCGGATATTCAAGAAATCGAAAATGGCGCAAAATGTCTTGACTCAATTTCTAAATTACGAATTTTGTCCTGGGTAGAGAGCGTAGAGTATCTAAAAGAGAATCCAGATCCTAACCAGAAACGGATCAGCCCTTTTGATACGTGCCCAAATGAAGAAATAATATCTTCGGATAGCTGGTTGCTGAATTTATTGATAACCGAATGCCTTGCGAAAGAATCAGAAGAACCGATGGCAAACCAGATTAATGATTCCGTGGTGCTAAACGCATTTAAAGAAAATGTGGGGTTAAAAAACGAATCAGATTTGGCTTTATTAGTGGATTCAACGGCTACTAAAGTCGAATTAATAAATCGTAACGAAGAGACTCTTAGCATCGATGAGCGAATAGCAATAATTTTGCGAGTAATTGGTAAGGATCATTTACAGAATTGCATTACCGATACATATCTCAGAAGCAGAATTATGGGATTAGGCAGAAAAAGGGATGAGAGTTTGTCGGCCATTGATAATTTTAAGAAATATAAAGGCTGGCATGATAAAGAAATCCTTAGTTATTTTGGAATCAAAGAAGAAGAGTTATCAGCAATCCGCCAAAATAAAATCAACATTGATGATTTACCGGCACAATGTCGACTAAAAATATTTAGTGAAACTGAGAATATACCGATAAAAGAAATTGAGCTGGCAATCAAGTCAAATAGCTATCTCTTGATGCTCATTGACGCATACAAGGGCGATCAGGCTGCTGATGCGAATGAAAAACCCGATACCAAAGAAAACAATCCATATCCCTATAAACCCGAAGGCCTAAACCGGCTTTTCTGGCTCGCAGCGAAAAATATAGCCGTACCCGATCCTGATTTTGGCGCAAAAGACAATGTGCTTTTTGCGATGGTTTTGCATTCTGGGAGCAAGTTAAAAGACATTCGAATGAACGATATGGTCGATGCGGTTATTTTTGCACTAGGAGAGCATTACCGGCACGCAGGTACCAATGAGATCAATCTCGCGAATTTACTCAAGCATTTTCGAAGTGATTATGCGTTGCCTATTATCAATGACTGCAAGTCATTGATAAAAATAACAGAAGCTATCGTAAAAAGTGGTGTTACGATAGCGAATTGAAAGCATCCTATGAAACAAATGGCCAGGGTTGGTAACGGTAGGCCTATTAACTTCCATTGTGATTCATGCATGGGAACCATGCATTTGCTTTCCGGCGACTAACCGTAGCATTGGTCTGGGCATAAGACTATCTCCGTAATAAATTGATCACTCACTGATAGAATTGCTAAAAAATCCTGTCGAAGCGTGATTTACACCTTTCATTGATAAAATCAATTGTTTTCATAATTACAATCAATTTTTCTTTGCCGTAAACAATCGGTAGACTATCTTCGTGCTTGACGAGGACATTATCTAAATTGCGGAAACTTCCCTGTACAATCCCCCTCGTCTGCAATCATTTTTTATCACTTAAAACTAAGGAGCCGACTATGGCAAATGAAGGTTATCACGAACCCATTAACGAACTGTCCGATGAAACCCGCGATATGCATCGGGCGATTACCTCGCTGATGGAAGAACTGGAAGCGGTCGACTGGTATAACCAGAGAGTCGATGCCTGCAAAGATGACGAACTGAAAGCGATACTGGCGCATAACCGTGATGAAGAGAAAGAACATGCGGCCATGGTGTTGGAATGGATACGCCGCAAAGACCCGAAGCTGGATAAAGAGTTGCGCGATTATCTGTTCACCGATAAACCCATTGCGCATTAATAACCCTTTATTCAGAGTATTCATAATTTAAAACGGAGAAAAAAATGACTATAACTGTTCCAAACGTGGTTTTCAAAACTCGTGTCCGCGACGAAAGTATTGGCGGAGACAATCCCTTCCGCTGGCAGGACGTCAGTACCGATGACATTTTCAAAGGGAAAAAAGTCGTGGTACTCGCACTGCCGGGCGCATTTACGCCGACTTGCTCTAGCACGCATCTACCGGGTTTCGATGCAAAATACCAGGAAATTATCGGTCAGGGAATTGATGAAATGTACTGTTTAAGCGTCAACGACGCCTTTACCATGTTTCAGTGGAGTAAGCATCTGGGCGTCAAGCACGTCAAAATGCTTCCTGACGGCAATGCGGATTTCACTAGGGGCATGGGCATGCTGGTCAAAAAGGAAAATCTCGGTTTCGGTTACCGCTCATGGCGTTATGCCATGCTGGTCGACGATAAAATCATCGTTAAACTCTTCAGCGAACCGGGACAAAGCGATAATTGCCCGGACGATCCTTTCTCCGTTAGCGACGCTGATACGATGCTCGCCTATTTAAAGCAACGGTAAACAGGCAGTCGGACCGGGCGTGAGTCAAACCGCCCGGCCTATCGATAATTTTGATCCAAGAGGACTCAAATGACTCATTACGATGTTGACCTGTTCGTGATTGGCGCAGGTTCGGGAGGCGTTCGCGCCGCACGCATGGCCGCCGGACTCGGCGTCAAGGTTGCTATCGCCGAAAACCGGTATCTCGGCGGAACCTGCGTGAACGTCGGCTGCGTTCCCAAAAAACTGTTTGTCTATGCGTCGCACTTTCGTGAAGACTTCACGGCGGCAAAAGGATTCGGCTGGTCGATTAACGCCCCGCAATTCGATTGGTCGCGCCTGCTGGCGCAAAAAAATCTGGAGATAGCCCGGCTGCAAGGTGTTTACGAAGGTTTATTAAATCATTCCGGCGTCACGATAATTGACGATCAAGCCCGTTTGCTCGACGCTCATACTGTGGTTGTTGGCGAGCGGTGTGTTCGTTGCGAACGCATTTTGATCGCTACCGGCGGCTGGCCGTCCATACCCGATATTCCCGGAAAGGAATACGCCGTCACTTCGAATGAAATGTTCGCGTTAGACAAACTCCCTGACCGGCTTTTGATTGTCGGCGGCGGCTATATTGCGGTTGAATTTGCCGGCATCATGCACGGCCTTGGCGTAGCAACAACGCTTTGTTATCGCGGCGATAAACTGCTGCGAGGCTTCGATGAAGACGTCAGAGAATTCATCGCACAGGAAATGCGCAAAAAGGGCATCGACATCCTGTTCAATACCCAAATCAACGCCATTGAACAAACTGTAAATGGTTTTACAGCGATCACAGATCAAGGCTTGCAACTTGAATCTGATCTGATTTTATATGCGACCGGCCGAACTCCGAACGTTTCCGGTCTGGGACTCGAAGCGCTTGGCGTGGAACTGGATGCCAACGGCGCGATCAAGATTAACGAGCATTACCAAACCAACATCCCGTCTATTTACGCGCTGGGCGATGTAACTCACCAATTCAACCTGACACCGGTGGCTACTGCCGAAGCTATGGCGCTGGTCAACGGGCTTTATACCGATCAACCCACTCCGGTTGATTATGACAACATTCCAACTGCGGTTTTCAGCCAACCCAATGTCGGTACGGTAGGCTTGACCGAAACCGAGGCGAGAAAACGTTATCCGGATATCGATAGTTATAAATCCGTTTTTACGCCGATGAAGCACACGCTTTCAGGTCTTGATGAGAAAACCCTGATGAAAATGATCGTCAGGCGCAGTACCGGCCGGGTACTTGGCGTCCACATGGTCGGACCTGATGCCGGTGAAATCATCCAGGGCATGGCCGTAGCAATCCGGGCCGGTGCGACAAAAGCTGTTTTTGACTCGACCATCGGCATCCATCCGACCGCAGCAGAAGAGTTTGTTACGATGCGAAAACCCGTTCAATGAAATTGGAATTCCTTGTAAGTTATGATTAAACCATTTCACATCCTTGCTTGATTGCATGACCGGTCAACCCCAAGGCGCTTCATTGTCAAAGCGAAAGCCACGGTATTCAGGTGATGGGCTTTGCGAATTTATTTGACAATTCGCCAACCCCGGAGGCCACACAGGCGCGGATAAATTCGCCGAGCATGCGAAATTCGCCATGGTGGCTGCTGTTTTTGCGCCAGACCAGGCCGATTTCGCGATAACTGTCTTCATTGACGGCTTCAAGTTCGATTTGGGAACCCAATAACAAAACTGACTGTTCAGCCATTTCCGGAATAAAGGTCACTCCTAAATCGTTGTTAACCATATGCAATAAAGTGTGGATACTGGTGCCGGAAAACCGGTTGATTTTGCCGGTATGCAGTAATTTGCATGCTGATAAGGCATGTTCCCGCAAACAATGCCCATCTTCCAGCAATAAAACACTATCCTCTTTCAACTGATTGAGCAGGTCTTTACCTTTGTTTAACCAAAGCGTTTGTTTATGGTGCGCCAGCAAAAAGCGGTCTTTAAATAACGGCAGAACCTCGACATATTTGAATTCGTAAGGCAGGGCGACCAGCATGAGATCGATATGGCCGGAGATTAACTCGTCGTAAAGCAATGAGGTAATCTGCTCTTTAAGATATAACTTCAGTTCCGGAAATTCGGTATTAATACCCTTAAGCATTGCCGGCAAGAGATACGGGGCTATGGTAGGAATAACCCCCAGGGTGAGCTTGCCTGATAAAGGTTTTTGGTAATCGGCAGGAATGTCAACCAGCTTTTCAAGTTCGTTAAGACATAGTCTTGCCTTGGTGACAATTAGTTTGCCTATGGCGGTGATGGTCACGGATTTATTGGTGCGATCGATGAGCTGAATTTCCAATAATTCTTCCAGCTCCTTAATGGCAATGCTAAAACCGGACTGAGATATATGGCAGGCCTCTGCGGCTTGACCGAAATGACAGTGTTCGTCTAAAGCAACCAGGTAACGTAATTGTTTAACGGTCGGTAATTTCATAAATAACTCAGAGAGACAAACCAGGTAAGGTGCTTAATGTATCATTTTCTTTCGATAAAAATATCTTATCGAATTAATTAATTCAATCAATTTTACAAATTTATAAACCGGGACTATAGTCTCAGTCCATGGCGATGAGGTGACTTGTTGATTTACAGGGTTTCACCCATTCGTTATAAGGAACTCCAGGAGGATTACCTGCGGTTTATATTTCTGCCGACGCTCATGCTGGATGGAGCTCGTAGCTCCGCCCACAACGTTTAAAACAGGTAACAAATGGCACCTATGAAACGTTACGGACAGGGTTGCAAACCTCGTCCGGCAATGTAGAAATCCATCTGCCGTATCCTCTCGGCAGACGGCTTAAGGCACACAGGGGAAAAAGGGCTGCTTTGCTCGTTTGATACAGACTAATTTGGCTCATAATTATTTAAAAATCGGCATTTGCCGTTTGAAAATGGGAGTACGACAATGAAAAAGCTTTTATTGACAACGATAATATTGAGTATCGCGATGTTTGAACAGGGCGTCGTCCATGCGAAGGATATACCTACCAGCTATGCACCCGTAGCCATTACGGAAGATTTTGCCGACACGATGAAGCGTATGAAGGCAGACAAGCCTAAAGTCGTCGCCAGGCAGCAAGCATTGCTTGAAGAACGTTATGATTTGCGTGATCTGCCTGCGGACGGCATAAAAATGTCCGGCGGCAAAGCAGTACAAACCGGTATCCGCGCCAAATTACCCAAGGGCGTGACCTGGGAACAGCTCGCGTCAATGACACCGGATGAAATCAGGAATAAAGGGTTGTGGCCGAAAGGTTTTCTGCCCTTGCCGCATCCCAACCATGTTGAAGGCGGGATGATATTCCCGAAGGTTGAGATTGACGCCATCAAAAAGCAGGATGATCGTGATCTGACCCGCTTTGATCTCGATTTTGATCTTGCCGACCATTTTCTGCCGGAATTTCCCGCACCGATTTATCTGACTACCAGACAGGATCTTGGTGATGTATCCAAAGGCAAGCTGGTGACGATGATGAATTACTACGAGTTGTTCAATGGCATTCTGAATCCCAAACAGCTCGAAGGCTTGCGCTTGTTAGTCACGCCGTTCGCCCAGCAACAGTTTAATCTGACCGAAGACCGCCGCTCTGAAAAACCCAGCCTGGGAGTCGCCTGCTTCGACTGCCATACCAACGGCCATACCAACTCGGCCACTCATCTTGCCGGCGATGTCCGCCCGCAACAATACCGCCATCGTATCGATACGCCCACGTTACGCGGTGTTAATATTCAGCAATTGTTTGGTTCGCAACGCGCTCTCAAAACGGTAGAAGACTTCACCGAATTTGAACAGCGCGGTGCGTATTTCGACGGCGACCCGGTAATCGCGACCAAAAAAGGCGTTAATATTCTGGAGCGAGGCAGCCAGGTACATTTTATGGCCGAGTTCCAGGAGCTACTCGATTTTCCACCGGCGCCCAAGCTGAATGTTTTCGGAAAACTTGACCCTGCCAAGGCAACCGAAGCCGAATTGCGAGGTCAAGCCGTATTTTTCGGTAAAGGACAATGCGCGAGTTGCCACGCGGCACCGTATTACACCGACAACCTCACGCATAATTTACATACCGAGCGTTTTTTCAAGGAGCAAATGATTAATGGCCGCTATGCATCCGCCGACGGCCCGATAAAAACGTTTCCGTTACGCGGTATTAAAGACACACCAACGTATCTGCATGACGGCCGCTTGCTGACCCTGGAAGATACCGTCGAATTTTTCAACCTGGTTCTTGGCACCAAGCTTAGCAAGCAGGAAAAAGCTGATCTGGTTGTCTTTATGTATCAGCTTTAATAGAGTTACGCGTTGACCATTTGTCTCACAGGATGTTTTCAATTCTCTTTACTAAAACGCGATATTCCGAAAGCTGCTGTTATTTTTCGCAATGACTTGCAGTCATTTATAGCAGGCAGTGCATTCAAGAATAGCGTCAGAGGCTGATTTTGTAACTTCTCATTATTGGCAGGATTTAGACCTTTCAGGTTTTAAAAACCTGAAAGGTCTAGTGTTGTTACCTGCGCTTAATGTGAAGCTACCTGATTTTCAACGTTGTCGACACCGCGATAGTGAATTTCCCGGTTAACAACAATAGGCTTCTGCCGTTTATGCAGTCCCATAATGCACGCGCAGTTTCTGGTCCGATAAACATGACGCTGAATTACAAAGATCGAGCATTGTGCCTAAAAGCATTGTACTATCGAATTGTGCTAACCATAGGCGGCTGTTTTCGGAAAATAAGGCTGTTTGTTTCATAAATGTCTCAGTGTATCATCTCTTTGTTTCATTGATATTCTACATGAAACAACAAAACTAAAGCAAATAATATTTTCAATCAATAAAATTATTAATAATCAATTGCTTATTAGTCATTATTATTCCTGGCATGGTTTTGGCTATAGCTATATTGTGATAGTTACGAAGATCTGACTCTCATATTATAAATACAATAGTTATCCTTAGGAGGATTAAATGAAATCAAAAATATTACTTATAAGCAGTTTGTTATTGTTAACTGCGGGCTATGCAGCTACGGCAACGGCAACCCCTACAACGACCGGGACAAAACCTGCAACGGAAACTGTCGCCGGACAGATCAAGTTATACCATGAAACAATGAACCCGCATCAAATCGAACACCCTAATCATTTAGGTTTTAATGACTTGCATATACAGGCTATCAGGCATCTTGTACCCGATACACAGAGTATTCATGACCCAAAATTACAAGTCCCTGTGCATCACCACTGTAAAGCCTACGATGATGGAACCTTGGTCTGCTTGATGTTTCATTCCGGCATGAAAGACCAGGACAAGCCGATTGGGTTCGAATACATCATTCCTACAGCGGAATTTAATAAACTGCCGGAAGCCGAGAAAAAATACTGGCACTACCATAAAACCGAAGTGGCAAGAGCGCACGCTACATTTCCAGACCTGTCTCAGGAAGAGGCCGCTATGATTTTGCCTGCGGTGCTTGAAACCTACGGTAAAGTTATTTATTTCCAGAAGCCTGAAGATAAATATCCTTTAGGCGAACCTTATGTAGTCATCGTGCAAGACATGCCTGAACAGGAATAAAAAAGTTACCTCCTGATGTGTATTTAAAAGTACACAACTTTTATAGTCAGCGGAAGAATGGTTTTCAAAGCCTCCGCTGGCTTTTTTTAAGGTGCTTTATGCGACTCTTTTTAAAACTATTAATAGGTCTTATTTTTTCAAGCGGTGCATTAGCGGACAAAAATCTGGGGCTGCCGCCTTTAACGGTTCCGGCCGATAATACGCAAACCCCGGAAAAAATAGCCTTGGGACGCTTGTTGTTTAATGATAAACGTTTTAGTGCGAATGGCTCGGTGAGTTGCGCCAGTTGTCACCAAGCCGACAAAGCTTTTGCCGATGGACTGCCGGTGGCAATAGGCATAAACGGACAGGCTGGCACTCGCAATGCGCCAACGGTTATCAATGCGGCTTTTTATCAAACGCAATTTTTGGATGGCCGGGCAAACAATCTGGAAGGGCAAGCATTAGGACCTTTTGTCAATCCCATTGAACACGGCCTGACCAGTCACCAGGTCATTATCGATGCCATACGGCAAGATGCCGATTACATCAAGCAATTCAATACCGTTTTTAATGTGCCGGCGGACGCCGTAACTATTGATCATGTCGTTAAGGCCATTGCCAGTTATGAAAGAACATTGGTTTCCGGTGATTCTCCTTTCGACCGTTATCTTTTTGGAAGGGAACACACAACTTTATCGGAAAGTGCCGAGCGGGGTTTAAGGATTTTCAAGCGCAAGGGAAATTGTCTGGTTTGCCATGAAATATCCTGGAATAACGCCTTATTTACCGATAACCGTTTTTATAACATTGGCGTGGGTTTTAAACGCTTAACGCCAGTTTTAGATGATTTCATCGATGCAGTTAATCAGGGCAAAAATCCGGATGATTTTCCTTTAACAGCTATTCAACGTTCTGAGTTGGGACGCTTTAATGTCACCAAAAATCCTGCCGATCTGGGTAAATTCAAGACGCCGACTCTGCGTAATATAGCGTTAACGGCACCTTATATGCACGATGGCAGTATAAAAACGCTGGAAGAGGTGATTGAACATTATGACAAGGGCGGCGATAAAAGCCGCTTTATCGATGCCAAGATTTTTCCCTTGCATCTTACTCAACAGGAAAAAGCCGATTTAGTGGCCTTTATGAAAGCATTAACCAGTCAACAACCGTCCAAATAGCTTGGCATTGATTTAAGACACTCTATTAACTTTGACAATGAGTCCGGAGAAAACATGACAAAACAATTAATTTTAACCTTGAGCATTATTCTGTTGTTGGGAAGCGCTCCAATTACGGGGGGTTCTGCCAACTCCAACATCAATTTTAGCGCGCTAAATTTTACGAGCGGCTTTGATAGTAAGCTAAATTGGCCGCAACCCTTTACAGTGAAAAAGGGAACCCCCTATGACGAAGCCAAAGACCCCTTTTTACGCAAAGGCACCGAAAATGTAGAAGAGTCTCAGGTCAGTTTTTTCGTCATACCGGCTGTTGTTGTTGGAATCATCTTACTTTTTCTGTTTTTCAATCGAGAATAATTTTCGTTAATGTGACTTGATCACCAACTATTAATTATAAACCCCATACCATTACCAACGTCATTCTTCAGCTCAATTCTTTGGATAATGAGTTAAAGACTTGTACTTTTTTAGCATACTCCGGCAACCGTTCATGTTGATATTCTATCAGGATGGAAATTTATTCGGGGAGGCATCACATAAACAAAGGAAAATCGATATGTTAGATTTTATGTTAAGTATTTTTTCGGCAATTTTAGGAATGAACATGAGAGATCATCATGACATCCCCTTTGCATTACCGTTGCTTTTTTTCATTTTTCTTGGGTTCATCATTAGTATCACCGTACTTAAATTTATCGGCAATGAAGAACCAGAAGAGTCAGAGTAACGGAACGCCAGATACAAAAAAATCAATGAGCCGTGTGTTACTCGCTTTTATTACAAACTCTCATTAGAGCTTCGCGATTAATAATATCGATCGTGCCACGTTTTAAATTAACCCATCCATAGCCCTCAAAATTTTTTAGATGACGGGATACCACTTCACGGGCTGTGCCTAATTCGTAGGCCAGCTCGTGATGTGTTTTGGCAATGACCGTTTCACCTGTTTCCAATAAGGCTTTGCCTATCCGCTGATCAATTGTGTCAAAAACAACCGCTTCCATGCGGCTGATTAGTTTAGACAGGCGCGATGAAAAATTTTTGAACACAAATTCACGGAAAAAAGATGATTGCTCGATGCACCGGTAAAACGCATGGGATGACATGGCAAAGGCTGTCACTTCGCCTTCCGTTATGCCTTCAGCCGGGTAACAATCGCCACTCAACATACAGGAAGTCGTTAAAACACAGGAATCGCCAGAACGGACATGGTAGAGCAATATTTCCCGCCCACTTTCAGACATGATTTGGACTTTCACCACTCCTGCAAGCACCAGTAAATAATTTTCACAAACACTTCCCGGATAAAATAACTGCCGCCCGGCAGGAAATGTAACCAAACTTGAGGAATCCATCAATAGTTCAAGGCCTTTGTCGCTATTTTCAATGAACTGGGGAAAATAGGTAGCCCATAAATCCTGGTGATTTTTCATATTTGCCTTCAGTCATAATTAATTACATAAAAGTGTAGTATTTAACAAAACGTGTTGTATAACAATTTTTTGTTTTGTTTCAGCAAACCCTATTGAAACACATATCTGTTTCAATGAAACGCAATATGAAACAAATGTCGAGGGTCGGCACTAATTTATAACTTCACAATAAATACTAACTTAATGATTTTTATTAATTTTAGTATTCTGGCACGAGCATTGCTTTATCCAAAAGAAACAACCTTATATAACACCCGGAGAGACAACATGATATTCAAACAATTATTCGATACAGAAACCTGGACTTACACCTATTTAATTGCTGATCCCGTCAGTAAAGAGGCTCTATTTATTGATCCGGTCAATACCCATATTGATGACTATATTGCCTTACTGGAAGAACATGGCTTGCAGCTTAAATATTCACTGGAAACCCATGTTCATGCTGATCATATAACTGCAAGCGGCCTGTTACGCCAACGTCTGGGCGCACAAACTGCTGTTAGCCAACTCTGCGGTGCGGAAACTGCGGATGTGCAAATCCAGGATGGCGATATTTTTAAATTAGGAGCCAACGAGGAGATTAAGGTAATTTCTACACCTGGACATACGCGCGGCAGTATTTCCTTTTTATGGCATGACCGTGTTTTCACTGGCGATTCTT
>Ga0315268_10007625_pt1 | contig 11372 bp, 8 predicted proteins | sample C1_top_MG_FD_204535 | JGI IMG/M metagenome (GOLD analysis project Ga0315268, IMG submission 204535) | Sediment microbial communities from Yellowstone Lake, YNP, Wyoming, USA - C1_top | ecosystem: Environmental > Aquatic > Freshwater > Lake > Sediment | place: USA: Wyoming | collected 2017-08-01 | reverse complement strand
CGATCGGCCTACGGTTCCTCCTTGATGGTCTCGTTCCGACGGGAGATTACAGAACACTATTCTACGCAAATGACTGGGCGCAGCACACATGGATCGCGGGCCCCGTCAACCTGACGGTCGACAACGGAATGCCTGTCGCTGATGCCGGAGCTAACAAGACAGCGGTCGTCAACACGCAGACCGAGCTCGACGGCAGCCTATCGACGGACGATGTCGGGATAGTCTCCTATTCGTGGAACTTCTCCGACGGCGGCAGCGGTCACACGCTCTCCGGCGAAGTACGATACTGGACTTTCGGCACGACGGGAGCACACCTTGTGACGTTGACAGTCACGGATGGGGCCGGCCACCAGTCGATATCTACCTGCGTCGTGAACGTGGTTCCAGATGAGCCTCCAGTTGCCAACGCAGGCCCTGATCAGAGCGGCGTGCCGGAAGACACGATCGTGACTCTTGACGGGTCCGCCTCCTACGATGACGTCGGGATTACAGAGTACAACTGGACCATACTTGAACTTGGCGAGGACATGTCCGGCATCTCGCCTCAGTACAACTTCACCGAGCCAGGCGTCTACCATATCAACCTGACGGTCACGGACACGATCGGGCAGCTTTCGGCCCCTGACCAGGTGATTGTCACTGTTACGGACACCACGGCTCCGGTGGCCAATGCGGGTCTGGATGCACCTGTGAATCTAGGTAGTGCGGCCGACCTGACCGGCAGTCTGTCGAGTGACAATGTCGGGATTGTGAACTACACATGGACCTACTCGTACGGCGCGACTATGGTCACTCTGTATGGTGTGGCCGTCAGCACGGTCTTCCCGGCGCTGGGCGACTACACCGTGACGCTGACCGTGAGAGATGCGGCCGGCTTGACGGACTCGGACACCGTCGTCATATCGGTTGTGGACGGGACTGCCCCGAACGCTGTCGCGGGCCCTGACCAGAATGTTCTCACCGGAAGCATCGTGACATTGAACGGATCGACGTCTACGGACAATGTCGGAGTGACGAATTACACTTGGACGTTCAATGACGCCGGCGCGAAGACACTCTACGGCGCAGTAGTTGCCTATCAGTTCAACAACGCTGGGCAGTTCATCATCACGTTGACTGTCAGAGACGCCGCGGGCAACTCGGACATAGACACCGTGGTGGTGAATGTCGCTGTTCCAAATGCCGCCCCGTTCGCCGATGCCGGACCAGCACAAACCATAGACGAGGGAGACACTGTGACATTCGACGGGTCAGGCTCGACAGACGACCATGGCATAACGAGCTATTCGTGGACCTTTACCTACGACGGACAGACAAAGACACTCACGGGCGTGTCACCGACGTTCGAATTCAACATATCGGGCGTCTACACTGTGACTCTGACCGTGACCGATGGTGGAGGCCTCACAGACACTGACACCGTTTTGATAACGGTCCAAGCTGGCGAGGAGCCTCCGGGCGAGAAGAGCTTCATCGAGCAGTATTGGTGGGCCCTTGCCGTGGTCGCGGTGCTCATCATCGTGGCTCTACTGTTCTTCATAATGAAGGGCAGGGGCGGTCCATCGGGTCCGGAGCCTGACAACGAGAATGTCCCGAGGTCGATGAAGAAGGTCAAGGAGGCACCGCCTCCCGAAGACGAAGATCTTTGAAGCACTCGTAAACCCCTTCAACCATTTACTTCTTCTTTTCCTTCAGCGTAGCCATCAGCTGCTCCAGGGTCAACGGACGTCTCGCAGGGTCGGTGTCCAAACCGAGGCCCTTCCAGACCTTGGCCACGGTGGGCAGCTGCAGCCCAGCGGTCTTGAGCAAGTCGTCATCATAGAGAATGTCTCCCGGCTTTCCCTCAGCGATGATGGAACCGTCCTTGACGATGCAGATTCTGTCGGCTAGACGGGCGGCCATGTCCATGTCATGCATTGCCACAACGACGCTCATCCCGTGTTCCTTCTTCAAGCTGCTCAACATTTCCTCGATCCTCTGCGCGTTCGATGGGTCGAGGTCGCCTGTTGGCTCGTCAGCCACCAGGATCTTCGGTTGCATCGCGAGCACGCCCGCGATGGCCACCAATCTCTTCTGCCCGCCGCTTAGATAGTGCGGGATCTTGCTGGTCTCCTTTATCCCCACGACCTGGAGCGCCCACTCCGCGCGCTTCCTAGCTTCTTCCGGGGACATACCGAGGTTCAGGGGGCCGAACATCACATCCTCCAAAACGGTAGGCGAAAACAGCTGTGAATCGGCGTCTTGGAAGACTAGCCCGACCATCCTTCTGATTGATGCGACGTTCTTCTTGTCGATGTCGAGTCCGAAAACCCGGACCCTGCCGACATCCGGCATCATGAGCCCGTTAATGTGCTCGATGAGTGTGGACTTGCCTGAGCCGTTCGGGCCGCAGAGCGCCACGATTTCCTTGGGGAATACCCTGAAGCACATGTTGTGTATGCCTTCGGTCCCATCCGGATACTTGTGGCTGACACAGTCCACATGTACGATCTCAACTTTGTCCTTCTCACACGTACCGCACGACGCTTCCGACGTCATACTACAAACCACCTATCAAGCTGCTGTCAACGTATCTGAGATACAGGGCGAGCGCACAGAAGACGATGGCCAGAGCGACAAACGCATACCCTCCTGCCGACGGTCTCCCGAGTTCCCTGTACTGCGGAAACTTCCCAGCGAACCCTCTCGCCTCCATCGCTTTCGCGATCCTTTCGCCTCTCTCGAAGGCGTGTATGAAACCGAGGCCAAAGATCCCGGCGAACAAGCGTGTCTGCCGGGTGACGCCCCTCACGAGGTTTCCGGATCGCGAGTGCATCGCGTCCAATACATCAGACACTTCATCCGTCGTCTCGAAAGTGAACCTGTAGGACAGTAGGAATATGTTCGCGAGCGGACGCGGGAGGGATTTCGAAGCGATGGCAGCGATGTCCTGGAACTTGGTCGTCATGAACAGGGCCAGGGAGAAGGTCACTACTGCCAGCGCTCGGACCATGAGTTTCGCCAAAAGCAGGATTCCGGCGTCTGTGATGGCCACGTGCGTCCCGAGGATGGACATAGAGGCGAGTTGGTTTCCGGGTTCGGTGAAGAGGAAGAACAGGGCCAGAGTGAAAACGAAAAACACAGGCAACGAGTACCAGCCGACCAGCAGTCTAAGGGGGAGCCTCCCTGCCACGTAGAAGGCCAAGGTCAGAAGGTAGAGTACGAATAGAATATACAGATTCGCGAGGACTATCGCCAGGACTAGAACGGTTCCCAGAAGAGCTCCCTTGGTCCACGCGTTTGTGGAGTGGACCACGCTCTTGCCGTTCTCGGCGTGGTGGCTGATGAGCCGGAAGTCAGGTATGTGTCTGGAATAGGATCTCCTAGACATTTTGCGTGACCTCCTGCGAGGACGCCGTGACACGGGTTCCACGTTCTTGTTCGAGGTCCGGGAGAAGGTCTGGCCGGACCCGCCCTATGAATGAGACAATGTAGCCCGTGACAACCCCTTCGATGATCGCGGCAACGATGTTCACCGCTGCGAGTAGAAGCATGTTGTTGAGTGTCCCTTCCGCACTCTGGGCCGAATCTTGGATTCCAGAAATCGTGACTATGGCGACTACCGCGAACGCACTCGCAACGAGGGCCGTTGTAGTCGCTCCGAATCCGGATCGGAATCTTCCGAGCTTGAGAGTCGACCTGAGGAATCTGTAGAGATAGAAGCCCAGGGTCACCTCGATTATGTTCACGAGTGTGTTCGCCCCGATCATCCCCCAGCCGCCGTGGCCAATTGCCGCGCTGAATATGTTTATGATCAACACGCATAAACTGCCCAGACCGGGCCCTACCAGAATCCCGATCAGTGGGGTCAGGTTCAGGTGGACGGCACCGACCAATGGTATCGGTATCTCTATCTGGAATATCGCGAACCCAACGGCTACGCACATGGCGGCCATAGCTAGTTTCCTTGTGGATAATCCGCCCTTTCTATTGAGGCTGTAGATCGCAATCCAGATTAGGCACAGCGCCGCGACTGACCAGACTATGACCCAGAACAATGAGAATGCCCCGTCCTCCAGGTGAACGTGCGCCATGTGAGACCTTCATTTCAAGCGGCGGTGGCGTTAATAACAATTTCGCCAGTCTTAATAACCATCAAATCCGTGCAAACGCCTGTTAATAAGAGCTTCCTTCGGGTGAATTCCAAATGTGATTTGCATAGCGAAACTGAAAGATACATGCTTCAACCTACGAACACTCCGAGATCGTCCTAGGTGATCGCACGCTTACCACTACTCACCTTGCAGTCGTAGTCCTTTTCGGACTTCTCATCAACTTGAACAAGAACGAGTGGATGGTGGCTATGCTATTCGGTGTGATCGTCGACCTCGACCACATCTTCGCCGTTCCGAGATACATAGGAGACAACGGCTGGTCCGCAGTGCTCAGACCGACGTGGGACGACGGGTCTGGAGAACCCTACAAGTCCCTCTTCCACGAACCCGTCGGATTCTTCGTCGTGGCGCCGCTCGCCCAGGGGTGGAGGTACCTTCTCCCTCTTCTCGCGTGGTCCTCCCACGTGGCCCTCGACTGGTTGCAGAATGCCACCCTGGCATACTCCGCGCTTGTGGAGTCTGCGGTTCTGATCGCGGCGTGCGCCGGAATCGTTGCCGTGGCCTATGCGCGCTGGTCGGAAGTTCGCGAAGAATCTACCTTCAGGACGTATGTCCTGTATCTCCGGGACGAAGTCAGAACATATCTAGGTCCATGGTCCTGAATCATTGAGAGACGCCGGGGTAGTACCTCATGAGGAATATAACCCAGACGACCTCGAAGACTATACAGATGGTCGCTGGGACTGCGACGATTGGCTCGAACAAGGCGATTGCCAGCGTTGCCGTGAGGCCCAGGTTTTTGTAGCTCGCAAACAAGACGTAAGAGATCCTCGATTGCTTGGGAACACCAGAGCTCCTCAGTATGAACTCGGTCGCGAGCCCCGAACCGAAAGTGCGGACGACGCACGCCCCCGACACGGCGAGTACGATAAGCGGCTCCCCCAAGAATGCGTCCCTGTTGGATCCCGCGACCGCGAATATCAGGAGCGCGAACATGAGGTTCATCATGGAAGTGTTCGCCGGCTTGCTGATGTTTGCCCTTAGGACGACGCGAGAGGCCAGCATCGGCAGGACTATGAGCAGCAGAAGAGAGTAAACCAGGCTCATCGTCGAGACCGCGGACCCCATGAGCAGCAAAGTCATCACGGGCATCAGCCCGAGCGCTACGATGTAGTTGGCGGCCGTGGAGAAGAGCGCCTTGCTGGTCTGGCCTCCGAGCACGGTCGTGAAAGGCACGATTGAAACCGCTGACGGCGCGGCAGCCATCAGTACCCAACCTGGCCATAGGTCGTCCGAGAATAGCATTCCGATGGCCAGGATCAATCCGGTGAGCAGAACGTAGTTGACCACAAGAGCCAAGGCAGCGTGCTTGAGATGCTCTCGATTGCGCGTCTCCCCGATTCTGACATTGGAGAGTGATAGAGTCATCAGGATGGCTAGCGAGGCCATCGAGACCTCCTTCGTATATGCCGGGAGTCCTCCCGCGAGCAGGCCGAGAACAAGTCCCAGAAGCATCATGACCGTGTAGCTCTCGAGTATCTGGGCCGGTTTCATCGCTCGGTCGAAGCAAATTGAGGATACTAATATGCTTCTGATTCCTTCGTCTGACCGTGTTGTGGAACACACGCAAGGCTATTTAGAGCGAGACCTGTTTCCGCTCTCGAATGGATATAATCCAAGCGTTGGTCGACTTCATCCTGAAATGGATCTCCTCTTGGGGCTATCCCGGCATCTTCTTCCTCATGGCCCTCGAGAGCGCGTGTATGCCGATCCCGAGCGAGATCGTGATGCCATTCGCCGGCTACCTGGCCTCCCAAGGAGACATGCAGCTCTGGATCGTTGTCCTCGTGGGCTCGCTCGGGTGCACCTTCGGTTCGATAGTCTCCTACATCGCGGGATACTACGGAGGCCGCCCACTGATTCTGAGGTACGGCAAGTACTTCCTCATTACGGAGAAGCATCTCGTGCAGGCGGAGGACTGGTTCAAGAAATGGGGTCCTAAGGCGACATTCATCGCGAGGTTGCTCCCGGTTGTCAGGACGATCATCTCCCTCCCGGCTGGCGTCGCGAGGATGGACTTCAAGAAGTTCACGTTGTACAGCTTCGTCGGGTCGGTCCCATGGAACCTCATGCTAGCCTATGCGGGTTACGTTCTCGGATCCAACTGGGAGACCGTCAAAGGCTACTACAGGGAGTTCGAGTACGCTCTGGCAATCGTGGGAGTGGCGGTGGTCGTTTTCTACATCTATCATCTCAGGAAGAGCAAATCCGAGCAGGTCACAAAGGAGGCAGCTCAAGGCAAAGGCCGCGGAGAGCTTGAAGCTGATCCGAAGACTGACGGCCAGCCAGGTGACCTGGGAAAAGGCGCTCAACCGTAGTAGTACTCGCCCTTCGACTTCTGTTCCCTGTCGAGTCTGGAATCCTTCTTGTTGATTCTCGGTCTCCTCGAATCCTGGTCCCTTCTGAACGTTATCTGGACGTCCTTCAGGAACTTGTTCATGCCCTCTCGCATTTGGAGCGGCCCCTCGGCCATTCCCTTCTTAGAGGGTTCGCCCGAGAAGACCATCAGGGAATCGGATACGAGATCAATCATGTAGACGTCGTGGTCGACGACCACCGCGGACCTGCCTATCTTCTCGATGACTCTGCGGATGGTCTTTGAGGCCACCATCCTCTGGGAGGAGTCTAGGTAAGCCGAGGGTTCGTCGATGAGGTACATATCCGCCGATCGGCCGAGGCATTCCGCGATGGCAACTCGTTGCAGCTCCCCTCCGGACAACGTCTGCAAGTCCTTCTCCAGTAGGTGCTTCAGGCTGAGCGGGTGGGCGACCTCAGCTCGGAAGAACCCGGATTCGAAATCCTTCCCGATCGCCGATGAGAGCATCTCCCGGACGGTGCCGTCGAACTCTGGTTTGATGTACTGTGGTTTGTAGCTGACAGCGACCTCGCCTACGACCTCTCCAGCTGTGGGCTCGATTTCACCCGCGAGCATCTTCACGAAGGTGGTCTTGCCGGTAGCGTTCGGTCCGACCGCTCCGACGACCTCTCCTTTCTTGATTGCTCCGGGGGCCACATGCAGAATGAATGTTTTGAACCTCTTTGTCAAGGCCGGATACCTGATCAAGGTCTCGGATTGCCAATCGCTCCTTGGAGGTCTTATCTCGAACTTGATATGCGTGTCCCTGAACCTGATGTTCTCCTCTCTCAGGTAGCCATCAAGGTAGACGTTGATAGCGGTCCTGACTGCGCGGGGCTGGGCCATCACACCATAGGCCCCCTCGTCTCCGTATATTATGTGGACCAGGTCCGCGAGGAAATCCATGACCGCGAGGTCGTGCTCTATCACGACTACCTGCTTGTGCTCGCTCAGTTCCTGGATTACCTTGGCCACTTCCAGCCGTTGGTAGATGTCGAGGTATGATGACGGCTCGTCGAAGAAGTAGACATCGGCATCCTTGAGCAATGTCGCCGCGAGCGCGATCCTTTGAAGTTCTCCCCCAGAGAGCTTGCCAATGTCTCTTGTCAGTACGCCCCCGACCCCGAGCCTTTCGGCAACCTCGGTCATGCGCCCGCCGTCATCGACCTTCTTCAGGAGCTCAGAGACCTTCCCCTTGTGGACCGCCGGGAGCTTGTCGACATACTGGGGCTTCATGGATGTCTTGATCTTGCCATTCGCCAGTTCTTCGAAGTAGTCATGGATCTCTGTCCCCGAATACTTCTCAAGGACCCGGTCCCAGTTCCCGGGGTGGTCGAAATCCCCTAGGTTGGGTACGATCTGGCCGGATAGGATTGATATTGCCGTGGTCTTGCCTATCCCATTCGGACCTAGGAGACCGATCACCTGACCTTTCCTGGGAACAGGAATCCTGTACAATCTGAATGCGTTCTTGCCGTACTGATGCACCAGCTCCCCCTCGAGTTCCTGGGGCAATCCAATGATCTTGATTGCCTCGAACGGGCACTTGTGGACACAAATCCCGCATCCAACGCACAACTCCTCGGAGATGATGGGCCTTCCCTTGTCACCCATGGCGATGGCATCTACACCGGTCCTGACGGGCGGACAGTAGTGTATGCACTCGAGGTTACACTTCTTCGGCTGACATCGGTCCTTCAAGAGGACAGCTATCCTCATCGGCCCTGGGATTGAAGGCGCCGCTTAAAAAGGTATCAGGACTCACTGTGCGAGCCCGCGCTCGATCTCCTGGACCATTGGTTCCATGTCAAGATCGACATATCCAACGGTCTTGACCAGCTCGTCTGCGGTGTACTTCTGTCCGTATGACCAAAGCTCCTTCAGGAAGGGCCCGGTCCGCTCGTTGACGAACCAGTCCTCTCCGAATTCCTCCTGGACCGCGGCCCTTATCTGTCCCTCGAGTATCCAGGCCCTGAGATAGTCTGCGCAGTAGAATCCGTCGTCGAGATCTTCGAGGTAGTGCTTCTCGGTATGCCTCACCTTCAGCGCTTTCTGGAGGCAGTTCCTGTAGACATCCTCCAGGCCGGTGGTCACCTTCGCCTGATGGAGTTTCAGTTCGTAGACCAACTTTGCGGCGTATCTTCGTAGGAACATCAGCTTGTGCGTCAGCGAGAACCTGACGAACTCGTCGGTATCCTTCATTCCTAGAATGCCCTTCAGCCAGCTCTTGTTCGTCGGCAGATAGCCGATGAGGAACGCGAATGATTCCGTGACTGAGTTGTCCCCGAGATACTTGTACTCGGCAGGATGCTTCTTCCACGTGCTCCCGAAGTGCCATGCGTGTCCTCCTTCGTGGAAGTAGGCCTCGTAGTCCCTCCATCCCCCTCCTGGCCGGATGACGAGCCGTATGTCGTCCGGGACTTTCACTGCGGCACAAAACGCCCTCGGGTTCTTCCTCGGCCGGTCTTCGCTGTCAACATGTATGTTGGTGTATTTCGCGGGGTCGATCCCCATCCCTTTGAGACTTGTGTTGAATGCATCCTGGAGAGTCTCCTTTGCGAAGTATCTGTCGAACTCCTGTCCTCGGAAGGCGAATGGAATGTCGCAGCTCCAGGCTTCTGATATCGTCAGGTTGGTCTTTTCCATGAGGAGCTCGTCCATCGAATCCACATATGTCTTCTCGGTCCGACGAAGGAACTGCTCCATCTGCTCTTCGAGTGCTTTGTAGTCGATCCCCTTCAATGATGAGCAAAGATCGCTGTAGTTCTTGAACCCGAGGACGACTGCCTGGTCGTGGGCGGTCGCAAGCCTTTCCGAGAGAATCTCATTCAGGATCTCCGTCTGTGCGAGTTTCGCCTCGAAGACCTTTCTCCTCTTCGCTGGGTTCTCCTCGTTCCTCAGCTTCATGGGAATTTGTCTGTACGGTATGTGCTCTCCGTCGAAATCCACCGTCGTCTTGATCTCGAAGGTGTTCGCCTTGTCTGAAAGGGTCTTCATCACGTTATCTAGGAATCCCATTGTGCAGAACGCCTTGATGTAACGCATACCCCTGGTCTCTTCCGTCGCGATATTGTCGGGATCCCTTGTGGCGTCCTCAGACTTCCACGAGAGCACATTCTCCATCGAGAAGAGGTGGTCGTACTTGTTGTAGATCTCCGCCGTGCTGGCCTCTTCTTTCAGTCCGGCGTTGTTCTGGTAATACTCCTCCGTGAGCTCTCCCAGGAACGACTCGATATCGTCCCTTAGGGTGCGCAGGTCGGGTAGAACCATAGTCTGCGAATGCCCCTCATATAAGATATTCGTTTTCCCTCTGGCGCTCCCCTCCTCATGCCAGAAACACGCTAGCTTTAAGTGCGGCACATACTATGGCGGAGACCGGTCATCATGGCCACAGTCCTAGTCTGCTGCGCATGGCCTTACGCGAACGGTCCGATCCATGTCGGGCACGTTACCGGTTCGCTCCTGCCAGCCGACATCTTCGTGAGGTTCAATCGCATGGTCAGCAATGAGGCGATCCTCGTATCCGGGTCCGACATGCACGGAGCCCCAATCACGGTTAGCGCGGACAAGGAGAAGGTCTCTCCCGAGGTGATTGCCAATCGGTTCCACGCGATTAATACGAAGGCGATCGCGGACCTGGGGATAAGTTTCGATTTGTTCACGAGCACTCACACGCGCAATCACGAGACCGTCGTTCAGCAGATCTTCACATCACTCTTGGAAAAGGGCCATCTGGAGAAGAGGTCCACGCCGCAGTTCTACTGCGAGCACTGCAAGCGGTTTTTGCCCGACAGGTACGTAGAGGGCAAGTGTCCGAACTGCGGTTACGAGAGGGCCCGCGGAGACCAGTGCGATTCCTGCGGGAAGGACCTGAACGCGGAACAGCTCTTGAACGCGAGATGCCAGATCTGCGGAGGGGAGCCCGTTCTCAAGGAGACGGAGCACTACTTCTTGAAGCTCTCGAACTTCACCAATCAGCTCATCAGATATGTTGAGACGAACACCCACTGGCGCCCCCATGTCAAGGCTTTCTCGCTGAACGTCCTGAGGGAGGACCTAGCAGACAGGCCGATTACTAGGGACATCTCATGGGGTGTTCCCGTGCCCGTCCAGGGGTTCGAGAACAAGCGGATCTACGTATGGTTCGAGGCGGTCATCGGATATCTTTCCGCTACGAAGGAGTGGGCCAACCTCGAGGGAAGGCCTGATGACTGGAAGAAGTTCTGGGCCGATCCGTCCTGCACGAGCTACTACTTCCTGGGAAAGGACAACATAGTGTTCCACACGATCATCTGGCCTGCGATACTCCTTGGCCATGGTGGCTTGAACCTTCCTTACGATGTGTCAGCGAACCAGTTCATGACCCTTGAAGGACAGAAGTTTTCGAAGAGCATGGGAGTCAGCATCGACATCCCCGATATGTTGACTAGGTTCAAGCCGGACGTTATCAGGTACTACCTCGCCGCGAACATGCCCGAGACAAAGGACAGCGAGTTCTCCTGGGATGACATGGCCACGAGGGTGAACAACGAGCTGGTCGCCACTTATGGCAACTTCCTGCACAGGGCGCTCTCTTTCACTTTCAAGAACTATGGGACCATCCCTGCAAGGGGAGCACTGGACGAACGTGACAGGGCAGCGCTGGCCAGAATCTCAGAGGCCGAGAAGGAGGCGAAGGCAGCCCTTTCGCTGTGCGAGTTCAGGAGGGCACTCAAGGCAATCATGGATCTCGCGCAGTTCGGGAACCAGTATTTTGACTCTGAAGCGCCATGGTCCCTTGTCGGGACGGACAAGGTTAGGTGCTCGACGGTTCTCAATGTCAGCCTGACCATATCGAAGGCTCTCGCGGTGATGGCGTTCCC
>Ga0315268_10007624_pt1 | contig 11374 bp, 8 predicted proteins | sample C1_top_MG_FD_204535 | JGI IMG/M metagenome (GOLD analysis project Ga0315268, IMG submission 204535) | Sediment microbial communities from Yellowstone Lake, YNP, Wyoming, USA - C1_top | ecosystem: Environmental > Aquatic > Freshwater > Lake > Sediment | place: USA: Wyoming | collected 2017-08-01 | reverse complement strand
AATACAATCATATCCCAGAAAAGGATTGAATTGGGAGTCGGATATAAAATTACATTTAAAGCGCGCATCGGCTGCCCAAGATCCACAATGATAAAAAGGAGGCACATGGTTACAGATGACACAGCCAGAAATTCCCCCAGAATCGTTATCTTTCCAAACGCCTTATAATTATGAAGATAATAAGGCAATACCAGCATAACAGCCGAGGCGGCGACCCCGACAAGAAAAGTAAACTGGGCAATATAAAATCCCCACGAAACGTCCCTGCTCATACCGGTAATACCAAGACCGAAACTGAGCTGCCATAAATAACAGCCGAATCCAACGCCGATAACGGCAAGCAGGGCTGTCATCCATCCATAATATCTTTTGCTTCCCTTAAGTGCTAATTCAAGCATAACCACCTCATACGATGTAGTAAATAGCAGGCCCTGTACCGAGAGCCGTTTTACGGCGAATTGTATAATTAGACTTCAGCAATTTTCTAACTTTGGAGTCCGGATCATCCAGATCCCCAAAAACAAGAGCCCCGCCGGATGCTTCAACACATGCAGGCTGTTTTCCTTCTGCAAGGAGCTCGCTGCAGAAATTGCATTTTTCAACAACACCCCTCATTCTGGTCGGGAATTTTTTGTTTGTCTCTTTTATGAAGGGGCGGGGATCCCTGAAATTAAAACTTCTGGAACCATACGGACAGGCGGCCATACAGAAGCGGCAACCGATGCATCTGTGAAAATCCATGGCAACAATACCGTCTTCCTGCTTAAAGGTTGCCTTTGTAGGACAGGCTCTGACACAGGGAGCATCCTGGCAGTGATTGCACAGAACCAGAAACGGCAAATGTTTTATCCTGTCATTGATGTGCTCATTTTCCAGGTCTGGAAAAGCATGCACAAATTCTTCTTCCCATATCCATTTTATTTCATGGCGCTTATTTTCAAAAACAGGGATATTGTGAATCTTATGGCAGGCTTTGATTATCGGCTCCAGATCCTTCGCAGATTTAAATTTGGTGGTATCAATAACCATTGCCCACCTTTTGGCTGTAAGAGCGCCTTTTTTGGTAATTACTTTGGCTTCCTTTTTCTCGCCATGTTCTTCGGATACTGCAAAGGCATTAAAAACGGGCTTTGCACTCAGGCCCAGTGCTGAAATCCCAGCTATTTTCAGGAAGGTTCTTCTGCTGTTCTCCATCACTTATTCTCCTTCGGCTTATCAATATGGCAATCCCAGCAGTAAGGATTCACCGATGCGTAATTGTGGCATTTATCACAAAAATCGGCCTTATTTGAATGGCAGTCCAAGCAAGTGTTGGACAGGCTCATATCAAATTCTTTGTCTTTGCTGCTGACATAAACTCTGTTTTCATCCCGCACAACCGAGCTTCTCCAGTCATTAAGAATCTGCATATGCCCGGCTTTCATGAAGGACTTAGGCTCGATACACTCTTTTGCGGCTTTAGCCTTATCAGTGAGTACAGGCTCCGGAACCGGGGCGGCTTTCCCTAAATTATACCAGAAAGGAAACATGAAAATAACGGCAAATATTATGAGACCAGCTACAACTTTACCCTTATCATATATCTTTTTTTCTTCAGGCATTTTACTCCTCCATTCCTGAAAGCGGCTCGCCGCGCAGGTTGGTAGTTCTTTCGGCTTCACCCGGCATTATCAAGGCATTTGCAACCATCTCGGTAAGACCGGTGACTCCTACTCCCGGAACCCAGTAATTCATAAGCGGCGGAAGGGCCGCCCTGTCGATGGCGCAAATAGTGGCCAGCATGTTTACCCCGAATTTTTCATGAACATGCTTTACCGCATTGGCCCTCGGAAGACCGCCGCATAGCCTCAGTTCCGTGTCTTCCCCGGCGTTAAGACCTGATCCGCTGCCGCAGCAGAAGGTCTGTTCCCTGATGGTATTTCTCGGCATATCATGAAAATGGTTGCAGACGCTATTTATGACATATCGCGGTTCATCAAAAAGGCCCATTCCTCTGGCGGGGTTACACGAATCATGGTAGGTGACTATCAGGCTATCATTGCGGCTTTTATCAAGCTTCAGTTTATTGTGATAGATAAGATCTGCCGTAAATTCAGACAGATGTACCATTTTGGTAGATTTTGCGTTCGTAAATTTCGTTCCCGTTATGGGAGAAACCGGCTCTTCAAGAAAATCGGCCGGACCGTTCATCGTATCCATATACTGGTTTATGACACGCCACATATGCCCGCACTCGCCGCCGAGAATCCACTTTACACCAAGACGCTTCGCTTCGGCATACATCTTTGCATTAAGGCGCTTCATCATTTCATGAGAAGTAAAAAACCCGAAGTTTCCGCCTTCTGATGCATATGTGCTCCATGTAACATTAAGACCCTGCTCCTTTAAGTAATGGAAAAGCATCAGGTAGCCCATGGCAGTGTAAGTGCCCGGATCCGCAAATACATCACCGGAAGGAGTGACGAACAGTATATCGGCGCCCTTCTTGTTGAATGAAGGCTCAACCTTAACGCCCGTCTTTTCCTCTATATCGTCTACAAAGAATTCAATCATCTCCTTGAAAGCATGGGGCTGAATTCCAAGATGGTTTCCTGTTCTGTAGCAGTTTGCAATCGGGGTTGCTATCCAGTCGATGTTAAGACCGAGGAGGTTGAATATCTCTCTGGCCATTATCGTTATCTCGGCTGTGTCGATGCCGTAGGGACAAAACACCGAGCAGCGCCTGCATTCGGTACACTGAAAGAAATAGTACCACCATTCTTTCAGCACATCCAGAGTAAGCTCCCGCGCCCCTGCAACCTTCCCAAGGATTTTTCCTGCCGCAGTAAAATCATTTCTGTAAACCGAGCGAAGAAGTTCGGCCCTTAAAACAGGCATATTTTTAGGATCGCCTGTCCCGATAAAGAAATGGCATTTATCCGCGCATGCTCCGCACCTTACGCATATATCCATAAAAACTTTGAACGAACGGAACTTGTCAAGCCTTTCCCTGAAAGCATTATGGACTATCTCTTTCCAGTTGTCCGGAAGCTTCCAGTCTTCTTCAAGCGGATTCCAGGGCCGAGCATGGGGAAGATGGACATATTCCACGCTTTTAGGATTCGATGCGTAACAGTACATTCCCTTTCTGATTTTGACAGGGACATCCATCCATCCTTTTTGAGGAGGATTGTAATCTATTTTTTCTATCAGCTCATTTGGTTTTGGATCCGACATTAGTTACTCCTTTTCAACCGGCAGTCCAGCCTCTATCATTTTTTCCCTGAATTCTTCTTCATACTCTTCATACGTATGTGTTTCTACGGGATAATTCCATGGATTGATGTGTCTGACTGCACGGGTGTTGCACGACAGATTCCTTGTTGGACTCATAAAAATACCACCCATATGCATCAGCTTGCTGAAAGGGAAATAAGCCAGCAACACACTTACAAAAAATATGTGGACATAAAAAATACCGCCGATTCCCTGGGGAATTGTCGGATGAAAAGTGACAAGACCCATTGCAAGCTGTTTTGCCCCGATAACATCAATTTTTGCAAAATGGCGCATCAAAATTCCTGTGAAAGCTATTCCGAAAATCAGAAAAAGCGGGAAAAAGTCCTGTGAGAGCGACACATAATTAACCTGGGGAATAATGACTCTTCTTAAAAAAAGATAAAAAACGGCGGCAAGAAGCACTACGCCGGATAAGAAAATTCCGGGTACTCCGACCTGAAAAAACCCGTCTGCCTTTTCGAGAAGCCCTATCCAGAAAGGAACCGGCTCGGTAAAAAGCCTCAGATGTCTGACGATAACCGTAAGAAAAGACCAGTGAAAAGCAAGAGCGCCAAGCCAGAGCCACATCTCAAGGCTAAAGTAAATCTTGGGCCCTTGGCCAAGCTTTGATTTTGTATTCCTGAATAATGAGCGGAAAAAAAGAATTTCTAAAAACATCCTTGCCACAACACCCGGCGTCGTGAACGGATTATCCAATTCAGAAGCTTTTATCCACGGAAGCGATCTTTGCTGCCCGCAGGTTGAAGGGATTCTGAACGGCACAGGAGATCGCGCCCATCCTATCACACGATTTATAACCCCGATGATGAAAACAATAAGGGCCGCATAAGGTATGACAATCCCGAACAGGACCTGAAGGCCTGCCGCCTCAACTCCAACATAGGCAAGCAGAAACAAAAGAATTACCGCAACGAGTGAGAACATGTACTTTACATTCATTTAACATTACCTCGCTCTATGGCTCGAGACGGCTTATAAGAGTCATCTGAAACTTAGACAGGCTCATTATCCCAAGCCGTAATTATTGAATATGACTATAATCTATGCAAGTTCCGGCCCGCTGCCCGGAAGTTCTTTAATTAACCCCGCTCTTTCAAACGCGCTAAAGGTTCTGTTTTTTTCTTCATTTGCTTTTATCTGGTAAATTTTTTCTCTGCACTTCATGTAAATGTCGAACGCTATCAATCCGATCAAATCAATTCTCAGATCAAATTCGAACAGTTCGGCTAAAATCCGATGTTCGTTAAAATCGCTTTTATTTAATTGGTTTCTGATTATTTTTTTTAATGAAAAGACAAATGAAATTGCCTTGGAGGGTGTGAAATCCTGAACAGCCCTTATCCTTATGATAGGGTCGAGAAAAGAATCTATTTTATCATGATTCATTTCCCCGAGCAGTTCATCCATAAGGACCGTGAGGCTTTTTTGCGTAGTGCCTCCGACCGGATTTGAAAAAGGATCTTTCTCTCTTTTGATAAATCCGGCCGTGTCTGCAGGATAGGTATCTGCAACAACATCGAACCATTTATCAACAATAGCTGTTTTCTTTTGAGCTAACAGCTCGTCCAGTCGCATATTTAAGAACCGCTCCCAAATCCTTACTATATTCAAGGCATGCTTTACTATTTAAGCCAGAAAATATAAACATTTAGACAGCTGAGATGTAACTTCTCATATGAAGTGAAGTCTATAATCAAGTTACAAAATCATGTCAAGAATAAAAGAAAAAATGTTCTCCGGAAACAATTGTTGTTGAAGGAACTGTTGTAAAGTTTTCAGATTAAATATATAGGAGACTTTTTTTCAAGCTGTTTTCTTTGAAACCGATTTTGACAGAAGATTTGTTTGGAGGTAATATGACTGTTTGTAAAAACAGTTTTAACACGCAGGCCTCTCTTCGCACCGGGAATCAGACTTTCACCTATTTCAGTCTTAACAAACTGGCCGATGCAGGTTTTAATAATATACCGAAACTTCCTTTTTGCATCAGAATCCTTCTCGAAAATCTTTTAAGAAATGAAGACGGACTCCTGTTTACCGCAAAAGATATAGATGGCCTTGCTTCCCGGAATCCCTTTAAAGCAAATGGCGAAATACCTTTTTTACCGGCCCGTGTATTGCTGCAGGATTTTACGGGAGTTCCTGCAGTTGTTGATCTGGCCGCCATGCGCGATGCGGCAAAACGGATGTCCGGTGATCCTTTGAAAATCAATCCTAAAATTCCTGCGGAACTGGTTATTGACCATTCGGTTCAGATTGATTCCTTCGGCAAAGAATCTTCGCTTGAAGAAAATCTCCGTTATGAATTTATGCGCAACTCGGAACGATATACTTTTTTAAGATGGGGCCAGAAGAATTTTGATAATTTCAGGGTTGTACCTCCCGGAACAGGAATTTGCCACCAGGTTAACCTCGAATACCTTGCAAGGATTGTCTTCATAAAAGAAGAAGGCGGCACAAAAACGGTTTTTCCGGACAGCGTTCTCGGCCTTGATTCACACACAACAATGATAAATGGAGCCGGGGTTCTCGGATGGGGTGTGGGCGGAATAGAAGCTGAAGCGGTGATGCTGGGAAATCCGTATTATCTGATTACTCCTGAAGTTCTTGGTGTTAAGCTGACAGGAAGGTTACCGGATGGAACAACGGCAACAGATCTTGTTTTATACATAACCGAGCTTCTGCGTAAAAAAGGTGTTGTCGGAAAATTTGTCGAGTTTTACGGCGACGGATTATCAAACCTTGGAGTAGAAGACCGTGCTACCATTGCAAACATGGCGCCTGAATATGGTGCAACGATAGGGTTTTTCCCTGTAGATGATATAACCTTGAAATATTTGAAGTTAACCGGCCGCCCAGGCAATCTTGTTTCGCTTGTCGAAAAATACACAAAAGAACAGGGTCTTTTCCTGGAAAATAACGGCAGCAACCCTATATATAATGATACGGTTGAATTTGATATTAGTACTGTTAATCCATGTATCGCAGGCCCGAACAGGCCACAGGCGCGGCTACCCCTTTTTCGGGTCAAGGAAGCGTTTAAGGAAGAGACCGCGGAGTTTCACGCACCGGGTATGAAACCTGTTAATATAGAAATTGACGAAGTTGCAGCAAGCATTTATCACGGCTCCATCGTCATAGCAGCCATAACAAGCTGCACCAACACCTCAAATCCTTCCGTTATAATAGGGGCAGGCCTTCTGGCAAAAAAAGCTGTTTTGAAGGGTCTTTCGGTCAAGCCCTGGGTAAAAACAAGCCTTTCCCCCGGTTCCAGAGTAGCGACAAATTATCTTGAAAAATCAGGTCTCATGCATTATCTGAAGCAGCTCAAATTTCACATTACAGCTTATGGATGTACTACATGTATTGGAAACAGCGGACCTCTTAACGAATCCGTTTCAAAGGCAATCAGAGATAACAATCTTGTTGTTGCTTCAGTATTAAGCGGCAACCGCAACTTTGAAGGAAGAATTTCCCCCCTTACCCGCGCCAACTTTCTCGCTTCGCCGCCGCTTGTAGTTGCTTATGCCATAGCAGGAAAAATCGATATCGATTTCGAAACCGAGCCTCTCGGACTTGACAGTAACGGCAAACCGGTCTTTCTTGGTGATATATGGCCATCGGCGGAAGAAATCAGGACAACTCTCGAAACCCTTATCGTTCCTGAGATGTTTGAAAATGAATATTCCACTGTGTTCGAAGGCTCCGATCAATGGAAATCCCTTCCTGTACCCGAAAGCCCTCTCTTTAAATGGGACCCCGGGTCAACATACATAAAAAATCCGCCGTTTTTTGATGAAATAACAACAACCGTTCCAAAACCAAAGGAGATCAAAAACGCAAGAGTGCTTGCTCTTCTCGGCAATATGGTTACAACCGACCATATATCACCGGCAGGGACAATACCTGCAGACAGCCCGGCAGGAAAATATCTTATAAGTAAAGAAATAGAGCCGAATGAATTCAATTCCTTCGGCTCCAGGCGGGGCAATCACGAAGTTATGGTGCGCGGTACTTTCGGCAACATCCGTTTAAAAAACAAGCTTGTTCCGGATAAAACCGGCGGCTGGACTCTTTTCCTCCCGGAAGGGAACGTCATATCCATATATGACGCTTCTATGCATTATAAAAAGGCCGGGGTACCTCTTATTGTTATTGCGGGCCGCGAGTACGGAACCGGAAGTTCGCGCGACTGGGCCGCCAAGGGAACCGCCCTTCTCGGAGTTAAAGCTGTAATTGCCGAAAGTTTTGAAAGAATCCACCGAAGCAACCTTATATGTATGGGAGTTCTGCCTCTTCAGTTCGAAAAAGAGACCAGCCATGAAACTTTAAAATTGGACGGAACTGAAATCTATGATATTGTGGGAATTGAAAAAGATTTCTTCCCGCAAAAAAAGCTTTCCGTGTCAGCGTTGTATAGAGATGGGCGTGAAACCCGGTTTAATGTTATCTCAAGAATTGATTCTCAGGCGGAATTAAACTACTTTATTCACGGAGGAATACTCCCCTGTGTTCTGAGAAACTTATAATTTAGCAAATAAATACCAATTACACACAGTTTATCTTAACTATGAAAACAACTGAAGAAAAAATAAAACCGTTCAGACTTGTAAAATATTTCACTTTTTCAAGTCTTATCGTCATTTTCATCAGCACAATAGTGTTATCCGTTCTAAACACCGACTGGATTAGAACCACTCAGCAAAAAAGGAGTGAGGAGTATGCTCTTTTTGTTACTGAAAATCTGAATCACCAGATTTTCTGGCAATTTTTCGTCCCGGCTGCTCTGAAATATAAAAAAATCCGGCTCAGAGATAAAGTCCAGGCCGATATGCTCGATAAGGTCATTCGCAGCGCTCTTCACGGCTATAAAGTTGATATGGTAACCATATATGATATGAAGAAAAACATTATATCGTATAGTTTTGACAATAACATGGTGGGAAAAGAAAATATTGGCGGCCCGGAATATTTGACCGCAATTACCGGCAAGTCTTCAACGAAATTGATTCAAAAAGGAAATTTTATTGAGACTCTTCTCGGTTTTCCATCTGAAAACAAAATGATTACAACAGCACCCCTTCGATTTGAAAAGGTACGCCCCGACTCAGAAAGTCCATCCAAAATTATAGGCGTTATTGAAATAGTTCAGGATTTGTCCGAAGATTTTAAAACTATTTTCAGATTTCAGCTTCTTATTATTGCAACAATCACTATTGTTATGTGCTCTCTTTTTATTGTTCTTATTGTTGTGGTCAGAAAAGGGGAAGCCATTATCGACAAACGCGCTGTGGATCGTCTCAAACTTGAAGAACAACTGAGACGCGCGGAACATTTGTCGTCTATAGTAGAAATGGTTGCCGGAATTTCACATGAAATCCGCAATCCTCTGGGAATTATAAGAAGCTCGGGCGAGCTCTTAAAGAAAAAAATGGCTGCTCTTGATCCTTCCAGCTCGATACCGGACATAATAGTCGAGGAGGCCGTCCGTCTTGATAACATCATAACCGATTTCCTTGATTTTGCAAAACCCCGGCAACCGAACTTAACATCATGCCGGATAGAAGATATACTTGAAAAAAACCTTACATTTCTTGCTCCGCAGTTTGAAGAAAAAGGCTGTGTTGTAGAAATGCAAAAAGCATCCTTTCTTCCGGAAGTAATGGCCGACTCCAACATGCTGTATCAGGCTTTTTTGAATATCCTTATAAACGGAATGCAATCAATGCCCGGAGGCGGCAAAATATTTGTCGGGATAACTTCCGATATTGACGGAGTAAATATTGTTTTTGAAGATGAAGGTCCCGGCATTCCTGAAGAAATATTAAAAAAGGTCTGGGATCCCTTTTTCTCCACCAAGGATAAGGGAACAGGCCTCGGTCTTGGAATAGTGAAAAATATCATTGAAGCCCATAACGGCACAATTCAAATTGCAAACAGGCTGCCGCGCGGCCTTCATTTCTCTGTTAAAATGCCTGCAAGCCATGGGAATTAATTATGGAAACAATTTTGATTGTCGATGATGAGAAAAACTATCCTCCGATTTTAAGTGCAGTTCTTGAGGAAGAAGGATATGAAACTCTGACTGCAAACAACGGCCTTGCCGCCCTTGAAATAATCAAAAATTCGGATATCGATCTTGTGCTTACCGACATGAAAATGCCTCTTATTGACGGCATTGAGCTTCTGGAAAGAATAAAGCTGACGGATCCCGATCTTCCTGTAATAATGATGACAGCTCATGGAACGGTCGAAAAAGCAGTGGAAGCCATGCAGAAAGGAGCTTATAATTATATTCTGAAACCCTTCGACAACGAGCGGCTTGTGATTTATGTAAAAAAAGCTGCAGCAATGTACAGCGTAATCAAAGAAAACAGGCGGCTTCGTGATGTTGTAGAATCACAATATAATTTCGGAAACATTATCGGCAAAAGTAAAGCCATGAAAAATGTTTTCGAAACTATTCGAAAGGTTTCTCCGTCATCTGCTACTGTCTTAGTAGAAGGAGAAAGCGGCACAGGAAAGGAGCTTGTTGCAAAATCAATACATTTTAACAGTTCCAGGCGTGATAAACCGTTTATACCAGTAAACTGCTCGGCTCTTTCCGAAAACCTCCTTGAAAGCGAGCTGTTCGGCCACGAAAAAGGAGCTTTTACCGGGGCAGTTGCAATGAAAAAAGGCAGATTCGAGCTGGCTGACTGCGGCACACTTTTTTTGGATGAAATATCAGAACTGTCACAAAATCTGCAGGTAAAGCTCCTCCGGGTACTACAGGAAAAGACTTTTGAAAGAGTCGGCGGGATTAAACCAATATCGGTAGACATCCGCATCGTAGCGGCAACAAACAGGCATTTAAAAGAAGAGGTAAAACAGGGGCGTTTCAGAGAAGATCTTTTTTATCGTCTGAATGTTCTTAATATCGTAATTCCGCCTTTAAGAGAGAGACTGGAAGATATCCGGCTCCTCGTTGATCACTTTATAAAAAAATACGCTGCAGAAAGAAAAGCGGGACCTTCTGTAGCAGGTGTTGAGTCGGAAGTTGAACGGCTTCTATATGACTATACCTGGCCGGGAAATGTCCGTGAACTTGAAAATTCGATTGAGCGGGCTATGATCTTATGTCCAGGGGATATAATAAGAGTCTCAGATCTTCCAAGAGAATTTAAGGATAATGTTTACAATACGCTCCATTTTGAAGGAATTCCGGCTAATGCAACATTATATGAAACTCTCGATCTGGTTGAACAATCAATGATAAAAAGAGCTATGAAACTGGCAAATAATGTTCAATCAAATGCCGCTGCATTGCTTGGTATCGGGAAAAGCGGGCTCAGCCAGAAACTTAAAAAGTTTAATCTTGATTCGGGTTCAAAGTTGTAAACGCTTCACATCATGAAACACATAGACATATCAGCATATTATAGAAGATACCCATGCGTTGGCGGCTGGTTCAAAATATTGAACACCGATAATTACTATAATATTCAGGTTGTTATATTCATGGCCGGCTATCGGGAGTTCAAAGTATTGAACTGAGTGGGAGAAAAAGAATAAACGGTGATAAAGTATCCGGGAGAAAAATTAATTATTTGCAACTTGTAACTACCTTAATTTAAAAATAAATAAAGTAATCTGGCTGCCCGGATGATATTAATGCGGTGTTTTGGCAAGGTGTTTGCAGATACATATATTCAAACCTGATAATTATTCATCTTTCCTCCTTAACGGCCAGCCGGAAATAATTTCGGCAGGCCGTTAATATTTTGGAGGAATCAAGATGCGCGCTCTTTTGCAAATTCGAGATAAAATGAGTCTGTAAAATCGGAAACAATCTTCTGATAGGCAGCTTTGCTCTTTTTTTCATCTCCCATTGCTGCAAAAAGCCTTCCGAGATTAAATAAAGCTTCATCTTTCAGGAAATTATCAGGTTCTGAAACAATCGTCTCAAAGTGATTTACCGCAGATTTTAAATCGTTCTTCGCTTCGTAAGCATATCCGAGGCTGCTTAATATCTGGCATTTAACAGCGCTGTTATCGTTAAAAGCTTTAAGCGCTTTACCGTATTGCTCTATGGACGAATCTATATCACCTGCAT
>Ga0315268_10007623_pt1 | contig 11375 bp, 8 predicted proteins | sample C1_top_MG_FD_204535 | JGI IMG/M metagenome (GOLD analysis project Ga0315268, IMG submission 204535) | Sediment microbial communities from Yellowstone Lake, YNP, Wyoming, USA - C1_top | ecosystem: Environmental > Aquatic > Freshwater > Lake > Sediment | place: USA: Wyoming | collected 2017-08-01 | reverse complement strand
TCCTCCTCGGCCTTGGATTTTCCTGCTTCCCATTCATCCTCGTATTGACTGCCATCCGACCAAGTAAAGACGCCTTGACCATGCGGTAAATCATTCAGCCATTCACCTTGATAGCTGCTGCCATCCGGCCAGGTAAACGTACCTGTTCCTTGGAGATGTCCGTTATAAAACTCACCTTCATAACGGCTCCCATCAGGCCAAATGAGCGTTCCTTTACCCTGATAGTCGTGGACAGCCCAACTTACCCGATATCTGTTCTCTTCCGTGGCTCCCTTTATCAGCATAGAAAATAAGAAGCCTTTCTCCTGTGAGGCTATATTGTCACGATGCGGAATGCATAAGAATTCAGTATCCTAATCTCGTTGTCTCATAGTTTCCTTTTTTAAATCTGACGGCGGATACCCGAGAGTTCTCAATCTTGCCAGCCGCTCATTAATAATATCTTTGAAAACAATGTAACAAGTTTGCTGAACGCTTGTCAAATGATCTAATAGCAGTTTATCATAGCCTGACTCTTTACAGTGCAGCCACGGGTGATTTTGCCGGGATATTTTTCTGCAAAGGTGTATAAAAAAGTTGACACCACCCGGTATTCCGGTTATAGAAAATCGTTTTACAAATAACGGAAAGGGAGATTGTCGGGGTGATGAAGATAGCGATCAGCGGGAAGGGCGGTGTCGGCAAGACGCTCCTGAGCGCCTTTCTGGCGCGTGCGTTCGCGGCGGGCGGCTACGAGGTCATCGCCATCGATGCCGACCCCGATGCCAACCTGGGCGCCACCCTCGGCTTCCCGGATGCCGGTAAAATCGTCCCGATTTCCCACCTTAAGGATCTCATTCGGGAGCGCACCGGCGCCAAAGAGTCGGCCGGTGGCCTCTATTTCAAGCTGAATCCCAAGGTAGACGACCTGCCGGATGATTACTCGGCCAGGCACGACGGTATTCGCCTGATGGTGATGGGCGAGGTGAAGAAAGGGGGCAGCGGTTGCTACTGCCCGGAAAACGCCCTATTGAGCTCGCTCATGTCCCACCTGCTCCTGGGGCGGGATGACGTTGTCATCCTGGACATGGCTGCCGGTATCGAACATCTGAGCCGAGGCACGGCGCAGGCGGTGGACAAGCTCATCATCGTGGTGGAACCGGGGCGGGCGAGTCTCGAAACGGCTCACCGGGTGAAACGATTGGCCACCGATATCGGCATTAAGGAACTGGCGGTTGTCGGCAACAAGGTGCATGGCGCCGACGAGGAAGCCTATATCAGGAAAGGTACCGAGGGCCTGGAGATGCTCGGCGTCATCCCGTATGACGCGGGCCTGGTGGATGCCCAGATGCAAGGTTTGCCGGTAATCCGGAGCCAGGTAATCAAGTCGTCCGTTGACGCTATTTACGCGAAACTGATTGCCCAGCAGATCAAATAAAGAAACCGAACTGAAATTAAGGTAAATGAATCGGCGTATGGGTGCGCAGAAATACACGGTATCTTTTCAGCCGGATGATGTGACGGTTGAAGCGGGCGACGGCGACAATCTTTTGGAGCTGGCCCGTAAAGCCGGGGTGGCCATCACCGCCGCCTGCGGCGGCGACGGCGTCTGCGGTACCTGCAAAGTGATAATCGAAAAGGGCGAGGTTGACAGTCTGCCGGGCATGCAGCTTGATGCTGACGAATTTGCACAAGGCGTCAGACTGGCCTGCCAGTGCCGGGTAAAGGGCGATCTGGTCGTTGCCGTTCCCGAGGCGTCTCGGATGGCTGCGGTGGCCAGCCGTCGGGCGCTGGTGACGGCGGAAGAAGTGATGGCCGTTGCCGGATGGAAGTACGCCCCGCCGATCTTCAAGCTGTATCTGGAGCTCATGCCGCCGACGCTGGAGGAAAACTCCAGCGATCTCACCCGCCTGGAGCGGGAACTCACCAAACACGGTTTTGACCATTATCGGTTTGATCTCGGCTTTCTGGAGAGACTGCCTCATGTAGTGAGGGAGGGCGATTGGAAAGTCACCTTGACCATCCTGAAAGAAGCGTGCGGTCCGAGGCTGACCACCATCGAATCCGGCGATACCCGTGCCCGCCTTTACGGCTTAGCCTTCGATATCGGCACTACCGGTGTTCGCGGCGAGCTGCTCGATCTCAACGAGGGAAGGGTGTTGTCTCGGGGGGTGCAGTACAATGGCCAGCGGACCTACGGCGACGATGTCATCAGCCGCATTGCCTACTGCACCAAACCGGGGGGCATGGCGAAACTGCAGCAGGCGGTCATTGCCACGCTGAACGACCTTATTGCCGAGATGACGGACCGGGCGAACGTTCCGGCCGGGGACGTTTCCTATGTCTCGATCGCCGGCAATACCACCATGATCCAGCTGCTCCTGGCGATCGATCCCAAATACCTGCGGCTAGCGCCCTACGTACCTGCGGCCAGCGTCATCCCGCCGTTACCGGCGCATCAACTGGGGATCAACGTCCCTAAGCACGCTTATCTCTATACCATTCCGTCAGTGGCCAGCTACATCGGCGGCGATATTGTGTCCGGCCTCGTCGGCACCGGCATTTATCAGCGGCAGGAAACAGTGCTCTATATCGATATCGGCACCAACGGCGAAACGGTTGTGGGTAACTCCGACTGGATGGTAAGCGCCTCCTGTTCCGCCGGTCCGGCCTTCGAGGGGGGCGGCATCAGCTGTGGTATGCTGGCTACCGATGGCGCCATCGAGGGCTTTGGGCTCGACGCGAAAACGAACCGGCCGATCCTCGCGACGATCGGCGGCGCCAAACCCCGCGGCATCTGCGGCGCCGGCTTGATCAGTATCGTTTCCGGGTTGCTGACGGCGGGAATCATCAACCAAAAGGGCAAATTCCAAAGCGAATCCACGGATCGCATTCGTTCCGGCAGTGAAGGACTGGAATACCTGCTGGCGTCGTCCGGCGAGACGGACGTAAGCAAAGACATCGTCCTCACCGAAGTGGATATCGATAACCTTATCCGCGCCAAGGCCGCGATGTACGCCGGCTATCAGACCCTGCTCAAGAGCGTCGGACTTTCATTCAATGAGTTGGAAAAGGTGATCATCGCCGGGACCTTCGGCAGTCATTTGGATATCGAAGAAGCGATCACCATCGGGCTGATGCCCGAACTCGATCGGACCAAGTTCTTTTTTGTCGGCAACGGCTCCCTTCTCGGAGCCCGGTTAAGCAGCTTTTCAACCGAGCTTATCGAAGCGGGCAGGCGAGTCGCCCGCATGGTGACGAATATCGAGCTTTCGGAAAACGGGGACTTCATGCACCACTATATCGCATCCATGTTTCTCCCCCATACCGATTCCGCCCTTTTCCCGGAAGTGAGCCGACGGCTGAATGAACTATCCAAAGGAGGGACCAGTTGACTACGACAATCGCCATGGCGGGTAAAGGAGGCACGGGCAAGACCTCCCTGGCCAGTCTGATCATCCGCTATCTGCTCAAGCATAACGCCGCGCCGATACTGGCGGTGGATGCCGATGCCAATGCCAATCTCGGCTGGAGCCTGGGATTGCCGGTGGACAGGACCATCGGCTCGGTGCTCGCCGAATTCAACGATGCCAAGATGAGTATTCCCCCCGGCATGACCAAAGAGGCGTATCTCAACCTCAAATTCAACGGGGCCGTGGTCGAAAGTAAAAGCGTGGATCTGATCACGATGGGCCGCGGCGAGGGCGCTGGCTGTTACTGTTTTCCTAACAACGTCTTGAAAGAATTCATCGATAAACTGGCGGTCAATTACCGGTTCCTGGTGATGGACAATGAGGCAGGTCTGGAGCACTTGAGCCGTCGTACCACCGATAATGTGGATGAGCTGATCATCGTTTCCAACCACTCCCTCAAAGGGGTGCGCACCATCGGCAATATCCTCGATCTTATCAAGGAGCTCAATCTCAACGTGAAGAGGCAATCAATCGTCATCAACCAGGCGCAGGGGGAGGTGGCCCCGATGATTGTCGAGGGACTCGATCACCTGGGTGTCAGGGCCGATGCCGTAGTCCCGATGGACAACCTGATCGCCGATTACGATCTTCAACAAAAACCGCTCACCGAATTGCCGGATACGTCGCCCGCGGCGCGGGCTGTTGATGTTCTGATGGAGAGGCTCCTCGCGGGCAGGCTCGGCGGCACGGGAAAAAGGTGACGATGACCGGGATGAACGGTAGCGAAACCGTGCGGCAAACCGTTGGAGGATGAACTCAGCAAGTAGTGGAAAAAAGAGGGGAATAATGAATATTCTGAAAAGTCAATTTTTTACCTTGACAAAAAAAGGATCGTTGGGCTATAGCTACGCGTCCTTGTTCTCCTCTTCGTATTCTTCCTTCGGTTGGGACAAATCAAATTCAGGAAAACGGATCGTCAATACTCTGCACGAAGCTTGTTTATGAACGTGTCATTTCAGGGGGATAATCATATGGCTGATTACGAGATTACGACAGTTTGTGCACCGGACCGAGAAGCGGTGAAGCTCCTGGGCGCTACCTTCGAACCGGGTAAACCGGGCAAGGCCGAGGAGGGCCGCTGGCGGCCCCGTCTCAAGGGCCGCGAGGAGATGCTCAATTACCTGAAGCGCAATGAACGCTACCTGTACGGCGAAGAGGGTGCGTTCGGCAGTGAGAAACGTAAGAATCCCGCCTAAGTTGGAGGAACCATGGCAATCGAGACACCCCGTATCAATTATACCGGAAGTATCCGTCCCATCACACTGGGCGCCGGCGATAAATCCGTAACCGTCGGCGGCGAAAGCTGTTACCCATTCTACACCTTTGAAGGCGCTATGTCCCATCCGCCGCGGATAGCCATGGAGGTCTATGACATGCCGCCTGCCGATTGGCCGGAAGCGGCGATTACGCCCTTCAGGGATGTCATCAGCGACCCGGTGGCCTGGGCGAAGAAGTGCATCAACGACTACGGCGCCGAGATGATCTGCCTCCAGTTGGTGAGCACTGATCCCAACGACGCCAATCGTAGCGCCGAGGAGGCGGCCCAGACCGTAAAGTCGGTAGCCGAAGCGGTTGGTGTGCCGCTAGTTGTCTGGGGAAGCGGTAACCTCGAAAAGGACACCGATGTGCTGCGCACGGTGGCGGAGGTCTGCCAGGGGAAGCACCTCATTCTGGGGCCGCTCGTCGAGGGTAATTACAAGAAGATCGGCGCAGCCGCGATGGCCTACAAGCATACGATCATCGCCTCCACCCCCCTGGATATCAATCTCGCCAAACAGCTCAATATCCTGATGGGCAACCTCGGCATCAGCGATAGTGAACTGATCATGGACCCCTTAGTAAGCAGCATCGGCTATGGGATCGAGTATGTCTACTCGGTCATGGAGCGCGTCCGCATGGCGGCGCTCACGCAGCAGGACGAAAAGTTGCAGTTTCCGCTCATCTGCAACATCGCCCGTGAGACGTGGAAGACGAAGGAGGCGAAGGTCGCCGAGGCCGATGATCCCAAGCTGGGCGATGCCGCAAAACGCGGGATCACCTTGGAGGCGATGAGCGCCATGCTGCTGCTGGTGGCCGGCGCCGACATCCTGGTAATGCGCCACCCGGAAGCCATCAAGCTGATCCGGGAGATGATTACCGACTTAACGAACTAACATATCCGTCCGGTTGTGGAGAAATATATGGCAGAGAAAGAAAAAGCAAAAAGTATCGATCCCGCATCCCTGCAGATGATCGAAAAGGCGTCGTGCGATGGGGTGAACCTGTCGTTCGACCGTGCGCTTACAATCAAGCCCTGTCCCATCGGCGAGGCGGGGAGCTGCTGCAAGGTCTGCTCGATGGGGCCGTGCCGCGTGCCGCTGGCCAAGGGGAAGGCATCCGAAACCTTGGAAGAAAAGCGCAAGCGCCGCGGTGTTTGCGGCGCCACCGCCGAGACCATCGCCTCACGGAATTTTGTCCGGATGATCGCGGCCGGCGCGGCTGCTCACTCAGACCATGGCCGTTCCGTAGCCGAGCTGTTATTGGCCGTCGGCAAAGGCGAAGTGAGCGGTTATGAGATACGGGACGAGCAGAAGCTGCTTGCCCTGGCGATGGATTTTGGCGTCACTATCGGCGAGCGTTCCAAAGAAGAAATCGCGGTTGACGTAGCCACGAAAGCCTTGGCCGAATTTGGCCGGCATAGCGGTGAGCTCACCTTCATAAAGCGCGCTCCCCTCAAGCGTCAGGAGATCTGGCGCAAACAGGGGGTAGTGCCCCGCGGCATCGACCGCGAGATCGTGGAGCTGATGCACCGCACCCATGCGGGCGTCGACATGGAGTACCATAACCTCATTCAGGGCGGGATCCGGGCTTCCCTGGCCGACGGGTGGGGCGGCAGCATGATCGCCACCGATCTTCAGGACGTCCTATTCGGGACCCCGACTCCGACCCTGTCGCAGATCAACCTCGGCGTGTTCAAAGGGGATGAGGTCAACGTCGTCATCCACGGCCACGAGCCCCTCCTCTCCGAGGTGATCGTCGCGGCGGCTCATGACCCGGAAATCCTGAAACTGGCAAAGGAGGCCGGGGCCAAAGGGATCAACCTGGCCGGCCAGTGCTGCACGGCCAATGAACTCCTGATGCGCCACGGCATCCCGCTCGCCGGCAACTACCTGCAGCAGGAACTCTCACTGGTCACCGGCGCCGTCGACGCCATGGTCGTGGACGTGCAATGCATCATGGAGTCGCTGCCGGACATTGCCCAGTGCTATCATACCAAAATCATCACGACCTCGCCCAAAGCCATGATTACCGGCGCCACTCATGTTGATTTCGATGAGCATCACGCCATGGAACGGGCCAAGGACGTGCTCAAGATAGCCATAGAGGCCTATACCCACCGCGGGAAGAACGTCATGATCCCGGAGTCCAAAACCGATCTGGTGGCCGGTTTCAGCCATGAGACAATCAACTACATGATGGGCGGCATGTTCCGCGCCTCGTACCGACCGCTCAACGACAACATCATCAACGGCCGCATCCGCGGTGTGGCCGGTGTGGTCGGTTGTAACAACGTCCGCGTCACCCACAATGAGGCCCACGTCGCGATGGTGAAGGAGCTCATCAAGAACGATGTCCTGGTGCTTCAGACCGGGTGCAGCGCGATGGCCAGCGCGATGGCCGGCCTGATGGTCCCGGAGGCCGCGAAGCTCTACGCGGGAGCGGGATTGGCGTCGGTCTGCGAGGCCGTCGGCATCCCGCCGGTGCTCCACCTCGGCTCCTGCGTGGATAATAGCCGCATTCTGGTGGCGGCCACCGCCATGGTGAAAGAGGGCGGATTGGGCGATGACGTGAGCGATCTGCCGGTGGCAGGCGCCGCCCCCGAGTGGTTCAGTGAGAAGGCCCTCACTATCGGCCAGTACTTTGTCGCCTCCGGCGTCTTCACCGTCTTCGGCGCCACCTGGCCGACAACCGGGAGCCCTGAGGTAACCGAACATCTCTTCAGCGGGTTGGAGAAAATGTACGGGGCTATGTGGGCATTCGAAAACGACCCGATCAAAGCCGCGCAGATGATGATCGCTCATATCGACAAGAAGCGCCAGGCATTGGGGATTTCCAAGGCCCGGGAACGAGTGCTGTTCGACATGGCAATGCGTCGTGAATTGTAAGGTAGAGATTACTATCAAAAAGGAGACTGATAGATGTCCCAGATAATTGCATCGGCCGCCATACGCGGTGCCTATAAGATACTTGAACGCGCGGAGACGACGTGGCGAAAGGCCATGGATCGGTGGGGCGCAAACGAACCCGTCGGCTTCCCCAACACCGCCTATTACCTGCCGGTGATCTACGGCATCCTGGGGATCAAGGTGGAGAAGCTCGGCGACATGGAGCAGGTGCTCGAGCGCTGCCGGCGCATCATGCCGCCCCCGGTGAAGGCGAATCATCCGCTCCCCTACCTGGGGCCCGCGCTCGACGCGGGGATGGCGACCTTCTTCGCCGAAGAGGTGATCGAGGCGATCCGCTATCTGGAGACGCCGAATTTCTACACCAAACTGGAAGACCCAACGGCCGACAACCTCTGGCTTGGGGCGGCCGATGACGTTATCCTGCGGAAGCGCGGCGTCGAGTTCGTCGACGGTACGGCCCCCGGATTTGCCGCCATCCTGGGCGCGGCGCCGACCAAGGAGATCGCCGTCCAGATCGCGACCGAGCTCCAGCAGAAGAACCTCTACGTCTTCATGAGCGCCGAAAATGACGGGGTGCGGTTCAGCGAACAGCTCGTTGAGGCGGGTGTCCAGGTCGGCTGGCCGACACGGCTGGTTTCCTTCGGGCCGGATGTCACCGCTACCGTCTTTGCAATGGGTTTTGCCACCCGCGTCGCCCTTTCCTTCGGCGGCGTCGAGCCGGGTAACTTCCGCAAGAACCTCATCTACAACAAAGACCGGACCTTCGCCTTCGCCCTGCCCATGGGATATGTCACCGACGAGTGGTATGCCAACGCCGCCGGCGCCATCAATTTCGGCTTCCCCACGATTGCCGATACGCCGATACCGGAGGTCTTGCCCACGGGCATCACGACTTACGAGCACGTGGTTTCCAATGTTCCCCATGCAAATATCGTCGCCCGCGCCATCGAGGTGCGCGGCCTGAAGGTGCAGGTGACCGAGGTGCCAGTGCCGGTCGCGTATGGCCCGGCCTTCGAAGGCGAGCGCGTCCGCGGCGATGACATCTACCTGGAAACCGGCGGCGGATACACCCACATGGTGGAGTGGATCACCTCCAAGGATATGGACGAGGTAGTTGATGGCGACGTGCAGGTCATCGGACCGGAGATCACCGATTTGCCTCCCGGTTCGAAGCTGCCCCTGGCCATCGTTGCGGAGGTGGCGGGCCGCCAGATGCAGGAGGACTACGAGCCCATCCTGGAGCGCCAGGTGCACCACCTGATCAACTACGCCCAGGGGGTTATGCATATCGGCCAGCGCGACATCGCCTGGATGCGCGTCAGCAAGAACGCCGTGGAGAAGGGGTTCCGGCTCGAGCACATTGGAAAGATCCTGCATGCCAAGCTGCACCAGGACTTCGGCCGGATCTTCGACAAGCTCCAGGTGAAGATCTACTCCAACGAGAAGGACGTGAACGAGATGCTCGCCAAGGCGAGGGCCGTTTACGCCGTCCGCGATGCCCGCATCGAGGGGATGACCGACGAGACCACTGACATCTACTATTCCTGCCTGCTGTGCCAATCGTTTGCCCCCGGCCATGTTTGCGTCGTCTCTCCGGAGAGGACCGGACTCTGCGGTTCCTATAACTGGATGGACTGCAAGGCCTCGAATGAGATCAATCCGACCGGTCCCAATCAGCCTGTGCCCAAGGGAGAGACCATCGATGCCCGGCTGGGACAGTGGAAAGGCGTCAACGACTTTGTTTTCAAGGCATCCCGCGGCAAGGTGGATCATTACAACTTCTACAGCATCATCAACGATCCGATGACTACCTGCGGCTGTATGGAGTGCATCGCCGCTATCCTGCCCGTCTGCAACGGCATCATGACGGTCAATCGCGATTTCGGCGGCATGACGCCCTGCGGCATGAAGTTCACGACGCTCGCGGGCACTATCGGCGGCGGCATCACCACCCCGGGCTTTGTCGGACATTCCAAGTACAATGTCGCCCAGCGGAAGTTCCTCATCGCCGAGGGAGGAATCAAGCGACTGGTATGGATGCCCACATCGCTGAAACAGGAAATCGGCGATCGCTTCAACGAACGGGCCAAGGAGCTCGGCATCCCCGATCTCATGGACCGCATTGCCGATGAAACAATCGGCACCACCGAGGAAGAGATACTGCCGTTTTTGACCGAGAAAAACCACCCGGCCATAACCATGGACCCCTTAATGTAATCTGGAGGAGTGAATTCAATGGCACTAACCGGCATTGAGATTTTCAAGCATCTGCCCAAGACAAACTGCGGAAAATGCGGCGTCCCCACCTGCTTGGCCTTCGCCATGGGCCTGGCGGCGGGCAAGGCGGAACTGTCCGCCTGTCCATCCGTCTCGGACGAAGCAAAGGCCAAGCTGGAAGAGGCCTCGGCGCCGCCAATCCGGCCGATCACCATCGCCACCGGCGCCAAGCCCCTCAAGATCGGCGGGGAAACCGTCCTGTTCCGCCATGAAAAGCGCCTCGAGAACCCGCCCGGGATCGCCATCCTGCTCAACGATACGATGGCCGAAGCGGAAATCACCCGCCGCCTGAAGAACTTTTCCCTCTTCCGCTACGAGCGGGTAGGACTGGAGCTCCGTCCCGAACTGGTGGCGATCAAGTACGCCAGCGGCAAGCCCGCGGCCTTTGCGGCCCTGGCTGGGAAAGTCAAGGCGGAGTCGGACGCCGGCATCATCCTCATCTGCGATGATTTGAGTGCGATGAGCGGCGCGGTCGGCGCCTGCGCGGAGCGAAAGCCGATCCTCTATTGCGTGACCGGCGCCAACTTCGACGCTTTTGCCGGCCTCGCCAAGGAGAAGGGGTTGCCGATCGTGGCCAAGGGCGCGAGCCTCGACGAGCTGGCCGAGCTGACCGACCGCCTCACGAAGTTGGGCGTCAAGGACATCATCCTCGATTCCGCCCCCCGTTCCATCAAGCAGGCCTATGCCGATCAGGTGGCAATCCGCCGCGCCCCCTTGCTGAAAAAGCTCCGTTCTCTGGGTTTCCCCACGATCACGTTTGCCAATGAGCTGACCGACAATCCGCTGAAGGAAGCCCTGATCGCCGCGACGTTCATGGCCAAGTACGCCGGCATCATCGTCCTTTCCGACTTCTCGGGCGAAACGCTCTTCCCGCTTCTGGTCGCCCGGATGAATCTCTTCACCGATCCGCAGCGGCCGCTCGCGACCGGCGAGGGGATCTACGAAATCGGCGGGCCGAACGAGAACTCGCCGGTAATCCTCACCTGCAACTTCTCGCTGACCTACTTCATCGTCTCCGGCGAGATCGAGAACACCCGCATGCCGGCGTACCTCCTGATTAAGGACACCGAGGGGCTTTCCGTCATGACCGCCTGGGCGGCAGGGAAGTTCAGTGCCGATTCGATCGCCCCCTTTATCAAAAAGTGCGGCATTGCCGACAAAGTGAAGCACCGTAAGTTGATCATTCCGGGGTATCTCGCCTCGGAGAGCGGCGGTCTGGAAGAGGAACTGCCTGACTGGGAGATCCTGATCGGTCCCCGGGAGGCAGCGCACCTTACATCCTACCTCAAAAACACCTGGAAGGCTTAGGAGGATTGCGATGATACTGATTGCAGAAAATCTCAATGTTATGTCCCAGACGATCGGCCCGGCGCTGAAAGAGCGCAAGGCGGAACCGATCCAGGCCCTGGCCAAGGCCGAGACCGAGGCCGGCGTTCAGTGGCTCGACCTGAACATCGGCCCATCGAAGAAATTCGGCCAC
>Ga0315268_10007622_pt1 | contig 11376 bp, 8 predicted proteins | sample C1_top_MG_FD_204535 | JGI IMG/M metagenome (GOLD analysis project Ga0315268, IMG submission 204535) | Sediment microbial communities from Yellowstone Lake, YNP, Wyoming, USA - C1_top | ecosystem: Environmental > Aquatic > Freshwater > Lake > Sediment | place: USA: Wyoming | collected 2017-08-01 | reverse complement strand
CGAGCTTCCCGGCATCAGCGCAAGCAACATCAGGGCGGCGGCAAATTCCTCGCCTCGGGATCGAAACCAGCGTGTCATCTCAGAATCTCACTCGCAGCGAAAACGTGAGGGTGCGCATCCCGCGCACGCTCGTGACGCGGCCGAAGCCCTGGGCGTTGACCACGGTCGCCAGCCCGCCCCAGTTGGGCGTGTTGAGAAGGTCGTTGGCCGAGATGCGGAAGTCTCCGCGAACACCCTTCTCCTTCGAGATTGTGAAGTGGCGCGCGAGGGACATGTTGAAGTTCACCATCCCGGGGCCGGGAATGGTGTTCCGCCCGGCGTCGCCGAACTGGCCGGGCAGCGGCAGCGAGAACGCCGCCGTGTTAAAGAACTCCTGTGTCGTCCGCCCGGACCCGGGAAGCTCCACGGGCCGGCCGGTGGCGTCGGCACGCAGGTTCGAGATGGCGGCCGTGCCGCCGATGTTGCTGAGGTTCCCCAGCACCCTCGCGGTCAAGGGATTGCCGGACTGAATCGTCGTGACGCCGCTGACTTCCCAGTTCCCGATCGCACGCGCGGCGGGGCCGCCCTGGTTGAGCCAGCGTTTGCGCTCGCCGAAAGGAAATTCGTAGGTGTGATTGATCAGCAGGCGGTGGCGCACGTCGAAGCTGGAAAGCCCCCGCTCGGCGGCCAGGTCGAGGTAGTTCTGCGCGACGGTCCGGCCCGCGCCCCCCACGCTGCCGGCGTCGTCAAGGGATTTCGAATAGGTGTAGTTCCCGCTGATCGAGAAACCGCTGTGAAACTGGCGGCGTAGACCCACCTGCAGTCCGTGGTAGATGGAAGCGGCGCCCGACGTCTCATACGTAAAAGCCAGGGCATTCTGCAGGGCGAGGCCCGTCTGCCCCGGCGCCGCGCCGGCGAGGAACTGGTTCGGCGCCAGCAGCAAGTCGAGCTTCGTGCCCTTCGTCCCGACATAGCCGAGGGAGAGAATCACGTTGCGCGCGACCTCGTCTTCGAGGGAAAAACTCCAGGTCTGCGCGTAGGGTGTGCGGAAGTTGGGGTCCACCGCGTAGGTGTTCTTCAGGATGTTCGGGCCCACCGCCGGGAAGCCGTTTTCGAGGGTCAGGGCCCGTGTGGGCGAGGTGATCAGCGTTTCCGCCTGGGCGAAGGGCGGCTGGCTCGCCATGTTCGGAAAGATGCGGGAGTAGATGCTGCCGTCGTAGTAGATTCCATAACCCGCGCGGAGGACCAGACTGTGTTGCGTCCAGGGACGGTAGGCGATGCCCAGGCGCGGCGCGAGATTGTTGGCGTCGCTGCGGAGAAGCGAGTTGGGGAGACTTCCCGGCGTCTGGCCCGTGACCACCGTCGCCGAAGCGAATCCCGGCGCGAAGGTCAAGTCGGAGAGGTGGCCATCCTTCTCGGTGAAGGGGGTGAAATACTCGTAGCGCAGGCCGGCGTTGAGCGTGAAATGCGAGCTCACGCGCCAATCGTCCTGAAAGTATCCCGCATAAACCCAGGCACGCAGATAGTTGCTGCTCGCGCCAAAGCGCGCGGAAGTCGTCTGCGGGAGCCCCAGCAGAAAGTCCGCGAAGTCGAACCCGGAGTTGGGCACGGGCAAGCCTGCCGCGGTGAAATCGCTGGTCGTGTAGCCGCTGAAGGTGAACGTCCCGCGCGCGTCCGGATCCGTCAGGGTGTTGACCTGGACGCGGCGCAGTTCTCCGCCCACACGCAGGTTATGCTTGCCGTGATTCCAGACGAGAATATCGAAGACGCGCACCGTCTGATTGCGGGTGAGGGATGGAATCGTATCCCGCAGAGCCGTGAAGTTGGTGAACTGCGTGATGGGCAGGCCCCAGTCAAACGGATTCGTGGAAACGCCCAGGATGCCCAGGCTGCCCGTGATGTCCTGCTGGAACGCGAAGGGATTGCGGGTCGAAATCCTCTGGCGGTTGAAATTGCCGGAGAGCGTGTTGATGACCCCCGGGCCGAACGTATGCGTCTCGCCCACGCTGAGGTTCTGGCTGCGGGTGGAAAGCTGACTGGTCAGCTCGGGGTAGCTCGAAACCGATTGCGAGCGCGCGGAGTTGAAGAAGTAGAAGGCGTTCAAGCTGTCCTTCTTGGAAATCTGGTGGCCCACACGGCCCATCACCCGGTCACTCGCGGTGGGCAAAGACTCCTGCAGGTGGAAGTTCTGGACCTGGCCGGGAAGGTTGGGCAGGGGAATGTAATTCAACAAGCCGAGCGCCGCAGCGTCCATCCGCGCGGTGGGAATCTGGTTGTTGGGAAAAGGCGTGCGCGGTCCGGAGGGACTCGAGAGCGGATCGTAAATCATCGGGACCGTTCCGGCGAGCGGTCCGGAGGTGATTTGCGCCTGGGAGAAATCTCCCCCGCGCTCGGTGAGTGTGGGAACCGTCGCAAGGCTGTCGAAAGGGTTTTTCCCGCGCGTCAGGCTGTAGTTCACGAAGAAACTGGTCTTGTCGGCGCCGTGATAAATCCTGGGGATCACGAGCGGGCCGCCAAAATTAACTCCCGCCTGCTCGTTGTACGAGGAAATCTGCGGCGAACTTGCCACATTCAACGGATAAGGATGCGCGTCGAGCGCGGAATTGGTGTATTGCTCGAAGAAGTTCCCGCGGATGCGATTCACCTGCGCGCGTCGTCCCGCCCAGCCGCCCGGGCCGCCCCGGCCACCCATAAACGTGGCCATCATCTCCAGGCTGGGCCCGCCCTCCATTCTTCCGCCTCCGCCGCCGAAGCCCGGGGCGCTCTGGCCGCCCATCTGCTCGCGGAATTGCTGGAAACGCTCGCGCATGCGGTGTTGGTCGTCGCCGGGGGTTGAGGCCGAGATGCCGGTCCCTCCCGCAAGCAGGAAGGAATTCTGGGCGCTGGCCGCGGGGTCGGCCTCTTCCCCGCCGGACTCCGTCTGGGACGCCGGCATCGTTCCCCCGTTTTCGGCAAACCGGACATTGGCCTCACTGCCATTGCCATTCGCACCGGAGGACGAACCGCCACCGCCGAAGTTCTGCAAGCGGGCGCGGACTTCCTCCGGAAGATTCGCGAAGTTGCCGTTCCCCGCACCATTCTGCCCCTGCGGGTGCGAGGGTGCGGCCTCGGCGCTCTCGGGCCTGTCCAGGACCAGCGCGACATTCACCTTGAGGGCTCGGCCGGCGGCGACGGGGACCGGCTCGCGCACATCATTGCGAAAGCCCACCAGCGAGACCTGCAGCTTGTAGGTTCCGGGAGCGACACCGGCCAGAACGTAGTCCCCCGCCTCATCGCTCCAGGTCATTCGGCGCTCGCCGGTCTGGGGGTTGACCAGCTCCACCGAGGCCCCCGGCACGGCCACTCCTCCCGGACCGCGAACGTGTCCCGAAACGCTCCCCCCGCCGACGGCCTGACCCCAGGCCTTAAAGCAAACCAGCAGGGTGAATGCGGTCAAAATCCAGGCAAGACGCGCTCCGCGGAGGCGGAACCCGCGCTGCTGCCGAGCGGCAGTCCCTAATTGCATCGATTCATCGAAGATCAGCATGGCACCTATCGACCAGACGCAAAGGTACAATCACAATTACGAGTCCGGGGCCAAAACGGTTACAGGCGTTTCGAACCCGGTAACCCCGCATTCCTCTTCCACGTCTTAAGCTCCAAGGGGGAACCATGCGAAAGGTGTTCAATCAGGCCAAAGCTATCCTCATCCTGCTGGCAATTGCAGCCCTGATAGCGGCCGCGGGCCAAGACAAACCCTCGCAGGAATCCAAGCCGCCCGCTTCGGGACAAGCCGAAGAGCAGAGGGAACGCGTCGGTGGAACCATCGCCTCCGTCGGCGTGGACCGCATGGAGATCAAGCGGATGGACGGCTCTTCGATGACGGTGATGGTGGACGACCAGACCCGCTATCGCCAGGGGCAGCAGGAAATCCAGCTCGAAGACCTGAAGGCGGGTGACCGGGTCTTCGTCCGCGGGGCTGCCAATGCCAACAAGGAGTTTGTCGCCACCCTCGTCCGGCGAATGACCGAAGAGGAAATCCAGCGCTTCCAGAACATGGGCGAGCGCGTCTTTGGCGAAATCATCTCCATCGACAACTCCCAGATCAAAGTCCGCAGCCCGCGCACCGGCGAGAAAACCGTGGTGGTCAACGACCAGACGGTGATGATGAAGGACGGCCAGCCGATCACGCTGAAGGACCTCAAGGTGGGAGACCGTATCTTTGCTGCCGGGAAGGAAACCGGCGGCCAGTTCGTCGCCACGCGGCTGATGACCGGCCAGTTTCGAGGACCGGGACGCCGGGAGAGCAACCCCGAGCACTGACCGGCCGCAACTTTTCGCGCGCCAGCGGGTTTATCCCGTATGCACGGGCATCCCGCACGCGCAGGAACGAGTCGCGAGGAACAAGCAGGGATGTTCGAGTGCGTTGAACGAGACGATGATAGGAGGAGGTACAGACTTATGCGAAGCGTACGGAGAGTGATTTTGGCCGCGATGTCTCTGGGGGCGGCGATGTTACTTACAGGTTGGGTGTTCGCGGGCCAGCAAGCACCGCCCCCGCAGCCCGGGGGCCCGGGCGGCGGGCGTCCCCGAGGGCAGCGGATCGAGGAACGCCTGGAACGGCTCAGCAAGGCGTTGAATTTGACGGAAGACCAGAAGGAAAAGCTCAAGCCCATCCTTCAAGATCAAGCCCAGCAGATGCGCGCCCTGCGCGAGGACAGCTCGCTGACCCCGGAGCAGCGGCGCGAAAAAGCCCGGGAACTCTTCAAGGCCCACCGTGAAGAGATCGCCAAGATTCTGACGCCCGAGCAGCGCGAGAAGTGGAAGGAAATGCGCGAGCGTCGCGAGGAGCGCCGGGAACACAAGGGAGGGCCGCCGCCGGAAAAGCAATAAGAGCGGCCCCAGCGTCGAGACCGCGGCAGAGTTTCGTCGTGGCAGCGGCCTCCGGCTGTTGCCTGCGTAGAGACGGCCCGCCGGGCCGTCTCTACTTTTCCTTCACCACTTCCAGCCGGCAATAGAGATTTCTCGCTGGGAAAATCCAGGCCAGGTGCTTCTCGTAGAAATCGACGGAGAGGGCCGCAAATAACCGGCCCAGATTATCCAGTAGCAGGTTTCCCCCAAAGCTCAGCCGCCGCTCGACGATGCGAAACCCGCCCGACCCATAGGTGAAATCCTCGAAGCTCCCGCGGGTGAAATAGTCGAAGGTGTGAAACCCCAGGTGATGGACGTGCGTGGGATCGGTGTAGGAATCGGCCGAGGTAAAGTGCGGCGTCACGATGACGACTTCCGCGCCGGGCCGGGCGAGCCGATGCACTTCCGCCATGGCGCGAAGAATGTCGGGCTGGTGCTCAAGAAAGTGCGAGAGATAGATCTTGTCGGCGCAGTTGTCCCGAAGCGGCCAGGGAAAATGCGTGAGCTCGCACAACACGTCGGCGCCCGAGCCGGGCTGCCGGTCGAGCCCGATGGCCCCGGGGTCCTGCTTCTTCTTGCCGCAACCAATGTCAAGAACCAGCATGCTTGGTACTTCCAGCCGCCCAACCCGACCGTCCCGGATCCCCAACGACTGCGAGAAAGGGTCTAAAGGTTTAGGCAGTGAACGATCAGGACCGAATGGGGCGGGAGTCGGAGCGTCGTGGCGTCAGAGGCCAGGAAGGCCCCTTCCATGGCGAAGACCTTCTCGAATTTCGGCGTGGCCATCCCCGTCATGGGGGTGAGGCGACAAGCCACTGGCAGTTCGGTGTAGTTCACCACCGCGACCCGGTTGCCCAACGGGAATACGGCGACACGAGGTGGCGCATCGAGTGAGGTCACGGTGAATTCCGAGACCGCCTTCCGCAGCTCTTCGAGGGCCGCGCGCAATTCGGCGGTCACTTGCACCACGCGGTCTTGCGCGTCCACGTAAGTCAGGCGCGGCAGCGCGTCAGAAAAAACGATGAGCTTCCCGCCCCCCGCATCCACAGACTTAAGGTATTTCCCCTTTTCGAGATCAAGCGGCTCCTTCGCCGGCAGGCGAGGATCGGCATTCAGGCGGTGCGCCAAGCCTTCACTCACAAAAGCCGTCGCGCCGGAGTTCAGGAACTTCACCAGCTCGGGGACGAACTGCCCATCCTCGAGCGCGTGTCCGGTGAAGAGCCCGGCGCGCGTGCCCTCGGGGAAATGCGCCGTGGGAAGCAGCGGGATTCCCAGCATCCCGATCTGGTCGAAGAGATAGGCCTCGTGATCGGGTTCACTCGAAACCGGCTTGTACGCCGGCAGGCCTCTCCAATCGCCGACATATTTGGCCAGTGTCTCATACTGCGGCCGCACTCGCGCAAGCGCCTCCGCCTGGGCGCGATATTCCGGCGAGATCAAAGCGCCATAGTGAAAGAGGAACACCTCGGGCGCGCCCGCCAGCACCGTGGTTAAAGCCTGGTCGAGATAAATCGCGGGGTTGGTCCCGTAGGGATCGAACCATCCGCCGCCCGTCTTGGACTTTCCGATGTCGGCGAGCCAGCGGTAGAGGAAGAAGCCTTCGTACTGCTGCTTGTGTCCCCACTCGTCGGAGCTGGGATCGCGCAGCTCCGTCCCCACCCAGATGCGGTCGTAAAGCTCCGTCTCCTGATCCACGACGTAGCCGCGGTCCTGGAACGCGTCGTACCACTGCGGGAATTTCAGGATGATCTTGACCTGGGGATTCACCTGTCGCGCCGGACCCAGCACGCGGTCGCGGCTGACTTCGAGCATGAGCTTTTCGCGGTACTGCCGCCAGCTCATCGAGCCCTTGGCGGCCGCGCACTCCGAGCATTCGCAATCGGTGAAGAAGAAATCGTCGATCATGATTTCGTCGAACAGCCCCGCCGCGAACCGGAAAATGGACTCGAGCCGCTCCTGGTTGCGGCGGTGGGTGAAGCAAACGGCCACGTTCCAGCCCGTCGAGACTTTGCCCAGGTGCGTCGTGGTGACGCAGCCGGAGACCTTCAGGCCCGCCTGGCGGAAGAAGTCGCGCGACGCCTGGAGCGTCGCGGCGTCCGCCTGGTAACCATCGCGAAAGGCCTCGAGGTAAACCTTCGTAATGCCCATCGTGCGGCAAAACTCCAGCGCCTCGGCGCGGCCCGGCTCGCTCGCCAGATGGTCGCGAACGTCCTGGGCGGTGAAGAGCGTCGACCAATCCACCGCCGCAGACGTTCGGGGAGACAGGCTGAAGAGAAGCATGAGAAGGACGCCCTGGCAACAGGTCGAGAAGGAAGGCATGCGGTCCAGACTCCTTGAGCAAAGTGCGAGGCCAGCCTGAACGACCGAGTGGCCATCAAACCGGCAGGAAGCAGCCCACGATAGCGGAATCAATGAGGAAAGGAAAGCCCGTCCTCAACGAGCCGGCCCGAGGAGCGAGGTGTACGCCGAGGCCCCGCCGGCCCTCCCGCGCCCACGGACGATTCCGTCACCGGACCGGCACCGTGTGGAAGGTGAACTCCACAAACATGGAGAAATCCACGGGCACGCCGCGGCACATCGCCGGCTGGAAGCGCCACTTCCGCAGGGTCTTCTGAATGGCCGCGCTGAAATCCTCACCCGGCGTGCGCACGACGCTCGAGTAGTGGATCTTGCCATCGGGCCCGACCACCACATAGGCGCGCGCCACGCCCGCGGCCCGGGCGCGCCGCGCGCGCTCCGGATAGGACGGGCTGGGGGTTTTCAAAGCCCTGGGAGGTTCCGTCCGGCCACAGCGCGGCCAGAGCGTCGCATTCTCGGGAGGGTTGAACAGATGCGGCGAAGGCTCGGGGATGACCGCCAACTCTTCCACGCCAACTTCCACCGCCGGCTTGCCGAATTGAATCAGGCGCAGAGACCGTGGAAAAGACTTCTGGCCGAAGGCCACGTAGTCGGAATACTCGAAGGCGGAGATGTCTTCCAGCGAATCGTGCTTCTCGCGGACCGGCGCGCCGCTCGCCGGATCAAACCAGAATTCCCGCCCCCCGCCCTTCATTTGCGTCTGGACGTAATTCCGGCGCACCCCCTGCCAGTCCCTTTCTCCCACTTCTACGACCCTTTCCTGAGGATCAAGATACAGCCGCGAGGTCAAGCCCAGCAGCTGTTCAAGCTGGTACAGGCGGTAGGGCTGAGCAGGGACAGTGCGCCGCCGCCACACTTTGTCCGGGGCACCCACCGCCAGCTCCTGATATTGGCCGAGGTGGATTTCGATTCGCCAGCGTCCGGGGTCCGACCAAATCCATAGGTACGAACCTTCCAGCGGCCCCTCGCGCAGCCCCAAGAGCCGCACCTGGGCCCGCAACCGGAACGCCGGATTTCCCTTTGCCTGGAGGTCGCACGCTTCGCGCGCTCGGGCCATCAGCGCCTCGGCCTGGTCGCGCAGGTCGTCCCTCGCGGCTTCCGCCGCGCGCGAAGGAGCTCCGCGCGGTGGGAGGCCCGCGAAGAGGCAGGCCAGAAGGAATGGGATCCACGCAACCCGCATGACTCGCAGGTGCTGAGGATAGTCAGCCGTGAGGCGAGGTGTCAATCCTCCCTCGGGCGCCGCGACCTGAGTCCGCGGGTCAGCGGGCTGAGGCGAACCCTCACGCCGCATGGGGCCGAAGGGAGCCCGGCGCGGGAGTCGCGGGACGGTGGGCCTTCCCGCAGTGCTCGCATCGACGGGCTTCAAAGGCGTTGAGCAGTCCGTCGAGCGTCTCGTGGCTGCGCAGGCCAGTGGCGCGGCGGTGACGGTCCGCGTAGTGGAGGATCGCCTCCACCACCTGTCGCGCGCGACGGTCGGCCGCCAGGCCCTCGAGGCAGAAGATTCCCTCGTGCCGGTCGCCGCGATCGTCGCGCCATTCCACCACCACGTAAGACGCCTCGCTGGCCTCACGGGCGCGGAAGGCCAGCAGCTTGTGCCCCAGCAGCATGAGGCGATCCTCGCTGAAGCGTTTCAGGACGTCGACATGGCCCTCCACCGACACCCAGAGGACGGAGTCATAGGTCACCGACCCCAGGGGAGACCCACCCGCGCCAAACAGGTAGACCCGCTCGTCGGCGAATCCCAGTTCGGCGTTTCCCAGCGGCTCCTTGATTTGAGGGTGGCCGCTCAGAAAGCAGCCCGCTTCGATTTCCTCGTGGATATTCAGATCCTCGCAGGCCTGCGGATGCCGGCGGTGCTCGCCGAAATAGGGTGGAACGATCAGAACGTAAGGAAGGATGACAGGCATGGCACCCTCCTCTCCGGGTCCGGCCCCGCGGCGGGGCCGCTCAAGGCTTGGAGCCGGCGCGCTCGAGGGGGCGTGCGTTCTCGCCGCGCGCGGCCGGCGTTTGCTCGAACAACGCTTCTTCAGCCTCCATGTGCTCGCGGGCTTCGCGGATGATGCGCGCGCCCAGCGTCAGCAGCACGCTCGGGTCGCCCGAGAGCTGGTAAGAGGCCACCTGCCGGTCAAACCGGTCGAGGTCCACGCTGAATCGCTCGTGGTAGGAACGAAGGTCCTGGAGCTGTTCCTTCGTGGCGTGGCCCGGGAAAGAAGCGAAGAGGACGTTCTCCTCCTCGCGGCAATGTTCGCTGACGAACGTCCGCAAAAAGTGGAGCACCATGCGCAACGCCGCTTCCGCCGCCTGGCGCTCGCCGCGCTGGCTCAGGCCGCTCTCCAGCCAGGCCAGGATCGATTCCCAGTCCCTGAGCCGCGAGCGGATTTCCTGGTGGTCTTCCGACCAGCGCTTCAGGTCCATCGCGCGAACCTCCGGCAGACGAGGCGGGGCTTCGGGGCTGGCACTCTCCGCGGCGAGGTAACGGCAGGAGAGCCCCCGGCGTTCCAGTTCCGCCACCACTTCCCGCCGCGATGGGTAATCGTGCGTGGAGAACTGCCCGGGCAGGTGGGGCCGCAGGTAACCGCCCGGCAACGTCTCGCAGTCCACCGTCAAGAGGTCGCCGCCCGCCAGCATCGAGAGGTTCAGTTCGTAAGCCTCGCGCGTGTTGAAGAACAGGCGGGTGCGCGGGAAGGCCAAGTGGTAGAGGCTGACGATCAATCGGAAATCGTCGTCCGAGACCGTGAAGCGCGAGGGCTTCTGCGAGGCCAGCACGCCACGCGCGGGCTTCAGCCGCGGAATGCCCAGCGCGTGCGGCTCGAGCGCGTAAGTCTTCCGCAGGTAATTGCCGTGCTCGATGGCCGCCAGCACGTCGTAGCGCCAGTCGTAGAGGCCCAGCAGCGCCCCCAGGCCGATCTTCGAGAGGCCCGCCGCGATCGCGCGGTCCCAGATGTCCAGGCGATACTCGTACTCGCGCTTGGGCGAACCCACCGAGTGCCAGCGGTCGAAGTGCGGCTGATGATAGGTCTCCTGCCACTCCGCCACCCAATCGAGCCCGGCCTCGCGCAGCCGCGCATAGTCGCCCTCGGCGTACACCGGCGAGCAGAGGGCGATCACGCCGCCCCCCACGCCGTCGAGTTTCCGGCGGGTCAGCTCGACGTACCGCGCCAGCTCCGCAGGTCCCAGGCCGGGATCTTCGGAAAGCACCAGCTCGATCTGCCGATGGCCCCAGGCCAGGATCACGTCCAGCTCGCGCCCCAGGTCCTCCAGGCTCAGACGGATGCGCTCCGCGATAGGATTGCTCTTGCGGTAGCCGCAATAGAGGCACTCGTTCTGGCAGAAACTGGTCAGGTAGACCGGAATAATGAACTCGACGGCGTTGCCGGCCCAACGACGCCGCGCGCGCGAAGCGGCGGCGCGAATGCGCGCCTGGTGGTCGGGATTGCGCCCCCAGGCCATCAGCGACGCCGCCTGCTCCGTGCCCAGGCCCCCACCCAGCTCCGCCGCTTCCAGGATGGAGTCGAGGGGAAGCGGCGGCTCGGAAAGGGCTGCCCAAGCTTCAATGCGCGGATGCGCTTCGGCAAAAAACTCGCTAAAACCGGCCACCGGCTTTCATCCTCCTACGGGGTGATTTCGCTCGGCCACACTCCCTCGCTATGAGACGAGCAATCCCCTGTCCATGATGGAGCCACTGGCAGGGGATTCAGGCGGACATAATGTCCGCATCGTGACTCGACCGGCCCATCCATCGCACGCGACTTTGAAAACACCAATCCTGTGTTTTCAATAACATCTAGGCTTCGTTCCTGCGTTTTTAATCTTCTTGCTGGCAGTTCCATTGACGGCAAGAGAATCCAGTTTCCAATTTCGCATTTCGAGTTTCGGATTTCGAGTTCCCAATGCTCTGTCTTTCTCCGCGTCTGGCGCGAAATGGGTTCGTTTTTCTCCTCACTTTTTCCGCTCCTGTGTTTTCAACAACCTCCAGGCTTCGTTCCTTCGTTTTTTCAATTCCTCTCCAAAGCCCACCCCGGCAGGTCAATCGGGTCCAGTCTCCAGTTTCGAGTTTCGAGTTTCCATTTTCCAGTTTCCCTTTGCATGCCGCACGCGCGCGGATTTCTGACGAGCCGTCCAAGGTCAAAAATCGAGGCCAGCCCATCG
>Ga0315268_10007619_pt1 | contig 11380 bp, 10 predicted proteins | sample C1_top_MG_FD_204535 | JGI IMG/M metagenome (GOLD analysis project Ga0315268, IMG submission 204535) | Sediment microbial communities from Yellowstone Lake, YNP, Wyoming, USA - C1_top | ecosystem: Environmental > Aquatic > Freshwater > Lake > Sediment | place: USA: Wyoming | collected 2017-08-01 | reverse complement strand
AGATCTTTTCGAGCAGACGCCGTTGAGCGTCGCGGCGGCTGACAAGCTCCACGGAAAGGAGATCTCGTACTGCAATGTGATTGACCTCGATGCAGCGCTCGCGATCGTCTCCGATTTCGAGAAGCCGACGGCAGCCGTGATAAAGCACGCGAATCCTTCGGGGGTCGCGAGCGCGGCCACCATCGCCGAGGCATTCAGAGTAGCGTACAATGCGGACTCGCTGAGCGCGTTCGGGTGCGTTGTCGGGCTGAACCGACCTGTCGATATGGAGACTGCAAAGGAAATCGGCAGCCACTTCGTCGAGGCTGTCATAGCTCCGAGCTACGAACCCGATGCAGAGAAGCATCTGGAATCCAAGAGGAACATACGGCTTTTGAGAACAAACGTTCCCATAAGGAGAGAAGAGGGCAGGCTGTTCATGACGAAGGTCAAAGGCGGCCTGCTCGTTCAGACCGACGCATACGCAGAGCTTGACAAGACCAAACTGAAGGTCGTCACGAAGCGAGCGCCCACCGACGAGGAGATGGATGCGATGATCTTCGGGGTGAAGGTATGCAGACACGTGAAGTCCAATACCATACTGCTGGTCAAGGGCGAGAGGACCGTCGGTGTCGGTGCTGGCCAGATGAGCAGAGTCGACTCCACTAAGATCGCAGGTATGAAGGCGGGCCCAGAGGCGAAAGGGAGCGTGCTCGTCTCCGACGCGTTCTTCCCATTCAGGGATGGCGTTGACGCTGCGGCTCAGGTGGGCGTGTCCGTGATCATCCAGCCCGGCGGATCAGTCAACGACGCCGAGGCGATCCAGGCCGCTGAGGAGCACGGCATCTCGATGGTGTTCAGCGGACTGAGGCTCTTCAAACACTGAGGAACGAGGCCTCTGAGAAACCCTTTCCCATCGGATTTCTATCTTCTGCTCCAGATAAGCGAAGTTCCTTCGGTTTCCTCTTCTCTCTGGAAGTCGAAGGGGACCCATTTTGGAGTGACAAGTACCCCTCGCAGGTAGTTAATCCTGACGAGCCTCCGGAAGCTGTCGTCGACCTTTACCTCAAGAAGGCCGTCCGCGATAGATGACAGATGGGCGATTTGATCTTCGTCCAGTATGTTCCTGTGTACGACAGCGGTGAGAGTGCCGCTGAATCTGGCGATGGTCGTCAGGTCTTTGAAGAATCGGCCCATAGCCCTGGAATCGTGGTGCATGAAGAACGGTGTGAGCGAATCGAACAGGACCTTCACGGGCTGGCCTCCAACCTTGTCGATCCCCTTCGTCACCGCTTCGAATATGTCGCCCAAGCTCGAAATGTCCGGTACTCTGAGCGCGTTTGTATCGTACTCCAAGTCAGGTTGCGGCGTGTAAGCGTCAATAATCAGGAGATTCTTGTCCAGCTCGTGCTGACCAGCGTCAACGCCGAACTCCTGCATTTGTCTTCGCACTCTATCTGGGGAGGTGTTCGCCTCTAGTATGACGACCTTCTGCCCCGCTTTCAGATAAGTAGCCCCTAAATAGCAGCAGAACTCGAACAAGCCCGCGCTCGGGTCACCTACAACAAGGACCGCGTAGTTCTCAGGGAACATGGTCCTCTCCTAAGTGCCTTGCATGAATCCTTGCCACTCACAGTATTGGCACCAGTTTCGGTCTGAAATCTCCCCGTGCTGGGTCGGTCATCGCGTTCGGAGCCGTGAACGGTTCCTCCCCTCTGATCACAGTGACACCCGAGATCTTGTCAATCCTCAGATGTGTGTGCGCAAGGTCCGACAATCTGCTCGTAGACTTCACCGAAGGCGTCACTGTCGCGACGAATATCCCATCATTGTTCAGAAGGGACGTCAAGAACTCCATCATTCCATCAAGGACGCCAGCTCCGTAGATCGATTCCAGCGAATCGAATCCGATTATCGTGAGTATGGGCGCACCAGTGTTCTTCAGATTGTACTGGATGTCCTGCCACTTCATGTCGACCTTGATGTCCTCACCCTCAAGGGTGACGGCATAGGGCTTCGGAGCACCTGCGGGCGCGTGCGGTTCGAATATCCTGACATTCTTGTCGAACGAATCAGCCGAGACGAACCCGAGCAGCTCTTCGCGAGCAGACTCGGCGCCTGCCTTCTTCGTAGGAATCCACGCAACGCCTCTGTTCTGAGTGATCGAGTTGCATATGATCGCGCCCTCGATCGCCGCCGATGCAACGACTGGCACGCCAGGGCTGAGTTCGATGAGCGTTATCGTGCCCTTCCTGAGACCGCCTTCGATCATTGCGTCCAAATCTGAATTGCCTGTGGAGATGTGCTTGCTGTCAAAGTCAGGTATGGTCGCGAAAGGCATGGGCTTGTCAGGCTTCGAATATCTCGTGTACTCGAACGTCCTCACCCTTCCGCCCAGGAGGGTGTAGACATACTTCGGCTGCCTTATCTCGCAACCTCTCAACTTGAGCATGTCGAGCTCTCTAATCCTCCTTCCAGTCATCGAGTTCAGACTGAGATAGATGACACCATCGCCAAGGTAGTCCAGCAACGGGTCTGGGGTCTCGAGCACGTACACGACATTGGTCCCGCAGCCCTCGACCAGGTCCTTCTGCAAAGTGCTTATCATTTTCGAGGCGGACACGCCGTACTTCTCTGCTAGAGCATCGATGCTGTCAATGACTACAAGCGTGCGTTCAGGTAGTGCTTTGTCAACCACATCATATGCCATCTCTATCTCTGGCATCATCGACCCGACCGAGACGACCAGCTCACCCTCGTTGGCACCGGGTTCGGCAAGTTGCTCTTCGCCACCCGCTTCGATGACTCCTTGGAGCTTCATGAGCTCCTTGCGCGGGGCTTTGACCTTCTCGCTCTTCAGCTCGCCCTTTATTGCTGCGAGACCGAGGAGTATCTTGTCGACTTGCTGCTCCGAGTCGGCTTTCTTCCTGACCTTCTTCCTCGCCTTCAGTATTTCCCCTTCCTTGACCTTGTCCAAAAGCCACGGGAATTGGTTGAACAACGATTGGTCGGAAACCCTGGTGGACATGTAGTAGCTCTGCTGGATGGAAGCGAGCTCCTCGATCGTCTGAAGGGCCAACGTGGTCTTGCCCGTCCCAGCCATGCCTCTCAATATGAGGGAGTGTCCTCCGGGGCTCGACAGGAATTTCACAATCTCTTTCGGGAATGTCGCGGTCCCCACAGCCACTGTTTCCTTTTTCTCTGCCATTCTACCTCAACTCCTCCATTTCACCTAGCGCTCCCTTGGCCTGAGCAGCCCTCCTGCCAGTGCCTCTTCTTCTTCTTCCTCGATGAGCTTGATTTCCTTCCAATCTCCCCCGAAGTCCTGGATCTGACCAGTCACCATTTGGAATCGGACCCGGAGCTTGCCACCCTCGAAGAATATGTACGCATTCTTCAATTGGGATAGGTACAGGACTATCCTCTTGCCCTGCTGAGTGAGGGCGCGTTCGACGGGCTTCAACAGACCCGCTTTCTCGAGCACGTGAATCCTCCTGTAACACGCGGCTATCGGTATGTTCAATTTGGCACTGAGCTCGAGCGCATGCTTCGGCTTGCGAGAGCACGCGACAAGAATCTTGGCCGCGTAGGTATCCATTATCAGTCGAGATGCTTCGATAGGGTCCAAACGTTTGCCCTCCACATTGCCGTCACTTTCCGGAGAACTGTAGTCATCACAAACTCAGGGGAGCCGCTCCGCAAAACGCGAGCAATCGTAGATTCAAATGTATTGAGCGAATGTACTCCTGTTATTAAATACTCTTTCGATAGCCTGGATTCTAGTTGAAAAGCCCCAGCACAAACATTAATATCGATTCGGCGATGGTTAGGTTTGACTTACTGGCAATTGACGGCTTATCGGCGAACGGGAGGGTGCAGTGTGAAAGGGTCGAAATGCAAATGCGGCTACGCTACTACTTCTCACATAAGGATCTGCCCTCGATGTGGCAAGAAGATGAAGCCGTCCGAATGGCATGATGAGGGGAAAGTGCTCTCGTTCACACGATTGCAGGCAATCCCGGAAGGGTTGAAAGATCGCTACAACCTAGTGCTTGTGGCGATTGAGAATGGGCCGAAGTTGACCTGCTGGACGTCTGGCACTCTGAAGGAAAACGACTCGGTGACGATAGTCGAGCAGGATGGGAACGTGTTCTGCACTCCGAAGGGCAAGCCGACCTCAGGGCAGAGAGATCCGGTCAAAGCTTGACGGACTCAGACGTAACCAGTTTGAAAGCTGGTCCCAGTCCCGATATCCTTGTCTTAAGAACCTCGACGATATCGCCTTTTGCGCCTACTGAAGCTGACCTCACATCGATGACAAGGTCGCAGCTCATCCTCTCGTAATAGACAAGGACGTTCGTGTAGCCTGCGAGGACGTTGACTCCCTCCTCCCCTAACGCCTTCATGATCTCGTGTATCGCGCCTGGTCTGTCAGGCAGATCGATGCACAGCTTCATGAGTTTTGAATCGTCGTTCAGGAAGGCGATCGAGAGAATCCAGGAGTCCGGTTCGCCGATGAGCATTATCGGCGCGGAAGTCTTCCCGAGGAAATTCGCATATGCTTGTGGTAGCTCGAAGATGCCGTTCTTGATGATGCTCGCCTTCTTCTCCGTCTTTCTAAGCGCCTTGGTCTTGATCTTCTCGTTCTCGACCGCCGCGCCACGGGTGTATCTCGTGGCTAGGTCTGATGCCTCCACACACAGGCAGTCGACCATCGTTAGGCTCGGATCCTTTCCATTCTTTGCGTCATCGAACTCCTTCTTCAACAAGAGCGAGTCCCCAAAGAACGATAGATCGACCAGCATCTCCCAGACCATGACGACGTTCGGGACGGAACTCACAGTCTCCGAGTTCAGGATGTCCACATTCCTCGTCTTGAGGAAATTGGCCGCCTGAGCGAGCGCGCCAGGCTCGTCCCTGACCTGGAAGGTGACATAGGCAATCTCCCTGTAGTTCTCCGGGCCGAAGTTCGAGATGACAATCTCGTAGCTGCTCTTGCCGTCGATCTCGTACTTGAACATCGAGCTGAAAACCTCACTTCCGTCAACGATTCCGAGCGGCTCGCCGACCTTCTGGCTGATCTTGATTTTGCCTGACTCCATCCGTCCGAAATCCCAGAGCTTCATTGTGCTCCCCCTATGAGTGAACCTAAGAGCGTATGTGGGTGATAAACGTGTTGCGCCGTGCGGAGCCCGCGCGCATGGCAGCGGGGTCTTACTGCCTGCGCAATGACGCAGCCTGCCTGCCGCAGATCAGGATGCCTGATAGAAGGATCACAAGCAGGGCAATGACCGTCATCGATGTCGTCGGGAACTCCGGGATCTCGACGGCGGGTTCTGCGAGCGGATACCAGTCCTTTGAACCAGTGTATCCGTCGATGTCGTAAGGGAACTCGACGATCCCGTTGTGGTCACCGTCAGGGCCGGTCCAATCCCTCCAGAAATTGCCGTAGCCGTGTGGGCTGCCGGATGAGTTCCACCAGTTGTCAGTCCCGTCGTCGTAAGCTTGTATGTGGGACGAATTGTAGATGTCTCCAGCTCCGTTGTTGTAGTAGAATGAGTTGTTCCAGACCCTATTCCTGACAGAATATGCTGCAATCTTAACGCCGTAGCTTGTGGAGTTGACTATGAGGTTGCCCGTGACGAGGTTGTCTTGAGAGCTCTGGGTAAAGGTGTAGCTTCCCGACCGAATGCCAATCCCATTTTCGTTGTCATAGAAGGAGTTGTTGGAGACTGTATTATTGTCCGAGTTGTAATCAATCATGACCCCAACCTCGTTATCGAGCATCGTATTGCCGGAGACATGGTTGAATTCGGTATCAATCAGATGAGCTCCCGCCCCATTCCTCACGCATGTGTTGTCGATGATTGTCATGTTCCCGGTGCCGTAGATTTCTATCCCGCTTCCGTTGTTGTCATAACACAAGTTGTTGGCAATAGTCACGTTGCGGGACAATAGTTGTATGGCAATGCCGACGTTAGGACTGCCAGAACAGTTGTTCCGTGTCAATAGGCAATTCTCGCTTCCACTGATCAACAAGCCATAATCGTCGTCGATACAAGAGTTCCCTGTCACGAGTATGTCGCTGCACGAGTCAATATAGATGCCGGGCCAAGTGAATAGAAGGCCATTCCTCTCGCCCCAGGAGCAAGAATTGTTGGAGACCGTTATGTTCGCGGAGTATGCGACGAAGACACCCAAATCGACATCGTCGCATTTCTGGTTCTGCACAACAGAGCCAGAGCAGTTTACCATGATCACCTGCCCTGCTCCCCCGTCAATGTCCAAACCAATAGCGTTCGCGGCATACACAAGCGGTTTGCCGTTGACAGTGTTTGACGAATCGATATCATGGCTCGTGAACGATAGCAGGGAATCCCAGCCCATCAAAACAAGACCTGTCCTCTCGAATGAGTTATCACGCAGGATACAGTCGTGGGATTCGGATACGTACATGCCGTTCTCGTGATTCCTGGTTAGGGTGTTGCCTTGAATCCAACAACCACTTGATTCGGAAACCCAGGCACCAATCAAATTCGAAGAGCAATTGTTGCCTAACACCACGCTGCCGTTAGAGTGGTCGATCATGATTCCGACTTCATAGTTGCCTATGCCCACGCATGTGTTGTTGAAGCACCTGACAGAGTCTGAGAATCTGGTAGAGACTCCTGCGCTGTTGTTCATGCACATGTTGTTTTCGACCGTGGCATTACCGCAGTAGCTAACGGCTATTCCGTCGAAACCACCTAGACCGCCATCATGGACGTAATTGCTGCGAACAATGAAGTGGACCTCTGCCAGCTCGATGCTGATGCCGACTGCGGTGGACGCATTGATTTGCCATCCCTCGATTATGAACGGATCTGCTTCGGTTCCGGAACCCCGCACGACTCCGCTCAGGTTGGTGAACCCTGCATCTCCTTCTATGCTGATTGGATCGTGAGGAGAGTAGGAGAGAATAGAGACCTTGCTCTCTCCGTCCGACGGACAGACCCCACCAATGGGCGAACTCACGCACAATGCGATCACGGAGACACCAAACGACAGCGATATCAGGGCCGTCACAACTGGCAGCATACGAGTTCGAGTCATTCAGTCCCTCCGCGGTTTTCGTCGCGTGGTGGAAATCGGGATAGGCATAATGGCTTATACTACTTTGGCGAGAAGATATACAAAGTCGGCACACGGTGTTTGAGTCCAGTCCAGTAGCCGCACGTCTTACACTTGTAGCCCATCGTAACGGTCCCCCCGTAGACCGTGAGGTTGCGTATCCTCTCCGTCTTGCCACCGCACACGGGACATGCACCTGCCCTCGTCTTCGTCGTCGAGTCCCTCCCGTGGATGTCTAGTGATGCGAGATCGTTGAGGATGGCTAAGCGCCGGACACGCGATCCGCTCACAGAGTAGTCTGGGTCGTGCCTGTGGAGCTCCTTGAGAACCAGTTCCGTCATCTTCCTCTGGGAGTTGACGACGCCGTGTCTGTGGAGGGCGTCCTCGATCGCCTCTACTATCTCAGTGTCAGAGGGTTTCCGATAGGGCATCGAATGTGGATGGCGATTCCCTTACGAAAAGCTTTGCTAGAGCTGGATGATGGCATCTGCCAAAAGCAATATCTCGACAAATGCGGTTCCTCAATCACATACCGAGGCTCCGCCGATGATTACGAAAGAAGAAGTCCAGGAGGCTGTAGACAAAGCGAAGGAATTGATGCTCGACTGCGGGCTGGATGTAGATATCACGACAGACGATCTGATCGAATGGCTCGACACGGAACTCCCAGTCCCGGACATCGCTCTCCGCGATATCGTTGTCGACCCTCTTCTTGTCGTGCACGAGTTAGTGGAGATAGATGAAATGCTGAAGATGGGCTTGACTCTGGCGAAGGACGTGATCAAGAAGAATCCTGAAAAGGTCGATGAGGCGCACCTGAAGGCTGCCGCAATCGAGATGAAGATCGCGCATAGCATCGGGGCGGTAGATCACATCAGGTCCAGGATCAAGGACATCGAAGGCTGGTGCGCCAACATGACTCTCTCCGAGGGCCGAAGGGCGGACTACAGAAGGCTTCTGTTGACAACCAATGGGTACCTTGCCGAACTCGAGCGCAAGGAGCCTGGTAAGCAATCCGGGCTTTGGACCAAGAGCCTGGGTCCAAGCTAGTTGCCGAATCGTTGAAAGACAAAACATATATGACAGCAGCAGTTACGAGGCGCTCAGTGAGGGCAATGCGAGCGAAAGTCATAATCATGGGCGCCGCCGGAAGGGACTTCCACAACTTCAACGTGTACTTCCGCGACAACGCCAACTATGAGGTCGTGGCGTTCACCGCCACGCAGATACCGAACATCGAGGGTAGGAAATACCCTGCCAGCCTCGCGGGCAAGCTGTATCCAAGGGGAATTGACATCTACCCGGAGAAGGACCTGCCAGAGCTGATAGAGAAGTTCGGGGCAGAGCAGGTCGTGTTGGCCTACTCAGACTTGAGCCATCTAGATGTGATGCACAAGGCGTCCCTAGTGAACGCCGTGGGCGCAGATTTCCGACTTATGGGAGTCAACCAGACCGCCCTGAAGTCAAAGGTGCCCGTCATAGCAGTATGCGCCGTCAGGACCGGCTCGGGCAAAAGCCAGACCACGAGGGCCATAGCATCAATCCTGCGAGCGAAGGGAAGACGAGTCGTCGCGATCCGACACCCGATGCCTTACGGAGACCTCGAGAAGCAAGCGGTCCAGAGGTTCGCGACTTACGCCGACCTCGACAAGAACGAGTGCACGATCGAGGAGAGAGAAGAGTACGAGCCGCATATAGACAAGGGCATTATCGTCTATGCGGGCGTCGACTACGAGAAGATACTGAGACAGGCCGAGACGGAGGCCGATGTCATCCTGTGGGATGGAGGCAACAACGACACGCCGTTCTATGTTCCAAATCTTCACATCGTGGTCGCGGACCCACACAGGGCGGAGCACGCGAGGCTCTACTATCCCGGCGAGACAAACATCCGCATGGCGGATGTCGTCATAATCAACAAGGTCGATACCGCGCAGCTGAAGGATGTCGAGCTCGTTAGGCAGATTGTCGAGGAGCTCAACCCGAAGGCGAAGATCATCAAGGCAGCGTCGCCCGTCACTGTCGAAGACCCGAAGACAATCAAAGGCAAGACCGTCCTCGTGATCGAGGACGGACCGACCGTCACGCACGGCGGGATGGGGTTCGGAGCGGGCTACATAGCCGCGAAGAATTCGGGGGCAAAGAAGATCATCGACCCGAGGCCGTTTGCGGTCAACTCGATCAAGGACACTTTCGCGAAGTACCCGCATCTTGTGAACGTGTTGCCAGCCATGGGTTACGGCAACCACCAGGTCAAGGACCTCCAGGACACAATCAACGCCGCCAAGTGCGATGTCGTTGTGTCTGGGACTCCAATAGATCTGAACAGGGTCCTGAAGGCCAACAAGCCTTTGATCAGAGTCAGGTACGACCTCCAGGTGCTCAAGGGCGAGACGAAGCTCGAGGACGTATTGGCCAAGTTCTGAGGGCGAAAACGGTTAAGTGCGCCCCCGGGGATTACCGCCCTGCGGGAGTAGCTAAGCCTGGCCAAAGGCGCAGGACTTAAGGTCCTGACGATCGGGATGGGCAATTCTGTCTCATAGGAGTCCGGGGGTTCAAATCCCCTCTCCCGCACGATCAAGCCGAGTCAGACTGTCGCGTCGGCCATCTGTCTAGGTCGGAAAAGGAATCTCTGACTCAGCGTGAGTTCGAGTCCCCTCCCAATCGACCCCGAACTGAAGGATCGGACAAATACGTGTCGTCTCGGAGCAGCAGTCGCTCGAGTGAGACTGGATCTGCACTTCAATCTCATTTCGGAAGAGATCTACGGGCGAGTACCAAATGACTAAGGCATAATGGTTAACTACGGCGACGCCTCGTGCTTGCACGTATCCTTCAAGATTGGAGCACATGGAGAGGAGAGTCTTGACACCTGGTCGTGACAGTTCGAGAATTGGTTTGGGATCATTGATAGGGGCGACGGCGCTATCGTTGCTGTTTGTTGTTTCGATTGCTCTCGCTATCACGCCTGCAGCAAGTGCAGCTGGCCACGATGTGGGAATCGCGAATTTCGTATTTTCACCTAACTCGATCACGATCGCACCGGGAGATACGGTGACTTGGACCAACAGCGATGGCACTACCCACACGGTGACAGGGAATAACGGATCTTGGGGATCTGGAAACCTAGCCAATGGCGGAACATACACGCACCAATTCAACGAAACCGGAGACTTTTCCTATCACTGCTCCATCCACTCGTCAATGACAGGAGTAGTGCACGTTGCCAGTGGCGGAGGAACTCCACCGGCGACCAACAACACGGGTCTATCCAGTTCCATGCTGATGGCCATTATTGCAGCCGTTGCTATCGTGGCCATAGTCTCGATTGTCATACTCTGGCGGAGAAAGGGGAACAAGAAGGTCTAGCCCGGCCGCAAACAACAGAAGGACTGTGAGAGTCCTCAGAAGATTCGCTGCGATGAGCCCGAGCTCGCTGAGGTATATCCGACGCCAAGAAGCTCTGCTTCCTGTGGAATCTCTCCATAGGAAGCGAAGGTTCCGCCAACCGGACCGTGGAAAGGGTTTTATGCTATACTGACTTCTCAATAGCCGCTAGCCCGGGAGGGGAGACAATAAGCCCAAAAAAGAAGATGGCAATAGTGGCCACCACAGCAATACTGGCACTCATAGTGGTGGTCGTGGGTCTAGCATCATTGCAGCCGAAGTCGAGACCGCAGTCCGTGAACGAACTGCCGGTCGCGAAGTTCGTGTATGATGCAGACAACCTTACGGTTGTGTTCAACGCTTCGGCGTCGAGCGACCCTGACGGCTCGATCGCTAACTACTCCTGGACCTTCGGTGACGAAACTGGAGCGTTTGGCAGCGTCACGAGACACGTCTATGCCAATAATGGAAGCTACAATGTGGCACTGACCGTGACCGACGACAAGGGTGGGAAGAACTCCACAAAGAAAGACCTGACTGTCTCGATGAAGGTGACACCGGCAGAAGAGGAGAAGCCCGTGGCCAACATCGACTACGAAGTGGATGAGCTGACCATTCAGGTGAGCGGTGCGAAATCCCGCGCGCCTGATGGCGGCAGCATAAAGACATATTCGTGGGTCTTCGGCGATGGCGCGACTGCAACCGGTGTGACTGCGACGCACACATATGCCGCGAACGGCTCGTATGTGATTACCCTGACCGTCACGGACGACAAGGGCGCGACCAACAGCACATCGGTGAAAGTGGACGTCAAGACCAGCCCGACCCCACCACCACCTCCGCCACCTCACCAGCAAGGACCGCCAGGACTACTCCATGCGATCGAGATCCATAAGGAGAAGGC
>Ga0315268_10007618_pt1 | contig 11381 bp, 11 predicted proteins | sample C1_top_MG_FD_204535 | JGI IMG/M metagenome (GOLD analysis project Ga0315268, IMG submission 204535) | Sediment microbial communities from Yellowstone Lake, YNP, Wyoming, USA - C1_top | ecosystem: Environmental > Aquatic > Freshwater > Lake > Sediment | place: USA: Wyoming | collected 2017-08-01 | reverse complement strand
AGCAAGCGTGAGTGGACCAAGTCTTCCAACAAACATTGTGAGACTGATAGCAAGTTTTCCAATAGGAGTAAAAAGTGCTGAAAGACTTCTCACTCCTCCATCTCCGGTAGAAAGTCCAACTGTTCCAAAAGCCGAGGTGACTTCAAACATACTGGAAAGATATTGTGTATTCTGAGTTGTAATAATGAAATGAGTACTGATAGTACAAAAGATAGCAGCAAGGGTTACGAGCAAAAAAGCTTTTGAAACAGTGTCAGATGGCACCCTCCTTTTAAAAAACACTGTATGGCTCATTCCCCTGATTGTTGCGTAGAGGCTTGCTATGATAATTGCAAAGGTGGAGGTTTTAACCCCCCCACCTGTTCCTCCTGGTGAAGCCCCTATAAACATTAATATTATAGTCAAAAATAACGTTTCTGTCTTCATCAAGGAATAATCTACAGTATTAAAACCTGCTGTCCTTGGTGTAACAGAAGAGAAATATGAAACGAGTATCTTCTCTTTCAATGGCATGCTCATAAAAGTCTTTGGGTTTGACGCCTCTAATAAATATATTGACATAGCCCCACCTATGATAAGGATAGCTGTTGTAGTAAGTACTATTTTTGTATGCTGCGAAAGCCTGTTTACTTCTTTTCGCTGGAACTTATAAACATCTCTTACAACAATAAAACCAATACCACCAACAATTATCAAGGTCGTTATCGTAAGGTTTACTAATATATCACCCCTGTAACGAATAAGGTTATCAGAAAAGAGACTAAAACCTGCATTATTAAAGGCAGAAACAGCATGAAAGAGGCCATAGAGAAAGGCATCTTTAAGATGGAAATCCTTCATAAATCTCAACGTCAATATCAGTGCACCTATAAGCTCAAAAATACACGTAAAAAGCAGAACCCCCTTCGTGAATCTTACTATTCCTTCAAGGGTCTCGACATTAAGACCTTCTTTTATGGTAAGCCTTTCTGTGATCCCTACCCTCTTACCAATGATTAATGCAAATATTGTCGCCGATGTCATATAGCCAAGGCCTCCGAGTTGTATGAGGATCATTATCACAATATGGCCGAATAATGTAAAATCATTTGGTATGTCTTTGACGATAAGTCCTGTCACACATACTGCGGATGTTGATGTGAAGAGTGCATCTATAAAAGAACATCCTCTTGTGCTCGAAAATGGCAGCATAAGAAGGATTGCACCCACAAGTATAAAAGACATGAATCCGAGCACAAGGATCTGTGAAGGAGATAGCTTTATCTTCATCGAGGTTAATTTTAAGCAATTTTAGTCAAATTAACAAATATTTAGGAATTGTATTTTTCTTCAATTTTATGTTAAAAATTTATTAACATGGCAAGCCTATAAGGAGATAAACTATGGCATCTTTTCTGGGAACAACGGTCATTGAACACTTATTGACAACACAAAAAACTCATCCCGAAGCTACAGGCGCATTTACCAGGTTGTTATCTGAACTTATCGTTGCTGCTAAAATTATCTCTCGTGAGGTAAATAAGGCAGGCCTTGTAGACATATTAGGGTATGCCGGTCGGGTAAATGTCCAGGAAGAGCAGGTGCAAAAGTTAGACGAATTTACAAATAAGACCATTGTCGAGCGCATGGCACACACAGGAGAATTGTGTGCTATGGCATCAGAAGAAGACCCAGATATAATCCATATTCCGGAAAGATTCCCCAAAGGGAATTATATCCTGATTTTTGATCCCCTGGATGGTTCATCAAATATTGACGTAAATGTGAGTATTGGAACTATCTTTTCTATTTATCGCCGTGTTACATCACCACCCGCTGATCCAACTCTCGAGGATTTGCTCCAAAAGGGCTCCCGACAGGTTGCTGCAGGCTACTTTATTTATGGTTCAAGTACCATGATGGTCTATACATCAGGCAATGGCGTACACGGATTTACGCTCTTTCCAAGCATAGGTGAGTTTTTATTATCCCATGAAAATATTAAGATACCGATGAGAGGGAGAACCTTTAGTGTTAATGAAGGTAATTACAATTACTGGTCAGAAGAGGTTAAAGCCCTTGTGAACTATTTTAAAACACCGGATAAAGAAACAAAAAGACCATATACAGGACGTTACATTGGTTCACTCGTAGCTGATTTCCATCGCAACCTTCTTCATGGTGGTATATTCATGTATCCCGCAGATAAAAAGGACCCCAAAAAACCTTCTGGCAAACTCAGGCTCATGTGTGAGTGTAATCCGTTAGCCTTTGTTGTTCAGCAGGCAGGCGGACATGCCAGCAACGGTCTTCAAAACATCCTTGATATTGATCCGGCAGAACTCCATCAACGTGTGCCGCTTTACATAGGGAGTAAAGAAGACGTTCTTACCGCAGAGCAATTTATAAAGACCGGAAAAAGTTCCTAATTTCAGACCAGAAGCCGATTTGATCAAGTTTCATCTTCGCATCTTCCGTCTATTATCTTTATCTCATTTTTAGTACTGCCCGCAGATAATGTACCTGTCCCCTTTTTAGGGCAGAGGTGTTGGCAGCGGGGTTTGCCTCTTTCATGGCAATGATTTTATCAGTGAGGGCATCGATGATAGGTTCAAAGAGGTTTTCATTTGCAAACATCTTCATACAGCAACCCCTGCTTCTTCATCTGCAAGAATAGAAGCATAGCTCAAGCATGCCCTTATATCTTCGTCCGTGATATTCGGGTAAGCCCTCTTAATTCCTTCAAAATTCTCTCCTGCAGCAAGAAGATCAAGAATTATATGAACTGGAATTCTTGTCCCCTTTATGCAGGGCTTGCCGCTACATATCTTCGGGTCTGATACTATCCTCTCAACTAACTTCTTCATTCTTCACACCTCCCTTCTTGCTTATTATTATCTTAACAGACCTAAATATTCCTTTCACTTTCCCCCTCCACAATCTCAATCTCCTTCGGGACGAGGTTGTACAAAGCATAGACCAGCCTATTTATTTCAGCTTCGAGGTGAGGGTCGTCGGATTCAGGGTTATTTATCATTCAGACTTAGAAGCTCTTTTAATGCCCGCTCCATTGCCTCGCTATCTTTTGAGGAAAGCCTGCCCAATTTTTTCAAGACCAGCTTTTGTTCAATAGTTGAAATGGCTGGTTTGATAGCCGATGGTTTTAACAGACCGGCAACCTGCCAGTCCGTTATTAAACACTCTCCTATTCCAATAGTTTTATCCATCCGACCTGTAATCGCCATGATGACAATATCAGAAGATGCATTGTTGTAAAGGTTGGAACTAACAATTATTGCTGGGCGTTTCTTGGTTGAGGTTTGATCGCTGAACGGAAATGGGACGAGAACAACATCACCTCTTTTATAAGCTGTCATAGACAGCATCCTCGTCATTATCCCAGATTTTCTGAAAAGATGCGGTGGATAGTTCTTGAGAGGCCATTGCAAGCATGGTTCTTTCTTTTTTACTCTCTAAAAACCGGATGAAGTCCAGAACCTCTGAAAGAAGATTTTCAGGAAGCTTGTCAATTTCATTTTTAATTATTTCTTTAACTGACATTTATGTCCTCCTTTAATCAGATCTTGTTTATAGTATAACAAAGACATTCTATTTCCTCCCCTCCACAATGGCAACTTTCGCGGAGTGTTTTCAACACGTTAGGATTAACTTTTATTTCCAGACTTTTTATCATTTTTATCTATCTACTTTTATTATCTTTATCTCAATCTTTCCTTTACCCCTGCGGATAATGTACCTGTCCCTTTTCCCCTTTTTTATTATGTCATCTATGGCACATTCTGAACTGCTAACCAAGGCAGTTACATTGTAAGCCATTTATCTGCATGCCAAGGCTTTTCCAAATTTTGACGTCCTCTTTACAGAGGGCAATTTTGACCCTCTTGTCATGCTTCTTTATTGTGTCGATAATTACTTTGAACATAGCCAAGCGGTGCACGTCAGGATATCTGAGTTTTGCCCCATCGTTAACCAAGCCGGAATTGATTTTTAGAAGAGGGGAATCAGGAAAGCGAGAGCCAATGTGTGAGGCAAGGCCTTTCGATGGTCGATACTCTCCTATAGTAATCCGTTCGGGTTTAACATAAACAAATATCTTCTCAACAAGATTGGCATAATCCTTTTTCCATGTCGAATAAAGAATAACAGGATCTATCCTTAAGCGTATCTCGTAGCCGGAATGCTGCAGCTTCTTTGCTGCCATTAATCTTCCCTCTGGTGAAGCAGTTCTATGTTCAAGCTGTTGGTAGACCTTATCAGTATTAATACTGAAAGACATTATCGATTGGCCCCTATGTTCTAATTTCAATAAAGAATCTACCTTGTCACTTTTTGTAAGGAAAAGCAGCTTTGTCTTGTAAGTTTCCTGTGCAGCAAATGGGATGACTTCTTCAGCAAACCCTGTTACATCTTCAACTGCTAAGGGATCGCATAATTCACCGAGATTCAAAACCCTAAGCATGTCTGGAATATTCGTCTTGTCAAATCTGATTATTTCTCGGAACATCTTGTCGTAATTCACGAAATGAGTGGATATTGGCATATTTCTGAATGTAAGGTAGAGATAACAATACTCACACCAGAAATTGCAGTTGTTATAAGCAGTTAATTTATAAAACTTTGCACATCTGCCGATAGGATGTTGAAACTGTTCTATAAACGAACTCGTCCGGTTTCTTAATAAAAGCACACCTCGTTCAGTCCTGAGCTTCTCTATCCCTTTTGATCCGTTCAAAGATGGTGCTTTATCGAACCACTGAAGAGGCAGTTTTGCTCTTTTGGCTATTTTCTGGGCTCTTATTTCTTCACAATGTCCACGAATTGCCCAGAGTTCAGAAACGAGAGGTTGTCTATCCTGCGAGGAAGCATACATCTCCTGAGTTTCAGAAATCTGCAATCTACATTCGTTTTTTTTATTTAAATTGTTTTGTGGATAAAATTTCTTCATCGTTTATCCTTGTCTTTCCTGATTTGCTAAAGATGCGAAATCCTTCAAATCCTTTTAAGATATTTGTGATAGCCTTTGAATAATCCCCAGAATTGTAACGGCAGAAAAAATTTTGCATAGCGATAAGCTTTACATCCTTTTGGGAAATAGGTTCATTTTGTCTTACTATTTCATATAATCTTTTTGTGAAATTAACCGTGTCCTTTTGTTCCTCCAAAGGCCGCATGTCAAAAAGTCTATCATCAGCAAATTCACTTTTCAGAAAACGTTCTCTGGCTTTATACATTGTGTCATTCATCAGTAGGATACCATCCGGATGACGCGTCCCATAAATAAGCCTATATTTTGGTACCTTATGATGATATTTTTCCTTTATTGGAAAGTCACAGACCATCGAATAATACTTGTTCATCTGATTCATATAGGAGGTAGTAATTTTCTGTTCTTTTTCCACAAATGATAAATTTGAATCTAATACTATATCTTTCCAATAATCTCCCCCGGCAATTTCATCCATTTGCTGAGGAGTCATTCCTTGGATATCAGCAATGGGCTCATCATAGAAATCGTCTGTAAGTTCCGAATCTATAAGCGTTGATTCCATTTCCAGTGCAACGAGACCACATCTAATAAAGCCCACGCTATTAAAATTCATCAAAACCTCAACACTGGCTCCGGACTTGTTTATTTGTTCATATATTTTTGCCAGTTCCTCAAAAGGTAGTTCTTTGATACCATAAGGATCTACATACAGAAAAACAGTATGGCTTTGTGCCATCTCTGCTATTTTGGCAAGATAACCTGTGAAATCAGTTAGCTGAACTATGATATATGCATTATGTGGCTTCATTAAGTTTTCAAGAGTTTTAAAATACTTTTTCTTTTTTTCTAAAAACATTCCCTTAATATCGACTCCTTTTTATCGGCTTTCGATAATATGCCTGGCACTAATAACAGGTGAACCATCTTCGCCGTCTTCGAATTTACCTGGACCAGCGCAGCAATCGATTATCAGGATCGGACGCTTGAGCATCTTTACCTTTGCTATATAGGGAGTTAGATAATAATCCAATATAAAGTCTTTATATTTCGACCATGATTTCTTGTGTTTAAAAAAGTCTTCAGACATTTTGCCTATCTCCTTACTTGCTCTTCCAAAGATAAAAGAAATCCCAGGCCACCATCTCTTTTCAAATTATCTACAAGGCTCTGTCTGTCAATACTTGAAATACCGATTTCCGCAAGATCGCCTAAGGAATCTACGGCAGCGGAAATAAGATTTTTTTGTGACCAATTCGCAATAAACTTAGGCAATATCTTTCCTGACCTCATCAGTAGTTTACGCCAATAAACTCCTTTTTCTTTTTCTATCCTCTCTCTCAGTTCAGAGAGTGCCGGCATAATCGACGTTTCAGTTAGATACCGAGCTTCCGCATATACATCTGCAACGGTTGCATTTTCGGCGATCATACCTCTAAGTAGTGAGGATAATTTAAGCATACTTCTACGGAATGGTATCAATTCATCAGACAATTTTTCCCTCGCAATCATTATTTCCTCATCCTTTAAGCCTCCTAATGGAGGTAAAACCATTTCTATTGACGATAATGCCAACGTTATTGCCTGCATTTTCGCATTTCTATGGATGTGTAATTCTTGACTTTCTGTTAACTCATAAATTTCATCAATAATTGATGCTGGTATTTTGAATTTTTTGTTGTCTGTAATCGGCACAACCGATTCATTAGAACATTTTTCTAAAGCAAGTGCTGTAACTTGTAAGTCAAAATACAAATGAAAATCCTTGTCATAAAACTCTTCAGCAACCCAAAGTACCTGTTCTTCGCAAAATTCAATGATGCCTTCATCTATCAATATGGTTGAATCTAAAGTGTCTTTTATTTCCTCACTTATACCACACCCGCTCCCACATGGTGGCCCTGCCGGATTGACAGGGAAAAGGCAGTAAATCTTATCGAACAGTAGACAGAAAATAGTCTTTGTTCGCTGATTATCTATTATTTCACGTGGGTAATAGACTGCTTCCCATAAATTATTTATCATTTCCGCCCCTCCGCAATCTCAATCTCCTCATCCGTCAACATATACAACCTATAAACTATCTGGTCTATCAGATTATCCGTAGCCCTTATCTTTTCTTTTAATGGCTCCAGCACGGATAAGCTCTCATTGAAATGCCTTTCCAATGCCTCCTGAATTTTACGGTTTGTTGTATCAACAGATATTTTGTTCTTATTCTTTTTGAGGATATCAAGAAGGTGTTTGAAGTCGTTGTCATGGTATTCTTTGATTGCGGTTTTGTTAGTTAAGGTGTCAATCCCTGTCCCGATCTCACGTTCAAGCCATTTGAGGAAGCCTTTTATCTCCTCATTCTTGGCTTTGTTCATCTCGATCATCTGTTCAGTGAGATAGGCAAGGAAGTCGTGGACGGTGTCGCTGTGGTTTTCGGCAAGTTCGCGGTCAACCCATTTTAAGATTTCGTTAGGAATCATTTTGTTTCTCCCATACCGAATCTCTTTTGCCATATCTCAACAAGCGGCTGCCAGTTCATATGATCCGCCTCTGAAAGAGCCTTAAGATATGCCTCTTTTTCATCAGGGTTCTTTTCATCAGGCACAAGCGGTACAGGCGGCAAGTCAAGACGATACAGAAGTGCAAACAAAAGCATCCGAGTGACTCTGCCGTTAAAATCAGGGAAAGGATGGATACTCAAGAGTCTGCCTTCGGCAAAGGCAAGCGTCTCAAGAAGCACTTCCGTAATAGTTGGTCTTGAACCAAGAGATGACAGCCTGAATTCGACGTCATCACAGTATTGACGAGTAAGCACCGGCGCTTCGTAATATGGCGGTGGATTGTATGCGCCAACTGTCACATCCCTATCGCGATAACGTCCTGCCCATGAGGGAAAAAGCTCCCCAAAAGCATCTTTATGGAGGCTGCAGATGAATTCAGGTGTTATCTTCAGTTCTTCGGGCGATTGCTCAAGGAGAGACGCCATAACACGCTCGACTCCTTTTGCAAGATGAGGCGCAAGTTCTGAATATGATTTAATGCCGAGGCTTGATTCTATGTAACGTGTGTAGCGTGTGCTTGGCCGGTATTCTTCAGAGTCTTCAGATATTCTTTCAACATCTTCAGGCTTACGTGTTCGCCCTCGAACGCCATGGACGCGCTTACCTGTGACGGGATGCTTTCCAGATACTGCTTTCTCTTTTCCTCTGTCGTAAGTCCCATCCGCCACTGGTCTATCAGGTTCTTCTGAACTTTCTGCTTTTTCATATGATTTTCCCTTCTGGCTTAACTCTAACATATATTTTTTATACAGTCCAATCGCCTCCCCAACCCTTTCCCGCCGCTCTTTTTCAGAGGTGGTGAAGGAGACGCGGGGGATAGGAAGGGTTTTAAGTTGTGGAGCTTGATATTGAAAATAACCACCACTCATTATTAAAGCTCCAAAATATTCTTTATATATAAAATTCATTAGAGATGAGTTTAATATAGCTCCTAAAAAACAAATGTCATATTTAGAATTAAATACACAATTTGTATTTGCAGATGAATATTCCCCTTTTAAATCAACAAACCCTTCAATATGTAACGCCATTTTTGCAAATATAATTTTTGGCTTTTTGTACATTTCAACTCTCATCGGAGAAACAATTGAATTAGATATATCAAGGCAAGGTTCCAAATAATATTTGCCTTTATGAAAAAGTGGCTCTATACCCCAAAGGCTTGCATATCTATCTATTAGACCAGTATTGATGAATTTCCAATATTTTTTTGTTGCTTGTCCGTCTATTAAAGCATTTTCAAATTCATCCGCTTCTGCCGTTGAACTTGTAGCTTGAACATTCGCAACTTCTGATAGTTGATCAGAAAACTTAGTAATTTTTAGAACCAAATCCAATTGAGACGACAAAAGGAATCCCCAAATATTATCAGGTAGTGTATTTAAGTCCTTGCTTGAATGTTTCATCGTTTTCGTCTCATCTTTATTTGCTTCTGATGGCGTTATAACAGTGATCGCATACTCTTCAGCATCAGAACCCTTTCTGAAAGTTGCTACTACAGGATAAACAGCAGGGTCTTCGAATATCTTTATTCTTGAACAGTTCATAATATTTGTAAATTGGTGATTAGAGCTTATAAGCTCTCTAAAAGCAACTGCATATGGTGCTGAAAGAAATTTATTCGGAGTAATTAAAGAAACGCAATTATTTGATTTAACAAGTGATAGTCCTAATTCATAGAAGATAAGGTATAAGTCATAAGCACCTGAGGCGCTTTTAAATTTTTCTTTCCAGAAGGGCTTCTCATATTCTGAAAGGAGCTTATTAAGTTCAATAGCGTTAATGTACGGCGGATTGCCAATCACACAATCAAACCCCGGATTCTCTTTTGGACTTCCATCCTCATTGAAAAACACTTCTGGAAACTCAAGTTCCCAGTGGAAGAACTTTCTCTCCCCGGCTATAGTTTCAGAATTTTTAAGAAGAGAACTGAGTTTCGGTATTTGTGATTTACCATCAGGACTTTGTAGCATATTAACTATAAAGGTATACATCTGGTTTGATATACCTGTTTTTACTTTCTTTTTTTCAGTAATCTCGGCATCCGAACCAAATATATCTAATTGAAATCTATACTGGTCTTTTAAAAGTTCTTCAAATATTTGCTCTTTTTCTTCAAGACTATTTCCAAAAAATAAACTTGTCCATAAATCAGCGATCTCTCTATATCTATTCAGTTCCTCCATAAGGTTTTTAAATGTCTTTTCCTTTGCCTTTATATCGGAGAGCTTTTCACTGGGCATCTCTTCAATTGACTGGAAACCTTTAACTATTGCTGTAATATCTTCTTTGAATCTGGATATATCAAAAAGCACAAGCTGTTGTTCATCAGACATGTCAGATTTCTTCTTGCCTTTAGGATGTGGCAAGTAATTCAAGTCGCTTATTCTTGCTCCAATTAGTGAGTTTCCACATCTGAGGTGATGGTCTAAGAAGTTGAGCGGTTGGCTCCTGTCCACAGTCTTCAGCCAGAGGGATAGTTTTGCAAGCTCAACAGCCAGCTCTTTTATATCAACGCCATATATGCAGGATTCTACCACCCTCCGCTTCCAGTAGTTAACCTCATCCTCAGCCTCTCCTTTAAGTGTTTTCAGTTGTGTGGTTGGATGGTATGCAATTTCATCAGCAAGGTATTGAACTGCTTCAACAAGAAAGTGCCCAGAACCCATTGCAGGATCGCAGATGTTAAGCTTAAGCACTTCTGTGGCAAAAGAATTATCTTTGTAATCCCCCCTTCCCCCCTTTAGTAAACTGGGGATTGAAATGGTTATTTTTTCATCTATCTCTTTAAGAATAGGCCCAAGTGTATTTTCAACAATATACTTAACAATATAGTCAGGCGTATAATATGCTCCTGTTGCCTTTCGTTCACCTTTATCGTTTTTAAGAATTACCTTGCCATTATCAAAGGTAAACTTGTGCTCCAGTAGCCCTTCATAAACGGTTCCGAGATGCCTTTCTCCAAGCCCCTTGTAGTCAATACTATGATTTTCTCCGTCCTTATTAGTGCGGAAGGAGAGCTCGTAAATTACCTCTGAAAGTACATCGTCTCCCACCTTCTTTTGCTCAAGAAATGAATATCTCTCAGGATCAAAAAGTCCTCCATTGTATCTCGGAATTTTCATTTCTCTGTTAAGTTTTTCATTATCACCATTGATCAGGTGAAAAAGTGCTAACAAGTCATCATATAATATGGCCTTTGCACTTATGAACTCGCCTTTTTCCTGTCTTATCCTGTCTTTTATGCGCTGGATTCCATAATGTTTATAGTATTTTGTTTGAGGATTTGTGGGAAGCAAGTCTCTTGCCTCTGCATTCAGCACAAAGAGAATTCTGTATAAAAGGATAAGGCTGTAATGATATACGGAGTCGAGGTCTTTTTCTGTAAGTTGGTTCTCCTCTCTAAATAAGAATCCCTGTCCAAGCCATTCAACACACTTAAAAACCTTTTCTCTAAGGTCTTTTTCAACGTCTTCCTGAAATCTCAGGGATTGTTCAAAAATATGATCTAAAAGACATTTGCCCGAACTGTCTTTTATGAAGGCATCAGGTCTGAAAAGGGGGAAAAAATATTTAAATCTCAGAAGGTCTTTAAGACACTCCTCAAGGTCTATCTCAAAGAACTTACTGGAACGTCCTTCCCCGAAATAGAGTCTCCATTCCTTTCCATTTGTGAGAATTCCCCACCTGATGTGTTCTGATTCATTAAGGTAATCCCTTATCTGTAAATGTGGATATCTCCCTTTTGGAGCTTTGCCTTTACCAGAAGATGGCTGGTCTAAATTATGATCCCATCTTTTTGCCTCTGCGATTGAAATTGCTAATCTATACTTTTCATGTGA